>ERZ1292625.1119-Hain-H41-01um-R1-1119-length-34631-cov-19_pt1 | contig 34631 bp, 45 predicted proteins | sample MGYA00564400_ERZ1292625 | MGnify/ENA primary metagenome ERZ1292625 (study PRJEB36523, sample SAMEA6512639) | groundwater metagenome | collected 2019-01-08 | study: AquaDiva: Metagenomics assemblies of 32 groundwater samples
GGAGCTCGCGGCCCGGCACGGGGTGGAGATGCCGCTCGCCTCGTTCGTCCGGAGCTGGGAGCTGCTCCCCCTCTTCGAGAGCCAGCAGCAGCTCCCCGCGGCGCTCGTCGCCTCCCAGCGCGCGACCCGCCTCTCGCATGCGGCTCGCGCGAATTTTTGCGGATCCTCGCGCGAATTTCTGCGGATCCAGTAGCAGCGGAAACCGCCCCCTCTGACCACTGAACAGCTGCGACCTCGGGATCAGGGGTACGCGCCTCTGGGGGCCAGCTCCAGACCAAGCTACCGGCGACCCGCTGATAGGCTCTCCCTCCCACCCACCACCGGAGAGCCGATGCGACCGAATCCACTCACCTGCCTGCTCCTCCTGACCCTCGCGGCGACCGGCTGCGCGGGCCAGGCGTTCCTCCCCAAGGGCTACTCGGAGACCACCGAGCGGCCCGCCCTCAACACCACCGCGGCGGCCCCATCGGAAGAGCCTCCAGCGCGCGCAAGGACGGCCCAGGTTGCGACGACGACGACCGGCCTTACCCCTGGCGTCATCGCGGCCGTGAACGACGCTGGCGTGAAGCACGGGTGGTCTGGCGCGCTCAAGCTGATGGCGATCTCCAACGGGGTCGGAGCGGCCTGGCTCCTTGCTGCCGATGCGGCCGACCCCCACAGCGATACGCTCACTGACTCCGCCGTCTACCTGGGCATCTCGGGCGGCGTCGCGCTCATCGTCGCCCTGGTCCTCGACAGCTCAGCCTCAAGCGATCTCGACGCCTACGCGGTCCCGACCGGGTTCTGAGGCGCAGTCGCACCGCCCAGGGCACGGCCTCCCTTCGGCAGGTCGTGCACCTCGGCTTCGATCGCCCGGCCCAGGTAGCCCTGCGCCGCTCCCTCGCTGCCACCGTGCAGCGCCAAGAGCTGCTCCCAGCCCAACCCGCCGAGGTGCTCCCGCGCCGCCGTCAGTGCCTCCTGGCGAAGCCTGGCCGCCTCCTCGCGCGTGACCCTCCCGTCTGCCGTGGTGAGCGCGATGGTCTTTCTCACTCGCTGCTCCACGTCCCGGACGGCGACCGCGGCCGCGCCGAGCACGCGCTCCTCGATCGCGGCCACCGCTTCGTTCTGCGTCTTCGTCCGCAGCCACTGGCCCAGCCTCACTAGCGCGAGGCCCGCGAGCGAGCAGAGCACCGTCACCGCGGGCGGCACCACGTAGGCGAGCACGATGCCGAGCAGTCCCTCCGGTCCCGCCGCCGGCACCTCAGCCACACCCAAGAACAAGCCCAAGAACCCCATCAGCATCGCTGCCTCCTATGCCGCTCCTCGGAGCGGCGGAAAGTTCGTGTAGCCCGTCTCGGGGCGCCAGACCTTGCACTGCTGCCGTGCGGGACCGCGCAGCCACACGGGCGGGAGTGCGATGTGCAGCCAGCTCTCGTGCTTGGCGTTGCACTCGTCGATCGCCTGGTCCCAGACGAGCCCGCTCTCGTCGCGCAGCCAGCGGATCATCTCAGCGATGGTGACGCCAGCGCGCAGAGGGATCATGTCGCCCGCGTGGCCGTCGAGATGGGCGCTCCGCTTCGCGCCACCGATCGCCGTGTTGAGCTTCCGGGCTCGGAACCCCGAGCTGGCGTAAAGCGGGCCGAACCGCTGCCTCAGCGGCTCGAGGAGCTGCACGGCGAGCGCCCTGAGCCGCTCCACCTGCTCGGGCGAGGGCGTGTTGTCGATGAAGCGGTGGTTGGTGTGGCAGAGCTCGAGGAGGGTGAAGTGCGGCGAGAGCCGCACGAGCTTCGCGGGCATCACCAGTCGAGCGCTCATGTCGGGATCCGGAAGAGGACGATGGTGAAGCCGGTGAGGTTCTCCGGCGTGATGGCCGAGTTCTTGGTCATCTTGAAGCGGAAGTTGCCGGCGGTCTTCGTGGCTCCCCAGTCGCCGCCGCACTGGCCCGGCCGGCCGTCGCTGTCGAGCCCGCCGAACACCATCGGCGCGAAGGCGTTGTCCGGGAGGTTCGCGGTGAACGCCACGTCGATCGTGCCGACAGCCCCCGGCGTGATCTCCGACGGCAGGTAGCCGTCGTCCGACTGGTTCTGAAGGATGAACTTGGTCGCGCCGTTCCACTTGTAGTGGCCCACCGCGGCCGGGACCTCGTAGGCGCGGAAGCCCCCGGTGTCGTAGTGCTTGACCCGAAACACGTCCACGAAGGTCAGCAGGTTGGTCGCCATCGCGACCACCTGCTCGAACGCGTAGCGCATGTCACGCGCCAGCGGCAGAACGGCGATGAGGTTTGCGAGGCTCGGTGCGGGCATCGTCTACTCCCTGATCTCGTAGCCTGGGTTGCCGTTCGAGAAGAGCCCGTCCGCCCCGCACAGCCGCCCGTAAATGTCGGATCCGAACGGGTAGGCGCCGGGGAACTCGGCGTTGGTGGGCGCGGTGAGGTGCGACCGCTGTACCTCCCAGATCCAGAGATCTTCGTTGGCGGTGGCGGGCGCTGCGATGTCGAACTTCGCCTCTCCCACGCCGATCACCTTCACCGCCAGGCGATTGCCAACCGCGGCGGCGTGCGGCGTCCAGAGGATGTCGCCGATGGTGGGCCGGGTGATCGCAGGCTGGGTGTCGCACGCCCAGCCCAGCGTCTCGACCGTCGCGCTGCCTGCGCTGAAGCGCAGCCCGCGCAGAGAGCCGGCGAGGCCCCGGATGCGGATCCAGTAGATCTCGGAGTCGAGCACCCACGGCCGCTGCGAGTCAGCCTCGGAGAAGTCGACGACTTCGACCCCAACCGTCCGCTCCTGCCACTTCAGCGTGAGCCCCTCGATCCGCGCGAGCCGCTGGTCCCAGCCCTGGCCCGCGACCTCTGCGATACCCGCCCAGTGCGAGACGCGGAGGAACTGGCCGCGTTCCTTCACGAGCACGTTCAGCCCGGTGTCGAAGCTGGCGAGCACGCGCTGCACGGTGAACGGCTCGCCGAACTTCTGGAGTGCGTCGCTCACGATGGGCGAGGTGGTCGCCCACTGCTCACGCCAGGAGATGTTCGCGCCCCGCTCCACCTGCCGGCCGAGGGCCGTGTTCTTCGGCGAGTCGTACTCGTAGCTCTCGTCCAGGTCCGGGTAGGCCACCACCGTCTCGGGCTTCAGCCCCGAGACCCTGAGCGTGTTTGCTCGTCCCCACCGCTCGTCGCCCCACGCCGGCCGCGTGTTCCAACTCCCGGCGACGATGTCGTGCTCGTCCGTCACGAGCAGCGCGCCCGGGATCTCGACGGTGAGGTCCCGATGCGTGAGGCCCATGGGACGGCACTTGACCTTCCCGTCCCGGGACAAGAAGAGGTCGAAGAGCCAGGAACTCGCTAGCTCAGACAGCAGCTCGTACGGCGCTTCCTTCCCGGCGATGGACCCCGCGACAGTCCGACCGTTGATCTCTGGCGCGGTCGCTGCGTCGTCGAAGCTTGCGTCGTCGATGGCGGTCCCATTCCCGTCGGTGAAGTGCCGCAGGATGATCCGAGCCACGGAGACCGGGTCGCTGTTCCAGCCCACCCGGTTCAGCTCGTAGAAGACGCGGCCCTCGGCGCCGTACGGAGCTCGCCAGAGAAGGGCGCCGTCCGCATCTCCCTTGCGAATGCGCTCCAGAAACTCCTTGTCCTCGTCATAGAGCCCGGTCGTCGACGGGTACAGGTTCGCGTCGAACGCGACGAACATCACGGCCGTGTGCCACGTGAACGGGCGTGCGTCGGCGCCAGGCGGCGGAACCGGATCGAAGTGCTTGATCACCTCGATCCGGATGTACATGCCAGTCGTGACCCGGAAGGTCCCGGGGCGGTTCAGGACCAGCAGCGGCAGCGGGTCGAAATAGGCGTCGTTCTCCAGCACCTCCCTGCTTATGGCTGTGCCGAGAACACGAGGGGCGGAGTACCGCTCGCCGCGCCGTCCACCGATCCACAGCTCCACGTCCTTGTCGCCGAACTGATCGAGCGGGAAGCCCTCGGGGGTGAAGCCCCAGTCGTGGGACTTCATCCACCCGGCCTTGCGGCTCGTGCCGAGCACCAGGATCGCGTACCAATTCTTGTCGTTGGCCACGACCTCCGGAGCTAGCCAGGGATTGGCGAACGCCCAGGCCACCTTCGACATCTCGCGACCGAAGGCGACGGGGATCTTCCGCTTCTGCTCCTGGAGGTCCCAGTTTGCCGCGTAGCGAGGGAGGGTCGTGTGGTACGTGTCGTCGGCGGGGAGCCGGGCGCGCAGCGTGGGGCTGTCCGCGTCGCTCATCGTCCGCACTTCGGGCAGGTGGAACTTGAAGCCGGTTACGTCTTCGAGCGCGTCGATGAGCGCCAACGTGAACACACCCTCAGCGCCCTCCGGTGGCGTGTCGATCCTCATCGGGGGACTGACCTGGAGGTAGTCGGCGCGGGCGAGCTCGGGGAAGCCGATGAACCAGGTGAGCCTCGCGCGTGCCCAGCTCTCATCCAGGATCCGCGGGCCGAGCTCGCCAGCCAGGTCCTCGACGGTGAGGGAGGAGATCACCCGCTGCAGCAGGTGCTCCTCGGACAGCAGCAGCGGCAGCTCCCCCACGTCGACGAGCCGGCCCCAGATCTGAAACTGGCCCGTCGGCCGGTCCACCTCACCCCAGTGAGACTCGCTGCCATCCCCCCACGCGACGTGGACGTACAGGAAGGGCTCGGGCACATACGGTTCGTTCGCCCCGAGGGCAGCGCGCGACGGCGCGTAGGCGGCCGCGACGGTGCCGTTCCCGTAGGCGGTTGCCAGAGCGCCCCACCGGCCGAGCCGGGCGGCCGGCTCAGCGCTGTCGGAGAAGAAGTGCTCGCTCGTGCGATCGAACAGGGCGTGCGTCGGATGGTCGAGGAGCTCGACTCCGAAGCCCAGCCCCTGTCCGAGGAACGCGCTCATCGCCTCAGCTCTGGATCAGGTTCGCGTCCACGTCGACGTCGCCGGTGGTGGCCGCGTTCGCGTGGACCATGATCGCGAGACACGCGTTGTCCTGCACCTGGCGGAAGCGGGTGCGGATGAAGTCGTAGATCTCGTCCGAGTCCGCCGCCTTCACGGCCAGCGAGCAGAGCCGCTTGAGGAGCACGAGCCCCAGGTTGCCGGCGGCGCCGGTGTCCACGGAGAGCTGGAGCGACTCCAGCGCGGTGACACCGCGGTCGCCCGTCTGGAGCGGGAACGGGAACATCTGCCCGGCGACCGGGGCGCCGTGCGTCCAAGGGTAGACGGCGGTCTTTGCCCCGACGCCCGCCTGGTTCTTGTACTTGGCGGTGAAGTTGGTGTTGACCGCACCGAACGCGGCGTGCGTCTCGCCCCAGAGCTCGACACCCTCGCCGTCTGCGTAGCGGGGGAGGGCCGGAGGTGCGATCGCCTGGAGCGTGATGATCGAGGCGTTGAGGGCCGAGTCGTCCCAGAGGCGGTCGTAGATCACGATTCGGCCCTTCTGCCCGGCCGAGAAGAGCGCGTCGCAGATCTGCGTGATCAGACCGGCGACGGGGTCCACGTACTGAGCGGCGCCCGTCGTCGCGCGCGTGCACTGGCGGCCGTTCACCGAGCCCGCGGCCGCACCCGCGGCCGGCGTCCCTCCCGCGGCCCACATGCTCTGCCAATAGCCGGCGCCCTTCGTCGCGAGCGACAGCTTGCGGAAGAGCAGGGTGTTGGCGTCCTTCAGTCTGGCTGCGATCTGATGCAGGTCACTCGCGGGCATCGTCTCTCCTCACGCTGCGGTCTTGCCCCAGGGCAGCTCTTCCACTCGCAGCTCCACGCCGCCGTAGCGATTCACGCTCACGAGCCGCGGGTGCCACTCCTCGATCCGGACGCGGCCGAGGATCGCCTTGGGGTTGTCTGCGTCGATGGCAAAGAGGCACGGGACTGCCCCGAACTTGGTGCCAATCACGAGGCTCTTCCACTCGGCGAGCTCGGCAGGGGTGAGCCCCTCCGCCGCGTCGCCCTCGTAGAAGTCCAGCATGTTGAGGTGCTTCGATCCGACGATCCCGTACGGCGTGGCCACGTCGACGTTGCGGCCGCCGACACCATCGTCGACGAGCCCCCAGCCGAAGTTGCGCGTGAACAGCGTGCCGCTGCCGAGGAACCACTCACCCAGCTCCCACGGCGCCCCGAGCGAGCCGAGCACGCGGAGCGTCAGCGCCCAGTAGACCCACGTCGCCAGAGCGAAGCGCTTGTGGAACTTCTTCTCGCCCAGGAGCGCGCTGAGGTTGCTCACGTCCGCCCAGGCCACGCCGTCGTTGGAGCCCTGGAGGAAGAGCTGCGCGTCCGCAGGCAGGTTGTGGTTGATGACGCCGATGCAGTCGGCCGCCTTGCCTGCGGCGAACTGCGCGACGAGGGCGCCCACCGCGAGCGACGCGAAGCGGACGATCGTGCCCGGGCGCGAGTCGATGGCGGCCGAAGCGGGGAAGCCGTCTGCCGACTGCGGGATGGACCAGATCTGCGGGCTGCCGGCGGCGAGCGGCTGCGCCTTCGTCAGCGTGCAGTCCTCCAGGTGGTTTTTGGGCGCGAAGAACGGGGCCCCCATCACGTGCCCCCGCGCGTGAAGTCGCCCATGATCTTGCGCTGCCTGCGCATCGCGCTCCCGCGCGCCATGATCACGCCGTCGCGGATCCAGCCCGGCAGCTTCTTCCGCATCCGCCGCTCGTCGATCGCCGCGCTCGAACCAGGGAGCTGCAGCACGAGCTTCCCGATGGAGAGCGCGCCCTCAGCAGGCTGGCCCAGCGAGAGGGCGCGGTTCATTCGCATCGCGCCGTCGCTGCCGCCCATGTTGTTGGTGGCTGCGATCGAGAAGACAGACTCCCCCGCCAGCCCGCGGTACAGCCCGGCCGCTTCACCGGTGCCACCGCGCAGGTAGCGGCCGGCGTGGGCGGTGACGATCCTTCGCCCACCCGGACCGAGCACACCGCCGCTGTGGAAGGCGTCGAGCAGCGTGCCGATAACGTCGCCGGCCCCGCCGCCGATGATCCCGCCCACACCGCCGCCGGCCGCCGCGCCGATCAGCTTGGTGACGATGCTGATCGCCGCCTTGACCAGGTCCATCGCATCGCCGTCCTTCGAGAACGCGGACTTCAGCCCGCCTGCGATGTCCTTCGCCATGTCGACGCCGAGCCGAGCGCGTTCCTTGTCCTGGCCCTCGACCTTCTTGATCTCGCCCTTGCGCTCCCGGTCTCGCGCGGATGTCTGCTCCTTTGCCTTGCGGGTGATCCCCTTCTCCGTGGCGAGGACGGCCTTCTCCCACTTCGCGGAGTCGTCGAGCAGCTTGCGCTGCTGCTTCGCGCGCTCCTCCTGGTAGTCCTGGTAGAGCGCGGCGAGGGCCCCGACGTGGCGACGGGTCTCGACCTCCACCAGCTTGTTCGCCTCGTCCGCGCTGCTCGCGCCCTGGGCGATCGCCATCATCCGCTTCTCGTGCAGCTCGTCCTCCGCCGCGATCTTGGAGTCGGTCGACTTCCACTGATCGGCGGTCATCTCCTTCAGCACCTTCTTGGCTTCTTTCGCCTCCTCCTTCCGCTTCTCCGCGGCGGCCGCCTCCTTCCGCGCCTGCTTCTCGATCGCCGCGTCCTCGCGCTTGTTGCGGAGCTCGTCCGCCTCGAGCTCGCGGGCCTTGGTCCGGGCCTCGACCGCGTCGGTGACCAGGTTCTCGGATCCCTCCAGCTTCTCGTTTGCGGCCGTCTCCTGAGCGCGAAGCGCGATGAGCCTGCGGGCGGCTTCCTGCTGCGTCATCCCGCGGCCGCCGGTCTTGTTGATGGCCTCGAGCTCCCCCCGGATCCCCGTGAGCTCGGTGCGTGCGCCGGCGACGCGCTGCTCCGCGGTGCGCACCGCAGCGTCGAGCGCCATGTCGTTGGCGGTGACGCCCGAGAGCTTCTGCTCCATCGAGCGGATGATGTCGTCGACCTTCTCCTTCGCGACGATCGCCTCGTCTTTGAAGGCGCGGATGGTGCCGAGGGCCTGCTCCTTGAAGTCCGTGCCGGCGATGTCCGCGGCTCGCTTGATCTTGGTGCCGAGCCCCATCACCTCGTTTGCCGAGAGCCCCGCCTCCCGCCCAGCAGCGAGCAGACCCACGACGGTCTTGCGGTCCATCTGCTCGTCGAAGCCACGGAAGGCGTTCTTGACCCGGAGCACCTCCTGCTCGGTGATCCCGAACTCCTTCCCCGCCGCGGAGACGGCGCGCTCGGTGTCCTCCACGCGCTTCATCTCTTCGCGGACCGCGACGAGCGCGGCGACGGCGCTGGCGACGCCGATGCCGATCATCCCCGCCTTGCCGCCGGCCATCACGAAGCTCTGCCCGAGCGCGCCCAGGTGGCCCTCGGCCGAGGACGCGGAGACGCCGAGCTGGGTGAGCAGCGCCCGCACGCCCTCGAACTTCTCGCCCTGCTTCCGGAGGTCGGCCATCCCGCCCGTCGGCGCCGGCCCGCCTGCTGCGGCCGCTGCACCCGAGGCGCGCGCCTGTGCTGCTGCGCGCTGCTGGCCGTAGCGGTTGACGATCGCGAGCTGCGCCTGCTGCGACTGCTGCACCGTGATGATGACGTTGCGCTCCGCCTCTCGCAGCATCTCGAGCTCGCGGTCGAGCTGGAGCTTCATCTCCTTCGCCGGATCGCCCCGGGCGATGAGCGCGGCGACGAGCTTCTCGCCGCGCTCCTGCTCTGCGATGCGGGTCTGGGAAGCGGCCCGGCTCGACTCCTCGAGCGCCCGCGCGTTGTCCTTCCATGCCTTCTGGATCTGCTGCGCCTGCTGCTTGGTGACCTCGGCGAGAGCACGGGTCGTCGCCTGGAGCTCCTCGAGCTTCTTGCCCGTGAGCTCGGCATTGGCGGCTGCTTCACGCAGCACCTTCGCGCCGGACTCGTCCCGTCCGACGACGACGACCTCTGCCTTGTTCTCGTCGCCCACCCCTACTCCTCTCTGTCGAACGCTCGCACCGTCTCGACGATCTGCATCAGCCGGTTGTCCGTCCGGTTCCAGGGCACGCCATCGGGCGGGCCGTACTCCGCCACCATCCGCGCTTCACCAACGACCTCTCGCGCCTTCCTCGCGATCCCTTCCGGGCACTCCTTCACGACCATCCGCCCGATCACGGGGTTGCCCTGCTTGTCGAACCGGATGATCCCCACTGCCGTCGGGATCCTGTCCTTCGGCTTCCCGAAGAGACCGCAGCCGCGGGCGCGGTCTAGACCTCGCGCTCGGCAGTCTCGGCAGTCTCGGGCTTTGTGGTCGCGGCGCCAGAGGACTGCCGCAGCGATTTTCCCAGCGTGCTCGGCGGCACCGTCGAGCCATCGCGCACGGCCTGGACGAGGACGCCGTAGACCCAGATGGGCAGCAGCGCCAGGGCGGTGACCACGTCCCGAACGTCGACCTTGCGGACGGTGCCACCCTTGCCGTCGGGCTCCTCGCGGACAGCCAGGCCGACAGGCGCGGCCTCCCCAGCCTGGAGCTCGTAGTCGAGCCCCGTGATGGTGTCGATCCGCGCGGCGACCGCGTCGGCTCCCGTCTTCCGCTTCCCGCTGTCGCCGCCGAACAGCAGCTCGGCAGGGTCATCAGCCATCACGAAGAGGGAGGCAACTTCCTGGACGGTGCCAGGGCGCACCCAGACCGTGACCTCCCGGTTGAACTCCTTCGGCTGGATGGGGACGAGGTCGCCCCGCCGGAACGTGAAGCCCATCAGAGCGTCCCGATCGTGATCTGGTCTTCGGCCGAGTTGCTGCTGGCGAAGGCCGATCCGGTGAGCGTGATCATCGTGTCGCCTGCCTCGGGCGCGTCGGGCAGCCCTTCGGGATCGAGCTCCACCCGCGGCAGCACGGCGGCGTAGATGTAGCCCTCGTCCTCGCCAACCCGGAGCACGACGCCGATCTGCCGCTTCTTCCGCGCGGCGTCGAGTAGCAGGTTCGTGAGCCGCTTGTACGGCAGCGCCATGTTGACGGTGACCTGGCGCACCGGCTCTCCGCGGAGGAAGCCGATCGCGAAGCCGTTGCCTGCTTCGCGGCGCGGCTTGAAGCCGTTGGAGATCTTCACCTCCGCGTTCTCGAGGGAGATGGCGCGCTGCACGCCGTCGACGGGATCGACGATGAGGATGTACGCGAGCAGGCCCGAGAGGCTGCGGCCGGTGTAGGTCGGCGTCGGGACCCACGGCGTGATCTCCGCGAGGTCGAGGTGGGCGGCCGCCGCGGACGCCTGCTGCGCCCGGAGCACCGTCCACGCCGCACCCGCGATCGAGACGAGCTGGAACACCTCGGTGTCGATGGTGAAGTACCAGCCGAGCTCGGCGTCCGACTGCGGCCCTTCGTTGGCGGTGACGTTGAGCACGGTCACCAGGTTGTTGATCCCACCGGCGAGCTTCGTCGAGCCGATGCGCCCGCCCTTGCCCATCCCCTGCCCGCTGAAGGCCGCGACGAGATCGTCGGCGCGGGAGAACTTGAGGCTGCCTTCGTTCACCCAGAGCCCGGCGTAGACGCCCGCGGTGTGCTTCAGGTAGCGGACCATCGCGAGCGAGACCTGCGGATCTGCGACGCAGGTGTAGTTCGCTCCGCTCTTGAGCACGTCGGCAGCGGCCGGAGCTGCGGGGAGCGCTGGCTCCCAGGTCAGCGCGTTCGCGGCTTTGCTGGCGATGCGCCGCACGAGACCGTGCGCGCCGGTGCCGGCGCCGTTCGAGAAGCGGACGAGATCCCCGACGAAGAAGCTCGCGGCGTCCGCGACGGTGGCCCCGCTCACGGTCGGGGCGGGCACGGCTTGCACGGCGCTGTTCGCGTTGGCGACGTGCTTCGCCCCGAGGAGCGCGTACCAGAGCGCGCCGAACTCGGGCTCTGCGCTGAGCGCACCGGGCGGCCTGGCGTTGCCCTCGCCGAGCGCCCACTCCGTGAAGGCGTCTCCCTTCTGCGACTCAACGGGCGCCGCGTTCGCGCGCTTGTCGTTGGAGACGCGCCGCTGCTCTTTGCGGCCGATCCCGAACGACCCGTGCAGCCGGACGTGATCTCCCGTGGCGATCGCCGGCACGACACCGAAGTTGGTGCCGTCGGTCGTCTCCACCTTCACGAACGCCCGCTCTTCGTGCCCCTGTGCGTACTCGTTGAGCATCGCTTACCCCTCGTCGGACGAAGACGTCCGCGGCTTGCGGCCCCGATGGGCCTCGGTGTCGGTGTCGTTGAACGGTGCGGCCTTCTCGAGCACCGCGGGCTTCGTGGGCTTCATCTCGACCAGCTCCCACCACGGGTCGGCCTCGAGGCCGAGCCCCGCTCTCGCCTCGATCTCGTCGCCCGTCTTGATCTCACGGTCGCCCGTGACCTCGGGCAGCGTGCAGGGACCGCCGATGCGCCGGAACTTTCTCGTGCTCATTTTTCCTCGCCTTCCCAGTGCGCGTCGAAGCTCGAGCGCGCGAAGGGGCCGAAGCCGTCGAAGGCCATGAAGCCCTCATCCGTCTCGATCGGCCCGGACATGATCGCGGTGACCAGCCCGCCGAGCGTGAGGTCGCCCTCGACCGCTGCGCGGATCTGCTCGAGGAGGTCGTCGAGCTCCTGGTGTGCGTGGCGCTTGTGCCAGACCACGACGATGAGCTTGAGCCTGCGAACGACGCGGCGGCCGGGCTTGTGCTCCGGGACCTCGGTGCCGGCGAAGACGTCGATCGAGGGCTGATCGTTCACCTCGGTCGGAGCCCGCGCGAACTTGTTGACCGAGCCGAGGAACTGCGCGCCGGCCCCGTCTCGGAGGGCGAGGATCTGCGCTGCGACGGAGTCGACGATGGCGGCACGCTTGCTACCCATTGATGGCCCTCGCGACTCCGGCGCGGATGAGCGCCCGTGCCTGCTCCGCCTTGCGCGCCAGTGCCGGCGCGAGGAACGGGCGGGCCGGGTAGCCGGGGCGCACGCCCCCGCCGCCGAGCTCGTGGATGCGTGCGTAGACCATGTGGCTGCCGACGACGGCCGCCCAGGCGTCCCAGCGCTGCACGACCTGGAGCGTGATGGAGCCGACGAGCCCGCCACGGAAGCCCTCGATCATGCGCAGGGGGCCGGGCGGGGGCAGCGGTCGACCGAGAGCAGCTCGCGCCTTGATCGAGCCGCGGGCCAGCGCCTTCGGTCCGCGGATGGCTGCGATCGCGAGAGCCTCTGCGCCAGGCAGCCCCATCGCGCTGGACCAGTTCGCCGGATCGCGAGCGTCGCGGAACACCACGGTCCCCGCCTCGGTGACGGCGCGCTTGAGCTCGACGTTGAGCCGGTCGGCCCTTCCGCGCAGGCGCTGGGCGAGCTGGCCCATCCCTCTGGCAGCGATCGAGATCAGAACCCGAGCTCCCGGCGGTGGACGTACGGGCGCAGGAGCACCTGCGCCTGGTTGGGGATCGCGTCCTGCGCGCCGAGCTGGCTGTTGGGCGACACCGAGCCGCCGCCGGCGGCGGACACTGCCGCGACGCCGAGGAGCCCCTTGCCCGCGCCGTCGAGGTTGCGCAGGTTCTGGGCCGTCAGCTCGGTGGCCTTCTTGATCGCGTGCGGGATGTCTGCGAGCAGCCAGCCAGCGGCGTACGTCACCTTCACGTTCTTGCGGCCGTCGTAGAAGTAGCCGTGATCGAGCGCCTCGATGAGCCCCTCGGCCGAGTTGACCAGGTAGTCCGTCCCGGCGACGAGGAGCGTCGCCGCGGTGAAGGCGCGCTCGCTGTCGTCGTAGACCGAGGCGACGACGGCGGGCGCGTGGTTGAGTTGCAGGTGCGGCAGGCCCTCGCCGTCGTACTGCTCCACGACCGCAGCCCGCTGGAGGATGAACCGCTTGATGTGCTCCTCGACGAGCTGGCAGCTCGCGTTGATGAGCTCCTCCAAGTACGCGTCCTGGGAGACGTCGAAGGCGTTGAGCCCGAGCCCGCGCTTCAGCTCGGCCACCGTCAGGAATGCGTATGCCCACAGCGCCATCGACGTCTCCCAGGTTTCACTTCGCGAGCTGCTACTTCTTCGGCTTCTCCTCCTCGGTCACCTCCGCGAAGCAGCCGGGGAAGTCCTTCAGCAGCCGGCGGGCGACGTTGGCGGCGATCTCCTGCGCCGGGCCGCCCATCTTGAAGGTCACGAGGATCGGCCCGCCCTCGCCCTGATCGTAGGTCGAGTGCTCGTCGCGGCCACCGCTCTTCACCCCCTCCTTGTTCTCGGACACTCCGACCGGTGCCACCTGCTTGATCCGCATTCGTTGCTCCTCGTTTCGGCGCGCGGGATCGCGCGCGGTTCATCAGCGTCATGGACCGACGGCCTTCCTCCCGCGGACCGCCACCCGGAACCGGGCCCCGTCGAGCGCGACGTGGTAGGCCGCGTCCATGTCCGCGTAGGCTCCGCAGTCGCCGCCGCACTCGCAGGCGTGCTTGGCCTCCAAGGCCATCCGGTGCGCGGTGACGGCGACCTGGACGGCTGCCGTCTCGTCCAGTTGGGCCTGCTCCAGGGTGACGAGCGCGACAGCCTCGCCGACCAGGTCAGGCTCCAGTGCCTGCTCGACGGCCGGCGCAAGGGTGGCCTCGCCGACGAAAGCGGCGGTGACACCGGCGCCGGCGGTGGCGCCGATGGCGAGCGCGGCGGAGAGGGCTCCCAGAGTTTTCGTGTCCACGCTCGACCTCCCCTTACAACGCGGTGGCGATGGTCTTCCACGCGTAGGTGTCGGTAGTGCCCTTCATGCACTGCTCGACCTTGTCCGCCACGCCAGCGCCGCCCTCGACGGTCCAGAGGAGTCCACGGAGGGCGACGGCGCAGGTAGGCTGCGCCGCTGTGGTGTTCACGTCCACCCCGTCGGCGGCGAGCACCCGGCCGGCGAAAGACGAAGTGCCAGTGCCATCTGACGTGAGCACGCCGTCGAACTGCATCGACCCGTCGCCGAAGCCCGCGCCGAGCTCGCCGAGGCTGTCGCCCCACTGGAGCACCTTGTCGGCGGGGCCGAAGTTGGCGCTGGTGAAAAACGTGTGCCCAAGGTCTTCGCCGCCGGTGAGCGTCGTGGTTGCGTAGCTCGCATTCCTGCCGTTGACCGTAAGCCCGTAGCGCGCAATTCCCTCGCCAGAGGCGTACAGCCCGATGCCAAAAAACGCAGAGGCGTACGCGTTTCCCTCGATTCTCAGCGTTCCGGCGTAGTCGAGGTGAGCCTTCTCGACTCCCGCGTTCCTAATCGAAAGAAGCTTGTCGCCGGCAACGGCCGTGGCCGTGGTATTGAAGATGTGTGCGACCATCTCGCCATCAGCCACGTCGTTCGATGTGTACGCGCTCGAACCAGCCGTGGTCATGACGAACCGCGACGCGCCATCCTCCCCCGCGATCAGAGGGACGCGCACGTAGCTTGTGGCAATCACTCCGCCGTCGGGGAGGACCGAAAAGCGCACCACGCTGCTCGTGGTGAACCTGAGCGCGTCGTCTGCGCTTCGGTGGATCCCGGTGCCGGGCGCGAGGTGGAAGGCCAGCGCCGGGAACGCCGCGGTGCCGTCCGTCAGACGCAGCCACGTCGGCGGGTTCTCCGCGCCGGGCGGCTCGGCCGCAGCCGGAGCGGCGAGGAGCAGCAAGAGGCCGAGGAGGGCGGGGCGCATCACCGATCCTCGCAAGCGCGGCCCACCTGCGTGCCGGCGGAGACGATCCCGAAGTACGGCGTGGCCACATCCGCGGGAAGCCGGTAGTCGCCCGAGTCGAAGCAGCCGCCTGGGAACACCGGCGTCCCCGTCGAGCTCGTCACCCCGGTCCCTCCGACGTAGACGGTCTGCGTCGCGTCGGCGTTGAGGCAGAAGCGGAAGAAGCGGGCAGCGGTGTTCGCCTGCGCCGCGTCCTCCAGGAGGGTCTGGGTGTTTGCCACGGTGACCGCCGTGCAGGCGCTCGCGGCTGCGAGCTGCCCGTCGGCCGCGCCTGCCGGCCCGACAACGGTGACCTTGAGCGCACTCGCTCCGGCGTCGAACACCGTGTTCCAGATCGTGTCGACCGTGTACGCGCTCGCCCGGAAGCCGATGCCGCCCACGACGCAGATGAGCGCGACCGTGACGGCGCTGCGGAACGCGGACCGGAGGAACTGCTTCATCGACTCGTACATGGACGGCTCCGAAAGACAGCAGCAAAAGAGGCACAGCCAGAGCCCGGCGCCGTCCACTGCGGCGCCGGGCTCACGTCCTGCTCGTGGGGTTTAGCTGGTGAGGTTGTAGCCAACGACGGACGGCCGGGCGTCCGCGACGTTGTGGATCACCTTGAAGTCGACGCGGCTCGAGCCGACCATCTTGAACTGCCCGGCCTCGATGTCCTTGTCCTGCTCGATGGTGAGCTGCCGCTTGTCGGCGGTCATCCAGGCGTCGAGCGCGACGAGGTGGATGAGCGTCTTGGTCGTGGTCACGCCGTCCTGCACGCCCGATGCGTTCAGCCCGATGCGCGCCTTCGGGGAGATCACGACCGGGCTGCCGTCGAAGTCCGCCACCTGGCCGGTGACGATCGACGCGCGCGACTCGCCGAAGTTCTGCACGGTCTTCACCGAGCCGAACCGCTTGAACTTCGACCACGCCTTGATCCCGAGCGCCCAGATGACGCGCTCCGGGAAGGCGGCCCACTCGCCGAGCCCGTCCTTGAGCGAGAGGACGGTGTCCTCGGTGGGCGCCCCGCCCAGGTCGACGAACGACGCGCCGCCGATCACGCTCGAGCTCTTGCGGATGCCGTTCCAGGCCCGGCGGTGATCCTTCGCCGCGGTAACGTCGGCGTCCATGTGGGTCGCGGTGATGTCTCCGTTGAGGACGACGTCCTCGTAGCCGCGTGCGAAGACGCGCACGAGGTTCTCGGCCATCACCGGCACCATCGCCACCGCCGCGTCCTCGGTCATGTTCACCGAGTAGAGGTAGCGAGCGCCGAACATCCGCGGGTCGAAGGTCACCTTCGCCGAGCTCGGCGTGCTCTCGATGATCTTGTTGGGGTTCTCGGCCGCCGCCTGGTCCATCAGGTACAGCGTGCCGTAGGTCCCGCGCAGCGGCAGGACGAGCTGGTCCATCCCGAGCGGGATCTTGATCTGCGGGAAGAGCGCCCAGAGCCGGGTCGCCAGCTCGATGCGCTCGATGAGGTTGGAGCTGAACCCGGTGGGGATCCACTCCGCGCCCGTGCCGGCGCCGGTGGTCGAGAGCGCCTTCCGCATGTCGGCGAAGTCCTCGTACATCTCGCTCTGCCGCGCCCAGCCGTCGCCCTTCTTGGCGAGCACGCCGATCGAGCCGAGGATGTAGATGTTGTCCGCCGCCTTCTGGAACTCCAGGATGTCCGGGTCCCGGGTCTTGCGGCGCATCGCCTTCTCGAAGGTGACGACCCTCCGCAGCCCCTTCCCCTCGTCGGGGAACGGCAGCGAGCGGCCGCCCTTCACGGCCTCCTGGAGGAAGGCGCGCACGATCTTCTCGACGCTCTCCTCGAGATCCTTCTTGTCGAACCGCTCCACGCTCGGAGGCGGCAGCTTGTCCTGCACCTTCTTGATCGCCCGCTCGACGAGCTCCTCCGCGCGGGCCTCGGTCATCGCGTTCTTCTCGACGAGATCCGCGAGCCGGTTGATCTCCTTCGCCAGTCCGACCTTCTCATCCGTTGCTGCCGCCATCTCTGCCTCCGCCCCCTCTCGGGGATTGGTTTGGTCTACCGCCCGAGGACTCGCTCCCCGAGTCGCGTGAACGCTGCCGTCAACGCCACCGCCTCTTCGGCGGTGAGCTCCTCTTCCCCAGCCCCCTCGGGCGCGGGCGGGTCGAGGAGATCCTGGAGATCGTCGACAGCGCCGAGGAGCAGCGCCTTCGCGGCGTCGCACTCCTGCGCTGCCTTGCGCGCTTCGTTGCGCGCGCTGGCGAGCTGGCTGCGGTTCGCGGCCGACATCGTGCGCCCGCCCTTCGCGAGCTCGCGGATCGCGGCGAGCTCGGCCCGCGCGCCCTCCACCGTGCTGGCGATCCCGAGCCGCAGGTCGCCGGCGGCGAGCTCGAGGAGCGCGGTCCGGCTCGCGCCCAGCGACTTCGCCATCGCGAAGAGCGTGCGGCGGTTGCACGGGATGGTGACCGCCGAGTGCTCGACGATCTCCATCTCGGTGATCTCGCGCCACGCCCAGGGGTTCTCGCCCTCCTGATGCCAGGCCGCGGTGTGGACGATCCCGCCCACCGAGAGCGCGCGCAGCGTGCGCTGCTTGATGAGCTTGACCGCCTTCGCCTGCACCTCGGTTTCGCCGAAGACCTCGTCCCGGACCCACAGCCCCTCCGGGAGGATCTTGGCGTCGACGCAGGTCCCGAGCGGCTCGTCGTAGTCGTGCTGCCAGAGGAACGCGGGGTTGTCCTGCAGGTAGCGCTCGAGCCAGATCGCGAAGGCGGCTGGCTGGATCACGTCGTCGGTGCGGTCGGGCGCGGGCGTCGACGCGAGCCCCTCGATCGCCACGCCGCCCCCAGCGATCGCCTCGGTCTTCTTGATCGTGAGCGAGCCGAGGTAGCCGCGCCCGTCCAGGCTCGGCCCGTCGAGCTGCTGCTTGATCCGCTTCACGATCTCGACGATGTCGCCGCGCGTCTTCATGCCGCCTCCTCGCCGATGAGCCCCGGCTGCAGGCCGCACGCGCAGTTCACGATCTCGCCCGCGTCGTTGGTCGAGCTGTCTCCGGGGAACTGCAGCCCGTTCGGGAACGCATCGCCGAGCGGGATGGGGCTCGCGGCCGCTGCCGCCTGGTGAGACGGACGCGGGCTCTCGCTCGTCGTGATCCAGCTCTTCTTGTCGACGACCTCGGACTGCCGGAATCCTTCGAGGGCGCCGTACTGCCCGGCGCCGAGCGCCTCGGTGCGCGCGATGGTCTCCGCGCGGGTCGAGTCGATCTCGGCGTACTGGTCTTCGATCCGCTTGCGGATGTCGGAGAGCGTCTCGCCGGCCTCGATCGCGTCGGCGAGCTCGGTGCGCAGCTCCTCGCGCGTGGTCTCGAGCGTGAACTTCGCGAAGCGAAGCGCCTGCTCGCGGGCGTACTTCACCGCGTTCGGATCGGCCACGTCGAAGGTGGCGTCGTCGAGGCCCAGGCTCGCGGTCGCGGCGCGGCCGGTCTCCTCGAGCAGGTCGCGGATCGCCGGGCGCATCTCGTCGCTGAAGCCCTGGAGGTAGTCCTCGACGTCGAAGAGCAGCTCGTCGGAGAGCGACTTGGGCAGCGTGCCGAACGCCTGCGCGCTCACGACCGGGAACTTGCGCGAGAAGTGGCGCTCCGCGGCGTCGAGCTTCTTGAGCAGGTCGTCGCGCTGGCGCCGGAAGAGCGGCCGGATCACGTCGTCGCGCAGGCGCTTCTCGCGCCGGGCGAGGATCTGCGCGAGCGACGCCGTCCAGCTCTTGCGGTCCCGCACCCGCTGCGAGCTCGAGCGGGCGAGGAGCTGCGCGAGCGCGGCCCTCTTCACCTCCGGCAGGTGCCGGGCTGCCTCGGGGAGCTGGCGCTCAAGGCTCGTCTCCACCGTCGCCCCGGCGGCCGTCGACGACCCGAGCCACTTGCGCAGCACCGCGTCTGCCCGCTGCAGCGCGACCGCCACCTGCTGATCCGCGGGCAGCTCCTTGTCCGCGAGGCTGCCCGCGAAGCCGGGGAACATCGGCGCTGGCGTCGGCTTGATGTCGTCGAGCTCGTCGTCGTCGACCGGCCCGTCCCGGAAGAACTTCTTGCGGACGGCGTTGCGCCCGTAGAGCCCGCTCTCGTAGAGCGCCTTCGCGGCGAGCGCCATCTTCTCGGGGTCGAGCGTGCGGTCGTTGATCTCCTTCTCGTCGAACTCGACGTAGCTCGCGCCGAGCCGCGGGAAGATCGCGGGGAAGCGGTTCCACCCGGGCGTGATCCGCCGGCAGGTGTTGCGCACCTTGAAGTCGTAGAAGATCTTGAGCTGGTTGTCGGTATTCGAGTAGTTGGCGTTGTCGAAGACGCCGACGAGACAGGGCGGGGTGCCGTGCCCCGCAATGATCGAGTCGCGCACGACCTTGCGGCCCTCGACGAACTCCATGTCCTTGTGCGACTCGCCGGCCTCGCGTGCCTTCAGGCCGTGGCTCATCACAGCCGTCGAGCCGTTCTTCGCGGCGCCGGCGTGGGCCTTGATCCACTCGATGAGCAGCCGCTTGCGCTGCGTCTTCGTGAGCTCGAGCTCGGTCTCGATGATGTAGCTGAGCCGGGCGCCGTTCTTCATGAACGCCCGCTCGTACTGCGTCATCTGCTCGTCGAGCTTGTAGAGCTCGAGCGCCACGCCGCCCGCGCCCAGGCCGTAGAGATCGCTCGCCGGGTTCGGCATCCGCCGCTGGATGACCTGCTCGGCGGGGATCCGGATCTTCCGGCCCCTCCCGATGTCGTAGTCGTAGGCACCGATGCGACGGCGCGGATCGGGGACCGGCGTCGTGCGCGCGGGGTTGAGCCGCCAGAGCCCGCCGTCCTTCGGGTCGGCGTACTCGTACGCGGTGCCGACCATCTCCATGTCGATGAGCAGCAGCTCCAGGTGCTCGAAGAACGTCATCGCCGGGTTCGGGTTCGCGAGCAGCGGCGGCACCTCGTCGAGCTCCTGGCCCGTCCGCTTGTCGATGTGGCGGAGCCGGACCGCAGCCACCGCTTCGGCGTTGCGGCTCGCGCAGGCGTGCGCCCAGACGTTGCACTCGAAGGCGTCGAGCGGCTCCTGCACCCGCGCCGGGATCGAGGAGCCGGCCATCGCCGCCTGCGTCGCCTGCTCGAGCTCGTCGATGGACTGGGCCTTGCGGACCCGGCGGCGCGGCTGGTCCCCGGAGCCGAAGAGCTGGCGCTGGTCCATCACCGCGAGGGCGGTGGGCGCACGGGGAGCCGGGGGGCTCTCAGCCCCTGCCCGGAACCACCCCACGATGCCGTCCCACAGCCCCAACTCGGTGCCTCTCCCCTGGCCTGGGCCAGGTCGAAACTGAGGGGTCCCCGACCCCTCCGGACTGCCCTTCCCGCCCCCCGACCCCCGAACTGCCCTGCCGCTACCCGTCGGGAGGGCCATTCAAATGCCATTTGAATGGCCCGCCCTGCCCCGAACGCCCCCCAGGGCGCCCATCGGGGCCCCCTTCCTCCCGATCGCCCCGCCTGGAGCCTCCTAGGAGGTCGCCCGGCGGGGGCTCTTGCGCCCCTTCGCTGCTCGCTTCGCCCCAGCTCGGCGCTTCCCTCCTCCGGGACGCAGCGCCTGAATCCGCTTCGCGGTCCGGACGAGCTCGTTGGCCACGTCCATGAGCGCGCCCTCCGTCATCCCCAGGACCGCGTCCCTCGCCACCTCGTCGGCGTTCGTCTTGACCCTCATCCGCCGCTCTCCTCCGGGCTCTCGCCCCCGTCCAGCGCCTGCCTCGACACCGTCCGGTCGTCGGCCCCCTGCACGAGCACGAGCACCTCCAGGTCGTCGGCCACGCGGCACGCTCGCTCGAGCAGCTCCGCCGGCACGCCGTCGAGCTCCGCGAGAAGCCGGCACGCGGCCCGAGCTCGCGCCGTCGCGAGCACGAGCTGGATCTTCCCGGCGAACTGCTCTCGCGAAGTCGGGCTCATCCGAACGCCATCCCCACGTCGCCGTGCCCGCTGTCCGCTGCAGCGATCCCCATCGCTCCGGCCCAGAAGCGATCGCCGTGGCCGAGCGCCTCGCTTGCGACCGCGTCGAAGCGCGGCTTCCCGGTCGCCCCGAGGAAGCGCTTGATCGAGCCGAGGTCCGCACGCAGGTCCTGGTCAATCGGGATCCGTGCCGTCTTCGCCTCGAAGCGATCGCGGATGAGATCCGCCATCTCCTCCTTGCGGTCCTGCGTGAACGTCACCTCCTCGACGCGCGAGCCGTACTTCTTGCGCAGCCGCTCCGCCGACGGACCGCCCATGCCGGTGGCGTCGATCGCGAACCGCCGCAGCTTCTTGCGCTGCAGCCACTTCTCCGCCTCGTGCTCCTGCTCAGCGAAGCTCTTGTTCCGGAACACCTCGATCGCCCGGGTCCAGAGCACGTCGCCGAGCCGCTCCCAGATCCAGATCACCGTGTTGTGCGCGCGGCGCGCGACGTCCATCCCGCCGAAGAGCGAACCCTGCGGGATCCACTTCTCCGGCACGGCGAGCGTCGCCTGCCTCGACTCGACCGAGGCGATGAGATCGAAGCCGAGCCAGCTCAGCGCGCCGTCGACGAACTCGCAGCAGAACTCCTGGAGGAAGGTCTCCTCGTCGCCGCAGCCCCGCCGGATCTCCTCGACGTCGATCGGGCTGCCGTCGTTGCGGCACAGCCCTTCCCTGATCGCGTCCTCGAGCGTGGTGCGGTGCTTCGAGAAGCCGTTCGCCTCCTCGGTGCACAGCCGGTAGAAGCGGTTGGCCCGGCCGTTGGGCGTGCTGATCACCCGCATCAGGAAGCCGCGCAGCACGGAGCCGTAGCTCGCCTTCCACGTCTCGTCCTGGTCCCGGTGGAACGCGCTCTCGTCGAGCACGCGGTTGCCCGCCCAGGAGCGCGCGCTGTCCGGGTTCGACGGCGACGCGATGATCCGCGCCTTGCGCCCGGCCGCGCTCGCGAGGTGGACGACCCGGACCTTCACCGGCTTCTTCTGATCCTCGTCCCAGATCTCGTCGCCCTCGAGATCGTCGTACGCGGTGTTGAACGCCTTGAGGTGCTTCTTCACCGTCTCCAGCAGCTCAAGCGTCTGCGGCCAGGTCCGAGACATCACGAGCCAGTCCTGCCCCGTGGTGAGCGCGTGATCCGCAACCTCGAAGCCGACGGCGAAGCTCCCGCCGATCTGCCGGCTCTTGTTCCAGACCTTCAGCGGGGCGCGGTCCTGCAGCCAGCGCTTCTGGTACGGGAGGAAGGTGATCGCCGGGGAGCGATCGCTCGGGGCCTTTGCGGCCCGCTTGGCGGCGGCGGCGCTCACAGGCCGAAGCACTCCTCTCGGATCTTCTTGAGCGCCTCGGGCGAGAGCGCCTTGCCCCGACCCGCCTGCTTCGCGGCGCCGTCGAGCTGCGAGGCGATCCGCGCGAGCTTCACGCGGGCCGTCTCGATCTTGACCTCCGCCTCCTTCGCCCTCTGCTTGAGCTGCTCGACCCCGAGCTCGATCTCCTGCTTCTTGAGGTCGAGCTCCTTCTCCCGGAGGCGGAGTTCCTCGCGGTGGCGCTGCTCCGAGAGCGCCTTCACCGGGTCGAGCGATGCGAGCTCGCTGCTGCGCTCCATCAAGCCCAGCGCGAGCAGGCCCCGGATCGTCTCGGTGAGCTCGTCGGTCGGCTTGATCTTCAGCGCGTCGACGAGCTGCGTGCTCTGGAGGGAGAGGTCCCGAGCTCGGGCCGCGCTCTCCTTCCAGTGGCTGCGGTAGTAGCGAGACACCGCCGAGCGCGAGACCTTCTCGCCGGTCTCCTCCTGGAGCTGCTCGACGACGGCGTCGTAGGGGACGCCCGCCGCGAACGCGGCCTCGACGATCGCGCGCCCCGCCGGCGAGAGCTTCTCGACGGCGAAGTGCCGGCGGGCTTCCCCGTCGGCCTTCAGGCGCTGGGGCACGAGGGCCCCGTCGTGAGAGGAGGAGCCCATCAGAGCGGGTTGATGATCCCGGGATCGGCGGCGATGGAGCGCTCGAGGAGATCGATCCCCTTGGGCAGCAGCACGACGCGCTTCGCGGCGAGCCCCACGAGCACGTCGAGATCCTCGACCTCCACGTAGCCCTTCGCCTGGAGGTACTGCAGGTGGACGATGAGCTCCTCCTCGGTCACCGCGTCGACCGGCCGCAGCGACGCGCGGAGCATGTCGAGCGTGAGCCCGCCCCCGCTCACGCGCAGGCAGTAGAGGACGTTGAGGATGCGACCACGGATGCCTCGGGCAACCGTGTGCTCGACGCGCTGGCTCATGGCTCGGACGGCTCCCTGTCGATCGGCTCGGAGATGACGGCGGTGTTCGTGTTCAGCGCGCGGTCGAGCTTGTGCTCGATGCGCTCGAGGCGACGGTTGGTGCCGATGACGTGGGCGGCGAAGTCCTCCCGCCGCACGTACTCGAGGCGCACGTCCTTCAGGTCGGTGTCGTAGCGGTTGAGCCGCGTCTCGATCTTCGAGATCTGCGCGTCGACGCTCTTCTCGAGCAGCTCGTACCGCTGCCGGGCGAGCTCGTCGTGCGCGACGAAGAACCGCTTCAAGAACCAGCCGACGATCGGGATCGCCAGCAGCGTGACGATCGAGATGGTGATCTGCACTGGCTCGATGCCTCCCATCGTCAGCCCCCCGCCGTTGCTGCGTTGAGCCCAGGGACCCGCTGGTCCACGAAGCCGTAGAGCCGCCACCGGTGGAGCAGCCGTCGTGCCTCGCCAGCCATGAAGTCATCGAGGGCCAGGCTCTCCGCCTTGAACAGCTCCTCGGGGAGGATGATCCCTGCCGGCTTCTCGGCGCGGCAGTCGTGCAGGTCGAGCTCCTCGGTGTCCGGGTCGTAGCGCAGCTCGAAGCCGACCGGGTGCAGGGTCGAGCGGTTCAGCTCGAACAGGAGCCCGGTCTCGATCAACACCGGGCCGGCGATGGGGACGCGCGTGGACATCGGCGCTACGCCGCCCGCGGCGGCCAGCTCCAGGTCCCTTCGGCCGTGCCCTCGCGGACCGAGGTCCGCCACGCCGAACCGCGCTCGCACTGCCCGCGGCGGCCAGCTCCAGGTCCCTTCGGCCGTGCCCTCGCGGACCGAGGTCCGCCACGCCGAACCGCGCTCGCACTCCGCCACGCGGACCGCGAGCACCTCGTCGGGCACGGTGCCGGCCCCGCCCGCGTAGATCTTCACGAAGGCGTCGTTGCTGCCGTCGAGGTCCACCTGGAGGTTGACGCCGTGGTGATCCGGCCAGACGTGGACGACACGCGCCGGACGGAACACCGGCTCCTTCGTCGTGTCGTCGTGGCCGAGGTGGAAGAGGACGGTGCGGCCGATCGTGACCTCGGGCATGGGCGGCTCCTCGAGCGAAGAAGTGGATGCAGTTGCGGAGCGACCCCGGGGGCCGGTGGCCCGCCCTCCAGGGAATTGCGCTCACCCGACGACCCACGGTTGAGGCGGGTCTCCGGTCCTCTCACCGCCGAGCCACCCTGCCTCGTGCGGTACAGCCCTTGGTGCTGCGGTCATGCAGCGGGGTCCGTCTCAGGCGGCCACCTGTTGCCCGCGCCTCAGGACCCCTGGTGGGAGCTCAGACGTGCCGGGCGGCGTACCGCTCCGGCGGCTTGTCGTCGAACGCGACGAAGCCGCGAGCCCCTCTGACGATCAGCCTGGGGGCTTCGGGAGGAGCGCCAGGCGAAACGCTCACGGTCCGCGGTCGGGCGCCGAAGTCGGAGCTCAGGCCGAGGGCGAGGCGCTCGCCGTCGGGCGGACTCTCGCTCGGATGCGAGGGCTGCACGGTGACGGGCTCCAGGCTGGCGGTCCTCGAGAGGCCGAGCTCGACGGCGACGCGGGGGGCGGGATCTGCGTCGACGACGCAGACGGGGGCGGGACCGGTGTCGTCGAGCTGGAGCACTGCGAGGCACCCGTGGGTGCCGGGCGGGCTGTCGCACGGCGAAGCGGTGGCGGTGAAGGGGATCGCGAAGAGCAGGGCTGCGAGCACGACGGCACGGAGCATCGGGTGGTTCCTCCCGGCGGGTGTGACTGCACGGGGAGGATGGTGCCCAACCGAGGCCCGATCGTATGCGTCGGTTTGTCCTGGTTTGACTTCCGATCTTGCGGAGCAGCTCCGGTCGGGCGCTTCCGCTGATGCTGCCTGCCGCTGCTACCTGCCGACGGGGAGCTCGAGCTGCCTACCGTCGACGTCCGCGTTCGCGCTACACGGCGGGCACAGGTGCCGGTCCGGCCCGATCTCCTGCGCGTGCTCCGCGCAGATCGGCAAGTCGCAGGTCTCGCGCTTCGCTCTCGCCGGCGGCGGGCCGTCGCAGAGGAGCGACGCTTCCTTCGTGCAGCCCTGCACGCGGCAGCGCCGAGAGCTGCGCCGCCCGCGGCTGCACAGGTGGTAGCGATCGCCCTCGTGCTCGAACGTCTCGCACGGGCTCACGCTCCCTCCGGCTTCGCTCGAGAGCCATCATCGAACTCGAACTCGTACTGCACCCCCAGGAGCACGTCGCTGCGACGGCCCCTCACGTACTGGATCAGCGCGTCTCGCGGAACCAGCCAGCCGCCTCCGATCTTCTCGCCCGGCAGCGTGCCGTCAAGGATCATCCGCTTCACGGTCCGCGGGTGGCGGCCGAGGAACGTGGCGACCTCGCCGAGCCGGAGGCGCGGCTTGTTCGGCAGCCCCTTCACGCGGGCGCCCTCCACACCTTCTTGCCCTGCCCCTCGTCGAGGGAGAAGCCCTTGCGCTTGAGCATCCGCTCGAGCGGCTCGATCACCCTGCTCGCGTCCCAGTGCGTCTTGATCTCCGGGTGCTTCGTCTGCCGCAGCACGAAGCCCGCGCGCGCCTCCTCGCCCCACCTGAGCAGGTCGAAGAGGTGGACGACGTAGACGAGCTCCTCCTGCGTCGCGAGGAACACCACGGTCGTCGCGACCTCGGCCGGCAGCCGGCGGCGGCGAGCTCGGCGCGGCGCCTTCGGCAGCTTCGCCTCCTTCACGACCTGGTCGAGCAGCTGGTTGAACTGCGCGTCCGAGAGCGCCTTCGTCGAGGAGTACTCGTCGCTCCCCTTCGCCGCAGCGTTCGTTCCGTCCCGGTCGTTCAGCGCCGCGACGAGGTCCCGGAGCTGCGGCTCGCCGCCGGGGAGATGCTTCACCGCGATCCAGAGAAGCCGGTACGAGCGCGTGCTCACGCGAGCACCTCCCTCGGGACGGGTACGGGGATGCAACGGCAGTTCCCCAGTTCGTCGTAGCTGACCTTGACGGCCGCGCCCCAGGACGGCCCGGTCGCGAAGTCGATGCCGAAGTAGACCAGCTCCGCGGGCGAGAGCCGGCGGCAGTCGTCGACCTCCATGAGGCGGCCGCCGCAGCGGCCCACGATGCCGCCAGTGGCGAGCGACCGGCCCAGCGGCAGCTCCTCTCGGCAGGCCCGCACGAACAGCTTCCGGACCGGCCCCGGCAGAGCACACCAGTGCCGGCGGCAGAGGACGTGCGGACGCGGCACGCGCCGGTCGCAGCCCTTCGCGTGGCACGGGTTCGTCCGGTGCTTCTTCCGATCGTGACGGCTCACGTTCCGTCCCCCCGTCGCAGGTCGAGGAGCGCCTGCTGAAGCTGCTTGATGTCGGGCCGAGCTCGCGCGGCAACGACCTGCTGCAGCACGTCACCGATCCGCCCCTCGCCGTCGCACTCGTCGCAGCACGCACCCTCGCCCTCGCTGAGCTGGATGCGCCCGCCGCCCCTGCAGGCGGGGCAGACGATCGCGTGACGGTCGGAGCGGCGGACCATCAGCCAACCCTCCAAAACGGCACGGTCCGCCGAGCCTTCTTAGCGAAGCCGGCAGCGATCTCCGCCGCCGCTCTCTCCTCGGCCCGGAACCAGACCTCGTCGATCCTCCGGTTGGTGAGATCTGCCCACCGCGCCTCGCGATCGATCGCCAGGTAACTGCGTCCCAGCCGCGCGGCGACCACCGCAGTTGTTCCGGACCCACAGAACGGGTCGAGAATAACTGCGCCCTTCCGCGTCGAGCAGCGGATGATCCTCTCGAGCAGCGCCTCCGGTTTCTGCGTCGGGTGGCCTCCGTGCTTCTTCTCCGACGCGGGCGTCGTGGGGATCGCCCAGGTCGAGCTCGGCCCCGGCAGCGGCCAGAGGTCCCTCATCTGCTTGCCGCCGTTCTCGCGCTTCATCCCCCGGTAGTCGAAGCGGTGGAGCAGCTTCTTCCCGACCCGCGGCGGCGCCGCCCAGATCAGCAGCTCGCTCGAGTGAGCGAACGTGCGGCACGAGAGGTTGGGCGCGGCGTTCGGCTTGAACCATGTGACGGTGTTGAGGATCGACCACCCCATCTCCTGCAGCGCGAAGCCGCAGAGGAAGATCGAGTGCGACGTGCCCGACACCCAGAGCGTGCCCGAGGGCTTGAGCACGCGCTGCACCGCGAGGATCCACGACCGGTGGAACGTGAGGTCGGAGCTGATGCCCGCGCTCCGATCCCACGCGCCCTTCCGGACCGGGGCACGCTTGCCGTTCTTGCAGGTCGTGCCCCCGTTCGAGAGGTGGTACGGCGGATCGGCGAAGACGAGATCGAAGCTCGCCGCCCGCTCCGCCGGCAGCAGCGCGAGGGCGTCGCCCTGGAGCACGCGGGGGCTCATGCGGCCTTCGCCTCTCGGAACCCGCCGACGCAACCAGTCGCCTCGCAGATGACGCACCGGGCGGGCGTGAGCTCACAGCAGTGAGCGCTCTGCGGGCAGCCGCATTCGCAGAGCGGATCGCCGCTCTCGCGGGCGTGGAGGAACGCGCCGAGCCGGCTCTCGATCTGGTTGGTGATCCGCACGCCCGGGTCCCAGAGCCCGAGCCGTCCGCGGCACGGGCCGACGCCCGGCTCGAAGCGCACGGCGCCTTCGAGGAACCAGGCGAAGCGGCGACCGACCCGGGAGAACCAGCGCTCGAGCTCGACGTGGTCGACGTAGCCGACGCCGTTGCCGTCCTGGTCAGCCCAGCCCCGCACCTTCACCGCCCCGATGATGTGCTGCGGCTGGTAGAGGAGCACCGTCGGCTCCTTGATCCCGCCCAGCGCGAGCTCGCTGTGCCCCGCGTGATCGGTGGTCTTCGCGACGTGGATCCCGATGTACTCGCCGATGACCTCCGCCGGCGGCCGGCAGCTCCGGGTCTCGATCAGCCTGAGCCCCTCGACGATCGCCCACGCCCACGGCTGCTTCACCGTGAGCACCGCGAGGATGGCGGTCACGACTCCTCGACCGGGATCAGCTTCACCGCCGGCTTCTTCTCGTGCACCTCGATCGACTTCGCGATCTCGGTCTTGAGCTCCTCGACCGCCGCGTTCTGCGGCAGCCGCATGAACGTCTGGAACTCCTTCGCCAGCCCGTAGGTGACCTTCCTCACGAACACCATCGACGCGAGCCCGGCCAGCTTCGGCAGGAGCTGCTCCGCGCGGTTCGGGTCCACGCGCTGCTCGCGGTGCCACTCGATCCGCGCCCGCTGCCCGATCGGCGTCTGCAGCGTCAGCGACGTGCGCTCCGCCCGCTTGGCGGTGGCGATCACCGCGAGCTGCTCCTTCACCTCCTGGAGCTCCAGCTCGAGCACGTCCTTCGCGCCCTGCATCTGGAGCCCCACGTCGATCAGCTTGCAGAGCTCCGCCTCCTCCGCGGGGACGTAGATCACCTCGCCGTCCAGCTCGACCTTCCGCGTTCCCTTCTTCGCCATTGGATGCTCCGGTCCCCGCTCGAAGCGGGGCGAAAGTGGTTACCAACCCAGCCGCAACTCGGCTGCGAACGGCAGGTGCTTCAGCTGACGGCAGGTGCTCGCGTGCGCTTCCTGGCTGCCGCACGTCTCGCAGGGCTCGGTGTCCGCGAGCGCGGCCCCGTAGAACTTCGTCATCGCGCGCAGCAGGTCGGTCCTGCAGAGCGCGACGACCGAGCGCCAGTGGATCTCGGTGCCGCACGCCCGGCAGTGCGACCGGGCCGCGAGGAGCTCGCCGGTCCGGCACCCGGCGCAGGCCCGCGCGACCTGGTGAAGGCGGCAGCGGTCGCGGTGGATGTCGAGCCCGCTGTCGGGGCAGCGGACGCACTGCGCGTCGAGCTTGCCGCTCGCGCGCCGCTGCGCCGGGCGGACGTACTGCTCGACCTCGTAGCCTCCAGGGTTCGCGATCACGGCAGGCACAGGCAGGTCCACTGCCCCCGCTTCGCGTGGTCCTCGCAGGCGACGTGCTCCGCCGTCACGCCGATCGACATGACGTGCCGGCCGCCGCAGGAGCCGCAGCTCTCCGGCCGATCCTCGAACGGCCGGATCTCCCGGGCCCTGCACGCGAGGCAGCGGCCGACCCAGACCATCCCCGAGAGCGACGCTCCGCTCACCCAGATCGCGAACCGCTTCGCGCGGGTCTTGAGCGCCTCCGGCGGGAGCGGCGAGCACTCCGGGATCGGCGCGCCCACGTTCCGGTCGAGGTACGCCTCGAAGCTCCCGTAGACGAGCCAGAGCTCCGCGCCGAGGAAGCGCGCGGCGTGCGCCTCGAGCACCTCGTCGGGGATCCGGATCGGGCAGACGAGCGGCGGCCGCCGCAGGCCGAGCACCGTGACCTGCGGCGGACCGAGGCCCGCGGTCCGCTTCGTGCGCGGGCTCATCGCCGCACCGTCCGGGCCGTCCGCGCCGCCGCGCCCTGGAGCGCGAGGTACGCGATCATCGCGAACAGCTTGTCCTCGCCGTCGACGATGGGCCGCAGCGTCGAGTCGTTGATCCGCAGGTTCATCCCGAGCCGAGCGAGGACGTTGGAGAGCTGCGCCGGCATCTCGTCGCCGGTCTGCTCGTCGAGCAGCCGCAGGAACTCGGTGACGTGCTCGAGGATCGAACCGGCTCGCTTGCCGAGCGCGGTGCCCTCCCGCTTCGCCGGCCCCGGCGGCACGCCCATTCGCTCGCGCGGGACGAGCATCAGCTTGCGGTACATCGCCGCGAGGAGCCGCGCTTCGTCCACCGCTCGCACGCACACCTGCGCGCCACCGACGCCGACGCGATCGGCGAGCACCCGGAGCCCCATCGATGTGACCCGCTCCTCCACCATCGTCGGCCAGGCGAGCGAGAAGAGATCGACCACGGGCAGCGCTGGCCACTGCCACGGCGCGAGCGCTCCGTCCTCCTTCGAGTTGGTGAGCAGCGTCCCCGCTCGCATGGCCATGGCCCGGAGCGCGGCGATGTCCCGCTCGACCCCGTAGCCCACGATCGCCGCGTCGGCGAGGTGCGGCTGGATCTGGGCGAGCGCGTCGGTCGGGTGCTTGCCGGAGCGCAGCTCCTCCACCGAGTAGGTGTTGCCGTTCGCGACGGCGCCGCTCATGTGCTCCAGGCTCTGCGCCGGGCGCATGAGCACGGAGAGCTCGGCGGTCGCCTCGAGCGTCGCCCCGTCCACTCGCACGAGCCCGAGGTCGATCGGCTCAGGCTCGGCGTTGACTCGCACGATCGAGCGCGTCGCGAGGAACACGATCGGGATCGCCGGCTTCACTGGATCACCAGCCCGTCGCCGGTCTCAATCATCTGCGCCGCCTGGTCGACGAGCGCCGCGGTGACCCGGCCGTGCTGCTGCGCCAGCCCGCGGACGTGGACGAGCAGGTGCCCGAGGAGCCGGAGCGACCCGTGCGTGTGCGCCCGGAGCCGCTCGAGGATCTTGTGGTCGACCACGTTGCCCAGGCCGCGCTTCGCGAAGAGCCGCAGCTCGTCGTCGTCGAGCAGCGGGATGAGCGCCTTGAACGCGATCCGCGAGTAGAGCTGCGCGAGATCCTGCGAGCGCCGGTCGCCGCGGACGAACGTCTCGAGGAGCACGTTGGTGCCGGCGAGCACGACCGGGATCCCGGCGTTGTCCGCCAGGTAGCGGATCATCTCGAGCGCGCCGGTGTTGAGCTGGTTCGCTTCGTCGACGACGAGCATCCGCTGCGCGTGCCGCAGCGCCTTGACGGCCGCCCCGGCGAGCTCGTCCGCCGCGCCGCTCGCGGGCTGCCCGAGCTCCTTGAGCACCGCGATCAGCAGCGTCCGCTTCGTGCAGCTCGGCGACGGCGTGAAGAAGATGAGCCGCTGCCCGTGCTCCCGCGACGCTTCGTTGCGGAAGCGCTGCAGCGAGAGCGTCTTGCCGATCCCCGGCGGTCCGACGACGACGACGAGCGAGCGGTTCTTGAGCGCGAGCCGGCACGCCGCGATCACCTTCCGCGCCGCCTTCGTCCAGACGAACTCGCCGCCCTCCTCCTGGAGGATGGGCGACTGCCCCGTCTCCTTGCGGAGCATCGCGCTCACCGCGAGCAGGAACTTCTTGCTGGGCTTGAGCTGCCCGTTCAGGAAGTTCGAGACCATCGGCTGCGAGAACGCGATCCGCTTCGCGACCTCGGTGACGCTGAGCTTGTGCTCCTCGCTGTGCCGCTTCAGCGCGTTCCGCAGCATCTCGGAGAGCGCCTCTCCCATCGGCCCGGCACCCGCCTCCTCGCCCGCTTCCTGCGCGAGCTGCAGGGGAAGCACCTGCGCCGTCTGTCCACTGCTCTGCGCCTCGATCGATCGTTCGTCCATTGCCAACCTCCGCATCGCTGGCTACGGTCGGGGCGGGTGATGACCCGCCAAGGTTTCCGCCCCGGGGGCGCCGGCAGCGTTGCGGCGCCCCTGCTTCTCGTCAGTCGTCCACGTCCTCCAGCCGCAGCGGCCGCCACTCCGGCAGCGCCAGCGGCTCAGCCGGTGGCGAGCTCGCCTCGATCCCCTCGCGCGTCGGCACGCCCATCGCCTCCTCGACGTAGGACGCGCCGCCGTTCACAGCTCGGCGCGCCGGCCGGTCGTGCCGGGTCGTGCGGATCACGGGCGCGCCCGGGATCGACGGCACCGGCGGCGGCGGCGGGGCAGCCGGCTTCGGCGCGGCGACGAGCTTCCGGGGCGACGTGAGCTCAGCCATCGAGGAGCGGTACTGCGCGCGCGCCTCCTTGAGCCGCTTCTTCTCCGCGTGCCACTCGGTCTCACTCGGGTCGAAGCTCATCGGCGCGTTGCGCGTCGCCTCGCAGAGCAGCCCCTTGCCGACCTCGTAGACCGCGAGCGTGCGCAGGTCGTTCGGGTCCCACCGGACCTCGACGCGCTGGCCGTCGCGATGCACGAGCTCGGCGGCGGAATAGAAGCCGTCGAAGAGCTGCACGAAGCCGCGGTTGACCGTCCGCATCTTGTGCGGCCAGAGCATCCGCTGGAGCCCGCGGTCGGAGAGGAGCTGCGGCGGCGCCGCGTGCTCGGCCCAGTAGTCGACGACGGACAGCCAGCGCGCGCCTTCGTTGACCCGGTGGATCGCGATCTCGCCACCGACCCCGCGGTGAAGGTCGAGGAGCCACGCCTCCCACGCGGCCTTGAACTCGCCCATCGTGAGCAGCGGCCGGGGCGCGCCGGGCCGCTCGCGCTTCACCCACTCGCGGTGCTTGCGGAGGATCTGCCCGACGACCTCCGAGGTTTCCATTTTGCCGTTGCCGCAGTAGCCGCGCTGCCGGGGCGAGAAGTCGCCAGCCACCATCCCGAAGAAGCGCTCCGCGATCTTCGCCTTCGGGTTGTAGGGGAGGGCGTGGGTGTTGCGGATCTGGAGCTCGTCGAAGAGCGCGTTGAGCCGGGCGCTCACGTAGTCGGAGCCGTTGTCGATGTACACGCGCTCGGGGATCCCGCAGAGCCCCTCGTACGCGGGCTCGGTCTTGCGGGCGATCGCGTGGCCGAAGGCGTTGGCGATCGACTGGCTGTTGGGCGTGAAGCTGACGTGCCAGCCCACGCAGGCGACCGTCACCTCGTCGATCCAGGCGGTGAGCCACGGCCGCTTGACCTTGTGCTCGGGATCGTTCTCGTCGATCACGAACACGTCGAACTCGTGATGGTCACCCGAGTAGATCGAGCGCGGCTTGAGCTCGGCCGTCGTCCTGGGCGTGAAGGTCTGCGCCCGGTTCCGCGCCGTGCGCTTCCCCTCCTGCAGCGCGATCCTCGCGCTCAGTGGGATCGCGGCGACGAGCTCGCGGATGCGCGTCTCTCCCGGCACCTCGATCTTCGCGCGGAAGCCCCAGGCGCGCATGTCTCGGAAGAGCCCGCGGACCGAGAGCCGCCCGCGCGTCTCGCCCACGCGGCGGAGCAGCTCGGCGCGAACGCGCGGATCGACTGGCCTCACGCGGCCGTCGCCCTCGCTACGGGCTCGCTGGCCGGCGCGGATGAGCCCCGCGATCCCCTCGAGCTCGAGGCGACGGGCGAAGCGCAAGAGCGTGTCGATCGAGGGGCGCCGCTCCGCGCTGGGGTAGAGAGCGCGGTACGCCGGGGCCGCGAGCTTCCACACCTCTGCCACTTCGACGACGGCCAGCGCCACCGAGCCCGCGATCTCCTTCGGGGTGATCGCGGTGAAGAGGCGGAGCAGCTCCGCCCGGCGCGTTGCTTCCGCGAGGACGATGTCGCGGATCTCGGGCTCGAACCTGGCGAGCGCCTCCTCGATGCGGCGAGGTGGGGCCGGCGCCGGGATCACCTTCAGGAAGAGCGCGCGGTCCGCCGTCGGCAGGCGGGCCACGTCGATCAGCGGCACGGGCTTCCCGTTCGGACCAAGCTCAGCGCCGGCGACCAACAGCGAGGCGAACGCGACCCTCTTGCGGAGAGCCCTCTCGGAAACGCCGAGGACCTTCGCGGCCTCGCTCAGGGGCAGGAGGCTCCCGACGCTCACCGAGCGCTCCGCCGAGCCTTGCGGGTGGCTGTCGTCCGCCGAGCCTTGCGGGTGGCTGTCGTCCGACGAGCCCGGCGGGGCTCGTCGTAGCGACCCGGCCAGATCTCGCTGACGTCGAGTCCGAGCTTCGCGGCGATCGCGGTGGCGATCTTCCTGGACGTGCGCGCCTGCACGATCGTGTTGTTGACGGCGCCGCGGGTGACGCCGAGGTCGCGCGCTATCGCGGTCTGGGAGGACCCGGCGCGGCGCAGGCGGTAGCTGATCTCGATGTGGTCCACGCGGTTCCCTTCCGGCCATGCCCAAGCGGCAACTGAGACCGGACGGTATTTGCAATCGGAAAGCTTGTCAATGGACGATTGTCGAACGGCAAGTTGACGCGGCTGGCCTTGCCAGGCACGGTCTCCAACGCAGAGGCTTACTTATCTGCTTCGTGGGAGCCGGCGGGGGCCGGGGTTCTCGATGCCGAAACGTGCTCGAGCAGGATCGGCGCTCGCTGAGCGAATCGCTCAGGTCCGGGCCTCCCTCGGCCTCAACCAGGCGGAGCTCGCGCGGGAGCTGAAGATCAGCCCCGCGACGATGATGCGCTACGAAAAGGGCGCGCGAGCTCCGGACGTCGAGACGGTCATCCGCCTCTGCCAGGTGAGTCGCGTCTCACCGCTCTGGCTGCTCGGCCTCGAGCCCGGCTCGGAGATCGTGGGCAAGCACGACGAGGAAGTGCTGCGCCTGCGGCGGATCCTCGATGGCGCCGATCGGATCGTGGTGAAGGGCGTGCGCGCTGTACTTCGCGCAGCGGAGGAGCGGGAGCTCGACGGGCTGAAGTTGGCGGCAGAGGTGATGCGGGACATCTTCTGCGACAAGCCGGCGGAGCTCGCGATCCTTGAAAGCCACCTTCGCGCGATCGAGCAGCTCCGGCCCGCGCTCGACGTGCCACTCGTCGCCCGCTCCGGCAAGGGCGGCGCCGCGTAGAGAACTCAGCGCTCTGCGTACGGCGGTCCTCGCCGTCGACGAGCTCGGGCCTTGGAGAGCTTCACGGTCGGGAGGATGGACGGGGCGCCGGTTGAAGTCGGCTCGGGGCGGTCTGAAGTGCCAGCCTCTGAAGGCGGTTTCTCGTCGTCCGGCGGCTGAGCGCCAATTCCTGTCAACGTGATCTTTCGATCATACTGAACGCGGCGCTGGGCTTCTCGCCCTGCTGACGGCCAGGTCGACCCAATCCAGAGGAACGCCGTACAACTGCGCCGTGGCGACAGCCGGCGCAAACCGCCTGTCACTGCGCCAGCTTACAATCCAGAGGAACGGTGGGAATCCAGAGGAACGCGACCGTTCCTTTGGATCGGGCAAGCCCGCGAATTCACGAGTGACGCACCGCGCGAGATCCGCAGAAAATGCCGCGACGGGCGGAAGTCACTTTGCGCCGACTTCGCCAGCAGATCCCGCGACTTCTCGCGACTTCGCGCCAGATCCCAGGATCCGCAGAAAACCCCGTGGGTGACAGCGAGGTGCCCGCCCCGCTCTCCGCCCCGCT
>ERZ1292625.1120-Hain-H41-01um-R1-1120-length-34585-cov-12_pt1 | contig 34585 bp, 54 predicted proteins | sample MGYA00564400_ERZ1292625 | MGnify/ENA primary metagenome ERZ1292625 (study PRJEB36523, sample SAMEA6512639) | groundwater metagenome | collected 2019-01-08 | study: AquaDiva: Metagenomics assemblies of 32 groundwater samples
CAGTTTCTGCTAACGGCAGCTCTACAGTTTCTGCTAACGGCAGCTCTACAGTTTCTGCTAACGGCAGCTCTACAGTTTCCGCTAACGACAGCTCTACAGTTTACGCTTACGGCAGCTCTACAGTTTCTGCTAACGGCAGCTCTACAGTTTACGCTTGGGATACAAGCTCAATTCACATTTATTATTCAACAGTCATAATTTTTGCTTATTTGTTTTCGACGATTTATATAAAAGAAAAAAATGCAAAAATACAAAAACTTTACGACAAATCAACAGCTAAGTTTTGTGTTGATTACAATGAATCTATGATTTTAGAAAAGCATGAAACAGCGCAAATCGTAACTCAACAACCAGAGTTAAGCTTTGAAACATATTTAGAGCGTGGATTTGTGAAAGCTGATGGAATAATGCAAAAATTAGTAAGTAAGAAAAAGATAAATGATATTGAAGTATTTGAAGTTGAAAACTTTGGGAAAGAAAATAGTTTTGTTATTAAAAAAGGTGATGTTTTTAGTCATGGTAAAACAATTGAAGACGCTAAAAAAAATTTAAAATACAAGATTAGCAGCAGAGATACGAGTGAGTTTAAAGGATGGACTCTTGATAGCGATCAATTAACTGATGATTTAATAAGAGCTTACAGGGTTATAACAGGGGCTTGTGAATTTGGTACTAAACATTTTTGCGAACAACAAGGACAACTTAAAGATAAGTATTCAGTAAATGAAATTATTAAAATGACAATTGGTCAGTTTGGAAACGAACAATTCAAACAGTTTTTTGGAGCGATGTAATGCAAACAATATCACTAGCAATCGGATATACAGAGTTGATCATGAGTGTTTATTTTATGGGATTATGGATGAGTGGGTTATGAAAATTAAAATAACAAGAACACCTGACGCAGTTTGGTTTGGCTATATTAAGATGCCTTGGGGTGTTGCTGATTTAGGTCGGCATATACTATGGATTTGCGGGTGGCAGATTTCAATTCATTTAAAAAATAAACCGAGGTTAAAATGACAGACCCAAAAGTAATAAAATTTTCAAAAGTTTTTGGTCCTGAGTCTATTCCAGAATCTGAAGCTACGTTCAAAACTCCAGGTATGGCTCAAGAAATGGCTAGGCGCTGGAATCTGCATGAAGAGCTGGTTGGGGCTTTTGAGTTTGTTTTGAACAATTATCCAGTCACGGATGAAATTTACGATTCTGGAAAACATAGAAAATTATGCGAAATTCTCGAACGAGCAAAGGGTGGTAAAATGAGAGAAAATATAAAAGAGGCGGCAAAAAAATATGTGAAATGGCACACAAGATTATCTGAACAAATGAATCATGTTGAAGCGCATTTCACAGCAGGAGCCAACTTCATGCTTGAGGAGTTGCTAAAAGAGCCTGATACGATTCTGGGATTAAGTTCAAGAATAGTAAAACTCCAGCTCCAAATCGCCAAACTCACTGAGGCATTGAAACACATAGCAGATGGCAATTATCAAATTACAGATCATGGGCGAAACTATATGCAGCACAATGTTGTAGAAGAACTTTACAGCGATAAAGAATTGAAATTATGGGCGCAAGAAATTTTGAAATCCTGTGAGCAATATGATGAAAAAACATTTGAGATTGCAGAACTTAAAAATCAATTAGTTCATTCAAAGATTTATCAAGATACAATTGTAGATCACAATACTGATTTACATATGAAGATAAACGCTCTCGAATCCGAAAATCAGGAGTTGAAAGAATCAAAAAATAATTGGATGGAGAATTGCAAATTTTATCAAGATAAACATGAAGAACTTTTGAATGAGATTGCAGAGTTAGAATCAAAAATAGAACTAATGAATAAAAACTGTATTAGTCTTTTTTTGCACGAACAAAGAATGGCAGAAACTCATCAGAAATGGATAGAAGCTGACGATGATGCGAAAACAGAACGAATGTTAAGAACTCAGACATCCGAACAGTTAAATGACTATCAGCAGGTCGTGGATAAATACGCAGATGGTTATATTTTCGACGAACCAGACGACGACACAGATCAGGATTTACAAAAACCTTGGCGTCACACTAGCGGCAAACTCGCTAGGGCCATGCAGAGCAAATGGGGGGAGTAAGTAATGAGTAATGCAACTAAACCAGTGGCATCTTTTCGGGAGTTTTGGCTAGACAGATGGCCTTTAGATGGCGACTTTAACGACGTAAAAGTATTGTGCAAAAAGCCTGAGGCGTATGATGGTAAAGATGCGTGGTGGAATTTTAGCGGTCCTCACGTTATAGAATACGGAGCATTTGAAATAGCTGACGAATTTAGGATTTCATATAAAGAAAAAATTGCCGAACTCACTCAGCGCAATCAGGAGTTGGTTGAGGCTAATGAGATATTGAAAACAACGCTTGGAGCAGTTGAACAAATCGTTGCGACTTACGGAAAAATAACAAAAGGCGAATTTCTGGCTGTATGTACTCACTCTGGATTTGAAGCATTATCTTCTATGGATAGGGAGAAATAGCATGAGTAGAGCATCTAAATTTGACACAAAAATATATTGGGATAAAAAAACTAGAAAGCTTATACGATTAAACTGGGACTATTCGGTTGAGAAAGTTCCTCACTGGTATTGGTCCAACTGTCATGATAAGCATGGGTATATTAAAGGAAAGTTAAAAACTCCTAAAACATGGATTTTATTGGGAACCGTTAGCGAGGGGGTAATTTAATGAAATCATACTTGCCTTGTATAAATGCCGAACGCAGCGGAATGACGTTATCGAATCAGTTTGTGGTTCTGAACAAAATGCCATGCGTGAAATGCAATATGAATACGATCAGGAAATTTCAGCCATTTTAAACACACAGGAGGGGTAGATGATAGTTACAACGCCAGATAAATACTTTTGTGATATTTGTAACAACGAAGTAATGGGTAGAGAATTAATGGATTACAGGCTTTATAGAAGCGAAGATGCAGGTAAAAGCTATAGAACAGAGGTTGCTGAATTTCATGTTTGTTCAACTTGCGAGCCTTCTAATGTTTATTTTAATTGTGAGAAGAAAAAATCATTAATAAAAATAATTATAGGAAAGTTTTTATATCCTAAAGAGAATAAGGACTCCAAATGAGCGATAAATTAAACCAAGAGGCTGAGGAGTTAATTAAGCTTGTGCAGAATGAAGTTTGTACCGAAGAAGGATGGAAAGCTCATGGACGCATACGCATCTTCAAAGACTATTACAACGGAATAGCTTTTGGCTTCAAAGCTGGCCATGCAAGTCGAGACGCTGAGGTTGCGGAGAAAGATGCGGAGATTATGCGGCTAAAAGAAAAGCTATGGGCAGCAGAGGGTAGGATTAAGGGAATGACTGAGGGGCTTGAGATATTAAAGGGGGAGAAATGAGTGAAGATAATTGTTCTTACCCAACAGGAGATTGTCAATTAGGAGAGCTTATTACTAAACTCCAATCCGATCTAAAAAAAGCTGTTGAGGCTTTGGAGTTTTATGGGAACCAAGAAAGATGGAATCCACACGTTGATTTTTATCATGAGCACACAACTATCTCGACAGATGATGTTTATGAAACAGTTACAGATGAAGGTGATAAGTCTTTCGGTGGGAAGCTAGCCAAATCAGTTCTTAAAGAATTAAGAGGAGATAAATGAAACGAAAAGTTCTGGAAAAAATTAAACTATACGTTTGGCTTTCTCTTGAAACTGCCGAGCTAATTGTATTAGTCGTTTGCGATAAAGACTTTGAATACCCATTTTTAACTTATGTTTGCCTAGGGGAACTTTAAAATGAAACAAGTAAAAATAAACAGAGGCGCGCATCTAACTCAAGCAACAATCGGAGTTTTAACTATAAGCTCTGTAACTCACAATCCAATTGGTGATGAAACAATACACCAAGTAGATTACGCACCGATATACACTTTGGAGAATCCATTGAGAGCGACAGATAAGGACAACAGAATACCTGCTGGTGAATATAAATGCGTCCCTTACAGCGGCGCAAAGTACAAGAATGTTTATCATGTTCAAAACGTACCTAATCGGTCAGCCATACTTATTCATTGGGGCAACACAGAAAAGGACACCGAAGGCTGTATATTACTCGGTAATCGGGTTGGGGAGATTAACGGAGCGCCTGCTGTTCTTGATAGTCGCAAGTGCTTTGAGAGATTTAGAGAGTTGATTGGGCAGAATGAATTTATTCTAATAATTGAGGATTAGTAATCAATATTGCGATTAGTTATAAGAAGGGTGTTTATGGAATTAAATGGAGTATATTTTTGTGAAGTCACAAATAAAATTTATATCATTACAGATATTGAAAATGGCATATTTGAAAATGGACCAGCAGCGATATGTACTTATGAAAATGAAAAAAGATCTTGGAAAAAGGTATTAATAGGACCTGAAATAATCAAAGAATATGTTTATTTAGGAGATTTCTAAATAAAAAAACAACACAAATATTACTTAAAATTAATTAAGTAACAAAAATGAGGGATTATGAAACCAAAAGACATTGATCTAGCAATATGCGAATGGACAAAAGACACTGGCTATAGCCTCACGGACCATCAATTAACTACTTTAACAGCGAGTATTTTCAATGCTCTATTTTTTGATGAGCATGTCCATACGATGCCCGACGATAAGACTCATTTTGAAAGTTCAGAGTGTTGGTGTGAGCCTAATTTAGCTTATCAATGCGAAGAAACAGGTCAATGCCAATATGTGCATAACGACACAAGAGAGGGAGCTTTAAATTGATTCTTTTCGAATGCATGATAGAAACTAATGGCCACGGAATCTTAAAAAACAATAAACAAATTTTTAGGACTAAATCTGGCCGATCTTTTATTTCAAGTTCAGACAGGGCCAAGTCAGCTCAAGAGTTTTTACTTACTAAACTTAGAATTGAAAAGCTAAAAAAAAGAATTGATACAATCACTTGCGATATAAATGCGTGCTTTACTTTTATATATCCAAAGTCTGTTTTCTTTACGAAAAAAGGACACAGGTCGAACAAAGTTGCAGACTTATCCAATCTTTACGAACTACCGCAAGACTGCTTGCAAAAAGCTGGAATTATATTAAACGATAGTCAAATATGTGGACACGATAGTTCTAAGCGTGATTTTGTTGATGACAACAAGTATTATTTAAAGATAATTTTAACTAAATTATCACCAGGAAAGGATTAAATTATGGCTAAAAAACAAGTTAAAAAACAAGTAAAGAAAGCTTCTGCGAAAAAGAAGTAATTAATCGTGTCGATAGCTTATGGTCTAGAGTAGTAGCTAGGCCATTTTTGTAAAGAAAAAAGGCCCCGTTTGGAGCCTTGAAATTCGATAATCTAAGTTATCTGCAATTCCCTTAAAAAATTCTAGTTGAATAACCTATCTTATACAACAATTCTTTATTTTCAGTATCATAACCAATACCAACCAAAATATTATCATATTTATAAAGCGTATCTAATGATTTTTTATCTAAAATAAAAAACAAGTTATCTTCTTTTTTGTATTCTTTTTTTACAATTGATGATTTCTTAGAAAGAAAAACCTCTACTTCATCAATATCTTTTGATCCATCTTGATTTATCTTAATTTTTCTTTTTATTGTTCCGCTTTTTTCTATATATTTTTCAACATATACAATTTTTGGCTCTGATTTTTTTTCAGGACCATATCTGGAATATAAAAAACAACCGAAAAAAATACCAGCTAAGAGATATATTAAATTAATTTTCATCTTTTTTCTTCAAGCTTAATAAAAACTCGAACAAAGAGCCGTATTTAGTTTTACCCATATAGTATTCAAAAAGATGTAATAAAAAACCACCGACAGATATGATTATTATCAATAAATTATCAGCAACTATTTTTAACAGAGCCATTTTTATTTCATCCATATTACCTCTTTAATTATTTTCAGGACTATACAAAAATAAGTCAATTAAGTATTGACTTAAACGTGTTTAAACTTTTCAATATAAAAATGAATGATTTATTGATTGCTTCAACGACTGCCCTACTTTTGTCTAATCTCTTAACTTTGTTTTTACTTTTTAAAAAGAAAAAAGTTACAGAGAAAGACCCACCACCTGAGTTCTCAGAGTTCTTATTAGATCTAATGCAAGGGGGCGCCTTGCTAAAAATACAAAGAATAAATCCAGAAAACTTAATGTTAAGAAGTCCGAGGTCTAAATGATATTGATAATTGGATCTGAAGGTTCAATGGGAACTAGATATAAGTCTATATTGAATTGGATTGGCGTCGAATATATATGTTCTGATATTGGAGATTATAAAGAGAAATTTACACAAAAAGTTGATAGTTCTTCAAAAATAATACTTTGTACGCCAACAGATACGCATCATAAAATTTTACAAGAAATAATCCCAACTGGAAAAACTATTCTTTGTGAAAAGCCAATATCAAAATCTTTATTCGAACTATCTGATATTTTAAATCTATGTGATAAATATCGGTGCAACTTCAACATGACTTTTCAATATTCTGAACTCGTAAAAAATACGGCAGAATTGCCGAGCTTTTATAACTATTTTAGAACAGGAAAAGATGGCTTGTTTTGGGATTGCTTGCAAATAATCGCATTAGCTAAGGCGAGTGTAGATATTAAAAACACATCACCAATTTGGTCGTGCTTTATTAATGGTCAAGAGTTGTACTTATCAGACATGGACGAAGCTTATGTTTCTTTTATTAAAAAATGGATCAATGGAGACGTCATTCAAGATCATAATGATTTATTTAAAATTCATGAGAAGGTTGAGAGGTTGAGCGATGGAAGAAATTAATGTTTTAATTTGTATTCAGGCAAGAACAAATTCAACAAGGTTTCCTCAAAAAATTTATCAGTCTCTTGGTAAAAAGATGGTCTTGCAGCATGTGGTTGACGAAGCATTAAGCTCGAAGCTTTACATAGAAAGACTAAAGCACGTGCCAGCTATAAAGTGCCATGTTTTAGTGCTGCACCCAGAAAACGATATACAGCTTACTACGACATTTAAAAACTGTGGGGCAATGCTTGTGTGTGGTAGCGAAAAAGACGTGCTATCGCGCTTTATTAAAGCACAACAGCTATTTAAAGCTGATTATGTAGTGAGGCTAACATCAGACTGCCCTTTAGTTCTAGATTTTATGATTTCAAAACATATTAGCGTGGCAGTTTATAACAACTATGACTATGTCAGTAATGTAGATGAAGAGGTTAGAACTGTATTTGATGGAATGGATGTTGAAATTATGTCTAGTAACGCTCTTAAATATCTTGCTGAAAATGTAACTAGCGATTTAGACAAAGAGCACGTTACTACGCTAATTCGCAAAAACATGCCGAAAAGCCTAAAATTAGGATTTATTTATTCAAAACTAGACTCTTCAGACATGAAATTAAGTCTTGATACTCCCGAAGACTTGGAGCAAATCAGGGCTTATTTTCATAAAAAAGAGCATAAAAATTCTTTAGCTTTTAAAAAATACGGTAAAAAAGGGGTGCATGCTGTATGAATATTGACTGGCAAAGACGCGCTATTGAAAGTATTCATCACGGTAGCCTTACAAATTCCAAAAGACCAACTTGCTTTGTTAAAGAACACTACCCGTCACACGTATCAAAAGGTGATGGGTGTTACCTTTACGATTCGGACGGAAAAAAGTACATTGATTTTATATGCGCTCTTGGAACTAACCTTGTTGGTTATTCTAACCCAGATATAAATGATCATGTTATCAAGCAAATTTATAAAGGGACGCTTTATTCTTTTGGATCAACTTTAGAAGTTCAAGCTGCTGAAAAATTAAAAGAGCTTTTCCCTTTTGTTGGAAAGTTGAGATTTCTTAAAACTGGATCAGAAGCTGCGTCTGCTAGTTTAAGAATTGCGATGGCTCACACTGGAAGATTTAACGTATTATCGCACGGATACCACGGTTGGGACGATTGTTTTGTTTCATTAACTCCACCTGCCGAAGGCGTACCAATACAGCCGCATATTTCAAAATTTAACGAAGATTTAAACCAAATTGATGAAACAGTTGCCGCCGTAATTATTGAGCCAATTGTCACGGAGCTTTCTAAAGAAAGAATTTTATTTATTCAAGAACTACAAGAAAAGTGTAAAAAAACAGGTACATTGCTTATTTTTGACGAAATAATAACAGGCTTTAGGTTTCCAAAATATAGCTTTTCAAATTATTCAGGAATACAGCCAGATATTTTATTGCTAGGAAAAGCAATTGGCGGCGGGTTCCCTCTTTCTGTAGTTATGACAAAAAAAGGAATCGGTGAAGATAAAGAATGGTTTATATCATCAACATTTGCAGGAGATACTATTGCAATTTCTGGAATGATGAAGACAATAGACTTATTAAATTCAAAATATAACTTAGACTTGTTATGGTCCCAGGGTGAAGCTTTTATAAATTCGTTCAACGAAATAGAACCAGATATTGTTAAAATAAACGGTTATTCGACCAGGGGTGTTTTTGTCGGGTCTGATATGAATAAAGCTGTATTTTTTCAAGAAGCCTGCAAAGCTGGAATATTATTTGGATCATCATTTTGGTTTAATTTTACTCATCAAAAGGTTTCTGAAATAGTTTTAAATTCATGCAGGGATATTTTATCAAGAATTAAAAATAAACAGGCGCATTTAGAAGGAACGCTTCCAAGTACGCCATTTGCTCAAAAAGTAAGGGAACAAAAAAATGACAAGAATTGAAACGCTAAAAAAACATTTGGCTGAGCTAGAAATGACGAAGGCAGAAATTGAGCTTAAAAATAAAGAATTAAAAGCATTAAGTGAAGTCTGGAAAGCAAAGAGCGAGGCTTTTAATATGTGGCTTCATTTAGAGTGTGGATTTGAAAAAGATAAAACCAACGAAATTTTAATGCCAGAAATTTTATTAAAATGGTCACAGTTAAATTAGGCCCGCTTTTAAAAGAATATTCGGCTCAACTTTTCACATGGAGAAATGACGAGTCTATATTTAAATGGTGCAGGCAAGTTGATTTATTAACAGAGATTGGTCATGAAAAATGGATGCAATCTCATCAGCTCGATAAAACAATCAAGATGTATTCAATAATTGACACGAATTATGCTGGCAAAAAAGATAATTGGAATACAACTGGATTAGTCGGAGTTTGTGGTTTAACAGATATTGATTTAATCAATCAAAGAGCTGAGTTCTCACTTTATATCGGTCCAGAATTTCAGAAAAAAGGCTATGCAAAAGCAGCTTTAAAGCTACTTTTAGAAATTGGGTTTAGCAGGTATCCATTAAAAACAATTTGGGGTGAAACTTTTGAAAAAAACCCAGCTTACAATATGTTTTTAACAATTGGATTTAAACCAGATGGAACAAGAAGAAGCTTTTATTTTAAAGATGGACATCACATAGATGCTCATCTAGTTTCGATTACAAGAGAGGAGTTTAATGCTACTAAAAATATTAATTATCATTCTTTTATCGCTAATTCTTGGCTCTCAGTTATTAATAATATATCTAATGACTCATCTATCGAACACGGATGTCCTTGAAAAAACAATATCAAAGCCTTTTAATTTAAAACCTTGGGTTAAAAATAAAAAAACAAAGCCGATTATCAATGATGACAAATCGGCATGGGAAAAAGAAAATAATTAAACAGACAATCCAGATATTGGCGCTGTAAATCTTATACTTACAACGTCACCAGCTCCGAAAGTCATTGGAACGGTGCTTGATACTACGTTTGTAATTCCATAAGTTCCAGATGAGTTAGAAACATACACAATAACTGATGTTGTTGTATTGTAATTCACAACAGCGGGATAAAAAGTTGATGAGGAGTCATTCACATATCCTATTCCCAATGGTGCTGGAGCAGTTGCAGTCATCTTAGTAGTATCCATCGTATCTGGAATGGTTATTGTTAAAGTTCCCCCAGTTCCCGGTGCTCCCGAACAAGTAACAGTTATATCATATTCATAATTTTCACCAACTTGTCTTTTAAAGGCTGTATAGACAACATTTCCACCCGTCCAAGATCCTGTTGGAGTAAAAGATGTCCAAGCCCCAACCTTTGTTGTCCAAGAAGTCACTCCAGACCCGTTCGTTGTTAAAACTTGACCTGCTGATCCAGCAGTCACAGGAAGAGTTAATGTCCAAGTAGCTGACATCGAACCAGATCCAAGAAGCCTAACTGTTTGAGAGTTAGCGCCGAAGTAAATACTTGCAAGACCAAGTGTTGAAGATCCGATATTGTAAGTATTTGTGGTTTTTATTGATATTGATGAAGCTAGAGAGCCTGTCACAGTTATATCATCACTAGACGCATTACCTAACGTAACATTGGCATTTAAATTAACATTTCCAGCGCATGTTAATGCACTAATTGACAAATCTTTCGTGCCGTCTGAAATGCCATTTATTATATCTGTAAAATTTTGATTGACTTGTGTTGCATCTGATGTTGTTGAATTTGAAAATGTATAGGTTACTGAGGGAGCTGCGATGGGATACCTCCTGAGTTAAGATGTTTCCATCTTTTGTTGTTTAAAATAAATGTTATAGTAGGGCGGCTAACGCCGTACATTTTTGCTAATTTTTCATGTGAAAAATATCTAGCCGAAGTCATTTTAAAAATATCCAAAACGTCTTTTTTGCTTTTAAACCCTGTCCAATTCCAGCAATAATCTGTCTTATCTACATAAGAAAAAAATCTTTCTAAAATTGGTTCTCCAGCCATATTTCCTGCCATTTAAACCTCCAGAATAATGCTATATTTTATTAAAAGTATAGTCACTATTTACCGCCTTTTAATTGTTGAAGTCTTCTTGATATTGGATTTCTATTTTGTTCTGTCATTAATAAAGATTGACCAGCTTTTTCGGCAAAAGGAACTGCTGTTTGCTCAGTTAAAGGAAAAAGTCTGCTTGTTACGCTTGGAGTTTGTTTAGGCTTTAAGTCTTGAACGCCTCTTAATATTTCATCAAGCTTAGACAAAGCTTGTCTTTGCTCAAAAGCGCCACCTATTTTTTCAGCCGCCGCCCCTGTTATGGCACCCGTAAATTGTCCTTGTTTTAGTTTGTTTATCAACCCCTTTGGTTCAATCATAGCTTTTAAGCTTGCAGCTGTTCCAGATGGGTTTACTTCATCAAGGAATCTTTTTGCATAATATCCATAATCAGCAGCAGCCTGAAGCTTTTGTGAAATTTCTGGATTTACGTTAGAATTTACAAAATTGGAATTAGTTTTTAACCATTGCTTCATCTTTACAGGATTAAATCCTGTCGCAGAGTCAAAGGAATTGCTAACACCAGCGTTAACATAAGAAGATACCATTTCGTCAATGGCTTCTTTTCCAACGTAATCTTCGACTATTTTTTTATAGTTTGGATTAGAAAAAACCTTATTGATAACTTTCTCAGGATTAGCAGCAAACATTTTATCTAGTGTTTCAATTTTTCCACCTATAATTTGCTCAACACTATCTAAAGCTCTTTCATTTATAGCATATTGTTTCATTGTTGGCTGAACCTGTAAAGGCGTCATGCTTTCTAGAGAGTTCAACAATACTTTTCTAACTTTTTGTATTTCTTCACTTGCAGAAGGATTTGTTGGATCAATGGTCTTTCTTAAAAACTCACGCATCCTTTGAACTTCTTGAAAAGAAGCACCGTTATTTAAGTCCTCAACAACTTCAGAGATTGCTTTATATTCGTTAGACGAAAGACCAGTTCTAGGAGCGTTAGGAGCTAATTTTATTTTTATTTTTTGACCAACAATTTGTCCATTTTGCGTTATAGGTTCCGCAACCTCTTCTATTAACCCACCAATTTTAGTTTCTTCACCAATATTTCTAATTAAATCTTTTGTATTTTTATCTGTTAAATTTATACCTGTTTTTTTCATATCTTCAAAAACAGGAGATAGCATCTCTTTCGTATCATTATATTTAGTTCTTACTTTTAACATTAAGCTCTCACCAGCATCATTTAAGCTTTTTGGCGGCTCTATAGAAATCTTTTGAGCTATGTTCTTCACTTGCTCTTCTGATTCTTTAAGCATTGATTGATTATATGCTGCAATCTGCTTTGCGTCCTTTGTTGGTAAATTTTCGAAAGTTAATTTTAACTCTTTCATGGCCTTCGGATTTTCCATCATTTCATAATGATAGTTTAAAGGCTTAACTTTTAAATCTGGAATAACTTGCTCTATCTCTTTTAGTCTAGTTTTACCTAATAATTCACCAGTACCAGGCTCTGGTTTCCAGTTTCTTAATTCATCAAGTGTCTGAGGAGCTTTAAACTCGAATAATTGACCGCTTTGCTCTGCTTCAATACCACCACCACTTATTTTTATTTCTGGTGCATCGACTTTTATATCTGGTGTATCTATTGATTTTGGAGATTGCAGAACATCAGCAATTGATTTTCCAATATCTAATTCTTTTTTTATTTTACTTATTCCAGCCCCAAGACCTTTACCTATTACAAATCCACCCATTTCAGAAGCTGCGCCCTCTGCTACAGCCTTAGCTGGATCAATAAACGTTTCGGCTAAACCTTTTTTTTCACCATAAACATTTCTTTTTATGATGTCTCTTAAAGACTGACCAAAACCAGCACCAAGACCAGCCCCCGCAACAGATCCAAGTGGACCAGCTGGCAATCCAACAACCCCGCCAGCCGCTGCTCCGTAAATTGGCAAAGCCTCCACTTGTGACTCAATAAAACCCATTTTAGGTTTATCGGCCTCAATGGCTGCCATTTCTTCGTCAGAGATAAAGTTTTTTTTAACTTTACCTTCTGATTCTAATTTTTTCACTTCATCATCAGAATAAAACTTTCCCACTACTCAACCTCTTCCCAGCCACCAGGTACTTTTTTTAGTTTTTTTCCGTTTTGTAAAACTTTGAACTCTTCTTTTGGTTTTTCTTTAGATCCATATTTGAAAGACAATGGCACAACCCCCGTTTCTTCTGGAGTAAATCCAAGCGTTTTAGATCGTCCTGATAATATTCTTTGGAAATCCAAAAGCTTTTCTCTAGCCTGCTCTTTTGTGTCCGTAAGACTAGGCGCAAAGTCTTCAAAGTCTTTACCCTCTGGTATTCCAATTGCGCCACCAGACTGCATACGACCAAATGCTTCTTTAAATTTTGCCCTGTTTCTAGTGAAATCATTTTGACCAAAAACACTAAAAGTATTATTGCCTTTATCTAAAGCGGCTGCCATTCCGTTAACTGCTTCTGCGGCCATAATATTGTCATCATATCTTTTTTTGGCATCTGCACCTAATTTTTGAATTTTTCCTTCGGTTGTTTTATCAAATTCAGCTTTTTTCGTTTTTTCTTCCAGTTCTTGAACTTTAGCTTGCAATGTAATATCTCTTAAAGCTTTAACAGTTGGGTTTATTTCTTTCGGTTCAGTTTTCAAAAGTCTAGCTTTAAATACTGAAGATTCTGGATCTTCTACAACTTTCCCATCCTGTAACTTCAAGCCCTTACTAGCTAAATCTATATTTTGCGATGTTTCTTTTTCTTTTTTAGCTTCTGCTTTTATTTTTTCAACTTCTGTTTTTGCTTCTTTTACTTTATAAATGTTTGAGGCTATTTCTAAACCTTTTAAAATTCTCTCAACTGGATCTATAACGTCTTCTTGTTGAATTGGCCTTCTTGATCCTTGTACTGCAACGGCCATTATAAACCGCCCTTAGCTTTTAACTGCGCTTGAATTAATGGAGCCGCATAAGCTTGTCTTTGAGCGGGATCTTCAATAAATTTCAAAGCCTCTATTGACTGCGAAAGCTGCATTTTTGGGTCTTCTTGAAGCTTTAACATTCGTCTTTGAAAAAGATCTTGTGTTTGTTGTTCATTTTCAACAACTTGGTTTTTTTCAATCATATAGCCACCTTGCATGTTTTAAATTTAAATATTAAAGGCAAAACAATATGTTTCATAAGAATCGCAACAACGTAACCACGAAAGCTGTTTTTAATAGCTTTGTCATATTTATGACCCATCCATGAGCACCAAGGAACAAAAATAAAAGCTATTAAATAACTAAATAATTTACTTTTTTTCATAAGTCTAACTACTGGTTCGGCAAATATTAAATAAGCGATGTACAAGTTTATATTCTCTTCTCTAAAATCCATTCCAAATTTAGCATCAAGCCCTAACAAATCATCTGATATAAAACCTTGGCGATTTAGCTCTGTACAAATTAAGGTTCCACCAAGAGATGACCCCATTGTAGCACCAGCACTTGCCCCAGCTGGACCACCCAAATAAGCACCTGCTATGCCTCCGCCTATGGTTCCAAGCATTGCTAACTGTCCAGATCTTCTCTTTGCTTGAGCTGATTGTTTAGCTGCTTCAAGGTCTGCCAAAGCCATTTGTTTATTAAATTCAGTTGTCATTTTATCAATTTCAAACTGCCTTTCAGCCATATCCATACCTTTTAATTTATTAGCTTGATCTACGTTAGCAAGTTGTTGTCTAAAAGCTGTATCTCTGTCAGCCATTGAGCCTTGAAACTCCATTCCTCTTTCAGCCATATCGCTTTGAAATTCTCTGGCAACGTCACCTTCTTTGACTTGCAACTCTTGCCCAGCTACATCTTCAAGACCTTTCCTTTCTGTATCAGCAGCGGCCTCGACATTTTTTTGCATTGCCGCAACTTGTGCACCACTTCCAGAAGCTCCAAGAGATGCAAATCTTCTTGCTATTGCTTCTTCTCCTTGTTGTTTTTGAGCGATGCCTTGCTGCTTAGCCTGTCCTTTTTGTTGTTCGAAAAACTTTTGGCGCATAGCTAAAATTTCAGGACTTAAAAATGGCTTTCTTGCTGTCATTGCTTCTCTTTTAGGAGCAGTAACTTCCATTGTTTCTTTAACTTCTTTTTTTAATGGATCGCCGACAGCTGATAAAGATTCTAGCTCTTTTCTAACATTTGCAGCGTCTGCTTGATGCGATTCTAAGTTTGCTTGAAACCTGGCCCTTCCAAAAGCATTATTTTTTGCTAGCTCTCCAGACCAGTGTCCAATCCCAGCTTCAATTCCTTTTAATCGTTCTTCTAACTGTTTCTTTTTTTCGTCATAGACAGACATATTATCTTTGTCCTTTCAAATTATAAGTAAAATTAAGCCAATGAACTTTAAACCTTTGATTTATTGTATTTTTATTTGAAAACTTAAACTGAACCCTTTTCCCTCTAGAACCAGCTAAATATTGCCGAACGTCTTTTTGATAAGATCCACCACCCCAAGTATCTACTCCCCAAACCATCGATCCCCAAAGGCTAGACTCAGGATCTATATCAATATCATATTCCGTTCCACTTCCAGAGTCAGAATCTGTTTTGACTGAAAATCCCATGTTATATGCTCCAGCAAGATCCACCAACAAATTAGAATATCGCAAATCTTTTGAAAATGAATCCTCTCCGCTAAGTCCTGTAAATTCTTTTGTCCAAAAATACGAATTAATTGCAACACCATTATCAGCATAAACGCCAGGGTCTTCTTTATATAAAAAACCTACGGCGTTACTAGTTCCAAAATAAAGAGAGCCGTTGTAAATAACAAATTGAGCAACATTTAATCCACTCCAAGGTGTCCACGCTTCACGCTGGCTTTTACTTAAATTATCTATTGAAAAATCCATAACATAAACACGATTATTTGTCGTATTCGGGGAGTCTTTTGTAAGAGCAATATAAGCTTTATTTTTATAAACAATTGAAGATATATTACCTACGTAAGCCTCTTGAATATCAAACATATCAGGTTCTATTCTGTCCGATAAAAGATCGGCTCCAGCCGTTCCAGTTGATAAAACTGATGTTGTTGATTCAATTGATTCACCAGAAAACGCAGCAACTCCGACAAATTTATCATTTTGTACAGCTGGAAAGCCGACTTTGTTTTTAAAATTAAACTGACCAAATGGAGATTTTGAAGTGTATGGGGACTTAGATTTGATCAACTTCCAATTCCCTGGAGTCGTATCTGGTTGATACCAAACATATGTGTTTCTTTGACAAAATAAAATAAGACTTGAGTCTTGAATCCCAAAGCCAACAAAAAAATCTGAAGCAGCATCACCAACAATTTGAAAATTAGTCGATGCTACAGTGTAAGGTTCATTTAAATCTGAATACCAAACAAAGCTCGGATTATCATTGTCATTCATAAATAGTCTGTTATTGAAATAAATTATTGTGGAATATTTCGGCGGCATGCCTTTTTCGCTAGGTGCTGCAACACCAAGCGATGAATCTGGAGTGTTGTCTAAAAGTGTAGTTGTTGTGTTATCATTTAAAGTTGAGTGCCTAAACCAAGTCGAGCCACTTGTAACAGTTCTATAGATATTTCTTGTAGATACACCCCAACTTTGCGGCGCCACTGGAACACATATCATTGATATTTGTGCCGCCGTTACGACAAATGTTGTAGATGCTGCGCTTGGGTTTCCTTCAACTAAAGCCGAATTTACAAATGTAAATTTATATCTGTAGTCACCAGTCAAGACCCCAGCTGCACCCGTATATTGTACTGATGAGTTTGGTGCTGATTTAACACCATGAAGAGTAAAATCGGTGCCATTCCATTTGTAAGGATCTGTTCCGCCATTTCCTACAAATAAATGGTTTTCCATCGTAGCAGCGCCAACCCTAACGCCAGCCGTGAAAACAGACTGCGCGCTTGGTATTGTCACAAATGATGTACCAGCTAAAGTATAGCCATTGCCACCATAAAATCCGACCATAGTCTCGGCATTATTAGTGCCTTTTCTAACATAAAGCCCGTCGCAAACATAAGATCCAACTGATGCTGTATTTATTATTTTAAAACCTTCACGAGTCCCAACTGAACCAGCATCAAAAACAACATTAAGACAATCTGGTGATTCATTGTCACCTATGATTGATTTTTCAAACTTAGAGTTTTGTCCACCATCAAATAAAACTTTATTGTTATGTGGATAAATCTTTTTAAAATTACTCATACTATGCCTAAGTATCCTTCGATTATAGATTCTTCATCTTGGACAACAGAAAAGCTATCGCCTCTTTTAATTTTTTTTATCCACTTTTTAGCCTCGTTTACGGCTTCACTCCACTTTTTTTCATAATAAACTATCATGTTAGCGTTTGAATCTTTAGCGCACATTCCAGTCAGAATAAAATTAACTAAATCCATGTGAAATTGAGTTGGTATTTCCAAGGTGGAACTAATCGTTAAAACAGCTGGCTCGTTCAAAGAGTAGATTTTAATTGAATCCGAGCTAGTAGAAGGTATTGGTCTTAAAGATATTGTATTATTCCAAATAAAATAATATTGAGGTGTTCCTTCTGATGTAGATGACTGATTTAGTCCAGTAATTGAATCATCTTCACGCATCGTAATTGGTTTTAATTTTTTACCAGCGTAGGTTATTCTTTTAATTTTAATCGTATTTGTTGGAAAATCATATTCTTGCTGAGAAGCTACTGACGTTGTTGTGTAAATAGCTTCGATTATGTCGGGAACTTTTTTTGTTAAATCTAGACATCCCTCATAAAGTAGGTCTAACAGTTCAGCGTCCGACCAAAAGGAGTCGCCTATAGCATTATATTTATTTCGTGCTGCCGTTATAATTTGTGTAAGCGTCATGTTTTAACTCCATGTTGTAGTTCCAGCTGTAGCGCAAACAAAGCTCGAACTTGTTCTATTTGCAGAGGTCCACGAAGCAAAATCTCTATTTTCTGCGTTTGTTGTATCTGAGACAAAAACAGTTTTCCATATTCCATTTGATAATTGCTCGCTTGAATTATCAGACAAAACTGAAAAACTTTCATAAATAATTTTAGAAAATGTTTTAGAAAAAGCATCATTTACAGCTTGGCTATTTTCAATCAGTTTAACAACTTCTTTAGAATAACTAGTTGTTGGCGAAATTGAATCAGTAGCATATTTGATAATAGTAAAAACTTGCGGGTAACTTCCTTCGCCCCATTTCGAAGTGCCCCAAGTCATAGTGTAAATTGGAACTGATTGACCCCACTTAGACGAAGGGCCTATGCCAAAAAGATTAACTGAGTTTGTAATCGTTTTGGTATAGTCAGCCATTTCACCCCTAAGATATTGTCAATTGACAAACCACTGTTAAAGTATCTGATGCAGATTTATTAATTACCGCTTCAGTATCACGAGCGATAATTGTACCGCCAGTGTTACTACTAAATAAACCGTATTCATAAATTGCACCCGTTCCAGAACCAGCACCAAAGGTCGCAGTTACTTGATATATTTGCCCGCTCAAATAAGACGCTGTTCCAGTAGATCTTGAAACTTCAGTTCCAAGTGCTGTATCCGCTGCATTTTCAGCTGTCGAGTTTGTTCCAATAGCAATATATCGACCCGTAAAAGTCGCAGGTGCTGCAACGGCACTTTGTAAAAATGAAGCTAAAAACTCTTTTCCAACTGTGGTAACAACATTGTAACCCTGGCGCTTATCTTTTAATGATCCATCTGGACCGTAAAGATATGTAAACCATTCACCCTTCATTTTTACGGATTCTTGACTCATCTATTTTTTCCTTTTCTAGATAATTCTGCATCTAAAGATGTATCTTTCACAGTTTCTAAATGTGAAAAATTACCTTTAATATACTCATCTAACTCAGCCTGAGAACTAAACTTTTTGCCATCAACTGGGCTAATATAACTAAACAAAGTTGGCTCTGCTTTAATTTCTCCATCTGGTTTTAATTCAATACATTTGTAAGTTGATGGGTCTTGTCTGTTATCGCCCATCAGCTTCATCGGAAAGTATTGGCCCTTAAATAAAATAGCATCTTCATAATCCATCAAAATATATTCATCGGCTTTGATAACTATCTCATCACCTCTAAATTTTTCTCTGTGGGTCATTTTGTCGGGGTGCTTGTTGTATACTCTCCATTTTGTCATAAAATACCTTTCATTTTATTTGTTTTTATCAGTTGTTATCCATTGAAATAATTTTAAATATAACTCCGCCATCAACAACGGCAGTTCCTCTTAATTGTATGTTTCTGTGTCCTGGTGGAACTTGAACAATACCTCCAGATGTACCAATTCCAGCCGCTATGCAAAAGCTGTTTATTGCGACTGTCGAAGTGTTTGGCACTACAGAATAAACTTGATAATAATTCGAACCCTCATCGGCGCTTGCAAATAACATCATCTGAACAGCTGTGCTCATAGTTGGTACTACTACGCTACAAATATAATTTCCAACGGGCATTGTTGGAGAATTGCAAGACGAAGTTCCTGAAGTAATCGTTGCTGTATAAACTTTTATTGGCATATTATGTTCCTATACAAACAACATAAAATTCATCACCATTTGCACAGCCGCTTATTCCCAAAGATCCTGGAGTTGCAACACCGCTGGAGCTAGAGTTAGCATAGACTTTTATTGCTGCCGTAGATGCCGACTGAAGACCAGTTACATGTCCGACAATAGTTTTTAATCCAGTTTCAACGGTTTGAGTTGCCGCATCTGCTGTCACATCTAAAATTATAACTCTGTAGTTTCCAAAAACAGTATTTGTCTTACTTACTGTATAAGCCATTTAAAATCTCCTTTAAAATAATAGTTTTTTTTCTTGAACCATGGGGTTCTTTGCTTGTTCTTCAATCTCTGAATACATAGTCATTTGTCTTAAAAAGTCTTTAATTGGCATTTGTATCAAGCTTCTTAAATTACCTTCTTTATATGCTCCAAGGGTTCCACCTTCTGAGCAATTATAATAAATTCCTGGTACATTTAAAGTTACGTATTCAAACCAGCCTTTAAAATTATGATAAGACTTCCAGGTTTTTACGGGTATCCCGTAAACATCTGTAACCTTCATCACATAGCCCATTTTTGCGTCGTATTTTGAATCCCAACCGTGAAACTTATTCTCATAAGAAAAACAAAAATCAGCACCCATAAACGCAATAACAGAAGCTCCGAGGTAGGCTTTAGATATATACAAGCAAGCACCTAAGACATTCCCGCCGCTTGAAACGTAAGTATTAAATAACTCTATTTCATCGACGTACTTTGTAAACTCATGATCGGGAACTGGAGCGTTGAAAAACAAAATTTCACCTTGCCACTTTTCTAAAAGTCTTGGACTTGTTCCAATGTAGCAAAGCAAAGTTCTATTTTTTGTCAAAGACCAATAATCATCTTGAGTCTTGGAACCACCCTCATAAACCTCTTCAATTACAACTTCGCCAGCGTCTAGCGAAACGTAAAAGTCAGCGGGGCATCCAGAATCTTCCATAAAATGAAAATTATGAAGACAAGAAACGACTGTTATATCTTTCTTGTTTTTTAATTCAGCGCAATTATCTTTTAGACTCGGACCAGATCCAACAATAATAACGGGCTTCATATTGCACAAACCATATAGTTTTCCAATGGATTTGGCGGCAAAAGATCCGTATTTATCATGATTTTCCTTTACATTTTTTTCCCAAGTTGATCTCCATGCGCTTATTGTTGGGCCATCGTTGACACAAGCTTGCGCGTGAAGTTCTTGAGGAGTTTGAGGAGGAAGATCAATATAGTTCTGATATTCTAAATGTATTGTTGCTGTTTTCATTTTATAAAATCCTTATCAATTTAGGCCCCGCATATTTTGCAGGGCCATTGTTTAAATCTAAAGAACAGATCCAAAAATTCTAGCGCGCGAAGTTGCACCAGTAATAAATGAATTTAAAGTAACTGCATGTCTTGGGGCTGTGGTGAAAGTAGCAGCCGCTGCAACAAATCCGCCATCAGTTCCCAATGACAAAAAGGTTCCAGTAGCCTGAGACACTTCCCCTGAATCGGTAGAAATAAGAGAAGTACCTTTTACCATTACCCAACCATAAGAAGCCGTACCAATTGAATTTTGCGCAACACCAGCAAATGCTCCGCCAAGAGATGCATTTGTAACTGTTACGGTATATCCAGAGGTAGCAGTGTCAGTTAGCTCAAGAACTGCATATTTTCCAGTTCCGATAACTGAGTTATCGCAATTGTAAACGTACACATATTCATTTCCGCTTGAATAATGTCTAGCCCCAGGTGTGTAAAGTGGTAGTGTTGAAAATGATGTTAAATCGTCGGCTTTGACAACATCTATAATTCCATTAAATGCCATAATGTATATCCTTTCTTAGCTTAAAATTAAGCTGTTAATGCAGACAATTTGCCGTGCAATCTGTTGTTTGAAGATCCAAAAGCGCCCATCCAAAATACTTTTGCAACCTTAACATTTTGGTTGATTGGTTTTTGGAACGGCTCAAAGCGCATGTCTTCATCTTTGTGTACAAATAAATGTAAGTAGTTTTCATTTATTAAAAAGATGTGATTTGCTGGACAATGTGAATCTGATAAAAATGGTACGCCATTAAACATCAATGAGCTAAATCCACCTTTTGCAGACTCAGAATCCATAAATCTTTGTTGCGGCTGTAAAGCTGCATAGTAACGATTATAGTTTGCACGAGTAGCTAAAATCACAGTCGGTTGATCATTATCAACAGAACAAGCATTAAATTGAGTCTGTAAAGCTGCAATACTAAATGTTGTAGTTGTTGAATCAACTTGTGAAGCCCACCAGCTATTTGTAGATTGAGAAATACCGCCAACAGTGTTAGCAGTTCCAACAATTGATCTCAAGCCCGCTGGAGCATTAAGAGTTGTACCATCGTTGTATAAAGCTGTACCCATTGAATCAATAATAGTTTTTTCAGCAATTTGAATTTTGCTTTTTACTAATGCGATTTTTTGAGCATCACCACTATTTTTTAACTCATCTAAACGAGTAACTGAAATATTAGCGTAAATTTGTTTCCAGGCATATTCAGCCGCTGTGATGTTTTCATTATCAGCCGTTGATAACGTATCAGCGCCTGTATACCATCCTGATGCCGAAGTAGTTGCATAGTTCAAAGGAACCATGATTGACGTACCTCCATCAAGTTTTTCAAGACCTTTTTTCTTAAGTCGTTGAAGACCAGGGTTTGAATCGAAGATATTATCCGCTAATTTTTTTATAAATTTTTTCTCAGTGATTCCTGAGATTTGATCCCACGTTAAAGCCATTTTTTTCTCCTGGCACCTAGTTATGGTGCAAAGTTAATTGTTTATTTTAAGCCGTATTCCTGAAGAATCTCAGCTTGGATGTCGTTGTAACTTTTGCCCTTAACCGAATCTGTAACTCGAGGAGTTGGTGTTGAGCTTATGCCCAAGATACCAAGCTTAGTTTTAGATTGCCGATCAGTGACTATTTTACTTTTTGCTTCTTCTTGCGCTAATTTTACCAGCTCATCATGATGAAAAGCCTTAAATGCAGTGGTGAACTCTTTTATTCCCTCTTTATGAGCGAACTCGAGGACCTTGTATTCAAGATTTTTTCCTGTTTCGTCTGGTGTTACAAAATCAATTTTAGGATACTGCTTTTGAATAGCATTAAATGATTCAATATATTTAGCATCTTCTTGCTGAGCCTGCTGTTGCTGTACTCGTTCTTGATAAGTGTTTGCAACTTGTTTTAAACTGTCAACTTCTTTCATTAACGAGTCTAGTCTAGGATCGTTAATTTGTCCTTGTTGTTGAGTTGATTTAAATTGCTCTTGAACAGTGTTCCACCATTGGGGGTTTTGCTTCACGTATTCATCAACTTGTTCATATTTTTCTTTATACGCTTTGATTTGCTCTTGCTGAGCTTTCCATTCTTGTTCTTTTTGAGTCCAAGATTCTATTTTTTTATTTAGCTCACCAATCTTATTGGGAGCTTCATAACCCTGCTGAGCCCATCGCAGAACATTATCACGATTCGCTTTTATCTCTTTACCATTTACCTTAAAAGTAAACTCATCTGTAATAGTTGACGATGGCTCTGGTTTAGCGCCTGGGTCTGTAGATTCTGGATTAATAGGTTCTTCAATCGTACTTAAAAGTGCGTCAACTTCATCTTCATTTTGTGGAATCGTATCACTCATGTTTTCTCCTTAGAGTTATCAATTTAAATTAAAATTATTGTCGAGACTGAGGACCCATTGGCATCGCTTTACCAGCGCCAGCTTCCATCGGAACAGCTCCAGGAGCTTGAGGCTCTACTTCTGGCTCTTCTCCAACTAACTTTTTTTCGACTAAATCAATGTACAAATCCATAATTTGCTTCATCTGATCCATTTCCTCTGGAGCTCCGCCTGCTTGAGCTAGCATTTCAGATAACTTTTGAAGACCTTGACCTACTTCTTGAGCTAGTTTTGTTGCAGGTCCTACTTGTTGCTCTTCAACCATTTCATTTTCCATTTAATAACTCCTTTTAAGTTCTAATTTAGACAATTGCTCTTCGTGCTTATCGACTTGCGCTTTTAAAGCGGAAAAAAACCAAATACATTTTCCACCAAAATATATAACTGAGAAAATTGTTCCAATATTCGATATGATTAATAAACCAACCGCATACTCAACCATTAAGCACCACCTGGGGGGATTCCCGCTTGCATTTCAGCCATAGCTTCAGCATCTGCTTTTTGTTGCATCCGATCTAGTAAAGCTTCGGCGTTAGGATAACGAATATTTTTCAAAACTTCTTGAGCATCAATAATTCCAGCTTCGAACAACTTAAATGATTGATCTTCTAGCTTGTTTTTTTCAAACGGAAGCGCTGAACCCATTGATATTTTGACATCAAACATTTTGCGGATTTCGTATTCTTTTTCTAGACCTTCGTAATATTTACCATCGGCGCCTTGATTAAATGGTCTAATTTTAGCTACTGTTTGTTCAGTTCCATGTTCGTCTGATCTTTTTTCAACGTGAAATTTAAAATACTTTTGTGAATTATCGTTGTTTGTAATTCTAAAAACACGAGGCACATCATAGCGATCAAAAACTCTGCTTAAATACATTTGACCAAAGTCTTGCACAAAGGCATCTATATTTCTTGATTTTTGACGAAGCCTTGTCTGTTGCGCATTTTGCAAAGCCTCAATTGCTGAAGCCGCCGTTACACCCTCGGGCCTAACTCCGCGTGAAACATCAGTTGAACCAGATATGTCATCAAACCAAGTTTTCATTCGATCAATCATTTGAAGAACATACGGCTGAAGTTGAACGCCTTCTTCTCTTCTTACTTCTGAGCCTGGTTCTTTCTCAACGATAAGTCCAGGGCGATTAAAAAGATTATCAGTATCAACGCCGCTTGTATTATCGACGACCCATATCGGATTGCCCATAAGAGTAAGCACATCAAGGGTAAATGATAATAACTTATTAAATATTTTTTGAGGACTCTCAAGCTGTTCGACTTCACTGATCCCCCAAAATTCACGCGGTAATATGTAATTAACTAATCGAATGTATGGATACTTGCCGTTGTCTTCTTTTACTGGCTCATCTTTAACAAGAACCCCGTTTATTACAACAAGGCATCTACCTAATGGATACTTGAGTTTTTTTATATATGTTGAGGGTGACGCTTGACCATCTGGACCCATTTCGCCTGGGACCTCTTCTTCTTCACTCTCCATATCTTTAACATAGCAAGTGACCTCAAGAGCTTCGTTTTTTGCTTCAAGTTCATAAGCAGAACTCCCCTCTAATACTGTTCTATTATCAGTTGGAGATTTAAACTTAACCTGATCAGACATCCCTTTTTCTTTTCTCATTATATCGACTAAATCAGCTTCAATAAATTGAGCGTGCTTTGGATAAAGCTGTTTTAAAACTTCAATGTCTTTAGGTTCTGCTTCTATGTAAAATCTTGATTCTTCGTTAATGTTTTTAGAATATGGATCTGGAAACTGATAAAAAGGATCTGCGGATTTGAATGTTATTCCACCGATTCCATCGTTTATTTCGGGATCATATCCAATTTTACAAAAACCAGTGCCGTACAAATGAGAATCATACAAAGCTTCTGTAAAATTAAATGACCAATTGCCAGAGGTCCAATCGCAATCCAAAATATCATTTAATATTTTAGATAATTCAAAATCTGAGGGTTCTTTTGGCAAAAATTCAGGCTTGGGAAGGGCGTCTGTTAAAATTGGAACTTCAGATTGAATAGCTCTAAAAATCAAATTAATTACTTCAGAATGACGATAACTAGGTCTTGCCTCTTTCCACTGCTTACCGCGAAACATTCTATAATAATCAAGCCATTTTTCATCATAAGCTTTTCTAGCATTTTTAGCTCTTGAAAATAATTTATCAACTAAACGAATAGCTTTGATCTCTTCGTGAGTTGGTTCGTATTCTGAATTATGATTTTCTAAAGACTGTGGAGCTTGATGTTCTGCTAGCATTTGCGATGCTTCGTAAGCCATTAAAAATCCTTAATTTAAGTATTTTATGGCTCGTTTAACAGAGTCCGATCAATTTTAATTTATTTTAAACTTCGTCCCAAGATTTTTTGCGCTTTTCAGCGCGTTGTTTTTCGAAGTTCTTATGCAAAGTATTAGGGTTTTCGTTTCCAAGTTCAACTAAATTTTTTCTTTTGGCCAGTTCTTCCCGATGTTTACGACCTTTTGTTATGCATCCTAGACCTACGTTATATTCCGCGTCTTCTACTTTAGTCCCAATAAAAATTGATGGAGCAGTTACAAGTTTTTTTGATTTATTTCCGCATCCTTTACAAAACTCATCTGTATCATATTCTCTGATCGGCTTAATAACTTCAAATTCAATGTCGCACTTTTCGCACTCATAAGCATATGTCGGCATCACCAGACCTCACTTCCATTATGTTTTTTTATCTTTTTTAAATACTTAATCCGCTCATTATGGTCTTGCTTTATTCGATCTGACATTCCTTCATTAGGAATGATAGGGCCTCTTTTTTCGATAGTCTTTGATTTTAGAGCCATGGTCAAATAACGTTCAGTGTCCATACAATTATGAACCATTACGCCATTCGCTAAAAACTCGTGCGCACTCTGCACTGTCAGGTCGTAAACCCGTTTCTTTTGAATATCTTGAGTATCTACCCCTACAGGTTCCGCCACAAAATCTAGACGTAATAAGGCTGTGTTGATATTGTTTAGCGCAAACATCACAACATCTAGAAAGAGTATTGAGGCGCTTTGCTGCACTAGCTTTAGAATGCTCAGTATGCCACTTCTTTCCATCTTCTGATTTATGCCATAGTTTGGCTTTTTCTCCCGCAATGGCAAGATTACTTCTAACTTTTTCTTTGTTTTTGCTATGCCACGCCTTAGCGTGTTCAGAAAGATGCTTACTTGAAAGAATGCACTCCAGATTAGAAATATCATTATTGAGTGAGTTTCCGTCTTTGTGATGTATTTGATGTCCCTTTGGGATTTGTCCGTTTTTGTCAGACCAAATAATCCTGTGTAAGTATTCAGGCTTACCTTTAATAACTCTAGCAAAGTAATTACGAAGACTTGCGTGTTTAGACTCAGGGTAGCGACGATAGATAAAACCTTTAAAAACAATTCTTTCGGTTGACATATAAGATCTCCTTCTATTAATGAATCGGCTCTTATATAACCATTGGATACGGACAGTATCAAATGATCTTTTGTGCATTCTGCTTTATTTACTTTTATTACTTCTTCAATTCCAATCTTGTGTGTTAACAAAACCTTATTAAATCCATATCTCGTCATAACAAGATCGCCAACAACAACATCTTGAATTTTAACTAGTCCTCTTTTTGTGTGTATTAAAGAATCTTCAGCAATACAATGGTTTCCAGCGTCAACTGGTAGTACTTCTTTAGTGTCCTGATCGGGAGATAAGTCTTTTTCTTCGGGATAATGATAAGACGCGTATTCATCTATAGTGTGAGGTGATGTTTTAGCAAAGATTTTATATTTACCGCTCTGGATTAGCTCATAATGTGCATCTATTCCCATTCTAATCGAGTTATCTGCTTTAATTGTCGGTATTCGTTCGCGATTAAAAGACTCAATGTATTCAGGTCTGGACGGGTCAGCATAAAACTTTTCAATATTAAAAATAGTCATTTTTTGTTTGGCCGCCACAATCATTTCATTAACTGTTAATCCAGTTTTATAGAACTCACTGACTTTAAATTGATGGCCTGTAGGAGTTAAGGCTCGAACCGATATAACAAAAGGATCTGTATAACCCCAGTCAATTCCTCCGTAAAACTTTGTCCCAGTCGGCAACTGAAAAGGCTCTATTACGTGCAAATTTTCTTCGAAATTATCATAAACAAGACCTGCCATTTGCCCAAATTCACCGCCAAAAATCATATTAAATCTACGCGGGTCCATTGTTGCTTGCTTTAAAGCTCTGCGCTCGGGATCGAAAAGCGAGTGATACTTGCTATCCCAACTTGCAGCAGTTATATATTCCACGTCTTTTCTTGCGCCTTTTTGAGTTGGAAAGATTAACTCTTTAGCAACCCAATTCATCGAATACGGTGATGTTGTTAAATCGATTCCAGCGCCGCAAAAGTCGGCCCTGGCTTGAATATTCTCCCAGAAGTACAGTCTATACTTACCAGCCTCATCGGACCATACGTGACGAATATTAGTGATACCTACAATCGAATCGGGGTCTGTCTCAGTTCTACAATAAACATTCCCGCCAGTATTAAGCCTAAAAACATCAAACTTTTTGTCATAATCTCCATAACCATCCATAAATTCCAAAAAAGCTGGAAGTGTAGACTGATGCATAGTTTTGTAGCTCGGTGCTGTGATTAAAAAATTATCATTTTTTGATGTAAATTGGTGAGTCTTCATCTTCATTCTAATAGCACCGACGCGGGTTTTGCCCCACTGCGTACCAGTTGCTAAAAGTAAAATCCTTTTATCTGATACGATTGCCTGATTCTGTTTTAGCGAATGAGGCTCGAAAATGTTCATTTTGACCTATAGTATCTGATTTCAGCTTTCACATTAAAAGGCTTGCGCTGCCAAGAACACTTCTCTTTAGTCTCGCCAAGGCTTATTTCATCGCCCCGTAATGATTTTATCATAAGTCCACACTCTTTAAGATTAAGCGCGTGTGGAGCATCATCTGTGTCTGTGTAGTTAGTAAAATTGACATGCTTTTCGATCACACTGCACCCGTGATGCATGGCAATTTTTGGAATATTTAAAACATCAAGAGAATGATCAGAATAACCATAATCATAAACATTTTTAAAAGTCTCAACGAGATTTGTTATGTGCCTAAAATCAACAATTCTGGCGGGATATTCAGTGACGCAATAAAATATCGTAACATGACACGATTTAAGATGTTCAAGAGCTGTTTTAATTTGCTCAAGACTTGCACCACCAGTTGATAAATAAACTGGTTTTTTAAAAGCATTAACAGTTGACATAATGTCAAGATCTGTAATTTCAGCCGATGCAATCTTGTGCGTTTCTACGAATTTATTAATTAGCTTATAGCCGTCTGGACTAAAAGCTGTACACATAAACTCTATATCTAGTTTTTTACAATATGCAGATATTGATTGAATCCAGTCTGGATTTAAGTATGGAGTTATTCCAGTTTTACAAGATTTGGCTTTATGATACATGTCTGACGAGTTAAAAAGCTGTAATTTTATTACATCTGCATCTATTTCTTTAGCTTTTTTGCAAGACTCTAAAATGTCAGATAGAGATTTCCAGTTTGATCCAACTTCTGCTATGATTTTCATTCTTTATCCAATTTTCTTGGTTCTGCAAGTTTGCCGTCATCAGACGCTTTGTGAAGGTCCAAAATCTTTTCGGCTATCACAGCCACTGCTTTCATACCCAAAATGGAATCTACCCACCCACGCTCGGCACATCTGATGTATTCTTCTAAAAGATAGAGTTCATTGTCTTTAAGCTTCATTTTTCACCCACCTCATCATTGAGTAATTTTTTAGATTCAATTTCTGATATTTTTTTAAGTCTATCACCACCGAATAATTGTTTTTCGGTGGGCTTTTCTGGCTCTTCATGTTCGATAGAGCCAACTAAGTTTTCAATTATTTCAACAGCTTCTTTATCCGAAAAAGAATTGTCATTTATTAGGTCTATTATTTCTTTTTTATTACTCATCTTCATCTTCCTCTTTTTTAGACCCAAGCATTATTGATGAGCCATCCAGAAGCTTAACTAAAGTAGGAGTTGGGAGCTTGTGCTCTACTTTTTCTGTAACTTTTCCAATTGAACGATCTAAAATGAAATTAAGTCTAGTATAATCACCCGTTTTAATAGCTTCTATTATGATTCTCCCGATCATTAACTCTAGATTTTGAGTTTTTTTGTCATTCATTAAAAGCTTTAATTCTTCAATGTTCATGTTCATGAATTTATTTAAAATTCTAGCTACGCTCACAGTGTTTTGTTTTCTAGACTCTAAAACATCTGATGGAAGCTTTGGCCTACCTTTGGGATTTCCAGATTGACCAGGCTTAAAAGCGTGTTTAGGAACTTGACCTTTAGCCATTGTGATTCCCTTCTGATAGCAGAATTGCTTTCTTATCTGTAAATTTCTCCCACCTTGCGATTATTACATCTATGTAATGCGGATCTAATTCCATCATATAACATTTGCGGTTGGTCTTTTCACATGCGATTAGTGTTGAGCCAGAGCCTCCAAATAGATCCAGAATAAGATCGTTTTTTCTTGATGAATGCCTTAAAGGTCTTTCAATAAGCTCTATTGGTTTTTTTGTTGCATGATCTTCATCTTTTCCCATTTTTCTTTGGATATGCCAAACATCAGAATATTCCCTATCTCCTTGATGCGTATTTAAAACTGGCTTTCCCTTTTTAAAAACATGAATAAATTCATGTGTATATTTATAGTCTGAACCAAGCCCATGCACTACTTTATCCCAAACTATTAAGTTACTAAATTTAAAATAAGAATTCAAGAAAGAATCCAAGAAAGAATCCCACTCTTCATCTGTGTAATCATCGTCAAACATATGGCTCAACCTGGTTGAGCCAGCTTTTCCTTTCCACAATCCACCAGATTCCTTTTGAGATTCGGACGTCATTCCAGTGTTATAGGGCGGATCAGTGAAGACCATGTCAGCCTTTTCACCATTCATTAAAAGACTAACAGTGGCCTCATCGGTTGAGTCACCACACATCAGCCGATGCTGTCCGAGTTGATAAATTTGGCCTAATTTTGCTTGTGGTTCTATTTTTTCTGGTATTTCGTCAGCGTCTTTATCTTCAAATTTGTCCGAAACGTCTAGAGTAAAGTTTTGTATTCCAAGCATATCAATATTAAAATCAGGACCTAGATCTACTAAATCTTCGTTAATCTTTTCTATATTTAGTTCTGCCCACAATGCTATTGCGTTGTCGGCCTGTAAAAACGCATATTCGGCTTCTGTTGAAGCAAAGTCTTGATAAACGACAGGATATTCCTCTATCCCTGCTCTAATTGCTGCGAGCTTTCTGCCGTGACCAGCCACTATACAATTTGACAAATTAGAAACTATAATCGGATGCCTGATCCCATGGTATTTATAAAGCTCTGATAATCTATCTATTTGATCTTGACCGTGTTTATTTCTATTTTTTGGATGATTCTTTAATTTTTTTGGACTTAAAATAGAATCATATTTGCAGTATATTTTCATAAAAACCTAGTCATTTAAATATTAATAATATCAATCTATTATAAGTGTTTAATTTAATTAAACAAATGTCAACTTATGATTAAACAAGACTTTCAGCTATTTCTTTTTCAATTCTCTGATTACGCTGATGATTGCTATATATAAAAGTGCAGGTGATAAGAAGTAAAAATACAAGACTTGCGATACATAAAGCAATAATTGAAATGAATCTATCATCTGTTAACCACCTTCTTTGATTAATATTTACCCCCTGGGAGTTATATAAATATTATTTAGTTAAGGCTGATATAAGTTAAGTATTTATTTAACTACTAGACTAATTATATCTGCTTATCCTGTATTTATAATCTGAAACCAAGATCTTTTTGGAAGCTTGAGCAAAAGAGGGCCATACTATTAATATTTAATTAATAGTGTAGTAGCCCTATCTCACGAGATCTGAAACCTGAGTCTTTCAGTTGAGCCCGAGATTCGTGTTTTTTTAAACTCACGAATAATATCAAAATTACTACAAGTTTAGTTGCAGCATAACAGGCTTTTGAAACAGCTTTATTCACCTTCGCCTTGTCTCTAGCTAGGGCTTGTCACTAACACATTCATAACAATAAGAGTGACATTAAATAATGCTGTAGAGGTGCCTTTGCGCGTGTTACAGTCGAGTTTATTTGCGCGTGAACTAATTAGTTAAAACTCCGTCTTTTAATCCCGAAAAAACTAATTATTAAATAAAAGCCACTTTTTAAATAGCAATTGTTTATTTAAACTAAATTCTTTGTTTATCAAAGTAAAATGCAAAAAATGCATAGTTGGACCTTAATAATGCAAAAAACGCATAGTTAACGCTTAGTTTAGTAGTTGATATTCAAAATATGAATATTTAAAGACTTATTATGCATTTTATGAATAATAACATGCTTAATTAAAAGCAGCAGTCTAATTTAATAACGCTTTGTGTATTACATTAAATAATAATTAAAATAATAGTTGCAGTGTAATACTTTGTGTATTACATTAGTTTTATAGACATAAACTAAGGAGTTATGAGAATGAAAACACCAATAAGATTAAATAAATTTGGTCGTAAAGCTGCTGAAGATTTTTTAAGAAAATATGACAAATACTGCGTAGCAGAGCTTTATGATATAGAAGCTGGCATTGATTCAATTAGTACTAAAGCATGTGAAGCTGAAACACCAAGATTTGAGCTAAGCAGTATTTATACTCATGACAAAGTTCCAGCTTGTATTAGTTTTTTAGACAGTGAAATTGATTTTGAAGAAATCGAGGATTAAATGTTTAAAATAGAAAAAGAAAATACTCATCAGATTCGCGAAAGAGAAAGATTTGATTTTGAGGTTAGCAATGAGCCTTTAATCGACGGAATACCTTTAAGCAAATATTTAAGTCGCCCCTCCCAAGATGATTTAAAAACAAACAAAAAGAAAGAAGGATTTATGACTAAAAATTTTTACACAAAATACGAAGCCCAATATTTTGCAAAAAAACAGCCTTGTGCAACATTAAGCTGGGATAGAACTAATGAGGTTCATGTAGTGACTTATTTTAATAAAATTGAAATAATATTGGGCGACAAAAAAATGATAGCTGAACTTAAATTGTCAAAAAAATCAGTAAATGGCGAAAGACATGCTATTTTAAAAGCTAAAAGTCAGAAAGATTTTGAAAAGCTTTTTGGTTCTACAAAAGAAGTAGTCGATTTTGAATTTATCGCGCAATCTGAAGATGGTTCTAAGTTCGTAATTGAGGCTGTTCGCGGACAAACTAATGTTTGGCTTTAAAAATGAACGCAGCTAAATTTAAAACTAAACACACAGAAAGAAGAAGAAAATGTTTAAAAAAGCAGAAAGAAAGAAAGCAAAATTAAAATTGGCGATAACTGGACCAACTGGCAGCGGTAAGACTTACTCGGCGCTTAGGTTAGCAAAAGGACTTGGCGGCAAGGTCGCAGTAATAGACACAGAGAATGGTTCGGCTAGTTTGTATTCTGAGAAATTCGATTTCGATGTTTTAGACATGAAGCCGCCGTTTACGACAGAAAAATATATATCGGCTATCGAGTCAGCTGAAAAATCGGGTTATGAAACTATCGTGATTGATTCTTTAACTCACGCTTGGGCCGGTGAGGGTGGACTGCTTGAACAAAAAAACTTACTTGATTCAAGACCTGGTTCAAATCATTGGACAAATTGGGGGCCGATTGACAAAAAAGATTTAGCTCTAAAAAATGCGTACTTACATTCTACATGTCATATTATTTCAACGATGCGATCTAAAATGGAATACACGCAGGCAGAAGAAAATGGAAAGAAAAAAATTCAAAAAGTTGGTCTTGCCCCCATACAAAGAGATGGGCTTTCTTATGAATTTACGACTGTCTTTGACATAGCTATGGATCATCAAGCCGAGACTTCAAAAGATCGCACAGGCGTTTTTGATGGAAGAATTTTTAAAATTACAGAAGAAACAGGTGTTGAGATTGCTACTTGGTTAAATTCTGGAAAAGCTGAAGAGGTTTTAAAAGCAAACGAAGCAGACATTGTTAATAAAACAATTGAGCTAACCAAAACTCTTAAAAAAGAACAAACAGAAGACAGAAAGCCCAGTGATAATTTTACTGGTATGTATATGATTCAAAATGGAAAACTAAAAGATAAGTTCTTAAAAGACTTAACCAAGTTCGATCTTGAAAAGCAACACGCTTCGATGAAAGCTTATTACGAAAAACAGGGCGGCATACCATTCGGATCAATTAAAGATGATTTTGAGGCGATAATAAAACACATAAAAACACTAGAGGTAAGAAATGGAATTTAAAGTAAAAGCTAAAATTGATTCATTATTTAAATCAGGCGACGCACAGCACGGCTCTTGGTTTCTTTACAGAATTAAAGAAACCATTGGACAAGATAAAACTAAAACGTGGAGTATTTTTTGTAATACAAGACTAAGTGTTGGTGATGAATATGAAGTAGGGGGAGTAATTTCAGAAGGCCCTAGCAAAGTTTATTTTAATCAAGATGGAAAACCAGCATATCAGACAACTTTTAATGCTAGGTCTTTTAAATTATTAAGCGACAACCAACAACATAATAATAATGATTTAGAGTTAGCTCCACCTAGTTTTGGATCTGACGACATCCCTTTTTAACTTATGAAAGATAAAAATATGAAAAAAAACAAAAAAGACAAATCCGCGAATTGGCTAGTAAATAGATCAATTCGATTTGATAAAAAGAAAATATCTCAAGCTGAAAAGCTTGGGGTGCTTGATAAACTGCCTGAAAAATGCAGAGAACAACTAGACCAACTTTTATCTGTAAAAAAATAATTGACATCAATGTAATGCATAACTAGTGTAATACACATCGGAGATTAAACAATATGAAAGATACGCAAAGGACTGCGTTTGCAGAGCTAAATAATAAACAACAAAAGCAAGCTTTAGTTTTAAAAGCGATAAAAAGCTATAACGGTCTTACTTTTTTTGAGCTTGTTAAAATATTAGAGTGGCCGATTAACAGAGTTACGCCAAGGGTTAATGAGCTAGTTAAAATTGGTCTTGTTAAAGATTCTGGATCAACAAGAGTAAATCCAGAATCTAGAAAAAGCGGGGTTGTATGGGTTTAATAGATCACATAATCACACACAAGCTAACCCCCGACCAAGCAAGATCAATAGCAGTAGCAATAATTATCTACGCAACAATTTTTGTAATCGTAAGTTAAGAAAGGTTTAAAAATGGGAGAACAGGAATTAAAAGATATTTTAGAGAAACACAAAATTTGGCTGAATGATAGTTCGAAAGGCAAACGTGCGGATTTGAGTTATGCGGATTTGAGTTATGCGAATTTGCGTTCTGCGGATTTGCGTTATGCGAATTTGAGTTATGCGAATTTGCGTTGTGCGGATTTGAGTTCTGCGAATTTGCGTTGTGCGGATTTG
>ERZ1292625.573-Hain-H41-01um-R1-573-length-53778-cov-7_pt1 | contig 34547 bp, 31 predicted proteins | sample MGYA00564400_ERZ1292625 | MGnify/ENA primary metagenome ERZ1292625 (study PRJEB36523, sample SAMEA6512639) | groundwater metagenome | collected 2019-01-08 | study: AquaDiva: Metagenomics assemblies of 32 groundwater samples
TTGCAAATGTGCGCAAATCGTTCTTGCGGGTAGGTTCGGCGTGACGCCCATCACCGATTGAGTTGGAACAGTTCGCGCCGATCCTGCGCCGCGCCGCGCGATAGCTTCCGCTCCTTGCCTTCCCTGTCTATTTTACGGTTCGCTTGAACGTCGCCAGGTAGCGGTCGTAAATCTTGGCCTCGTCGTTTTCCATCTGCTTAAGAATGGCGACAGCCTTGCCGACCTGCTGGAGTTGATACAGCCTTCTCATTCGTCCATCCGCGAGCCAATCTATTCAGGATTGTGGTGTGATGCAAACCCGACTGTCTGACCCATTCAGCCAAGTGCTGGCGCTTTCCAAACGCTTCGATGATTCGATTGTTGCGCTTGTTCTTTCCCTGTTCAAGACGTGTCGCCCACCGGCAATTGTCCTTGTGATACCCGTCATCATTATCGCCACGCTCGATTGAATGGCCCATGCTTGGGCGCGGACCCATGTCGGCGTAGAAGTTCTCAAACTTCAGCCATGAGTCGCATACCGTGATTCCTCGGCCGCCGTAGTCCATCCAGTTTTCACCTTCGGGTTTCGGCATCGTTGGACGACCATATTCCAAATTGAATACTCGCGGCGGTGATTGCGATAGCATCCAGCGGTCATGCCATGCGTGGTTAGATTGTCGTTTCGCCAACAGCCGCAGCTTTTGGATTTCCCGGATACGAGCCTGGCTACGCGAACCAGTCGGACGGTGCCGCAGTCGCATTTGCACTCGGCAACGATATGGGATTTTCCTGTCATGAAGGACTCAGACAGAACGGTCCAGCGCGTGAAGCGGGAACCAATGGTAATATCTGCGGCAGCCATGATGAACCTCCTTACAGGTTGTTGTGGTCAGTCGGCGCGAGAAGGTGGCACTTCTCCCGCCGATGCCTTAGTCTATCAAATGCGAGGCACGTAATGGGCGAAAAAATATTCGACATCGCCATGGCAACGCTGATTTTCGCTTGCGCATGGAACTTAGTCGCCCTGCTGCTTCACTTGGGCGGAACGGACATTCCGGTTATCGATGTAATGCCCTAGCGCGCGATCTGCCGCGCCACCATGTCTTTCTGCTTGTTCAACCCGATGATGGCTTGGCGCTTCTCGTCCGCCGTCATGTCGCCGCGCTCGATGGACTTGATGCGCTGATTGATGGTCGATAGCCGGCGCTTCGCCCCTTCGATTCCGCGATACCGATTCAGTTTGTCCGCGTTGCTCTCGCGGTACTCTTTCGCCTCGTCCAGTGTTTCGGTCTTGGCGGCACCTTGCTTCTGCGCTGCGGTTTTCAGCATGTCGCGGTAGGTGTTGTAGGCCATCTCGATTTCCTTGGCCTGGTCGTACATCTGACTGACGTAGCGACTGCTGGCACCATCCAGTCCGGCGACCATTCCACCGGTCGCCACCTTCCAGTAATCACTGGCCGGCTTGGTTGGTTCGTTGCTGGCCGCGCGCACCGCCATATCGGCCGCGCCTACCGTGAAAGCACCGAGCCAGGCAAAGTATCCGCGTACCAGATGGTCGATCTGCACCGGAGAAAGCGCCCCACCAATCGCGGTACTGAGGCCGCGCGCCGGCATGGATGTTCCGCTGTTGAACCGGCGCTCGCTGTCGACGCGCTCCATGCCCATGGTTTCGATTGCCCGGCCACTGAAGCTGTCCTTGTTGGCGTACAGGTCAATGATTGGCTTGATCAGTTGCGGGGTCGGGTTCATCGACAACTGATCAGCGAGCAGCTTGGTTGTCACCTTGCGGAACCGCTTCCCGGTCATTTCGTCATCGAACATCAGTTCCGCGCTGCGCTCGGCGAGCGTGGCAATGGCGCCGATCTCGAAAGGCTTCGGAATCCTGAACGCGACACCGCCGACCTTGAACCACCAGTAGTTGTCGCGGTCCCATTCCTCGCGCTTCTTCCAGTCGTCGTCGTCATGATAGGCGGCAAGCAGGGCCAGGCTGAACATGGTCACAGCGCCAAGCACCGTGGCGAACTTGGCGGGATCGGACTTGGCTGCACGCCCAAGCTTGTACATGCCCTGCATCCGAGCATTGAAGAACGGCACAATTTGCGCCAGGAACCGAATAGCCGTCCAACTTCCCTGCATGGAAAAATCCATCAGGTCGCGCGCCATCAGGCTGGCCGTGGCGTGATCAACGCCCTGCTTGGTCAATTGATCGTAGAGCGACATGCGGTTGATTTCTTCGCCGCGGTTGCCGAGTTCGTTGTAGGCCGCCACAGCCGGTTCAAGAAACTTGTCATAGAAGCGGCGTACCTTGCTCTCGCTGTCAAGGATGTGCTCGTCCGTCGCCCCTTTCTTGATCAGTTGCCGGGTGCGCGCCGCTTCGTTACCCTCCAGCATCGTGCCAAAGCGAATCAATCCACCGCCGGCCAGGGCCGAGACGTATTCCTGCCGGTCGCGGTTTGTCAGCTTGATGCCTTCGGCGACGTTGCCGGCGATGTTGAAGCTCAGGCCGGATGTAGCCACCGCTTGAACCGAGTCGCGGATCAGGTTGCGGATCTTGAAGAACGGGCTTGCCGTGACGCCGATGGTCAGCCAGTGCTTTGGCTTCGACAGTGCATCCATGGCGATACCACGCAGGCCGGAATAATCGAGCGCGCTGATGGCGACCATCAACTCAGGATCGTCGACAGTAAGCTCCACCTTCTTGCCGCCGTCCATGTACCAGACCGTGTTCTTTTCGCCAGCTACAGCAGGATGCGCCGCCCCCATCCTGACGGCGGCCTCAAGCGTTTCCTTGGCGCCGCGGTTCTTTGCTGCTGCGTCGATCAGGTGCGCCCAATTCATCAGCGTGTTGGCCAGAAGGTCATTGAGCCCCTCCTTGCCGCCATTGAGCTTCTTGAAAGCCTGCTGCCTGACAACGCCCTGCTTGATGTTCATTCCACGAACGCCGCCGTCCTTTTCATCCATGACGCGGTAGAACGGCACGTAGAACTCGTGCTCCCACAGATGCCGGCTGGCGGCATCGATCAGGCCGGATTGCTCGGCCATGTCCATCACGTTCTTGTTGAAGGCGTTGAACTTGGTCAGACTGTCGCGATAGATCAGCGTGCGGTCGCGCGTTGTCTGTCCGTTGGCCAAGGCGTAATCGAAATCGGTTGTTCCGGCCGCCAGCGACTTTGCCGCGGCGATGTCATGCACCGAGAACAGCCGCTCCTTGCCTTCCATCGCAAGCCGCTCTGCCCTGTTGCCGGCGATCCAGTAGAGGAAGTCAGTTGATTCCTTGCCTAGTTGGAAGAAAACCTCCTGCATCACGCCGCCGCTGGTATCGGCATCGTAGGCACCATCCCTGATCGACAACTTTCCGTGACCCATCAGCGCCTCAAACGCCCCGGTGGCGCCCTTGGACAAGCGCAGCAGGGTGTATCCATGCGCGGAGATGGCGCGGGCCGGCTGAAACTGATCGAACAAGCCCTGGCGCCAATTCGCGGCCGCCCATTCCTTGAGCTTTCCAAGGACTGTGCCTTGATCGACTTCGCGCCCGGTCTGCTTGAACATGGCCTCCTGGTCCGGCGTGTATTGCCGGCCGCTGTCTCCGATGATGCGCGGTGCCGCATAAACCTCCGAACTCCCCAGCATCTCCTTGCTCACGAATTCCCCGTTGCCGTTCTTGATCAGGTCGTCCAGCGCCTTCAGCAGCGGATGGTCGGACTTCAGGCCGAGCGCGCCCTTGATGTGCTCCAGGGCTTCTTTCAGCCATTGCAGCGAGCGTGCCCAGATGGATTTCGCCTCGAAGCGCGCGGCCATCGTACTAGTCATGCGCACGGCCCAGAACTCGGAGGGGTTCAGGTATTGGTAGTCTTGGCCGATGGCGAGGTCTTGGAGGATGTCGGGATTTGAGGGATCGAAGGCTCCGGTGTTGCTGATGGCGCTCTTGATCTGCTCGGGGCGGAAAGCGATGTAGGAATCAGATCCGTCACCAACTCCGTTATTTCCCTCGTGCTGGTTGGAATAAACGATCCCATCGTACCCATTCTGCTCAAGTTTTTTGCGAATGAAATCGCGTGCTTCCTTTGAAAAAGGCCACGCTCTTGATCCAGGCGTCTCATTTTTGTTGTATTCGCCAGCCGCTCGTGAATATTCTTTTTGCGTGAATATCTTTCTTGCAATCAATCTATCCAGTAAGTCGAATCCAGACCATCCGCCACCACCCAATCCAGCCTGTTCGTCCGTAATCCTTAATGGGTTTTTAATACTGAGGAAAACAGCATAGATGTTCCCGCTAGTCTTTTGTAGGTTATCCGCCCTCCCGTTCGCGGCAACCACAGAACCAAAATGTGCACCAATATCTTGATCCGTTGCCTCTGTGCGAAATTCCGTAATATCGCCATTCATTGACCAGTGATACACCCGTAGCGGCTTACCATCCGAATCAGTAACAGCACTTCCTTCAAACCATCGCTTGAACTCCGCCGACTCGGTATCCACCGCCTTGAAAGTCGGCGCTGGCTCGACGGCGTTGAATCCGATGGAGTTGAATTCTTGTCCGCTCCGCGCTTCTGCGCTCTTCGCAGCAAACGCGGCCTCCAATTTCTCAAGCGGAATGGCATAAGTTTCCGGCGAAACGGCGTCGCGCTTCGTGCTTCTTGTCGCCCAAATTTCCTCAATATGATTCGGGAATAGGTTCCCGATCAAAGCCGACCGACGCTTATCCTCCTTGGTTTTTCCAAGCTCACGGCGCTGATACCCAGCACCTTTCAGTGGCGACGCTGGATCGTCCGCTATTTCGGTTCCAATGGCCTTGGCAATGGCCTTGCGAATGCGGTCTTTCAGGTCAGCGGCATCGCGCTTCTTCTGCTCAAACTCTGCGCTTCTGCGCGCGACGTTTTCCCGATACTGCGCAGAGTCAGTCGGCAGGCGCGGCACCGACTTGATGACGCGGTAGACCCCATCCGGCCCATGCTCTGCCAGCGTCCAGTTACCAGGCTCAACGTCAATATCAGTTTGAGCGTGAATTCTGCCGCCTGACTCAAACGCCCAATGATCCGCCACGCGAAGGAATGAATCTGGGTCGTTATCCCATCCCTTATTGGTGATGTCGTAGAACGATTCGGAATACGGGGATTGGCTGACGGCATTCCACTTCAGAATTTCATCGCGCATTTCCTGCGGCATCGACAGCGGGAAGCTCATATTCGGGTATTTGAGCATGTCGCGCTTGACGCTCTTGCTCGCGCTTTCTTCCCTTGGCGGCGCGTTGAATCCCTCCATCCCCTTCCCGGTCAGCAGTTCCGTCGCCTTCTTCTGATCCCCGGCAAGCACTGCCTTGAAGTAGTCGATTCTCGGCTGATCCTTGGCCTTCATCGCGGCAAGCATTTCCTTCGTCGCGGCCTTGCGCCATTCCTTGTGGATTTCTGCCTGCATCTCGGCGGGCATCATCCGTTCCAGGTGGTGCAGGATTTCGTGGATTGCCGTGGTGTCTGAGGCGTTTCCACGGAATAGGGTCATTACCTGGGTGAATGGATTGTAGTTGCCGGCGGCGCCAGTGGGGCGGTCGATGCTTTGGCTGATGTCGGGATTGGCTTGCGGGAACTCAGTCGCTATCACCGAATTTTTAGCGATGTCGTAACGGTAAGCCCCTTCAATCCAAGTGGATGGAATGTTTCCAACATACCGGACACCACTATATGCGCCATAGGTGATGTTGAAATTTCCATCCCACCGGAAGCCCCCAATGAGGTCAACAGGCACTCTTATATGGATGACGTTCGGGGTTTCGCTTGATGCCCCGAGCACTCCTGGGTATCCGGCTTTTATGTCATCAGGGTCAAGGAATCCATAGACAGACGATGCGCGCGCATTCTGGCCAGAGCGCCCGATATAATCGACTTCAGACCCGCGTACACCGTCGCCCTTAAAGTCTTCAAGGTTTGCATCCGTCACATGGTACATGTCGATGTGATTGACGCCAGCGGCTTTTAGCTTTTTGACTATCGCTCCAAGCTCGCTGATGCGGTACGGATCATCTTCTGCTATCGGGCCATAGCCATCAATGTCTTGCAGAATGCTGCTGAATTCGCGCTGTGACAGCTTTGCGGGTATTTGCGGACGCGGAATCACCGCCTTGAAAGTCGGCGCCGACGACACGGCGTTGAATCCTTCCTCCATCACCTTCGGATTCTCAATCGCCACCGCCAAATACTTCACCAGCGCCGGATTCTGCTTGACCAGCCACTCGACCATTTCCACGGCTTCGGCGGAAAGGTCGCCATTGTGCTGCGCCTGGCGTAGCTTGATCTTCAGCCAGCCGGCGCCGCGTTGAGTTTCTGTCGGTTGCTCGGACTCTTGGGCGATGGCGCGGGTGATGGCGGCGGATTCAAGGCTGTTGATAGGCCCATCATTTGACACGGCCCCGCTATACATGAATCCGGTGTTATTGCCTGGCTGCAAGATTCCGTGCCGAACACCGTCATTCCCGAGCAGCCCACGAAGTTCCCGCCCACGGTCCTCCATGATAGCTTCAGCAACCCGAAGGACTTCAGACAGTGCTGTATCGTTCCGCGGCTGCAATCCAAGAATCTTGCGAATCGCCTCAACGAAAGCAGTCCATGCCGACTTGCCTTTGTATGGAATGGTTTCAAGGTAGGTTTGCGCGTCTTTGCTCGACAGCGCCCAAGCCAGCACTTCGTCGCTCGTTTTGAAGGCGTTCGACTCGCCACGCTGAATCGATTCTTCAATCGGGGTCAGGCTCACTTTGCCCGCCACCGAATCTGTCAAGCGCTGACCGTAATGATCCATGATTGCATTGGTCACGTCGAACAGGTAAAACACATGCTGTTGCATTTCTGTGCCACGAGCTTTCATCGCCAACTGAGTCGCCGACATGGTTGCGGCATGGACCAGTTCATGCAGGACAGTTTCGTAGGACGTGCCGACCTTTCCAACCACGTCGGCGCCATTGATCCATACCGCAATCACGTTCTTCCTGAAGTCGAAGTTGTATGACGTGGCACCCCTGCCCCTGGTGGCCGCCATCGGGACAGAATCGCCTGGGTGCATGACGTGAAACTCAAAGACCATTCCATCACTCTGCTGACGTTTCAGACTGGCGAGAACCTTTGCCGCAATGGCTGAGTGCATCGGCGGCGCATTATCGACCAGCCACTGCGCGGCCCCAATGATGTCCTTGCCTTCGATCCCTGCCTGTACTCGCTCGGCCTCGTCCTTGGATGGGTCGGCGAATTCGGCGATGCTGTTGAAGGCGATGCCGGTGTCGGTTTCCTTGGTTTCGATGGTCTGGAAGAAATGATCGAAGGCGCCACGGATCGCCGGGGCTTCGTCAGCGGTCGGATATGGATAGGTGCCTTCCTTTTCGATTCCAAGCGCGGCGGCGGCATTCCAGTAGTCCTCGCTGACGATGTTCGCCAGGTAGTCGTTCGATGCGTTCTGGTCATTCAGCTTGGCGATGATGTAGCTCTCGAACGAGCGTGCCGCCATTTCCAGCCCGGTGCTCCAGTACGCCTTGCTGCGGGTCTGGTCGAGCTTTCGGCCGCGCATCTTCAAGCTGGTGCTGTTGATGGCCTGCATGACGCGATTGAAGGCGTCAAGCATTTCAGGTCGCACGCCTTCGCCGCGCTGCAGTTCGGTCTGAAATGCCCCCGCCCGCCCGCCCTTTCGGGCGAAGTAGTTGTCCACGGCATGGAACCACTCATGCGCAAGCGATCCTGCGCCGCGCGCGCGCGTCAGGTTGATGACGACGCGATCAGCCGTAACCTTCCCCGTGGTGTCGGCTTCGTAGTGCGCCGCGAACGCCCCTTTCCCGCCCTTCCCGCGCGCACCGAAAGCCAGCCCAAGTTCACCGTTGAGCGAAAGCGCCTTCGGTGGAATCCCGAGAATCCCAGCCATATCCGTCAGGGCATCGTAGGTTTCGTTCAGGTTCGACTGCCGTTCGGCCTGCGGCATCGATGCGCCGAATTGACCACCGCGGAATCCGAATGTTTCGGCGAACTGCTGCATCGTGACATCAGCACCGTTGCGGTGATCGATGCCGACGCGAGGCGAATTGTTCTCCCGGCGCTCGCTTGGAATGTCCTTGAACCGCTCCAGCATCTTGACCAGTTCGGCCTGATTGGCATCCTTCCATGCACGCGCCTCAAGTGCCGTCTTGAATCCTTCCTTGAACGGCACAACGTCCTTGCCGATCTTCTTGCCGACAAAGAATTCGTTGACGGCGAGCTTTCTGTAAATCGAGAAATCGATGGCCTTCTTGGCGTCCTGGTCTGGAGAGGTTTCCAGCCACTTCGCCTTGAAGTTTGCAATCGCTTCCTCGCGGGTATCTCCGGTGGCGATCATCTTCGGCCAGTTGCTGAATGCCGTCTTTGCCGCTTTCTGCTCAACCGACCAGATGCGCTTTGCGGGCTTGTACTCAACGCCTTCGTACACGCTGTAGTCACCGGCGCTGACGCGGATGCCCTTCAGGCTCTTGTCGTGCCCGACTTCGGTGTAGAGGTCGATGCGATCCATGATGACCTTCATTGCCGAGTCTGCGCCCATCGCCTCTTTCACGCGGTCAGCGCCCATGCTTCCGTCGACTACCCTCATGGCGAAGTCGCGCAGTTGCGCTACCTGCTTCACCCATCGACTGAGTTTCCACGGTGACTGCGGCTTGGTCGGAACCTCGTCGCGCGAGGCCCGCATGAAGGCGACGGCCCACGGTTCCGATCCAGCGTCCAGCATCTTCTGGTAATCAGGCTCGGGCCATGATTGCGACAGCGGGACAGATGCGATGTCGGCGGATTCTGCTTCCTTCAGCTTCGATGCGTAATCCTTGCGTGCGCCTTCGATGCGAGAGCCGAAATCGCCAATCATCGCCGTCTCACCAGCGCCGACTTTCGGAGTAGTGCCGCCAAGTTGGGCCGCAGGGCTTTCATTGGGGGTCGGCGGGGTCTGTTCTACCGGCGCAAGGTCGCCGCCGAAGTCCGTCCATCCGTCTGGTTCGTACTTTTTGTTGTCGTGGCGAACAACGAATCTGCCTCGCTTGTTTTCGTATATCTGCTTGCCGTCACGATTTACCCCGATATTGGTAGATTCGGAGATCAGATCAGGGACAGAGATTCTTTCCCTGCCAATGCTTGCAAGGTGTTCAACAATCGGCACGGCCACATATTTCTGTGTGTTTAGCGCATCGACCTTCTTGCGGTCGAATGTCTCCATCACGACTTCGCCGGTTTTCTTGTTCTTGATTACCCAACTTGCTGTGCGCTGCAAACTGTTGGTGGGTTCTACCGCGCCCCGATCCGATCCTTGATCTTGAGCGGCAGCATCGGGAACAGCCTGGGCAGCACTCGCCCCTTGCGGAACAGCTTGCCGCGCATCATCCAGTATGGCCCCTCGTTGTCCGGGTACCGGCGCGGGCGCAGGTTCATTCGTCGATCCATTGGCTACCTCTGCGGGCAGGGGCGCCCCTTGCCGTGCTTCTTGCGGCACAGCGGGCAGCGGGCTTTCGGCGGCTTGAGCGGCATTCGTGCTTCCTTCCTGGTTGCGCCGATCCATCTCGGCAATTACGGCATTGCGAATCTTCGTCGGCATCGGGCGCGACAACTGCCATTTGCCGGCAGCGTTCTGCGCAAGGTAGGAATCGACATTAGGGGCCGCAGCGACAGCCGTTTCATCGAGCCGCTGCACGGAAACAGGAGGCGCCGGCTGTGCTGCGACATTGGGGGCCGCAGCCACCGGCTCAGGTTGGGCCTTTATCGGGGTCGCCGATGCGGGCGTTTGCGCCGGGGCTGCGGTTTTCTGTTGCTGTGCGCGCTGCAAGGCAAGCTGCATCGCGGTCGGCGTTTGGTCGTCAAAGCCGGATACGCGGGTCAGCGCATTGGCCTGGTCAACGGTGATGTCGGCTTGCTGCTGCTTTGCCCGAGCGAAGTCTGCGGCTTTGGCGGCATTCTCTGCGACTTCGCGGCGACGATAGGCGAGGTCTGATTCCTCTTGCTTCTGAAGGTCGGCGAATTCATCGGCGGCATCCGTTACAGCGGCAACGGAATCAACGGCTGCAGCGATGGCGGTGTCGACGTCGGGCGCGGTGAGGATGTCGGCGGGCTGGGCGCGCTGCACCATCGCATCAAGCCGGCGCTGCTCTGCCTCGGCGCCAGTCATGGTGGAACCGTCAGGGAAGACTACCAGCGGCGGACCGGCTTGGTAGCCTAGAAGGCCAGTAGGGGCAGTTGCTTCCTGATCGTCCTTGAACTCGGCCGGCGCGCGCTGCTGTTGTGCGTCACGGTCCTGAACTGCCGCCTCGTGAAAGGATTGCAGCCACGATTGCGCGGCCTCTTTCCCGACAGACGGCTCGATGTCCTTGGCGACGTATTCACCGGCCGCCATGCGGATCGGTAGCGGCGCGCTTGGATCATTCAGAGCCTGGCCCACCATTGCCCGCTTCCTGCCAGCAGAAACGTGCCCAGCCGCCGCCAACGGGCCGAGTAGGACGGACATACCAAGGGCGGACTGTGCGCCTTCTGTGCCTTGGCTGAATGGGTCTTCCGTTGAGATTCCTGCGTCTTTCTCGACTGCGGCCTCGCCGTAGCCTTGTCCGAATTCAGTTCCCGACTGAATGACGGCGTTCGCTGCCCAATCCCTTGCGAACTTTGCAGCGACGGCGGGATTGATGGCGGCGCGAATTGCCTCTCCGGTTCCTTTTCCAAGCAGCCCGGATGCGAGCTTTCCAGCGCCCATCAGGAACTTGGCACCAGTGACATCGGCAACGGTTTCGCCAAAGGCTTCGATCAGTCCGGTCTTGTAAGCCGCCATCGAGGCTTCCGGCTCTTTCAGTCCGGCTTCAATAGCCTTGTCGTAGGTGCTCTGTGCCTGCTGGCCACCAAACAGGGTCGTTACCGCTGCGGCGCCAAGGGCTGGATTGATCATGGCTGCGCCCATGCCCAGCATCGAAGGCGCGAGTTGCGTTGCACCCTTGATCAGCGTGGACGAAACGAACCCGCGCCCCTCAAGATCAGGCTCCCATGCCTTTTCCTTTTCGGTCCAGTATTCCTTTGCGACACGGCCGGCGTCTTCGAGGTCGGACCCTTGCGGCGCCCACCACTCCAGTGCACCGCCGATCATGGCCGGGGCGCGCGTGACAAGCCCGCCGACGATCTGGCGGCCGATTTCGGCTACAGCGCCGCGCTGCTCTTTCGGTTTCGGCGTACCCCATAGATCATCGTCCGACAAAAGCCCTGGCGGAACGGATTGCGCAGGAGAGCCCCAAACATCGGAATCGGAAAGCAGGTTTTCGGCCATGAGTTATTTGCTCATCAGGATTGCTTTGCGTTCGGCATCGGCACCGGAAATAAGTTTCGTTGTTCCGTCTGCATATTTTGCTACATATTGCTTGCCGCCGAACACCGTTTTCCCGGCAGGCTCAAGGCTGACAATCTCAGGCTCAACGCTGGCCGGCGCCTTCGGTTTGGCGGGTTCTGGTTGCGCGGTGGCAGGCTTTGCGGCAGCAGCGGGTTTCCATCCAGATCCCGTCCATTCCACATCGCCCTTTGGTGACGCATAGACCTTGCCGACAACGCGATCGGCAACAGGAGGCGGGCCACTGGCTTCTGGCTTGTCGGCCTTCATGCCTTCAGGTAGGTAGGGCGTCATCAGGTCGGACATGCGCTTCGATACTGCCGCCTGCTCGGACAGCACGCGCTTTCCGGTTTCGCTGGCCGGATCGAAATTCACATTAGACGAAATGGTGAGCAGGTCGTGGTATTGCGACTTCGCCGCATCAAAGGACTTGGCGACGGAAACCGGGATCTTCTTTTCCTCGACGGCGCGGTCATAGGCGAGTTGCGCGGTCTTGACCTGAATTGCCGCCAACTGCGATCCCTGCGCAAGTTGCTTTTCGCGCAACCCGAAGTCGCGGTCGCTGCGCTCATTGGCGGACTTGTCGCGCTCTGCCTGGCGCTTGTTGTCGGCGTCCTTTTCCTCAAGGTTTGCCACGCTGGCGTAGTCGCCCTTCGCCATCAGGAAGTCACGCGATCCGGGCGCCTGCTGGCCCTTCTGCACATTGACGCCAACACCTTCATCGCCGCGGTAACTGGCGTCATCGAGTCCGGCATTCGCGGAAATCAAGCCGCCCCGCTTTTCGGCGATGCCTTGCGCCTCGGTTGCCACGCGCCCGCGTTCTTCGGCGGCATCCGACTTGTTCCGCGCCCGCGTCGTCAGATCCGCATTGCTGCGCATCTCGTTCAGCCGCGCGTCACGGTCGGCCTCGATAGCCGCCCTGATCTGCTCCATGCCGATCTTTGCACCAGCGCCGCCAGCTTCGGCAAGTCCTGCCCCTACAGCCCCGAGTAAGCCCATGATCAAACCCCCTGCGGTTGTGGTTGTTGCATCAGTCCGCCCGGCGCCGGCGCTGGCGGTGCTGCATTCTGCGCAGGCTGCTCCGGCTTGTCCTGCCCACCGGCAAACATCGCCTTCAGCGCGTTCATCAGCAGGCTGGTGGCCTCGCGTACATGTTCGCTCGTCACTTGCTCGATCCCGGCCTCGGTCATGAACTTGCCCATTTCCATCAGCAGCATGGCAGCCGCCGGGGCGATGATCTGCTTGGGAATTCCGGTTACAGGCTTTCCGTCTTTCTGCTGCTTTTCCTTTGTCCTGTCTTCGAGCATCTTCACCAGGCCGGCGGATTCTGCGGCCAGGCGCTGCGGCACTGGGCGATCGGCCCTGACCAATCCATTCTTGAAAATAGCGAACGTCTTCTCATCGAACATGATTGTCATTCCGGCGAGCACGACTTTCTCGAAGTCGGCCATGTCTTTTTCGGGCATCTGCATATCAGCCTCCATAGCCGGCGCGCGTCTGGCGCGGGGCGAGTTTGTTGCTGAAGATCAAGCCTTGCGGCTGGGCACCAAAGTTGGTTTTGCCGATGGCGCTGGCGTTGCTGAACTTCTGCGCCGTCGCGCTGGCGTTGGTCTGCGCGTTCATCATGTTGGCTTCGGAGGATTTCTCCAGTGCCTTGAGTTTGCGCTGTTCGTCGTTGTAGCTGAACAGCCCCTTGATGAAGCTGCCGGCGAGCGTCGTAACTGCGCCCTTGGTTGAATCCTTCTGGCCATCGAACCACTTCGTCGCCTTGTCGAAACTCTCGGACAGCCAGTTGCTGCCCAGCGTCGAGGCGATGCCACCAGACTCGGCCGCGAGGCCCGCCCCTGGCGCCGATGTGCCGTAGATGTCGGCCTGCCCGTCGCCGCCACCCGATAGCGCGCTGGTGACCAGCGCCACCCCGGCGTCGAACGAATCGGGTTGCGAAAAGTCCTGTCCGGCCACGCCGATTGCCGCGTCGAATTCCGGGCTCCCGGTATCGCCGGCATTGACCATACTGAGAAGTGCCATGATTTACGCTCCTGAAAGGCGGGTGCCCCACTGAATGTCTGCGCGCGGGGTGTGGATGAATTGCGGGAGAACGTCGCTGAAACTAAATCCGTACTCTCCGGGCGGCGTCGTGGTGACGGGTTGCGTCACGGGTGGCGGCGTGGTGACTACCGGGTCTTGCTGAACAGCGGATCCGATCAGGCCACCGGCGACCGCGCCAACAGCGCCGGCCGTTGCCGGCCCCGCGCCCAAGTCAGTCGCAAGCCCGCCCGCCGCCCCGGCGCCGGCCCCGGTCAGCACGGCGTTGCCGATGTCGCCACCAGTCAGGACGGCGTTCGTCAGGCCGGCCACGGCCCCGCCCGCGCCGCCGGCCACCGTGTTGTTGGTGTCAGGAAGCACCGTACCGGCGACGTAGTTTCCGGCACCAGAAGTCAGCCCGCTGATCACGCCACCCTCCAGCACGTCGCCGAAACTTCCACCGGCGGCCACAGTGCCGATCGCCCCGGTTGCGGCAGCATTCACGCCCTTGGTGATGGCGTTGGCGGCGACGCCCGTTGCGCCCGTCGCATCGATCAAGCCGCCCGACACGTCACTGAGCATTCCACTGCCCGTGATCGCGCCACCGATTCCGCCAAGGATTGCCCCTTCCAGCGGGTCGCCGCCGGTCACCAGCGACTTGCCGGCACCGATGGCGGCGTTGGTGCCGATGCTTGAAAGCAAACCGCTACCGGCCCCCATTGCTTCGGTTGCGCCGATGCCTGCCATTGCATCTGCTGCAGCTAAGGCACCAGCTGAGCCAGCTCCCGCACCAGCCCCCAACAACCCAAAGCCGCCCGTGGCGATGCCAAGGCCGACCAGCGCGATCATCGGCAGCAGATCGCCAAAGCCACCGTCGTCATCCCGCTTGGATTGTTCAGCTGGCGACTGTTCGAAATTGAACGCAGCGCCAGCCGACTTGTCGGCATCCGACAGATACCCCGATCCGCCCGTCTGCAGCAAACCCCCCGCCTGTTGCGGATTGAATTTGTCATCGAACAGATTCAGGTTGCCCCAGCGCGACCCTTGCCCAACCGAATCAAGCGCGAGGACCGGATTCGCCATGAACGACTTCTGCTCATTGTTCAGCGACTCCGGGTGCTCGTAGGCGTACTTGAACAGCTGCTCGACTTGCGGATCAGCGAATGCGCGCTGTAGGTAGGCCGCACTCTCGGCGTGCTCAGGTGCGCCACCCGATACCCACGTTCCATCCGGTCGCTTGTACTCAACAGGTTGCCCAGCACCGCCCGCCCATCGCACATAGTCTGACTGGTAGCCTTTTGGTTCTGGCTCGGCAACTGCAGCAGCCATGCGCTCACCCGTATCATTGAACATCCACCCGGCTTCGTCGTTCGATACCGCACGCCCCGTCTCCGTGTCGTATGGACCGTATTCGCCGTATGCGATAGCCATGATGTCAGGCCGTTACGGTGCCGAAATCGAGCAAATCCCCGAGGTCGACGCCATTCACACTCGCCACAAGATTCATCGCCACCCCCATGCGTGAAAACAGCCCGTTGATCGCCGTCGTCTTGCTCGCGGCGTCCATGTTGGTGTCGGACAGAATCGGGCCAATTTGCGCAATGGTGCCCTTGTAGATGTCGCTCGCCGATGCGCTGGTCTGAATCAGGGTCTTGTAGTCGGCGTCGATGTTGGCCAGATGGGTCTTGATGTCGCCTTCAGCCTTGGTCAGATACGCCTTGGTCTGCGCGTCGGCATTGACCATACTGGCCTTGAACTGGTTGTCGAGGTCCATCTTGGCCTGATCCGCGGCGACTTGCAGGTTGCTGGTCGCGGCCTGCTGGCGGATCTGGTTGCTCTGCGACTGCAGCGCATTGGTGCTGTTGGCGTTGAACTGCGCGGCGTTGGCATTCAGCGCCGCATCGGCCTGCGCAATGGGCGTGGCCGCCGCCAGTACCGCGCCCTGCGCTGCCCCGGTGTTGATGCTGGTGTTCAGCAAGCCGCGCGAATTCATCCGTTGCGCCGCGTTGCCCTTGGCCTGCTGCATCAGCGGCGAATCTTCGGCGATGATTTTCTGTACCTGGCCTTGCACAGTCTGGTCCGCCGTCGGCGTCCATTGCGCGGTTTGGCCGATCAGGCCGGTCGGCGCATCGGCCTGGCCTGGTTGCTCCCACCAGTTTTGTTGCGTGGGGGCAACGGGAACAGTCGGGGCGGTGGCGGTGCCAATGGTGGGGTAGGTGGTTGCCATGTGATTTTGTCCTATTCGTACATCACGTTGATTTCGCCGGCATCGAAGGTGTCGACGCCGTCAGTCAAGACGCGAACTCTGTCGACAACTCCTGCCGCCGCTTTTGATCCGGCCCCGGACGATCCGCTGGTCAGTCCAGATGACAGCACCCCAGACGCCACCCACGTATATGTAGATGCGTTTGCCAAAGCAATCTCATACTTCCCCGTTGTCACCTGTCCGGCTGTCCTAGCGCCGTAGTCAAGAATAAGGCCGCTGGTGCTTGTTGCACCGCCAGATTCCGCTATTCCGTATGATCCTGACACATACCCGGTAGCTTCTACTCCGGCGGCCGTTCCAATTTGAATTCGCAGTTGGCCGGTTCCGTTCGTTGATACCCCAGTAAACATCACGGTGATCTTCTTCACCCCCGCTGGAATTGACGTGAAATCAATCGACGTACCTGATGTCGACGCCTGCGGTGTCATCAGCACCGGGGAAAATATTGTCTCCCCATTGATTGTTGGGCTTGTTCCAAATACGGCTGAACCGCTGCCAGTTTCGTCGGTAAGCGCAGCAGCAAGGTTTGCGCTCGATGCGGTTGCGAGGAATGTCCCGACTCCAGAACCAAGCCCAGTGATTCCGCCGACCGCGACAGCGGATGCTGTGCCGGCCGTCAGCCCGGCCGCCGTTCCGGTTATGTTGGTTCCGACCAAAGATGTCGGCGTACCGCCAGCGCCATTGAATGTCACTGGCGCCCCGGCTGAACCCACATTGACCGCCAGCGCGGTTGCTACGCCAGTTCCAAGCCCTGAGATACCCGTGCTGACGGGAAGCCCGGTGCAACTCGTCAGCGTTCCGCTGGATGGCGTTCCAAGGGCCGGCGTCACGAGAACCGCGTTTGTTTCGTCGGCTTTGCTATTGACAGCGGTCTGGATCAGACCAAACTCCGTTCGGATGTCGGAAGACGATCCTGATGCACTGGTGGCTGGATTGCCGGATGGGGTGTAGTCGGACATGGTGAATCTCCGTCAAGGCCGCAAGCGGCGGCGCAGTGCGTAATGAACAATGGCCGCAGTGATCTTCAGCGGCGCGTAGTAATCGGATGAACCACGAATGGCGAGAGAAACGTTTTCCGCGGTGCCGTCCATTTCAAGCACGCTCGGGCTGAGGGTTTGCCCATCCCAGAAGAACGCATCCCAGGTGAAGGAATCCCACAGCACTGAGGAATAGCTAACGGTCGCGGTCTGCGTCCCTGGCTGTGGAATGTCGGTTGCGGCATATCCCAGCGAATAACCGAAGTTGAAAGCGGAATACCCGGTTCCGGCGGTCTCGATCGTCGCGTCGAAGTAAGACTTGTCGATTCTGGGTGACTTGAAGAAGTTGTAGGGCAGTTCCATCACAAACTCGATGTCGTCGCCGTCGAAGCTGGTTCCCTTGTCCAACTGATAGACGTAGCCATCATCGCCACCGAAGAACATCACTTCCTCGCCGGCACTGGTCTCCGCGGTCCAGGTGCAGCGCACGATGTCGGGGAACTTGATCGGCATGATGCCGACGACCTTCTTGCCCACCACGGTGATGTACAGCGCGCGGTTGTTGGTGAAGAACAGCCGGTACTGGCTTTTCTTGCGGCAGATGCTCGACGCAATGGCGTAGGGCTTGTAGGCGGTGATCGTCGTCAGGATCTTGTTGCTGATGGCGTTGTGCGCGAAGTTGCCGTATTCCTGACTGGTCTGGATGTCGGTGATGCCGCGGTCGTCGAGGAACATCGAGTAGCCCACGTCCTGCACGGTCCAGGCCCAGGCGCCCAACTCGTCGCGGTAGGGCACCAGTTGCCAGTCGGACACGCCAGATCCGTACAGAATGCTCAGGCGGTTGCGGGTGAAGATGGCGAGAGCACCGCCGGCGGACGTACCAGGCTGCGCCGCGAAGCCTGTCACGGTATCACCCATGGCCAACTCGGTCGCGCCGAGCAGCGCGCTCCAGATGTAGGGCGTGCCCGGGGCGGCGTGCTGCACCGATCCGCCGAAGCTGAAGAATAGCTGCTTCTTGTGCGCGAAGACGTGCACCGGTGTGTCCGTGGTCATGCCGGTGGCGATGGGCACAAACACCGTGCCGTCGAACTCCCATCCACGATTGACCCCGTCGCAGCCATAGACGCGCTTGGTATTGACCGACCCGCCGAAGTTCTCGGTCACCGTCTCGTAGCGGCCGTTGGGCAGCAGGGTGATGGCCGCGCTGTTGGCGGCAATAGAGGCGACGTTCAGATTCGCGCCGACGTTGAGGTCTTCAGCCTGGAAGGTGCCGGTCTGCGAGGCGAAGATCAGCCGGCCTGCTGCGGTGCCTGCGGCGAATGTTCCGCTTTGCAGCACCACGCGGGTAATGACGGCGGTCGCGGCAGAGGTCGCCCCGGTGATGGTGTCGCCTTCGGCGATGACGTAAGTTCCACCCGATGTGAAGGACAGTTCGCGGCCCAGGGCGACGGCGGTCCAGCCTGACGCGCTTTGCTTCCACAGTCCGGCCGCGGTGGCACCGGCATTGTTGCGGAAGCAGTAGTTGACGTCGTTGAGGTAGAAGCCGCCGAGGATCTTACCCGATCCAGTCGGTACGCTGATCAGCGCCCGATACACATCCGCGGCAAGGTTCGTGTATTGCGCGTCCAGCAGCGCAGTCGATGCGCCGCCCACGGCCCCGGCCGTTGTGGCCACAGCGATGGTTCCGGCGCCGACGTTGAGGTTCTCCGATGCGACGTAGGCCGTCGCGTTGCGCTGAGTGAGCGCGAAGCCGGCCGCGGTGACGGCGATGATGACGCCCGTTGCGCCACCGGCCCCGGTCAGTGTGTTGCCGACCGCGCCACCGGTAATGCTGGTGCAGGGCAGCCATGTGTAGGTCGCGGCAGACGGGGCGGCGCGGCCGTCGAATCGCTCGTAACCCTCGGCGGTGACGTAGCCGCCGTTGATGTCGGCCTCGAAATTCTGCGCCGTCCTGCACAACCCGGGCGCGCGTTCGTAGGGTGGCGTGACTTCATCCAGGCCGCCGATCAGTTTGATGTAGCCGGGCGTGACAGGGACCGACGCGATCGCCTGCGCCATCGCATTGCGGGTAAATCTCACGTCAGCGGCCCATTAAGGGTGACATCAGGCAACTGGTTGCGCTCCAGCGCGCGCACCTTCTTGCCGCCTTCATAACCGCCGCGATTGAAGACTTCGGGAGCGCCGTTCGCCGCCCCGTACTTCTCCATGGCGCGGTACATGATCAGGCTGTGGAAGCGCGTCGGCATTTCCGGCACGTCGGCGTCAGCGGTCAATGTCTGCGGCGACATCTGATACTCGCCGTTGATGGTGTAGATCGCATCAGGCTTCGGCCCGAGCACCAAGTTGCCCTGCGGATCGATGGCGACGTGAATCGGCTGGCCGGTCGTCTGTGTCCCGCGTTTGTAGCGCTCGCGGAAGTCAATCCAGTCGATCGGCGTCAGGTAGTTCTCGCCGCCCACGCCGGCCGATGTCAGATACAAGGTGATGTTCGACTCGTCTCCATTCCGTAGCCACCACTTCGAGAACCGCGTGATGACGGCAGACAAGCGCGAATCGGTGCAGTCGCCATAGGCGTAGGTGTCGTCATTGGCTACCGTATTCACAGTGAAGGTCGAGCGCAGCCAGTTCCAGTCCTTCGCCTCTTGAATCTCGGTATAGGCTTGCGCCACCCATGCCACGATGTCGCCCAGCCGTCCGGTTTGACCGACGACCGTCGACGGCGTTGTGCTTGTGCCGGCAACACGGCACTCGCGCCGGGTGTCCTGGCAGAGCGAAAGGTATGTCATGAATTCCCCGAATGGAAGCGGCCGGGACCGAAGCCCCGGCCGTGGCGCTTAGGCTAGAACGGCGTGGCCGTAGGTGGTCAGCACGAACATGCCTGCGGTGTAGGTGCCGCCGCCAGCACCGACCGCCGCGATGTAGAAATAGAAGTTGGCATCGACAGCCGGCACCAAGTTTTGAACGGTTTTCCCTATCACCAAGCTGCCGCCATTGATTTTGATGGCGCCGGTGTAGGTGCCGTCTCCAATCAGGGCTGCACTGGTGTCAGCAACAATGTCAATGTCCCCGTCGCCGGTAACGGGAGTTTCAAGGCAGGACAACTCCATTTTGAAAATCACGCCATTAGTGGCAACAACGTTTCTGCCAATGTAGGCAGCGCCACCAGCGGCCAATCCGACAATATCGTTGGCAGTTCCGCCCGACGCCAAACCCGTCAGGTCGAACGTGGTCTGCGTGACGATGACGCCGCGGTCAACCCATCGGCGCGTTTTTGGCGCGACAGCCGTACCGATGGCGCCCGCGCCGTGCTCTGCGGCCAACACCGTCGATGTGGTCGGTGTATCAACCAGGTGGGTCGAGCCAGAATTGAACGTAACGTCGCCACCAGATTGGACAGTGAGTTTCCCGCCAGTGGGCATCACCGTGTCCAGATCCGAATCCGACGTCCAGACCTTGCTCGCCGCAAGGGTTCCTGCGGTGACCTGGTCCAGCATCTCCATCTCAGCTTCGAGCAGCACCGCGCTGCCGATACCGATCGAGGTTACTGCTGTGAAGGCGCCGCCGATCGTAAGCGCGCCGCCGGTGCCGAGGATCGCGGCTTTGGCGGCGACCAGGTTCGTGTCGAGTGCGCCGTCGGTGACGTTGAGTTCGGCGGCGCTGGCAGTGACGCCACCCAGCGCAGCCAATTCGGTCATATCGACAACAGTCTCGACGCCAGCGGCACTGGTGGCGACCATCGTCGCGCCCTTGTTGAACAGCAGTTTGCGTTTGATGACCGCGAGGTCAAAGAACTTGGTAAGCATGGTGAATCTCCTTTACTGGTGCGGTCGCCCGCTTTGAGTTTCGACGCCGGTCGGATGGCCGGCGCCGGTTTGCTGCTCTTATATGTGCTATACTTGGCACATGAAACGAACTAACTTTTACTTCCCTGAATCAATGCTTCTTCGTCTGAAAAAGGCATCCGAGAAAACCGGAATGCCGATGTCAGAGTTCATCCGGCGAGCCGTAGATGCGGCGCTGAAAAAGGAAAAGCTATGAGAGCCAGTGGCATCTACAAGATCGAACACCTAGCCAGCGGGAGAATCTATGTTGGTAGTGCTGTATCCCTGCACATTAGGTGGAACGAACATCGCGCCAAACTTCGTACCGGACGGCACGAAAATCCGCGCCTTCAAAACGCGTGGACGAAATATGGCGAGCAGTCATTTGCCTTTTCAGTTCTTGAGTTTGTTGAAGATCGCGCAATGCTTGTAGCTTGCGAGCAGCGATGGATTGATGAACTTACCGCCTTCACCAAACCAAACTTCAACATCAACCCAAGAGCGGATAGCCGGCTCGGAACAACACTAAGCGCAGATGCTCGGGCAAAAATATCAATTTCAAGTTCAAGGCCACGCAAACCGCTTTCTGCCGAACACCGCATGAAAATTTCTGCGCTTAAAAAAGGACACAAGATGCACCCCAACACGCGACTGGCTATCGCCAAATCGCATGTTGGTAGGGTTATTTCCAATGAAACTAGAAATAAAATATCCGCAGTTCACAAAGGAAAGGTTGTCAGCCCTGAAGCTAGATTAAAAATGTCTTCTGCTGCAAAAAACAGAACCCCGGAACACTTGGCAAAAATAAGCGCCGCCTTAACTGGAAGGAAGATGACTCCGGATGGTGTGATGAAAATAAAGGCCGGCATTGCCAAAAAGAAAGCTCTTAAATTAGCTTCCACTCAGCACTGATTTCAACCACACCTCACCCTTGGGTGTATCGCCGATCACAGTGAACGGGATCACCTCAGCTGAAGATGGCGGGTAGACGTACTTGTCTTCTCCGTCCGGCCCTTTGATCTTCATGTTGCCAAACGTGGTCGCCATGGCCCTGGCCAGCCGCTCGACGAAGCAGCGCCGAACCTGTATCTCCTCGCCGCGCGGGAAGCGCTGAACCCGGCCATTGACGAACACTTCAGGCAGCGGATGCGCATTCTTGTCGGTCGTGGTATGGACGCGCACCGTGACCATTTCATTGGCAAAGGCCATTTCATCGTGCCACTTCTTCGACCGGACGCGAATACGCCTTCCGTCCGGGCCAACCTCAAAGCCAAGGCTTTCCAGAACCGGAGTCCCGCCAAGGTGATGGCCGTCCTGCGTTGGAATGGTCGGATTGGGCAGATCGCCCTTGTCGTTGAATTCACGGGGCGCCCGCGTTGCCGGCTTGTGTTCCTGTGATTCAACCATCTTGCGTGGTGTATATTTGCGAGTCATTTTTATGTCCTCGATGCGTGGAATGGAAAACGGCCACCCGATGGATGGCCGCTGGTTTTGCTGCTACTGCTTTACGCGGTCGCGGGGCGATCCGGCAAGGTGCCGTTCACTTGCTGCATCGTGGTCGTGCCGTTCAGCCCGACATACAGGCCGCTGGCGGTCCAACTCGATGTGCCGCAAGTCCACGCGGCAGCATCAGGCGCGGTGCGCACCAAGCCGTAAGCCAGCGGACAGAAGTCGTCCGGCAACGTCGGAAACTGCGGTGCCAGTTTGAACGCGCCCTTGGTGGTGGTGACGCCGACCTCGGTATCCTCCACCGATCCCTGAGCAAGCCGAATCGCACCGGCCGCAGTGACGCCGACCACGATGACGGTGGCCTTGTTCGCCCCCATCGCAGCGAAAGCCAACCCAGTTGCAGCGTTGATGGTGGGCGACGTTGCGGCAGTGTTGTTGGCAGCCGAAAAGACCGTGGTGAATTTGCCGTTGATGGACGCCAGCGTGGCCGCCGTCGTGGTGATGGTGCTGGTTGTGCCGAATGCCACACCGGCATTGGTGTGGTTGATCGTCAGCGCCTTGTTGTTTGCATCGTTTTGCATGGTGAATCTCCTTGAAAGTGAATAGGCCCGGACTGGCCGGGCCTATGTCATGCGTTGTGGGTCAGGATTACGCCAACGACGAGACGCCGGCTTCCACCACGGCGCACCAACCATTGTTCACCACCAGCGACGCGCTCCAGAAGGAGGCACCGCAGTAGCCACGCTGGCCCAGGATGTCGTTCTTGTCCGTCTGGGTGTGGGGGATCACGTTCATATCGAACGAGTCCTCACCCTTCAGGGCAATATCGAACGTCGAGTCTTCGCCGCAGACGATGAAGGGGTAGACGTCGATGTTCGAGGCCGCGCTGGTCGTCGCGTACAGGGCGGCATTGGCGCCACCGGCATCCGCGTAGGCCGCCAGTTCGGGCGAGAGGATGAAGCGGAATTCCTCGCACGAACCGATTTCCTTCGGGCTGATGGTCTGCATGCCGGCGTATTTCGCCACCGGCACGAAGCCAACCAGGTCGCGTACATCGGCTGCGCCGTCGGTATGCACGAAGACCAGGAACGCGTCTTCGATGGCCGATGTGTCGTAGTCCGGACCGGCCTTGATGATGCGCGACTTCTTGCCGGCATGATTCGCCAGCAGTCCGCGCGCAGCACGGCGCAGAACGGTCAGGCTGATCGTTTCGTCGGTCGTCGCGCGGGTGGTGCCGCCCGAATAATAGACGTTGGTACAGGCTTTCATCACGCCGTAGCGAATCATCTCCTGCACCAGGCCCATGCGCTTGCCCATGATGCGGGACATGTCCTTGGGAATGTCGTCTTCGTGCAGGTCGGCGGTCTTGTTCGTCCATCCGTAGATGGCGCCGTACTGGTTGAGTTGCACGTTGACGTACTGGTCGGTCAGCGTCTCGGCCGCAGGGGTGACGCCTTCCTGCAGCAGATGGCCGGCCGCGGTGACGCTCCAGCGGTTGATGGTGTTGGCGTTGGTGGTGGCGCCGCCGGTGGGGATGATGCGGCGGTAGCTGATGTTGTCGCCCTTGTTCTTGGGGATCTGCTTCATTTCGCAGCCGAGCGCCAGAACCATCGTCGGTTCGGCGTAGGCCAGCGTTTCGCCCAGGATTTCGTTAACGCGGCCGGGGGAGAGGCCGTATGCTTGGACTGCCATGGTAGTGCTCCTTAAGGTTTAGCGCATTCGAGCCCCGGCGACTCGTTCGTAGCCGGCACGAATACTCTCTTTTGCGTTGTCCTCGCCCGCTGGTTTGGGTTTGGATCCATTGGTGGGTAGTACGGCGTTGGTCAGCCGCTTGCTCGGTACGCGCTCGGTCTTTGGCGCCACTACGGGCTTGGGGTCTTCCACGGCGGCTGGCGGTTTTGCCTTCCATTCCTTGAATTCGTCCAACTTGTCTGCCACATAGAACGGGTCATTCGACCGACTGAATCTGTTGCGCTCCTTGACTGGCATCGTCTCCATCCACGCTTTGAATTCCGGCGTCTGCCGGTCCTCTTGCCATGTCGGATGCGCTTCCGTCAGTTGCGCCATTGCCGTTTCGATTTCGGCCTGCCTGGTTGCCTCGACCTGCTCCAAGACCATCTTCTTGATGGAGTCGGGGTCAATCGATCGTCCAGCGACCACTTTTGAAAATGCCGACTTCAACGAGGTATAAAGCCCGTCTTCACCGAATTCCTCCTTGATGTCCTTGAGCATGTCTTCCACATCGGCGGTGCCCGCGTTACCGGGTGCGGCCATGCGTTGCTGAAGTTCATCAAGCGATTTCTTGAGGCCGCCGTACCTTCCGCCTGCATCGCGCAGCTGCTTTTCCAGTTCAGGTATCCGCGCGACTTGCGCCATCACGGTCTTGATCTGCTCGCTGTCAAAGGCGGGTTCCTTTGGCGTCTCGGCGGCCGGTAGTTCGGCGGTCGGCGCTGCGGGTTCGTCCTTCGGAGCTTCCTGAACCTTCTCCGGGTTGGCGATTCGGTCATATCCTGCCTGGATCGACTCGCTTACTTCGGTAACGGTTGGCTGCGGTGCGACGATTACGGCTTCGGTGGTCATTTGCATCTCCAAAAACAAACCGTCTGAGACGGCAACATTGCGAGCGGCAACGAAAAAGCCGCCTCTCGGCGGCTCATTGCGGTTCGCTTCCTTCGGTGGGGGTCGGCTTGGCCGGCGCCCGAAACTTTGCTAACTCTTGTGGCTGGCCTTCTTGTATCCGGCCATTACCTGATCCTTCGATTTCTTGCTGTCGTCCATGTCGGTGCATTCGACGTTCAGCTTCATGATCTGAATTTCCATGCTGCGGCGCGTCTTCCCGCCTTCGGATGTCGAGGACACGCGAGTCACCTTGCCGACGGCCATGATGTGCGCTTCGCTCTCGGCGTCCGGCAGTTCCTTGATGCCAAGTTTGGTCAGGGCGGCGTCGTCCAGCGTGATCTGTAGCCCCCATGGGTAATCTGGTCCGGAGGAATTTACCTCCATTGGCGAACTGGCCTTCTTGTCGGCCTTGCCCATCTTCATATTGGCCATCTTGCCCATGTCTTTCATGTCCATCTCCTATTCAACTTCGATGACGGGCTTTTCGGCACCCATGTCGATGATGCGGCGCAATTCGGCAATCCTTCCGCGCAGCTTGGCGGTCTCGGTCTTACTCATGTCCTTGTCGTTGTCCTTGCGCAACTGCGCCAAGCGGGATTCGTATTCGGCTTTCAGGCGCAGCCACAGGGGGTCATCGCGGTCTTGTTTGTTGAGTGTCATTTGATGAACGCCTGTCCGTTCGGCGCCCTGCCCTGCGGCTCAAACGCTGGCGTCGCCACCTGGGCCGCGCGGGCATTCTTCATGGCCAGATTGATCTGCGTCCGTAGCTTCATCGATTCCTTCGCCAACGCCACCTTCAGGTTGTCGTCATTCATCGACTGGTTACCGCCCATCTTCGCGGACTCAAGTTGCGCCTCGACGTTCTTTTCCCACTGCGACAGCGCGCGATCGAGCTCGGCTTGCTGCGCTTCGTGGGCGAACTTGGTCTGAAGCATGGCCTGTTCGGACTGCAGTTCGCCCCGCTTTTCCTGCCCTCTCGCCTGGGCCATGATCTTTGCCGCAGTGACGCGAGGATCCTCCGGCGGCTGACGCTTGGCCATTTCCGCCTTCTTCTCGTCGGACAGCATTAACTTCTCGGCATCGAAGCGCTGCGACAGCAGGAATTCCCGATACACCGCTTCAGGGTCAGCACCGTAGGCCGGGTTGATCGACACGCCCAACATCTGCATCAGCAGCTGCGAATGCTGGTCACGCTCGATCAGTACCGAGCTGCCGAGGGCATCAATCGTGAAGTCGCCCTTCATCGAATCATCCTCACCGTGGATCAACAGCCACTCGTAGTAGGCGCTGATATGCGACTTGGTCACATCGTCGTCGTAGATATTGGTCACGCGGCGCAGTAGGCTCGATCCGTTGTTGTTGAGCAGCTGCGCCTCGCCCAAGGTGTGCTCGGTCTGCCCGGACTGTCCCTGCATCAGCATCGGCAGGCCGGTTTCCTTCTCTGCCATGTTCATCCAGAACTGGATGATGTTCATCATCTCGCCCTGCATGGACGGCGTGAGGATCCAGGTAATCGCCTCGCGGATGTTCCGCGTGCCGTCGTAATCGTCGGCGGTGTAGTAAATCTTGTGCGGGCCAACCGACCAAACGCCGTCGGCCGGCACGATCATTGACCGGTCCATGATCAGGATTGGCGCTCCGGATACCCCGGCGTTGTCGTGCATCATGCGGACGCCGGCATTCACGCCGTCCTGGCTTGTCCGCATCTGCCTTGCAACACCTGTACCCGCCCAATGGTCGTCGCGATACTGCCAGCGCATGAGGTTGTACGGGAAGCGCCCGGAGTCGAACGGCGAAACGGTAGCCTTGATCACGGTGTCGTTGACCATCACCACGATGCAGGGGTAATGCTCTTTCCGTTCGGGGGCCGGTTCGGGCTTCGTAACGATGTCGCCGCCTGGGCCTGCTTGGTAGGCGTCGTCGCTGATGCCGATCAGGCCAACATCGTCACCTTCGCCGCCTTCGGTCGCTTCGCTTTCTCCAATCTCACTGGATTCCGCCTCAAATTCGTAGCCACATGCTTCCAGGTCTTCGGCCGACAGGTAGCCGTGGTAGTACCAGATTTGGAATAGTTCGTTGCTCCCCTTCTGGTAGTTGCGATTCCGCTTCGACGTCCCTGAAATGGCGTGCTTCGGGCCTTCTTCCATCACCTTGTCGATCGCCGCCGCGATGTAGCTCGGGTCGTTCTTCAGTTCGCACAACAGGCGCGAATTGATCTCGTCGTCCTCGAAGAGGTACTTGCCGCGGTGAATGTCCGTGCCGCAGGACGGGTCCGGGTACAGATTACATGCGCTGATGCGGCGCGACTTCGGCGCCAGTTCTTCCTTGATGATCAATTGAATGCCGTTCGGGCCTTCCAGCACGGCGCTTTTCTTCGACATTTCCGGGAACGGGCCTTTCAGCACCCCGGTCCCGATCATGGCCGAGTCGGAAACAACCTGCCGCGATTGCCCGTTGATGCCGCACTCGTTCAGCCAGTCGTCAATCTGGTTCTTGGCTTTCTCGGCTGCCTTCTTGGCCTGGTCCATGATGGCTTTGGCGACATCGCTGTTCTTTGCCGGTGTCGCCGCCGGCAGCATGACCGGCTGCCCGGTCGCCTGGTCCATCATCGGCTGACCATTGACGACGTGCGGCGCCATCTCGGGCTGCCCCGTCTCGTCCAGCACCGGCATTTGCAGTTGGTTTCCGGCAGGGTCCAGCGCTGGCCCGTGGTCGTCCATCTTCTGAATTAGGTCCGGCTTCGGCGTCGGGCGCATGCCGAAGTTCGACACGTCGGAGCGGATCAACTTGTCGCACACATACGCCGCGGCAGCATTCACGTAGTGCCGGGTGATGTTCAGGAACGCATTGGAGCGCGTCGTCTTCTTCGCCTTGCGCTCGCGCTGAACGCGACCGTCGCCGGTCGTCGGCTTGATCTGCTTCTCGCCGCGATTCGAGTCGTCGATCCCGTCGAAATACTCGCGGTCCTCGGTCCAGATCGTCTCGATGCCGGAGTCACGGCGGCCCTTGATCGCCTCGTCGCGCAAACCCTTGAGCGTAACTGACAGGCTGGCCAGGCGGGCGGACTCGTCTTGCTGCATCATTACGCGGCATCTTTCATGATCAGGCTCCTGAAATGCAAAAACCACCGTGAGGCGGTTGAAATTGGTCAGCGGCAGGATGGAGTCGAACCATCGCCACCCGGGCTGTCGGCGTCGAAACGCCTTCGGCTGGCCGAGCGGCTGAACCCGGTGCTGCGCTGCTGGTGTTGCTGATCAGTACCCGAAGGTACCGTTCTTTGGCTCGAATTCCTGCGTAACTTGGCGTATCCGTTCTTTTGGTGCCACCAACAAGCTGCGAATCTCCGGTTCTTCCTTGCGCGCCAGGCAATCCATTGCGTCGTCATGGGCACCGACCGGGAACGACAGGTACTCGGCCATGAAGTCTTCCATGATGTCGCGCTGATTCCCGTCAGCCATCTGCCGGATCATGGATTTCGGCATCCAGCACCGCGCCTGCTGAAATCCCGGGATCAGGCGCCGGATGCGGTCGGCCTTCTTCGTACTGCCGCCGAGGGCGATAACGCGAAATCGGTACTGCTGGCGCTCCTGCTCGATCTTGATGTGCTCAATATCAGCCTGCAGCCCGTATTCCTCGTAGCCAACAGCCACCGGCTTGTACCGGCGAACCAACTTGAACAGCGCGCCGGTTCGCTCGGTCAGGTTGAGTCGATCACGAACACCATCGATCACATAGTCGTTGCCGTCGGCACCCACCCCGATCACCCACATCGAAGTAAAGTCGCCGCGCGTCTTGACCTTGCCGCTGGATGGGTCCACCAGAATCACCTTGGCGCCCACCGCCGGCTGTTGCGTCCAGTAACTCAGCCATTCGACCTTGAACTCGCCGCCACCGACTGGCCTGGGCTCCTGCTGATACAGCGCCGACCAGGTTCGCGGCTCGCGCTTGGCCGTGTCGCGCATCTGCTCAGTGAACCACTCCGGCCAAAGCGGCTCTCCGGGTGCCCTGCCGAGCGGGTCATCTTCCTTAGCTTCCATCGGCAGCGACAGAACTTCAACGCGCAGCGGCGAGCCGTCAAGATCAGCCAGCAACCTGCCGGCCAGGTCGTCCTCATGCCAGCGCGTCATGATCAGAACCACGGCAGCGCCCGGCTTAAGCCGCGTCGTCGCGTCGTCTCTCCACCACGCCCACTGCTTATCGCGGATCGTTTCGCTGTCGGCGTCTTCCCGGCTTTTTACCGGGTCATCGATCAGGAACAGGTCTGCCCGCCGGCCGGTAACGCTTCCCCCAACGCCGGCCGCGAAGTATTCGCCGCCCTGCGATGTATCCCACCGCCCAGCCGCCGTGCTGTCAGCCGACAGGCTCGACTCGGGAAACGCCGTGCGGTGTTCCGTGCTTCCGACCAGGTTGCGCACGCGCCGCCCGAAACGCTCGGCCAGTTCAACCGTGTGCGATGCCGCGATCACGCAGCGATCAGGATGCCGGCCCAAGTACCACGCCGGGAAAGCCACGCTGGCGTAGGTCGATTTCGCCGACCCCGGCGGCATGGTGATGATCAGCACATCCAACTCGCCGCGTTCAACCGTTTCCAGGGCGTCGATCAGCAGCAGATGGTGACGCGCCGGGGTCACTTCCATGGTCATGGTCGCGTACTCTGCCAGGCTCCCCGCCGCCTTTACCGCCTGCTCCTGCTCAAGCAGGCCGATCAACTCCGCCTGCTCTTTCACGGTCAAGGCCATTTACAGCCTCGCTTGCAGTTCCGCGATGCGCGCGCGCCGCTGTTCGTCGGTCATTTCGGCGAATGGGTTGCGCTGGGCGTTGTCTCGTTCGTACAGGCCGTGGAACTTCATGGCCTTCTCCAGCGCGGCGTTCTTGTCCCACTGCTTGACCTTGACGGTTTCGCCAACAGCCTTTCCGTCTTCCTTGAGAACATCAACCTCAACGCTGGCGATCGTCGCCGCGGTGTCGTCGTCAAGATCGTGAATCAGCTTCAGTGATCCATCCGGATTGTAGAAGCGCCGCGGATCGGAATAGGCCAAACGGGCGATTTCCCGCAGGGTTCGAGTTACATCAAGACCGGCAATCTTCCCGGCCTCAATCATGTCCGCTTTGATTTCTTCCCTAAACCCGACTTCTCCGGACAACCGTTCGGCGGCCTTTTCAGCACTCGCGCCAGCTTTATATCCAGCGAAAACAGCGGCTTGATACCCGTTCCCACCGTTACGCTTGTACTCTGCGCGGAAGTCGGATCGACGCTTCGCAAGCGCCAACTTACTTGTCCCAGCCTTCACCTTCTTTACGGGCGGCTTCTTGGCGGCAACCTTCTTCACGGCAGCCGGCTTCTTCGCCTTCGCAGCCATCTCAGTGCCCCAACAGAATCCGCCCCTTCGGGCGAGCGAGCCCGTCGGCGAAAGCGACGGCTTCCGGGTACTCGACTGCGGCGTCGGACCTGTAGAGCCGCAGGCACTCACCGAGATATTCGGCCAGGCGCTGCATTTCCGGCAGGCGATCGTCGTTGTTGAGCATGATCAGGGTTTCATAGGTGGTTTCACCGCTATCCGCCTTGGTGGTTCCGGATGAGGATGTCGTCTGGGGCGTCCATCATCTCGCTCACAGATAGTACGAGATCGTGACAACGCAAGCCGCCGGAGAAATCAACCCGATTGTGGTGATTCCAGCATCCAGAGACCACGCGGCCGGGTTGAGTTCGCTCGCCGATCCGTTTGTCACATCTCCCGGAACCGTGGCCGATCCGCCGGATTTTGCGTAGAAATTGCATGTCGCGCTGAAGATGACCTTTTTGGCACCAGTTGGAACCGTGGTGTCCTCGTTAACGTTCGCCGCCAGGCTGCGCGCATTGACATAGGTCGGTCGATTGCGGATCAGCGTATCGCGGTATCCGGTCGAGTCGGCATCGATGCGGAAATTGCTCTGCGCGAACGCTGGCGCTCCAATGGCAATTACCAGCGCGGTGAGGATGATCTTGATCATTTGATGTCTCCTGTTGGTTATTTGGTTTCAGTCACCCGCTCGACAAACGCCCCGCCGTTCTCCGGGTAGTCGGTCCATCGCTCGCGCCACTCGACGAAACTCCAACACATTGCCAGCGTGATCGTGTGTTGCTGCTGCGTGGCATAGCTGCCGTCTGTCTGCTTGATCAACTGTGGTTCCGGGCGTGGGCACGCAGCAGGCGATGATTCCTTGCGCACGATCACGACATCAGCCAGTGCAATCGATGGCAGCAGCGCGGCGAGGATGAGTAGAGTTTTCATGGCATCAGTTCGTGATCGTGAAATTCACCGCCGTCTCGCCGGTCCCGGCAACGCCGAGGTAGATCGTGAAGCTTCCTGCGCCAGTCACGCACTTCCCGTTCGCTGCGTTAGCATCATTGGTGGCGATGGTCACCTGGCAGATACTATTCGCATCCACCAGCGAATTTGTCACAACTAGTGAAGTAGCCGCAGCAGCGAAATTCACCCGCCCGGTGCTCTTGTTGATAGTCTGCGCGCCGGTGGTGCCGGGGGCGGTGATGGTTTTTGAAAGCGCAAAGTCAGTGTAGAGCAGGAATTGACCTGTTGTGCCGCTGATTCTCGCTACGTCAAACGTCCCAGCATTGCCTATAAAGGCATCGCCATCGCGCGCAAAAAACTGCCACACATTAGCACTTGCTCCAGTTTTGACTTGCAGTGCCGCTCTGTGTGTTGATGTAGCGCTGGTATTGGTTAAACGAAAGATACTTTCATCGGCTGGCCCTGTGTATGTGATATAAGTCGGACCACCCGCATACAGACTCTTCGCCACCCCCAATCCACCAGCAGTTTTCAAGCTCCCGGTAGTTGTGCTGCTGCTGTCGGTGGCGTCGGTGATGGATACGCCACCAAGTTTATCCACCTTAAACTTACTACTTCCACCAACCCGCAAATCCATCAGCAGACTAGCCGCATTGCTCGCCGTATCCGTGACGTTGCTCTTGATGCCGGTGAAAGTAACAGCAGCATTGTTCCAAGTCTGTGTGAGGCTGAGAGCATTTACGTCTGTGGTGGCGGTGCCTGCAGTGATAGAGGGGCCTAGACCCGCAGTACCACCAATAGTGAATCGAGCACCTTGATTAGCAAACGAAAACATATGACTACCTGTACTGCCGCTACCATTTGGGTAGTTATAGATTTGCTGTGAGCCGTCATAAAGTAGTGAGTATGTGTTTGATCCGGGGATCGCAGTACTAGGATAAATCGCTGACCACCCGCTAGTGCCCCCGTACCCTAATACCCATCCCGCATTCGTAGTAGCCCCAACACCATCGCCGGAAATCATTAGCTGCTTGGCGGCGTAGCGGGATACAACTACGTCGCCGCCCATCGTGAGCAGGCTGCCGGTCGGGTTAAACGACAGATTTGCGCTACACGGCGTCGCGGCGTTGTACAGGATGGCCGTCGATGTGGTACAGGGTGCGGTGATCAGGCTGGCAACTACCGCAGGGTCGGATGTCGCCCGAAGGTTATAAACGCCGCCCCATTGAGCGGCAGAGGGCAGGGATAGCGCAAGGGCGAGGCCGGCGAGTATGGATTTGAATTTGTTCATGGATTTGCCTTTATCAAATGTCTTTCACCAGCCACAACACGCCCAGGATTGACGCTGCCGAGCTTGCAACGGCAACCACTATCAGGCGGATCACGGCGTTTCGCGCCTCGCGCGCGTCCTCTTTGGCGTCCTTGATCGCTTCAGCCTCGGCGGCCATTTTGGTGCGTACCCATCGCCGTTCGTCGGCGGCTTCGTGCCTGTGGGCGATCTGCTCATCAATCCAGTTGTGGTCGCGATCGTGGTGTTTGGCGTGGCCGTTTAGCACAGCTTCGCGCAGTCCTTGTTCGTCGGCGGCCATTGCGTCCAGCCGAGCAATCAGGCTCTCGAATACGCCAAATGTGAGCAGCAGGACCGTTTTCATGTCCTCATTCGCTGTCCGCCCAATAGCGGCAAGGATGTCGGCCTTTAATTTGGCCTCGACGGTCGCTGTCACTTGATCACCACCAAGCGCAGCCACTTGGCCGCTCGGTTGCGCAATTGACTCGGGTAGGGCGCATCGAGTCGTAGTCTCAATGTCATGATGTAGGTCCGGATAAGAGATGAGGCAGGATCGGCAGGCACTCGGCCCACCGTCCCACAGATAGTCGCTACGGGGCAAATTGTTCAGGGTTGTCATCGGCAACGTCAGGATGCCCGCCGCGCCCGAAAATCACACCCCAATGCCAAATCTTCGCGCGCCAGGGCCACATGCCATCCTCGATACACATGTTGTGAAACAGTTGATGCACGGCCGGCGAGTAGCGCTCGTAGTCGAGTTCGCCGGCCTTCATCATCTGGCAAAAACAGTCATGCACGAGGCTCGGCCGCATGGATGCCACCGTGTCCAACGTCGGTCCGCTCGCGCCGTCCCAGGCATACCCGGCCTCGATGGAAAGCCTGCCATCGGGCTCCAGCGCGAAAAACTCATGCTCTATCCGGTTGTCCGGTTTGATCGGCGTCAGCACCTCGTAGGGCCGCGCCAGTTGGTATTTGTAGCCTTCGCGGTAGCAGATCATGCCAGCACCCGCTGCGCCCGTTCAAAATACGCCAACCTGTCGGCGTATCCGTTTGCATCGCCATCCTTTTCCGTCTTCCGACCACGGTTGATAACGTCACTCACACCATCGAAGTCACCGGCGTCGGCCCACTTGTTCAGATTGTGCGTTTTCCAGAACCATCCTGCGGAGCGGCTGCCTGGGAGCGGAAGTTCCAGCGTCTGCGGGTGGTGCAGCAGGTAATCGGGTTCGCCGTACAGCGCGATAGAACAGGCCATCATGTTATCGAAGCCGGTGATCTGCATCGGGCCTTCACCGCGCCACCAGCGGCCAGGCGTGCTGCCGTGTTCCGCAGCGATCCGGATGGCTTCCGGGCGGGTGTTGCCCAAATCCTCCCGATCGTCGTAGGCGGCGCCAGTGGCAAGTTCGTGCAGATATCTCAGACACCCGGATTCGTGGGCGAGTTGGGCGAGAAAGGCCGCGGCCCTGGCTGGCGTGTCGATCTTGAACTCGTCCATCGCCCGATTCAACGGATCGATGAACACCTCGGCACGCTTGCCTGCTGTAGGCATGATGGCGCGCAGTTGGTCGAGTGTGATCATTGTCCGTCCAAAAGAAAAAGCCCCGAGGATTTCTCAACTCGGGGCGAAACCCGTTTTGCGGGCAGGAGGGAGACTAAAAATAATCCTTGACGAATGGAGCATGATGCTCTATTATTTGGTTATGGGTAGCACGTAGCGACCCGAAACCAAGGAGAACCAAATGACCACCTCAGAACAAATCCGCATCCTCTCCAAGATCACGACCAAGAACGAAGCTGGCCAGCATTTCATGGAGATTTACAGTACCGAAGCCCTTGAGGCCCTCGAAGCCGATGGCCTGCTCACCATCAATCGCCCGATCCACGGCGCGACCGGTATCTCCTACAGCCAGGAATACTGGTCGGTCGAAGTCACTGACGACGGCGTGGCGCTCGTCGAAGCCAACCCGGAAGACTGGGAATCCTAATGAGCGCCCGCCAATCTCGCGAGGTGACGCTCGCGGTTTCCCACCTACAGCGCACCGGCTGCACGCCTGGCGCTGCTGCTGCCCGCTACGGCGTGGCGGCGTCCAGCGTCCGCCGTGCGCTTGCCCGCCTTGGCGTTGAGCCTAAGCCTGTTGGCCGCCATGCGCGGACGTGAAAAAGCCCGCGCATGGCGGGCCTTCGTGGATTTTAAAGCGAGCAAGGGCGAAGCATGCCCGCCTTATGAGTATTCCGGCGTCTGACTGCACCGAATTTGTAAGCGATGCCGGGATTATCCATTTTGTTTGGCATTAGTCAAGCGCGGAATTGCGTGTTGATCCGATACCAATTCGGCAGTTTGCCGCCTGCAATGGTTGCCGGCTGTCCTATCAATTTCCGTTCGACATCATCAAGTCGGTGATGGGCTTCCGCCAGTTTCTGCTGCGCGGTTTGGAGAACGTCCGCAGTAAGCAAATAGGACAGGGGCATTACGTTTCAATGGCAAACCGACCG
>ERZ1292625.869-Hain-H41-01um-R1-869-length-40636-cov-22_pt1 | contig 34543 bp, 45 predicted proteins | sample MGYA00564400_ERZ1292625 | MGnify/ENA primary metagenome ERZ1292625 (study PRJEB36523, sample SAMEA6512639) | groundwater metagenome | collected 2019-01-08 | study: AquaDiva: Metagenomics assemblies of 32 groundwater samples
GGGAATTGGCGCTTGTTCCAGATTTTCAACGCCTTGTGCTTTGGCCACAGTTGCTTCGTTTGCATCCCGCATTCGCAGTTGCCACAACAAACAATCCACCAGCTAAACGTTTCTGCGAACGTTTTTTCTGCCGTCGCCCGGCATCCGCAACACGGGCAGGGTTTGATTTTTGTTTCGCTCACGTCGCACCGTCCTTTCCTACTTTCGCGTGTTCCATTCCTCGATGATCGCCGCTGCATCATGCGCCCAGCCCATTCTTGCTGGGCAGCCCGTACAACGAATTACATATATTATCGGCTTTCCGTCCGGCCGGTAATAAGCAAATCTCTTTGCCTTTGCGCCGCAGAACGGGCAGGGGTTAATTTTAGGCTTGCGAAACATTTTCCACTGTATGGTTTTTGATTTGTTCACTTTGTCACCCCTTTCTTTTCCCACTTTTCCCAAGCGGCGACGTGTTTGAAACAAAAAAATACCGATTCAAACATTGATTTTTGATTGTATTTTTGGGCTGCCTTCCGAAACGCATACTGTTGCAGCGCGGAAATACATAGTCGCCGATCCCCGACGGCATCAGTGATTCGTACCTCGCCGTGCGCCCACGGCCTGAACCACCACTTATTTTTCACGTCCTGCTGAAACATTTTACCGACCGGCAGCACCGGCGGGTGAGCGGGTTTGGATTTGCTCATTTTGTCCACCCTTCTAAAAAAGCCCCGCAATTATCGCAGTAGGGCCTCCCGTTTTCGAAATCAGGATCGCTTGCTTCCTCGAAAAATTTTTTACATGCAGAACATAAATCTTTTTTAATGCGCCGAACGAAAAGCTTTACTACATCTTGGCTCCGATGGTCTCGGAGGAACGACTCAAATTTCGAAATCTCTTGTTCCAAGGCTTTGATCTTAGATTCAATATCGGGGCAAGAATAACATATCCAGTCCGGAAATTGGGCTTCAACCTCAATATCAACCGTCACGGCTTTCATTATGTGGCATGTTTTGATCGGCTCAACGCTCACTTCGCACCGCCTTTCAGTATTTTTATCAACTGCCTTTGTACGGCGACAAACACCACGTAGTCTTTCGGCCTTATTTTTCTTTTGTACGACACGGTAATAGAAAGCGCGGCGGCGGCGCTCTCCGCCGCCGCCCGCAGCGCCTTGTTTTCGGCCTCCAACACCGCGATTCTGTCGGCTGCGTCGTGGTCATGCTGTTCATACTCATTTGGAAAACACTCACTATCATTCATTTTCCCACCGTCCTTTCAAAGTCCCCGGCGCGGGCCGGAATCAAACCGGCTGTGTCTGCTCAGGGCGCGGTGTCAAGGGGCGCGGCCGATTCCGCTACGACCTGTGCCCGCCTTAATGCCCCTGCCGCCGCGCCGGGGACTATCCCTTCGCTTCCAGTTTCACATTCAGCGCGGCGTCCAGCACCCCGTATGCGGCCTCTGCCCGCGGGGGGGCATTCTGGGGCGAGTCCAAAAGTTTCATCGCGCTCTCCGCCGCCGCCCGCAGCGCCTTGTTCTCAGACGTGAGCCGGTTGTGCTCTGCCAACAACTCATTGTAGATAAAGCGCGAAACGGTGTTATTCACTTCGCACCGCCTTTCCCCACGCGGCCCAAGCGTCGGCGGCGATCTGGCAGGCGTGGTACTCGAAGGACGCGCCAAACTTGACCCCCGCCTGAATCAAAAGCGCCTGCAATTTATCCTCCGGTAAATTCATGGCGTCGAGCCACGCACAGCGTTGCAACGCGGCGATGATGCAGTAAAATTCCGGCGTCGGCTCGCCGAAAATAGGATCGCCGACTGCAACACCGTAACGGGTTCCATGCCAACTGTATCTAAAAAACCACTCGCCGGGATCGTCTTCTTCAAACAACCCTCCCACCGGCAGCACCGGCGGATGAGCGGGCTTAGCGGCGATTGCCTTCACCGCCGGCAGAGGCATGACCGCCGGGCACCCGCAATCGTCGTTTTTTTCGCCGCACTTGGTACAGCGGCCGGGGCGGTAATCATCACCGCTCACTTTGGCACCCCTTTCTCCGCCGCCCGTGCCGCGTCGCCCGCGCCGCGTCGCCCGCGCCGCACTCTCCGACGTGTGTCCGCTCACTTCGCACCCCTTTCCTTTCAAAGTCCCCGGCGCGCGGCATGAGTCGTTTTCTCACAAAAACGACTTCCGTTGTCTCCGAAAGTTTCGGAGACTTTTACATGGCAAAAACCACACTCGTACATAACAATAAAACCCAATTTCCGAGGATCATAACCCATGTTTTTACCCTCCATTTTTTTATTGCAATCTTTACATTTCACATCCCACCGTCCTTTCAAAGTCCTCGGCGCGGGCCGCGCGCTTCAACATTAATTCAGACATGAATCTCGAACTATCCTCGTGAAGTACCTCGTAGCAAGGAATCCAAACGCCGCCGCGAAATTGTAGATTCTGTGAGGCGACCACCCCGTGCCGGTCGCCAGATTTCAAACACACCACGTCGCCGACCTCAAACTCAAACACCACTTCTTTGCCGTTCACGTTTGCACTCTTCACTTTGCACCACCTTTCGCTTCCGCGACCTTTTCTTTCACCGCTGCAATCGCGGCGGCTTCTGAATCGAAAAATCCGAACCCGCCAACCGCCGTGTGCGGCCCGGCCCAGAACGACGCGGGCAAGAATTCAGTTCGTACCATCCAGCCCCTTGAGCCATTAACCACGATGAACGCCCGCAGCGCCTTATTCTCCGCGAGCGCGGCGGTGAGTTGTTCTTCAAGCGCCGAAAACTCCGTCTCAAAGATTGCGTGACAGTCGGGGCATAGCGGCCCGATGTCGCCGATGTAGAGCGAGCCGTCGCCTTTACCCGCCTTACCCGCTTTCCCAGTGGCGCAGTTGCACAAATGGCAATACTCCCGCTCGTTTTTCTCCACATCTCACCATCCTTTCATCGGAGTCCCCGGCGCGGGCCGGAAGTTATTGCGCAAGCCTTTTGCCGGTTGCTCCACCCTGCCGAAACAGGACCGCAAGCAATCGCGTACTAGTCCACGTCGCCGCGCCGGGGATTTATGGTTTCCCTTTTTCCTTGCACACCGGGCACAGTTCCCTTGCGTCTTCCGGCTTCCAGAGCAACAAGTCCACGCCCGCAATTCTCCCGCACCCGCGGCAACGCAGTCGAGTGGGCGCGGAGCGTGGGGGGAAAGGAAAGCGGTATTTCTCGGTTTCGATGTATTCGTAAGCATCTATGATTACGCAGCCGCCGTTAACCGGGGCATGATGCTCTGTCGAGTGGCACGGAATTATTTTAGTATTGTCATCTACCAGCCACCCGCATTTTACCAGCGCGTCAAACACGGCCTTTTCGGGGTTGTCGCCGTCGCGGTCGCGGGCGTCCGGCGGATAGAAATGCAGGTCTAAATCGAACGGCCCGGACATCGGCAACTTGGCCCCGCGACTCAAGAGCGCCGGGGTTGCGCCGGCCAGAATCATCAAAGAGTCGGCGAAAAACTTTCGGCCCTTTTCGGACATTCGCCGTCCGCCGCCGTCGGCGCGATTGCCATACATGGTATTGGACGACGGCGGGTAGGGCAGGCAGACTCCGAACGTTTCCATTTTTACTCCCTAAAATCCGGCGGGTACTTACGCTTGTCATCGGCAGCAGGCCTCTGCCTAATCCACGCGCTTTCCCCGCCCTCCTGTTCACTTCCAACTTTTAGCGGCATCTGCTCGTGCACAGTCCGGTTCTGTGCGCAGTTCACCGCCGAAACGAATCGGTCGGCTATCAAACGGGTACGCAGAACAAGAGTCGCAAAAAATCCTTGTTCATTTTTCCTCTTATTACCGCCGCGGCGCGCGGAGTTCACGGAGTTCAATCATTGCCGCCATCCACATTTCTGCCCGACTCACCTTCCGCCCCCAATTCTTCTCGGACGCACAAACCAAGTCACGCGTATCCATCGTCACGATTGCATAATCCAGCCAAGAATCCCAACCCTTTGGCGGGGCCGGTGGTGGTTCTTGCAGTAGTTTTTTAGTTATCATCCCAAATCCCTCGCTTTCGCTCCGAAATCAAAAAGGAATATTCTCGTCCGGCGGCGTCAAGTCCGGCGCGCGAGTTCCCAGAAGCGAAATGTATTTGTAAATCTTATTTTGCTTCCCGTATTTCACATCGGAGGTTTGAATCACCGTCACCTTGAACCCCAGCCCGACCAGCCGCTGCGAGTCAAACGGCGGGGACGCAAACTCTTTTTGCAAGCCGGCTAAATCGCACAGCAACTTCAAACGCCACAGGGCCGACGGCAGAACAATCCAATCCCTGAGGTACTTTTCCAGCCCGTCGCCGCCAAAGATTCGCCAGTGCAGGATCAAACACAAGTCACCTTTTTTTGTTTTCTTGTCGTCTTCGGCACCATCAATTTCGGCGTCGTAATCGCCGTTGTCCAACACCAGCGCGTCGGCCTGTTTCGGATCGTAATTCAACATGGTTCAGCCTTTCAAAATCTTGGCAACGTGCGCAATGCACTTGCCGATAGTTTCGGTTGACATCTCGGCAAAGGTTTCGACCTGTGCCTTTTCAAGCCACTTTTCCGCAGTACCTTCCGGCAGTTTCACTTTTTCCAACAGTCCGGTCAACTCCGCAACTTGTTCCGCCGTCGCCGTCACAACCGGCACAGCCGACTTTTCAATGCGGTCTTTGCCGTATTTTTCGCAAAACAAATCATAGGAAAAATCAAACGTTTCCCCGTCCGCAAATTGTTTGTACCGCGATTTCTTGACCACCGCCGCCCGCTTGTCCCCGCGCCGTTGGAGTTCGAGTACCAAATCAAAAGCATATGGTAAATTCTTCCACCCTGAAAACGTTACGCCAAGGTCTTCAAAGTTCTTCCCGTACTTTTGCTTTTGGTGCAGTACGACAATCACATTCATGTCCAAGCGAAGCAAAGCCAAAAGCAATTTCCTAAACATCCGGTCACGGTCGCGCCATACCCGCGCGTCGTCTTGGGAGGGGTACTTTGTATAAAGTGATACCATCAGGTCGGCCTCCAACATTGTGAATGAGTCAATGATAACCGTCTTGAAGTCGTGCTTCTCTTTTTCAAGCGCCACCAATTCCTCAATGATTTCTTGGCAGTTGGCCGAGTGTAAAACAACGCTGTTGCTTTTGTTCAGCGCGTCGGCGTAGTGCGCCGTGCCGCGCTCCGTATCAAAGATATAAGAACGCGGGAATTGAATTGCGCAGGTAGTCTTCCCCGTGCCGAAGTCTCCGTAAAGCAGAAACTTCAAGCGCCCGTCTTCGTTTGTCGGTTTCCTTGCCTTGAGCATCTTTATTCCTTTCAGAAAAGCCGCCCCGGCGGCAGTCTGGGGCCACGAAAATCTTACTTGACCGCGGCGACCGCGACCACGCCCACTCGCGAGCCCTCCTCTATTTCTTCGCCGACAATCTCCACCAAGAAAGCGGCGAGCAGTTCAGCAACCCGCCCGTTGACCGTGTTCATTTTAATTCCGGTCGCCGCGTGAATCCGCCTGCGCGTCAACCCATGCGGTGAGGACTTGAGCGCCGCGTAGATGCGCTCTTTGTCCGTCAGCCTTTTTCCCGGCGTCTGCATTGCCGCGGCGGCGAGCGACGTTTCGGCGTTCATTCTTCAGCGTCCTTTCCTTCCGCGTCTTGAATATACTTCGACGTTTTAAGCGACGCGACCGCCGAAAGCGCGCCCAATAAGACGGTCGAGCCACGGACGCGGCTCTCCCAAATATCTCGGCCCGCCTCAATCCGCACAAAGACGCACACGCAGCCCAAGGAGCGACGCTCCAATTCGTCGAGCAGCCGCTCAGTCGGAAAATCTTCCAGTGCGGCATGGTTCATTCGGCACCGTCCTTTTCTTCCGCCGGCGGGAACGGCAACTTGCCGCCGAGCGGTTCTTTGATTAGCCGGCCAAGATTTTCATACAATTCTACAAGTTCCGCGTTTGCATTTTTCAAGATTCCCTTTTCAGTAGCGATAAAAACGAGTTTAGCGTCAATGAATTTTTGCTGGAGCGCAACGTCACCCAAGCGCTCGACGGACGCCGCGCCGCGTTCTTCGGCGGTCATCTTTTTTGCCGCGCCAACCAGCGCCGTTGCCGCGCCGTCCGCGTCGCTGCCAAATTCGGTTCGCTTGCCGTCCTCTCCTACAACCGTGTAATCACACTTCGATTCAGGTTTGTACGTTCGCTTTGTCATTTTAGTTTCTCTCCAGTTTCTTTTCCTTGGCGTCCAAAAGTGCGTCGGTTATTTTCTCCGCCGCCGCACGGCGGTGGAGCGCGTCGTGCACCAGCGTCACTCGCTGCTCTGCCGGCGCATCCCTGAACAACTGCAACGCGGCGGTGACCATCGCGACGGCGTAGGCTATATCCATTGTTCTCACCTCACCGACGAATTCGCTGACGAAATCGCTTTGCCCGCCGCCGCTGCTGGAAACGGTAATGTCAAACAACATTCTTCGCCTCCTGAATCAGGTCCACCTGCCGGTCGGCGTCCGCGACTTCTTTGCCCTCGGCCGCCGCAATCTGCGCTTCCGTTTTGCGCAGGTCTTCAAACCGCGTCGGCCGGCGAATCGCCGTCAAAATCATTTTGTCATCGTACAATAAATAATCCAACACCTCTAGCAGGCGGAATTCGTGTGAGTTAAGTCCGGCGGACGAGACTGATCCGCGTACATAGGCCGCGAGCAATCGCGGTAGAAGTTTCCCCGCATTTTCCACGGCCTCGGCCTGCAACTCCGGCGAGTGAACGTCGGTTTCGCTTTCGGCCGGCGGAGGCGACTCGGACGGCACAACCGGCAGCGGGCCTTGTCCATTTTGGCAAGCCCAGCACGAGCATTCCTGCGCGGGCATGGGCGGCTCCGGCGCGGAAACCGGCACATCGGTCTGCATCACGCCGAGCAAAGCCGAGCGCGCCGACCGTATGAGCGCGTCCTTGGTTTCCAAGTCGGCGCGGTCAAGCGCGGATGCAAGCACGTGCAACGCCCTTTTGCAGGCATCCTCCATCAAAACCAACCGTGAAACACCCTGCATGAGTCACCTCTTTTTATTCACCGGCGGCGGCGGGCTGCCGACTTGGGAGAGCGATCTCCGGCGCGGCACACACCGCGCCGGCCCCGGCCCCCGCCGCCGCCGCCGCCGTGTAACGTCAATTTCCGCCCCATTTACCCGGCCACTTGGCCCACACCTCTTTGAACGTCAACGGAATGAGTGGGCGGTATTCACAAGGTAAAACTTCTCCGCGATTGCCCGCGCGCTCAATCCTCTTCCACAACTTCCGTGCCTGACTTTTCGTGCACTTAATCGTTACCATTCTCTCGGAAAGCAACTTGCTGTTCTTCACGTATTCCGCGAACAGGAACAGCCACAGGAACCGCTTTGGCGACTCCCATTTGTTTCTTGGCTTTCTCGGCCGCTTACTCTCCATCATCGTTCCGATCTTTAAGCAGCGGAAAGTGCCTCGTGTCGCTTCCGAGGAAGTCACCAGCCAGCACCGACCGCGCTTTCGTTCGAGCCGGTGAAGGTGTCTCCGGGCTTTCGGCCAAGACTTCCGAGAGCACTTCGCGTAGCGCCTCCACTTCCGCCTTTAGGTCGGTCAAGTCCGGGTTTGGAATCGTTGTCCTTACGCCCAAGCGATATTTCTCCTCTGTCAAAGCACAAATCGGCGATGTTCTCAAGGGCGATTGCGCTGAGTTCGTCGCCTCTGGCGCGGAAGGCCTTGGCGAGCCGCCGGGCCAGTGCCGCATTCTGTCGGCAACTGTCGGCGTAGGCGTCGAGCAGTTCGTTGAAGGTCATCTTAGCCATGTTTCACCTCCGGCGAAGAATCACCAGTCAAATCGTAACTCGTTGACATGAGCATTTGGAACATAAGCGATGCGCGATGCAGTTCTTTCGCAGTGACAAGCATTGCTTTCAAGGCAGGAACCAACTGCTCCTCTGCTTTTCTCCACTTTTCGATTCCGATCGAATGTGAGCATGACAGGTGTTGTCTGCGTTTGTGTTCTGCTATTTGATTTTCCAGCCCACTGATGACGTTTTCTGCCATCGCCTGAACCGTGTGGGTGAAGTTTTCCATTTTATCCTCGATTCTGTTTTGCCCCGAATTGCCCGGCTCGGGGCCACACCGTCGGGTCAATCACGCTGAAAGGGGATGGGGCGTGATTGGCGGCAAATGAGGTTGTTTGGTTCCCCTTCCTTCTCCGGCCCCCGCCGGTTGCGCAAAGCGCGCACGTCTCTGTATTCAAAATACACGATAAACAGCGTTTAGCAAGCCTTTTTTTGAAAAATGATATGATAAATCGCTTAAATCGCTTGATTTCAAGGGGAAACGATTAAAGATTTTTTTTCTTGCGGCTGGTTTCGCGCAAGGGTGTTGTTCTTTCGCGTGATGACCTCGACGAGATTTCCAATCATCTGCTCCTCAATCGCCACCAAGTGCGCGGTCTGGATTTGCTTGGCCGTCTTTACTTTGAAAGCGACGTAACGCTCTGCGGCTTGGGCAATAGGCAGTGCGAGCGACAGTATGGCGTGTTGCCGATTGAGTCCGTTGTTGGCGCGGCGGAAGAGTTCCAACAACGCCGTGACGGTCTGGCCGTCCTCGGTGTCTTTTAGGCGCTCGGCGAGATCGGCCCCGTCTTCAATGGCCTTCTGGATTGCGTTTTCTGGTGCGTCCATCAGCAATGGCTCCTTGTTATTCTTCGTTTTCCGCTCGATCCCAAAAATCGTACATCTTTTCTTTTATATTCTCTGCGTGGTCTATTGCAACCTGTAATTGTCTCCGTTCCGCTTCATTGAGGTACTGCGTTTCAAACTCTACTCTTAAATCCTGATTCAAACCACTCAATGGCCCAAACCGATCAACCGATCCTTCAAAGTTGTCCCAACCGTTATTTTTCAAATAAATCTTCCGCGCTTCTTTGAACGCCTCAAAGTCGTTATAATTTGCGGCCATACGCATAATCCGGGTCGGGCTTTGGTTGCCCCTAAAAGGCTCTTTGTCCTTACTGGTCAGGAACATGTCCTTCCATTCATAGGCGTATTGCAACGCGGTTTCGCGCGTGTCAAACACGTTGTAAAACATGCGTTCGAAACGATCCGGGCGCGCGCGCTCTCCAGTTTTTAAGAACTTCCCTTTGAAGGCCATAAATTCGTCGGACAAACCGACGGTTTGCGCAAGGATATTGAGGCGGTCGTTGGGCAAAGGAGTACGGATGTCCGGGAAGATTGTGCGCCCCGACGCCACTTCGGGGATGACTTTTACCCAAGGGGCCAAGCCGTCAAAAAACTTGTCGTTGATTATAGCCATGCCCGCTTCCCCAAGCCATCTCGCCGCGCTCATCTTGCCCGTGCTGAAATCGTGATATGACGCCACAAGTTGCGGGATTCCAAACCACGCCCCAAAATCTTGGAGCGTACCGACGTTGGTGAAGACGGCGCTTTTCCCGGTATTGGTTTTACCGAGTCTCACGTTTACTTTGGTTGTCGCGCTGGGCGGTAATTCGTCGTCATCCGGCCGGAGGTATGGTGCCACAAGGTGGTTGAAGATTGTGGACGCTGCTGTGGCAAGAGTCATCCGGGCCAGTAGAATGCCGCGGATGGAGTTCTTTATATATACTTCGATGTCAACCACACCGTTGTCTATCACCACCGTCTTTTCCGCCTTGCGAAACGCATTGCGCATCATTGTCGGCCAGCGTTTTAGGTTGACTTCTTGGAAGCCCCAGAACGGATAGATGTACCGGCGCACCCATTCACCAAAAACGGTCATGTCGGAGTAATCGCCGATGGTTTTTCTGGAAACGTAAGCGGCAGCGGCGGCGTTTCCCAATTCTTTTTGAATACGCATAACCCGATGTGGATTTGCGCCTCCGAAATTTACAACGTGTCCATGCTGCTTTATTTCGTCCAGTGCCCCAAAGTACGCCGCCAGCCTTTCGGTGGCTTCGCGATGTTGATCCCATTTACGCACGGTTTCAAAATAAGAAGAAACGACGGGAATCCCGCGCCTTACTTTCGGCAGACGCGGATCGTTCTTGGTCAAGCGTTCAAGAAAAGTAGAAGAGCGCACGTCGGCCATTTCCTGTGTGACAAACGCCGAAGAGAATACGCCGAATTTCAGAGCGTCGGCTGTTTCGGCGTCCAGTTCCGGGTCTCCGCGATAATACCTATGCGCGGTTTTTATTGCACGGGGTATATTCTTTGCCGCCGCTATGCCGAGCGTAAAGCCGACCTCCACGTCGCCGGTAAGGTTTCTAATGAAATATTTAACAAAGGTCTTTGGGGTGAATAGCATATATTGTTTTGCCCAACCCACCAAGATCCTGATTTTGGCCGCGAACTCATCGAGGCCCGACTCCTCTCTTCTATCCATGCTGTTCAGTTGCTTCGCCACTTCAACCGGGAGGATGTAGAGTTTGTTTTGCCCCAATTCGGCATTGAGTGCCTGTTTGGTTTCATCGGGAACATCCACGTCGTCCATAATTTCTTCGGCCAGTGCTTCGGCCAGCCGTATTTCGATGGTGGGGCGCTTGAACGTCGGGTGTCCCGGGTTGGGACGCCATTCAACATATCCCTCTTCGAGTCTTGTTTTTTCGCCGGCAAGCATGTCGAGTTTTTGAAGCCACTTTTGATGCGCCAACTCGATTGCCATGTCGGTCATCCACTTTACTTCGGTTTCAAGATAGTTGGAGTTGTAGTCGTATTCTTCCGGGCGTTGCTCTGTTGTCCATTTCCCTTTTTCGCGTTCGCCTGATTCGGACACCTGCACCCTGCTTTTCTGTGCCGAGCGCACGGTCTTGGACGGGCTGCCGCCGGCCAAGGCGGTGACTTTGGCATAACTTAAGACCTGTTGGTGCCAGTAGAATTGGCGAATTTTCTTCGATTGTTCCTCGTCAAGATTGTCGTATTTCGGCAACAAGCCGTGTTCTTCAAGTTCATCGGTGAAGATGTCCTTGAGTTCCTTGCGCGCGGCCAAAGCCTTTTTCACGTGTTCGTTTTCGTCCACCATTTTTTGCAGTTGTTCGACTTCGGAGCGCACGGTTGGGCGGTCGTAGCCGAACGGCAAGCCCTCGTTGCGGTTCATTGATTCTTCAATGTTTTTGATCCGCAGGTATTCTTCAAACAGTTGGTAGTCGTTTTGGCCGGCGATTGGAGAAGTAATGCGTCCCACCGTGCGCAAGACCTTTTCATGTTCTGTTTCCCGAATAAACTGATAATTATGAAAATGCTCAATGATGGTGGTGAACTTTTCAAGTCGGGGAATGTGCATCGCGGTAGAAGGGCGAAACAAGACTCCGGCGGCTTTGACAAAGTCCTTTACTTCTTTCCATCGCTCCGCAAGTTTGGTTCCGTAACTCTTGTCAATTCTTTTTTGGATTACCGGGGCGCGCTTGATGGGAGTGGCAGGGGCATCGTCCCCGCGCGCTGGGGTAAATGGAGTCAAGAAGTTGCCGCCCGTGGTGCCGAGCAAGTCCAGTTCCCGTTGTTTTAGTTTACGCTCGGCTTCCTGTTTTCTTTCGGCGTAGCCTTTGCGCGTTTCCCCGGCCTCTTTTTCGCGGGCGGCGGTGCGCTTTTCCTTTTTGATCGCATCTTTATTTTTGTTGGCAACGCTGGGTCCCGCCCAATCCATGACCGCCTGCTCAAACGTCTTGTCTTTGGGTTGGACAAAACTCTCGGCCTTTTTATTGAGTTGAATCCATGCGTCTTGTGCCGCGTCTTCGCCCGCCGCTTTGAAGAGAAATGCCTGTCCCTTCTCGCTTATCAGCCAGTCCTTGACCTTTTGGGCGTTGGCGGAAGGTTCCGCAGCCGGGGGCACCTGCTTCGCAGCGGTGGTCAGCGGCGGAGTCTGTGCCGCCACTGGCGCGGCGGCGGGGGGTTGCTTCTTCGCTACGCTTTTTGGCTTAGGCGGCGGCTCGGTAGGCGGCAACGGTCTAACACCTTCCATTGTGCCATATAAGTATGTGTTTAAATCATTCCGCTCGGCGGGTGTAAGGCGATTGGCGTCCATCTTTGAATACCTAAAATTATTGTATTCATCCCCATTCGTCTTGGATTTTTCCACAGCAAATTGAACAAGTTGCCGGTCGATTTCAATCTCTGCTTTTTTGGCCATTCGGTTTGAGGTGATTCTGGTTGATTGCGTTGGAACAGGCGCTTCCGGCTCAACCGGCGGAGCGGTTTCCCGCGCCCTTTCCTTTGCCTGCCCGCGCGCCTCGACAGCGGCCTTGGTGCCGCCCTTCGGCGGGAGCGGCGTGCCCGGCTTGGCCGCGTAGTCTACCAGCGTTGTGCTCGTTCCGAGCAACTTCTTTCGGGCTTTCGGAAACTTCATCCGCTCTACTTGGCTCTCGTACAGTTCTTTGGCCGACTCCGTTTCCGCTTTGACTTCTTCCTGATATTCTTGGTGTACGGCGCGAAGAATCTCACCGGCATCCTCTTTTTTGAGCGTCATGCCTTTTTCTTTGAGGTGGGCGAGGAGTTCGTTTTTGGTTGCCGGTCGTTTCAACTGCCGTTCGTATTCCATTGCCGCCACAACGGTTTTCAACTTACGGCCAAAATCGTGGCGCAATCCTTTGAACTCTTCCTTGGGCATGGGATCAGTTATTCCCATAATGTCTTTGGCAAAGGTCTTGTCTGAGACTCCTGCGCCGAGGAATTTCTTGGCCATCGCCGGGTCAGCCACGGAAAAATTGAAGACCGACTGATAATCCAATTCACCTCCGGCATAATCGGTCAAAGACGAAACTTTGAGGTCGGACGCCGTGGGTGGGAGCGGTTCGGTTCTTTGCGGTCTCAGTTCAATCGGGCGCGATTGCCCACTTTCGTAGGCTGCTTTTTCCTGCGCGACCTCGGCCTCTTGCCGCCGCCGTTGTTCCGCGGCCTCTGCTTCCCGCGAGCCGCGGTCAACCGCCGCGTACTCTTCCTGTTGCGCCGCTTGCGCGGACTGCTGCGCCTCTGCGTCCAGCGCGCCGACGTGCTCGGTGATGGCCGCGTCTTGGGCTGCGAGACTCACCGCCCGGCGCGACAGTTCGGCATTTAGACTCGCCGCCAGTTCCTTGCGCTCGGTTTCGTTCCAGTGTCCCGGCATGCCCAACTTCTCAAACTCTTTACGGCTCGGAATTTTCTTGCCGTCCATGTCGGCCAGTGATTGCGCCTCTTGCGGGTTCAAGGTAAGGAACGCATTGATGCCGTCGTCGGTGCCGATTTCCTCTTTGAATCTGCGCTGATATTTGGCGATGTTGCTCGCGCCGCTTGCGGCGTGAAGGGCATGACCGGGAAGGGTCAGGAATGGCATGGAAATGGCCGCTTCTTTGGTCGTGTTTACGATGTCTTCCCAAGCCGCTTTCCAGTCCTTTTCTTCCCACCCGTTCTTTTCGGCGACGGCGGTAGCCCACTGTGAAAGCAAAGGGGTGATCTCTTGAAGTGCTTCTGCTCCTACTTCCTCTCCCATTGCAACGGCCGCGCCGCCGAATTTTTTCAGCACAAAAGACGTAAGGCTCTTCTTCATGCTGTCGGCGGTTTCTTTTCCCGCCGCCGTCCATTTCAATTTCGACAACTGAAACCGTTCGAGTATGGAGTTTACAATGCCGACGCCAAGACCTGTAAGCGCCTGTGCTTCCAGTGAACCGCCTTGGGCTTTGACCGTTTGTTGGGCGGGAATGCCTTCTCTCATTCCCCAATACGCGAGTCCCGCCGCCGGGGTGACGGCGGATAATCCAGCGCCGATAATCATGCCGGGGGCAACGGACGCGGTGCCAAGGGCCATGCGGCGATACCAAGGGTCGTCCTTGCGTGATTCGGCCAGCATTGCGGACTGTTCGGCGTCAACGTCGCGCTCAAGTTTCTGTGCCGCTTCGCGCTCGGCGGCGCGCTTGGCGGAGATGGAGTCGCCAGTGAACGGACTGATGTATGGTTTCACGTCGTATTTCGGCGTCGGGAGTCCCTGTTCTTTGGCCAGTCGGACTCTTCGGTCGTATTCGTCATTGGCGCGATCGTGCTCCGACCTTCTTGAGTACTGTTCTTCTTTTTCTTCTTGCGTCAAGTAATCTGGTCTGAATTGATTGGCGAATTGGCTTGCCGCTTGCCCGAACATTCTCCCCGCGTCCACTACGTCTTGACCGGCGGTGACGGCCAAGGCCGCGGGCATCCACCGTTGCTTATTGGCGGTGGCAAATTCTCTGCTCTTGTCCGCTTGGATTTGCTTCCAGCCTTGGATTGCTTCCGGGTCAACTTTTCCCAAGGCAACGGGATCGCCGCTCTCCAAGGCAGACCACGACTCCGCCGTCTTCTTAAAGCGGTTGAACGCGGAGTTGTGAACCTGTTGCATGGCCCCCAAGTCAAACTCGGATTGCGGTAAATCATAAGGAAATTGTTGTTTTACGCTCTCGGCCACATCAATAAATGAATCATCCGCACTGGCGAAGTCTTGTGAGCGGACGCCAAGTGCGTTTTGTTGGGCTTGACGCGCGACATATTCGGAAATCTTCTGTCGCTTGGCCTCGCGCTCCGCGTCGGTGAATAAGCCGCGTTGGGTGTCTTCTCTGTCTTTGAACAGTGTGCCGACGCTCAAGGAACCGGAGTAACCCAATTCCTTTGCGATGCCATCCGGGACAGGCGTATGATCGAGAAAAACGGGGTCAAGCAATTCCTCGTCCGTTGGGGTGTACGTCTTGGGCATGTAGGCCATGAACATCCTCTTTTCTACTTGGCTTTTGCTTTGAGTTTCAGGGCAGTCAGTTTTTTCAAAAGGGCTGTTGCTTGTAACCATATTGCCGCGTCTTGGTGTGCGGGATCAGCGGCAAAGCGGAAGGCTTCTTTTAGATTCTGCGCTTGCTGCATCAGCGAATCATCCCATTTACCCGATGCCACGGCTTGTTCGACGACTTGGGCCACTTGCGGGATATTGGCCCGGTAAAACTCAAACTGCGGTTGCGCCGCTTGTTGTGAGGGGGTGAGCGGCTTCGGCGTCTTCACGGGTGCCGGGGCCGGTTGCGCCCGCTGTTCTGCGGCCGGGCCGGGTTGCGCAACGTCCTGAATCGCTTCCGGCGCGGGCTGCGCGGCCGGGCCGGGTTGCGCAACGTCCTGAATCGCTTCCGGCGCGGGCTGCGCGGCCGGGCCGGGTTGCGCAACGTCCTGAATCGCTTCCGGCGCGGGAATCTCGGAGGACTGCGGCATCTCTTCCACCCTGTTTGCCCCGTTTGATTTCATGGAATAAGACTGCATGGCGGATATCTGGTCTGCCTTAAATGCGCCCAAGTCGTTTTCTGCATCTTCAATCAGCGGCTGATAAACAGCACTGATTTGATCTATTGCGGTTTTCTGTCGCGCGGACAGCGTTGTCGCATCCGGTTTTCTTCCCTTCGGGTTTTCCTTGATCACCTCGTCCATCGCGTCCGCTGCGGCTTTGGCTGCTCTGGATTGCATTTCCGTTTTGAGTTTTATGAGCCGTTGCTGTCCGTCGGAAACGTTTTTGCTTAACCCGGCAATGCGGTCTCGCTCGCCTTTGTCTTCCGCTGCCCTTTCTTTGCGCTCTCCGGAAGCGATTTCGCGGTCGTGTTTGTTTTGGTCGGCCTGTTCCTTGCGGATCGCCTCGCGCTCTCTGAGTTTGATTTCCAGTTTCGTTTCCCCGGCCTTTTCGGACTTAACCGAACCGTCCGCTTGGCGGGTGTAAACCAAACCTGTTTCCGGGTCATACTTGCGGAATTTGTCCAAGTCGCCTTCTTCCCACGGGTCGGGTTCGCGCCTCTTGTTCGGCATAATCTTCCGCCGGGCGCGGGCCTTCGCGCGCAAGGCGAAGTCGCGTTGCTGTTCGGACAAGTCGTCCTGATGTTTGATGGTCTCCATTCCCACGTCCACTTTGTTCAGGGCGGCTTGCTGTTCCGGGGAATACTCAAAGCCCCTCTGGTTGAAGTCGCCAACGGCCTTGGCGTACTGGTCTTCCACTTCAAGGTCATAGTCGTCGAGTTTGTAGCCGTGTTGTAGGGAGAGCATTTCCTTTTGTTGATCGCGGGCGGCTTGGGCCTCGTAGGCGGCTTGTTCCCTCTGCGCCTCCTGCATATCCTTGTCGGCCTCAAACTGGTACGCTTGTTGGGCCAGCCGCGCGGCTTCCATACTGGCCTGCTGCTGCTCGGCTTGCTGTTTGAGTGACAGTTCCAAGTCATACCGGGCCTTCTGGCCCTGCCCGACGGCGACGGCGGCGGGGCCGGTGGAGGTGAAGGGCACGTCATGTTGGAAGGTAATGGGCATGGTGCGGCTCCTTTAGAGCATGAATTGCTTGCTGTATGCGTCGCGTTCTCTGATGCGCTTTTGCTCTTCCGGCGACAGTGCTGCAAACTTGGTTTTAGCGTCGGCGTAGCGGTTGGCCCATTCTGATTTGGCCAATTCTGACGAGCCTGTAAACTTGGCCCTGCGGTTGGCCCATTCTGGCGAGGTGGTGTTGATAAATCCGCCGGAAACTTGCGGCGACTTCGCGGGAGTCGGTGCGGCCGGAGTCCTCGGCTTGGTAATATCCACCGGCCCAATTGGCGTTCGGTTCGCGCCGAGCGCGCGCTGTTCCACGTAGTTTTGAGGGGTGTAGGAAAATTGGCTGTCCAGCATACTTCCTTGATCCCACTGGTACGACAAATCCGGCATCTGGTAATTCGGGTTGAAGGCACCGGTCGGGCGCTGTTCCACGTAGTTTTGAGGGGTGTAATCCATCGCGGTTGCAGGGTCCCAAGGCTTTGACAGAGCCGGATTGGTGTACGGCTTGAGCGCGCCGGTGTTGCCGAGTGTCCCGCTGCCGGTCTCGTTGGGGTAGGCAACGGGCCCATAGTTCGTTTGAGGGCGCGGGCGGGGTGCCGCCGGGACCGTCGCCGTTGCCGTTGGGCGGGGCTGCCCGATGGTGTACGGGGCCGGTTGCGGGCGGGGCTGCCGGGGCTGCCCGATGGTGTAGGGAGCCGGGGCCGGGCGTGAAGAGGGCATTACGCCGCCGCCCCCCCCGCCCCCGCCGCTGAACTGCGCCTGCGCCTGTAGAAGCGCCAACAACTGGCTCTGGTCGGGGTACGTGTCCGTCGGGCGCTCAATGGCGTCGGCAATGCCCGTTTGCGCGTTGTAGTTTGAGCCGATGGCCGCGCCGCCGATTCCCTGAATCGCCCCGATTTTGCCTCGGTCTGCCTCGGAGCCGGCGGAGATTTTCCGGCCGGTGATGTCGGTGTACAGGCCCAACTTCTGCCGCTGCAACCGCTCATTCGTGCGCGCCAAGTCGGCCTGCTGGTTCTTTTGGTTGACCTGAGCAATGGACGCGCCGATGGTGGTATTGCCGAGGCCGGAAGAAATGAGCCGTTGTTGCCCGGCCGCGCCCTGTTCGCGCCAGTTTTGGGCAATATCGGCCTTCTCTTGGGTGCCCGCGCCTTCGAGCATCCCCGACGCTTCACGCCATTGGTTGTCGTAGGCGGCGGAGGTGTCGAATTTATTCTTATCCCATCCGCCCAGAACGTCGCCGTAGAGGTTGCCGTAGGCGGTTTTTTGGTCTGCGGCGGCTTGCCTGCGGATGCCAAGCGACTCATCGTACCGCTTTTGGTTGGCCGCAACCGCCTCGTCCTGTTTCTTCTGCGCTTGGGCGATGATGTCGGACGAGGAGCCGACGCCTCCGCCTCCGACGCCTCCGCCGCCCCCACCGGTGCCGCCGCCCCCACCGGTGCCACCGGATGCGATTTGCGCGGAGAGTTGCGCCTTTTGTCTCAGGAGTTGGTTCAAGACCTGTTGGCGTCCGGGGCCGATGGGCTTGCCCTTGCTGTCCTTGCCGGCGGCGATTTCGTCTTGGTTGCGCTTGATGCGGGCTTCCAAGTCGGCGAGTTGGGCCGGTGCCGCCTTCGCCGCGTCCTGTCTCTTCAATTCCGCGTATAGGCCTGGTTGCATGGCCTGACTGACGCCTTTGTAAACGTTTGCCATGTTGCATCCTCCTCAAAGGGTGAACCGTAAAATCAAATCATTGACCGTCGTGCCAGAAAACCCGAAGTCCAGTGCGCCCACGCCGCTAACCACTGGAGCATTTCCGGCAACGTGATTGGCGTCGGCGTGAATCAGCCAGAGGTATCCGGTGCTGTTGAACACCGACTTGTCCAATGTGATGGTGGTGTCGACCGTGGCCGCCGAAGTGAAGGTGCCGACGAGATTATTAAGGTTGCCGTCGTCTTCTACGCCCAGTGGGTAAAGATCGTTGTTTGCCAAGTAAACGTTGACGGTTTGGGCCAACCAGTTTCCGGTTCCATACACTTTCAAACTCGCCGCGCTGATGTTGAAAACAGCAAACTTGCTTTCGAGATTATACCGTTGATAACAGCGGTATGCTTCAAATTCATCGGGGGCAGGACCGGTATCCCGCCAGTAGGATACTCGTCTATATGTCGAAGATGAGTCGGCGGCAACGGGAATAGTTGGGTCATTTTCAATATAATATAGGGAGCCGTACTCTCCGGCCCCGGAGAGCGGCGTAAAGTGTTCGTCCATGTATTCCGTCGTGACCGTGACCGTCGCCGCGCCGCTTTCGGTGTTGCCGTCGCCAACCTTGAAGGTCATGGTGTTGACGCCAAGGAACGGGTCGGGGTAGCCGCTGGCGTTCGGGGTGTAGCGCAACGTCTTTTTGTACGCACCGACTCCCGTGCGCGTGACCGAACCGACAAAGGCCGCGCTGCCGTGCGTCGGTGCGGTGACAACACTGAAAACCATAGTCCCCGCCGCATGATCGGACGGGTCGGTTGCCATGACCTCGATGTCGGTGTAAAGCGCCTCTGTCGCGTCGGGCATGGAAACGCTCTGCGCGGCGGCCGTAGGCGTGTTGGCGTCTATCGTCGCTGTCAGGGAGTAGGCGTCGCTGTAGAGGTAGAAGTCATACTGCCCGGCAACCCGATACCGGACGCGAACGCGGTACTGCGCACTGTCCGCCGCGGCTGTTGCCGTGTTGGTGTAGCGCCGCCCCCCCGTGTAGATGCCCGTCACGCCTTCCGTGAATGCGCTCACCGTCGAGTCCGAGCCGTAATCCCAACCGTTGGCCGGTGACGCGGCAACGGCGGCAACCGCATTCACCGTCGCGCCCTTGTCCACGGTCGCCACAACGGAATAATCCGCCGGGTCGTCGTATTCGCAGACGAACGCGGCAATAGCCGCGACGGTCGGGTTCGCGGGGCAAACCGTCGCCTCGCTGTCCTCAAGGTCAACCAAGTCGCCGTCTATGTTGTGGCTCTGGACGCCGGGCACGTCGCACAAGACGGCCAGCGTTTTCCCTTGCAGCCCCGTCGTGTCCAGTGTGATGCTGTCCGAAAAGCCGTAGGACGGGCCGGTGTAATTCGTCACCCAGAACAGCAGGTAGGACGAGTATCCAGCGTCCGCCGCTTTTTTGATGTTGATGAGATTGTCTTCCGCATCGTACACCCGCACCCTTACGATGTAGCCGTCCAGATCGGCGGCGTCCACGCCGTCGGGGTCTTGAACCGTCGCCGTGACCGCGCACGTGCCCGTGGACGGGTCAATAGCGGCGGTCGCCGTGGCCGGCAGCAGGCCGTCGAAGACGATAGGCCAGCCGGGGGGCCAAGGCGGGCCGGGGAAGTCCCACCAAGGCGGGTAATCGTCCGGCACCCAATCCTCAACGTCCGCCGGGGCTTTCGCCGCGTAAATCAGACCACCGCTCACTTCAACTCGCTCACTTTCAGGGGGATCCCCGTACCGAAGCGTGGGGTCACGCCCCAAACGTCAAAGAGCACGTTCAACGTCTTCCGTCGCTTCCCAATGCGCTCCACGTCAAAAGACAACCGCTCGGCAATTCCATGATGCCGGTGCAGGTAATTCCGCACGGGGAAGAAGGCGGAATCGTACCACGGGCCGGTCGGGTCTTGGCGCAACCTGATTTGCTTCTCGCCGTCGTAGGCGCGGATGTAAAGTAATTCGCCGTTGAGTTCGTCGTCGTCTTCGTCAAACTCGTTGAGGACGCGGACGACAAACTCGCCGCCGGCGCAGGCTTCCACTTGCAGGTGTTGTTTGGGGTACAGGGTGCGGGGCCAGCCGGGGGGCATGGCGACGGGCGGGAAGAGCCAGCCGATGGGCCAAGTGGGGGGGCAAAGTTTCTCGGCACAGATTGCTTTCTTCATGGTCACAGCCCCCCCATCAGTTTGGCGATTGCGCCGCCGATGACTCCGGCACCCAAGAGATAGCCGATAAGGTGTGCGACTTTGACGGCGGCAATGACTTGCTTTTCTTCTACCGCGCTGATGCGTGACCCGTGTTCTGCGAACTTGGCGTTGCCGTTTTCCAAGCGCCCGCACATGGTGTTTACTTGCAACGCATTGGCTTGAATGAGGTCTTCAAGAGCCTTGTAGCGCTCGGTGCGGCGCTCTTCGCATTTTGCTTGATGCTCAAGCAGCGCCAGTTTCATCCGTTCGGTTTCGTCCATCATGGGCCTCATTTTTCTATGACGGCGGCGGCGACTTTCGCCCGCAACGCCGCGCGCGCGTCAAGTTTCGCCGCCAGTTCCGGCACATCGGCGGCGGAGAGCAGACCCTTTTTGCTGAGTGCCGCAAATAGGTCGTCCACGCCGCGGATTACGCCCGCGTCGGTCGCGGTGAGCGCGGCGCGTTTGGCCGCCTTGACCTTGGCCGCTTCCGCTTCCGCCGCCCGCCCGCGCAACGTCGCCGCCGTCGGTTGCGGGCCGAGTTTCGCGGCGTTCCACTTGTCAATGGTTTCGCCGTCCGGGTGTTCCGGCCGGAGGGTGGTTTCGTAATCTTCCCGCCACTTCGCCGCCGGAAACAACAGGGAAATAATCTCGCCGAGCGTCATGCGTTCTCCTCTAGGCCATCAAGGCCCCAACGTAAACGGCGGAAAATTCCGTGGTGCTTGCGCCGCTCAGCGCGTCGCGCGCCACGCCGTGGTCGTGATAGACGTATTGCTCCAGATAGTCCGTTGTGCCGTTCATATAGACCAGCGTTGTAAAACTCGTGACGACGAGCGCGGCTGCGCCATTCAAGAATATAATGAACCGATGCGCCACCCCGTTTTTGTATAACGCTAAATCAAATTCTTTTTGGTCACCCAAAGCATTAAAACCATTGCGACAAGTCACCAGATACAGGCCCGCCATTTTCGGGGTAAAGCGGTAGTTCGTTACGGCGTCAAACCAACCCATCGGGTCATAAACTTCGGTGCTGAAAGTTATTTTAGTCCATGTCCCGGTGAGGACAGATTGTCCAGCTGCCTGCGCAAGAAAATGCGGCACGGCTTGGTGTTGCCCGCCGACGCGCCAACGCGCCGTAGTGCCGTCATACTGCAACAGCAGCAACCCACCCGGCTCCAAACAAATGTCGCCCGCCGCGGTGGCAATGCGATTAGCGACAGCAGAAGTAACAGTCTCCCGCATGAGTATAAGTGGAACCGCCCCGACGTTTGACAATACCTTTATTTCCCCGGCAACTCCGGCGGCAAAGCCCGTGATGGTCCGAGGCGTCGCATCACAAGACAAACGCACGTGCAAGGCCGTCGCCCAGCCGGTGGGCGTATAATCATTTTGGTCGGCTATAATTTGCGCCGGGGAAATCGTCAGGGCGTTGACCAAAATCCGGCCCGGCCCGGTCGGGATGTTGTGCACGTGGTCGCGGCGCGCGGCGATTACCTGCGTCCCCGCCGCCGCCGTGCCGATGTCCGACGGTTGCGCTGTGTCGAACATCACGCCCTGCAATCCATTGACCAGCCGCGCCCCGTCGAGAATCAGTGTAGCGTTCGCAGCCAAGGACTCATACAACACCCGTCGCCTTGTCGCCCCGTCCGCAAACTCAATGATTACCGTCGCCGCCGCCGTGTCCTTATTGTTCACCGTGATCGTCTTCACCTGCCGGTACGTGGACGCCGCCGGCGCGGCAACCAGAGTAACCTCCAACGTATTATTGGTGGCGTTAATGTTCAGGCCGGGCGTAAAGGCGGAGGCCGTCTGATCGGCATAATTGGCCGAAAACTCCAACTGATTGGCGGCGACGGCTCCCGCCAACTTGATGATCAGACTGCGCGCCGTCGTGTCGAGGACAAGCATGTTTTACCCCATGAACCAAGAATGACTTAAATTCCCAGACTCCGCCATCACGTACAAGCCGGCGTGACCGTGATCGCCGGCGGCCACAGTGCCCGCGGCCGTACCGACGTTCTTCGTCGCGCTGTCGCCCAAGCCCAAGGTCGAGCGCGCCGTCGGCGCATCCGCGTCGTCAATCAGGGTTTCGCCGTAGGCCGAAATACTCAATACCGTTTTGGTTTCCGCCAAGGTCTTCTTGATGAATACCCCGACGCCCGACGCCACAAGGAAGTCACTCGCCGCCGTCGCCAATGAATGCTTGATGTACTGCGTGTGGTCGTCGTCGGCTAAACCCGTCAAGGCCCCGTGGTCGAGGCCCGTGTCGGTCAACAGACGCCCAAGTCGGCGCAGGACGCCGCTAAGTTCATCCCAATTCTTCGGGCTTTTATTGAAGCGCGCAAGGTCGAACAGGCTCATAGTTTTCTGAACCTCCCGCCGTCCATCAGCACCGCCGCAAGGCTCTCCACCGCCCAACGCCGTGTCGCCTCACCGTTGGAGAGTTTGACGCACTGGTACGGCCCGCCGGAGCGCGGGGAAACCGTGTAATTCGCGCCTTCCAACGTGAACGTGCCTTCCGCGAAGTTCGCCGCCGCAACCGCTTCGTGCGCGGAGTCCGCGTGGCGCACGGCCCAATCCACGTCGCCGCTCTGATCGCCAAGGATGCACTGCAATTCCATGATGTACCCGCTGCCGCTCAAGCCGCCGGGGGCCAACGGGCCGAAGAGCACGTAAGAGACAATCTCCGTGCCTTCATCCGTCTCAAACTCATTCCGGTAGCGCCGCACGTACCCGTTGCGGGTGCCCAACAGCGTGACCGAGCCTTCCGCCGTCTCCGTGTTGTGGGTCAGGATGGAGAACGGCTCAAAGTTCGCCGAGAGCGTCACGGGCCAAAGCGACTTCGTGGTGATGTCGTACCACCAATGCTTTGACGTTTTTGCTTCGTCCGGCGTGACGTAAAGATGTACCCCGCGATTCTGCACATCATAGGCCAAAAGGATTGTGTGAGTGTTTGGGTCTAAGTGCAAGAGTTCGCGGGGTACAAGGCGTTCGGACACCGGAACGGGATCGGACATGCCGCCCGGTGCCATCGAGTACAAGCCTTGGTGAGACAGGACGTACAACTCGCCGTTGGGGCCGTGGCACCACGCGCCCGCGTCAATGCAGCCGACGTTCTTGCCGGATTGCTGCAACTGCGCGCCGTAGGCGGGGTCGCCGGACAAGTGCCAAAGCGAGTTCGGACAGCCGAAGACGAGGTATTCGCCGGTGTGGACGATGAGCGCCGTAATCGGCTCGCCGATGGTGCCGACTTCGCTTGACGGCCCGCCAATGGCGGTTTGTGCGTCCGATTCCCCGTACAGCCAGTCTAGGGGGTTAAGGTTCCGGCTGCCGTACCAGACCTGCGGGGCAACCGCGCCGCCGGCCAGAATCATGCGCCCCTTGTAGCGGGCAATGGTGGGCTGCCCCGTGGGGACTTGCCCCTTGGCGGCCGTCGCCGTCCAGAGGGCAAGCGTCGAGGCCAAGGGGTCAAAGATTTTAGGCCCGCGCTCAATGCGGTAGGCGCACGTGCCGTCGCCGGGGCTGGCGGTCAACGTCACGGCCCCGGCCGCAACGGACTGAATCTTGTACGTCCCGGCGACCGTGGCCCCGCCGACGCCGGAAATCACCACCACGTCGTCTTGCACGTCAATTCCGTATGTCGTCCAGTCGGACACGTCCGAGTCGTCAAGGGTTGCGCCGCTGATGTCCCCGTTGGGGGCCGTGCCGATGATGCGCGGGGTGCCCCAATCGGCGATGTAAAGTTTCTGATCCATTTCTCTGCACTGAACCAGCCGGTCGGAAGCGAGTGTTAAAGTGGTTGAAAGCGCGGTCAATTTGCCGGGCCAAAGTTCGCGGTACAGGACGCCGTTGGCCGCAGCGACAAGTTCCGTGCGCCGGGCAACGCTGGTGCCACTGTTGTAGAAGAGCACTTGGAAGGCGTCCATCAGGCAGTAGCCGTCGGCGACGGTGCAACTGAGGCCAACGCCAAAGCGGTTGCCGCTGAACGTGGCAAGGTTCTGCGCCCCGCCGCTGATGCTGGAGCCGTGCCAGAAGACGTTGGCCGTCGGGGTGCCGCCGGGGGTAATCAGGATTGAAAGCCAGCCCGCTTCAACCCGGCTCAAGGTGCCGCTGAACGTCGCAATCGTCGTCGGGGTGCTGGTGACGTATTTCTTCAAGGTGCCGGAATAGGCTCCCGTGGTGCCCGTCATAATCAGTTCGCAAACGTAGCCGTTGGTGGTGAAGACGGGGGTAGTGTCGTTGCCGCCGAAGTAGATGATGTACGAGCCGTGCCATGCGCCGTCCCAAGGGACAAGGAAGGCTTCAACGTAATGGGCGACGGTGGTGTTGAAGGTCAATGCGTCGCGCACCGCCCCGACGGTCGTATTGTACGTCGCGGAAGCATAGTCCTCAAAGATGGGCGGAATGGTGCCGATTGCGGCCCACATGTCGCCCATGCTTGCGCCTTGAAATTCATCCGCCCACTGGTCTTTGCCGTCGGTCGCTACATACGTCACGGCTCCAAGCATGTTGACTTTCGCGCCGCTGCCCAAGAGTTCATAAGCGTGTCGGCCGAGTCCCGGCCGGGAGCCGCCGCGGGCGCGCCCCTGAATGGTGTCGAAGGGGCGGACGTTGTTGCAGTCCGCCGAGGCATAGGGGGGCTGTTTCTGCACGGCTCGGCTGCGGTCGAGGCCGGAGAGCGGGAATTGCAGTTCAACCTGCCTCTGTTTCGCCATGCGCTTTATCCCGCGTAACTGACGACGGCTCCGCGTCGTCCAATTCGTCGTTGCCGGCTCCCTTACAGTGCCGTCGTGTAAATCACTTCAAGGACGTGGGTGTTGGTTCCAGTGAAGTACAGCACCTGCCCAGACAAATCCGTCCCCGATGCCCGCGTGTTGAAGGGAAGGTTGGCGTACTGTTTGATGGTGTAGAAGACGGTGCCGCCGGAAACGGCGTGTACGGTGATGTCGCCGCTCAAGGCTTGGAACTTGATTTCCCGCACCTTATCGGGAATGGTGTAGGAGACCGCACTTCCCGTCATGGTCACGCGAGCGGTGAAAATGTTGATCGCCATGTTCAGACTCCTTTACTTTACGGGCCGATTGAAGGGCAGAATCTTGGGGCTTTCGGGCGGTGCCGCCGGCACAACGGGAGCCGGGATCTCGTCAACCGTCACGCCGAATTTCAACAAATACGACAGGGACTGCAACGTTAAATCGTTCTTTTCCGGGAGCACGACTTCTTTCAGGTCGAGTTGAATGTCTTCATCAAGGGCGTCGTGCTGAAACTTCAAAAACTCCTCTTTCTTTTCCGGCGCAACCTCGAACTGTCCGGGAAGTTCTTTGCCGTCTTTGTCCAACAGCGGAATCGTACCCAACTCGTTCATTTTGGCCGTGCGCACGTCGGCCCATTGCTTGAGGATGGTGCGCATGGTCTCGATGAAGCAGGCCACCCGGAACTGGACTCTGCCGGGCAGTCCCCTGAGCATCATCAGTTCGACAATGGCTCTGTCGGCTTCGACGATCTGTTCCAACTTGACGGTCATCATCGCAAAGGCTCCTTTGCGGAAAGGAAAGGGGGCCGGGCCGGAGACGCTCTCGACCCGGCCCCGCTTTCAGTGGGTTTAGGTGGCAGTTAATACCGTGATGTTTCCGGCAGCGCTTAGCGCCTTCAACAGTCCGCCTTCCACGTACAGCGTGACGCCGTTCGCCAAAGTGCCGGCGGGTGCGGCGTTGGCGTTGAACAGGTTGATAACGCCTTTACCACTGGTAACGCTGCGGGTGACGGCCGCTGCGACGCCGATGTTCAGGGCGTCCAGAGACGAATCCCATAGCATGTCCACCGTCGCATTCGCGCCGTTGAACAACACGTCCGTAGCGGTCGTGTTGCCAAACTCAAACGTCTCGTTGGCCGCACCCGCATTGAAAGAGGTCACGGTGGCGGATTCGCTCAAGATCGCCCCGGAAGTGGAGAAGGTCAACCCGGTGTCCAATGTGACGCTCTCGGCAAACTTCGCAATCCCAACCGCAACGTACAGGGCTTCGCCAGTGGCGGCGGAGATATAAGCCGCCCAAGAGGTCGCCGTGGCTCCGGTATCCACGATCCGCAAACTGGTGCCCAACCCCGTGGCTGCGCCCGCGCCGCTGTACGTGATCAGCAAACAAGAGGCGTTGGCGTCGGCCAGTGCCCCGTCGCACACCAGATTCACCATGCCGACGCCGGTTGCGCCGATCCAGTTGCCCGTCGAGCCGTCCACTTTCAACATGCTGTCCGTGGCGCTCGCCGCGCAAATCAATTCCAAGCACGTGCCCGCAACGTTCGAAGTGGTGATTTTCAGTGCGTCCTCCGTGCCCGTATAGGTCTGCTCGGCAAGTATGATTGCCGTCCACACCGCCGTCGTTGCGTTGCCGCTGTTGGACTTGATGGTCGCCGAGTTGTTGTCAATGAACAGCGCGCCCGGTGCCCAATTTTCGACGCTGTTGCCCGGAGTCGCGCCTATGCCGATATGCAACCCGGCGACGTTCTTGAACCCGCTGAACGTCGTGCCGGGCATCTTGTCTTTTTCCAAAATCCGTTTGGTCTGTGCAATGTTCATCTGTTGCTCCTTATGGTTCCCCCGCTTTTAGGCGTGGGGGTTCTTGCCTCAATCAGCAATCACCGGCGCACCAGTGATGTACTGGTGCGGCCGCAATGACCTCAACCTATTGCTTGGGTCATGCCCGTAACCCAAGCCCTTCGGGGTGAACAGGGCCGCGTCAAGGTCAATGGAAAACTTCAACCGCTCTATGAACCGCTGCCAGCGTTCGCCCCGATTCTCGTATTGCTCGTACTCCGCCACTGCCACACATGACGCCAAGACCGTTTCCACGTGCGGTTCGCCGCCCAAAGCGTAGGGGTACGACGCCGAAAGGACGCTTTGCAGGGCGTGACAGCGCCCCGTCAAAACCAAAGTCGCGTTCGGCGTCGGCCAGAAAAGAATCTCCCAACGCTGGCCGGTTGCGCCCGTGGTGGTCTTGGGCCGCACCGCGCAGTAGCGGGGAATGCCGTTGGAGTTCGTGCCCATGCGCAGGCCCCGGATTTGCGCCTCGGCGATTACCACAGCCGCGTCGTATCCGGTGTTGACCGCAAACGTCAATTCCGTGCTTTCCAGTCCCCCAAAATTATCGTCGAGGTCGTATTCCCCGTCGCTCACCGCCGTGGTCACGGTGAACGTCGGCGAAAGGAACGTCCAAATCCAAGACGGGCGGTTGTCCACCGCCGGGGGGTGGTAGAACTGCCGCACCCCGGACTTGATGATGTCCGCAATGCGCGTGGTCTGCGCCACACTCCAGTTCGCGGAATCGTTTCCCCAGCCCAAGTAGAACCCGACCGCCTTTTGGTAGTCGGGGAACCCAAGGGATAGGCTGCTTTCGGCCATGACGATCTCCAAACCAGAGGGGCGCGGTGGGGACATTGACCACCGCGCCCCTCTTTCAGGGGTTCACTCAGCCCGTCGTTTGCGCACAGCGGATCCAGTCCACGAACAAGGATTGCGCACCGCCGCCGCCGGTTTGAAGGCCGATGAGCGGGGCCAGAATCTTGTCGTATGGAAAAGTCGCCGCCGTCAGGTTCGTGTTCGTGCCGAAAGTCGTCTGCCGCGCACCGTCAAGGAAGAATTGGAGGCGTTGCGTGGTCTTCGCGCCCGGAACGTACTTGAACCCGACTTTGTACCACGTGCTCGCCACCATCGTTTGCAGCGTGGCGATCTTGGTTTGCTGCGTCTGGGTGTCGGCCTTGTACCGCGCGTTCAAAACCGCGTTGAGGCCGGTCGTGCCGCCGTTGACGTGGACGGAATCAAAGCCGATCCAGTTCTTGTCTGCCATGACGCCGGTGTTGTCCACTTTCCAGTTGTCGACCGCCGTGCCCGCTTCAGCAAGGCCAAGGAAAATGGCGAGGTCGTCGTCGCCGATGGAATCCACGTAGAACCGGACCTCGAACCACAACGGATAGGCCAAGGACTCGCGGATTTGGAACGCCGCGCCGGTGTTGCCGGAAGTCTGAATCACCGCCGAGTCGTTGTCCGTTCCGTCCGAGTACAGTTGCAGGACACCGGCAACCGCCTCGTCCTGATTGATCGTGCCGCTGGCGTCGAAAAACGAGTCCCACCGAGACAAGTGACTGGCCGACGAGAGCGCCGGCATGTTTCCGAAGTTTTCGAGGAAGTCCACGCCCGGCGGGCCGCCAAACTCGCCGATCTTTTCCGGGCAATCGTTCCACAACGAGCCGCTTTGCCGCGCGGCGTCAACCACATCTTCTAACTGGACACGCATGGTCGTCTCTCCTTATGTTTTCATGTCTCACTGTTCAAACTTCACCACTTACGCCGGGTTGTACGCGACGCCGTTTCGCCGACGGTCGTAGCACATCAGGTTCAGGGACAAATCCATGAACATCGCCCGCACGTTGTGGTAGCCGCTGACTTCTTTGAACGCGCCTTCCTTTAGGAAGAAGTTCTTGAGGACGGCGAATTGCAGGGAAGACCAGTCCACCATGTAGTACGGATTCGTGGTGTCCGCGTCCAACTCCGACATCCAAACCAACGGGATCTTGCGGAATACCACTTCGTCCACGTCGCCCGCGTCCCGGCGGCTGCCGTCGCCCATCGTCTTGAGGAACGAGCGGTAGGCTTGCAGAGCCGCGTAATTGGTCAGGAGTTCGCGCCGCGTCTTCTCGTCCACCAGAGAATCGTACCGCGCCGGAGACTTGAACACCGTCTTGTCGAACATCTGTTCCAAGCCGGAGATCAGGTCGTCGTCGGTGACGGCAGAATACGCATACGCCGCGTTCTTCGTGTTCGGGTGCGCGGCCACAGTGAGACCGCCCGCGCCGCTGGAGAAGTTCGTCGGGTTGCCGCCGTCAAAGCCGAATACGCCGCTGTTGTTGTACTTCACTACCCAGTAGAGCAAACTGAACGGCGTCTTGCTGTCGTTGGGGGTGTCTTGGCAGAACACGGTTTCCAAGTATTCCGCCCAGCCGCCCAGCAGGTGGTGCCGGTTCATCAGCATCTCGTCGTACACGCGCTCAGGGCTTTCGGAGTTCATCTGCGTCAAGTGCTCTTCGACGGTCAGGTTCCCCGTCATGTGCATCCACGGGATTTCCGCGCGGGTGCTGCCTCGCGCCATGTTCAAGGTGTCGGGTTCCATCAGACCGACGGCCTTGGGGGACTCGTTGTAGATTTCGGTCAAGTACCATTCGATGGCCTTGCCCGACTTGTACGTCACGCTCTTCTCCTTCAAGAGCCGCGACATGACGTGAAAATTCTGCGAGGTGTGGGCGATGTCTTGCCACAAACCCCGTTCTTTTGCGATGCGGTTGTACGTGCTGTTCGCAAAAGAGGTAAGGTCTCCAACCTGAACCGTCATGGTGTCTCTCCTTTATCGCTTGCCAAAGTATGCTTCTTGGTCTGCTTTGATGCCCCTCAACGTTGTTTCCTTGCTAAAGGGCATCGCCGTTTCTCGGTTGCTGCCGCGCGGAATGATCTGCGTTGCGCGCTTGGTAATTTTCGCTTGCAGGTCCTTCCGCACCTTTTCTTCCACTCGCTTGGGGAATTTTATGGCGAGTGCTTCCCGTAAAACTTCCTCTTCCGTCATGCGCTCACCCGTGGCTTCGGTTACTCGCGCCGCGCGCCACTTCGCGCGCCACAGGATGTCGCGGTTGCGGTGCTGTTCCGAACCGGGGGCCGGTTGGCCCACCCCAAAGGTCTCCTTCCACTCTGGACCCAAGCCGTCCACCGTCCGGTCGAAAGCCTGAATCTGCTCTCTGGACTCGCGGTCTTGGACTTGGGCGCGGAGTTGCTGGAGTTCTTGCCGCAACGCTTGCGCTTGGCTCGAGTGGAATTTATGCAGCCCGTTCAAGTCGTCGCCCATGCCGTCCGCCATTTCATCGAAGTTCATCTTGAAGGCGAACGCCTCGGCGGCGGGGGTTTGCGGGATCGGAGCCTGCGGTTGCGGCGGTTGGGTCGGGGCCTGTTGTTGGGCGGCGGCGGCTTCTTGGCGCTCATAGAAGTCCATTAAATTCCGGCGTTGCGCGGTCAAGACGGTGCGCAACATTTCCGGGTCTTTGAACGCCGCGATTTCTTCGTCGCTGAATTTCAGCGCCTTAGCCCGTTCCACCAGTTCGGCGGGCAATTCTTTGGGGGCTTCCTCTGCGCCGGGAGTTCCTTCGGCGGCTTCGGCTTCTTGCCCTGCGCCCTGTTCATCGCCCTGCGGAGTCGCGGGCGGCTGTGCTTCCGTCACCTGTTCGGAACCGGAATCTGCGGCCGGGGCGGGGGCCTCGGTGCTCTCGGTTGCGACTGCGGCGGCGGTTTGTTCATCGAACATGGGTCTTGTCTCCCTGTTAGAATGCGTCGCTCATGCCCCGAATCCGCTCAAAGGCGGTGCGGTGCTTCTTCGATGTGAATACCGGCTCGGCGCTCCTGCCTTTGCGCCGGTATTCCGTCGGCACGTTGTGGGCGCGGTTCAGCGCCAATTCTTCCGCCAAGTATTCTTGGCTCGTCGCCAGCGCCACTGATTTCTGCGGCCAGCAGGCCGGCAACTGCCCCCCCTTGGCGTTCTCGGTCTGAAAATCCCGGTACGCTTTCACGCCCTCGATCACGACGTTCCCACCTTCCGTGCGGGGCAAAGCCTCCCACTGGCCGACAGTCAGCGTCCGCGTAAAGGGCTTGTTGTCGGCGCAACGCCGAAAACAGTACACGGGCATCAGGTGTATGACTCCCTCAAGTGCATTTCAAGGAACGCCGCTTTGGGGATCGGCGGGGCCTTGGGCCGCTTGACGGCCGGCGGAAATTTCGGTTGCCCATCCTTGCCCAACACCGGCTTGCCGTCGCGGCCCATGATCGGTTTTTCCACGGGCACGGGGGCCGGGGTGCTTTCGGTCACGACAACCCGGATGAAGAAGTCGCGGGTGGTGCGGCGCGGGTAGGTTTCCTTCCACTCCATGATTTTTCCCCGGAAATACACGGCCAGCGCCTCTCGCTTGTTGGGCGCAAGCAATTCCACCGGGAACTTCTCCCGCAGTCCGATTTCCGCTTCAAACGGGTCAAACGTGGCCATTCTGCCGTTCTCCTTAGCCGTTGGGTCTGCCGATTGCCGCCGCTTCCGCCGGCTGGACTCCGCCGCCCAGCATCATCTGCATCATCGCCGCGTTCTTCCCGCCGGAGGTCGCTCCGGGCCGGTTGATGCGGACTTGCGTTCGGGTGGTGTTCGCCGCTTGTTTTGGACGGTTGCGGTCGCTGCCTATCGGACCAAGTGCTTCCCGTTGGGAAACTTCTTTGAATTTGATGAACTCTCCGATGTTCTTCATGTTCATCTCTTCGCCCAATGCTTGCAGGAACGCCCCAACGTCGGGCATGACGCCCTGTTGCATCATCATTTGCGCGCTCGGCAACACGACTCCGTTCCATATCTTCATCATTTTTTCAACCCGCTGCGCCGGGGAGTCTTCTTGCAGGGAATAAGGGATGACGGTGATGTTGTAGTCGAAAAATTCGCCCTTGCGTTCTTCGGGGGAAAAGCGCAAGGGGATCGTCAAGCCTTCCACCCGCCGGGCCAGCGGCAGATCAATCATCGGGTCTGTCCACAAGTACCACCCGATGTCGCGGACAAGCCGATTGGAGAATGAAAGCATCTGGTGTTGCATCGCTTGGAGCCGCTTGCTTGCGGCCTCCAGCAGCATCTTATCTTGGCCGACGGTCTCACTGGCCGGGCTTGCGCCGGTCAAGAGGTCGAGATTCCCCGCCATGTAGGAGATAATGTCCTTCAACTGCATGGCAAAGGCAAGGGTCGGGCCGTCCACGCCGGGGATATTGGCGCTTTCGATGACGTTCTTTCCGCCTTCAACCTTCGTCCATTGGCCGTCTCCGGCCTTGTTCAATGCTTCCGCCGCCCCCACGTCTTTGCCGCTGTAGATGGGGACGGACTTCGCGCGCTCGGCTTGCCGGGTGCACTTGCGCCAAAGGCTGTTCATCACGTCATGCAGGTCGCGCCAAGCGTCCAGCGGCGGCAACGGCATGGTGTTGTCGGGGACTTCCCCGAAATAAAGCAAGTGGTACGGCCCAAAGGTGCCTTCGTAGTCGTGTTCCGGGCCTTCCCATTCGATTTCCCGCAATGGTTGGGTCTTTTCGTCGGCGTCCATAGCCATCGTGACGATTTTATTTTCGCGCGGCAGATATATGTTCCAGAGTTCAATGGTCTCTTCGAGTTCTTCGGAGTTGCGGTCTGATCTGGAAATTGTTTTTGCGCTGTTGTCCCGTTCGTCAAAACTCAGCCGGGAGTTTGCTTCCCATCCGCCGGTTGTTTTCAGTTTCTTGACCACATCCGGGTCGAACAACCCGCTTTCTTTTACGTCGCTGATCGGCATCCGGAAGCGGTCGCCCATAAATTGGACGCCCCGCCAGTTCTTGGCCGACATGTCGTGCACCCAATCGTCAAGAGTAATCACATCGCAGAATACTTCCCCGACATTGGAGCGCCAGTTCTCCGCGCCTACGCTTCCCTCCAGCGCCAACCCGGTTTTCACGATGGTCAGTCCATACATGGCGTTCAGGGCGGCGCGGCGGAGAATGTCTTGGAAGCGGATGCGTTTCAGGGTGAAGTTTATGGCCTCGGACAGCGCGAAAACTCTTGACTTCAACTCCGTGTGGAAGGTGTCCACAGTCGCGCGGGGGTTGTTGCTGACGAGGGCCTGAGTGTAAACGAGTACGGCGATTTCGTCGAGGTTCACCAGAATTTTGGCGGCGTCTTCTTGAGCCGGGCCGTAGTGGTTGCCGCACCGAACGCGAATAGATTCCACGCGCGAGTCGCGGAACGGCTGCTGTTGCTTGCGACTCCAAGCGTAGGCGTCGTGCAACTTTTTAAGTTTCGTTTCGTCCACTTTTGACGCCCTTATGAAGGCAAAAGAAAACCGGCCATGCAAGGATGCAGCCCTGCATGGCCGGTTACTTTTGCTTTTGCGGCGGTCTCTCACCCCGTCAGGTTCGAGTCGCCGTTAGATTGTCAGTTCACTTCTGCTTTTTCTTCCTCTTCTTGCCGCAAAGGGAACAGGGTTTTTCCGCGAATGAAAGCAATTCGTTAAGGCAGCTTTCGGCAAGCGCCTTGATGCTTTCGCACAACCCCGCGCTATCGCATTCTCGTCCGACCTCAAACATTGCGGCAACGCTGTGTCCACACGACAGGCTCCGGTCGAAGGATGAGAAGAATCGCAACGGACGAATTTCTCCCTGATGGTCTTTGTGTCTTGGCAGCCACTTGAACGGCAGCCACTTGGCGCACCGAATGCGGTGCAGGCCAAGCGCCCGTCCAGCGGCATTTAACCGATCACGAAAATCGTCCGGTCTCATCACTTCCCCTTCTTTCGGCTCTTTTGAGCCTTGGCTTCACCGCTTCACGTCCTTCTTCTTTTTTAAGGTTTTACCAGAAAGCCGATTGAACTCATCCAAGGTTTTTTTTGAACAAAGAATCGGGACATCCCGAAGGTCTCTTGGGGTGACATCAATGATTAAGGAGATTGTCCCGGTCTTCATCGCTTCACGTCCTCCAAGCACCACCAGCCTTCGGCGAGGTCAAGGATTCCCGGCGTCAGATTTCCCTTCGCGTCCTTCACCCACACCTTGGCCCCCTTGACCGTCTGGCGCAGCATCACCGGCTCCCCGGCCTTGATGTAGATCGTCCGCGTGCCGCAACCGAGCAAGCAAGCGGTCGCGCAAAGGCTGGTCAGTAGCCCCAATCTCCGCAGTGTCACGGGTACACCTCCGCCACAGTTCCACGCCGAGTTCAACAAGCACCGGCCCGCACTCGGCAAGCATCGCGCCGATGAACCGGCCAAGAATCGCCGCAAGCCCGGTCACAGTTCCTTGACCTCTTCAACTTCGCCGATTGACGCTTGCAGTTTTTCGCACAGGCACCGAATGCAAAAACCCGCATTCATTTCTGGAAGCGGTTCATGCGTCCACTGTTGTCTTTGCCCGAACCTAAGAAACGCGGCGACATCCATCGGCACCTTTTGAGGAATCCCCCGTGTTGACGAGATGACGAACTTTAAGACTAGGTTGCCCACGTCGCCGTGCTTTTTGCAGAGGAAGCAGGGAGTCGCAGCATCCATGATTCTCTCGACTTTCTCCCGGTTTCGATCCGAGAACTCTTTCATTTCCTTCATTTTCGCGGTTAGTTGCGCCTCATAATCTTTCACAACTTCCGGGTCGAAGCCCGGCGGGTCGGGAGTCAAATCACTGCGGGTCCCTTTGACGATTTCGTCGTAATATTGTTGGTAAAATCCAACCAATTTTTTCCACGTCGGAGAAGCGTAATTCTCCGTAATGGCGGCACGATAAAGTTCCAAAAAGGTTCTCACTTGATTCCCGCCGCCTCCGAAGACACCTTGTTGTCGCGGGC
>ERZ1292625.636-Hain-H41-01um-R1-636-length-50370-cov-11_pt3 | contig 34518 bp, 65 predicted proteins | sample MGYA00564400_ERZ1292625 | MGnify/ENA primary metagenome ERZ1292625 (study PRJEB36523, sample SAMEA6512639) | groundwater metagenome | collected 2019-01-08 | study: AquaDiva: Metagenomics assemblies of 32 groundwater samples
TCATCCAGCCGACGCGCGCCGACGTCGAGCGCTTCATCCAGATCCACCTCCCCGCGCCGATGGGGCTGATCCCACCGTCGGGCGGGAGCATCTACAAGCCGCCCGACATCCTCGTGATGGATCCGGCGAACCTGGTCGGCGCGTCCTCGGGGACGGGTGTTGCGGTCGGCCTCGCCGCGGTCGGCCTCGTCGCCGCGCTCGCCTTCCGCAAGCCGCAGACCCGGCTCGGCAACGTGCGCATCGGGGCGTCGGCTCGAGGCGGGTCGGCCGTTCCGTGGATCGTCGGCGGTGGCGTGCTGGGGCTCGCGCTCCTCGCGTCGCGCACTGAGAGAGTGAGGCTGACCGTGGGCAGCATCGTGACCTTGACCCAGCTGCGCGCCGCGATGCCGAAGCTGTCGACCGCGCGCGCGGCGCTCTACCTCGCCCCTCTCAATGGCGCGCTCGAGTGGGCGGAGATCAACACGCCCAAGCGCGTCTCCGCCTTCCTCGCCCAGGTCGGGCACGAGAGCGGCGACTTCCGGTTCATGGAAGAGATCTGGGGGCCGACCGCCGCGCAGAAGCGCTACGAGCCGCCGACGGATCTCGCGACGAAGCTCGGCAACACGCAGGCCGGTGACGGGAAGCGCTTCAAGGGGCGTGGCCCGATTCAGCTGACCGGCCGCGCGAACTACGCGGCGTTCAGCGCGGCGACCGGGCAGGACTTCGTCGGGAACCCCGCGCGCGTCGCCGAGCCCGAGTGGGGCTTCAAAGCGGCGGCCTGGTATTGGAAGACGCGCGGCCTCAATGCGCTCGCCGATCGCGGTGACTTCGACGGGATCACGTACCGCATCAACGGCGGCGACAACGGCAAAGCGGACCGGGACACCCGGTATGCCGCGGCGACGCAGGCCTACGCGTAGCCGGGCAGCGGCCCCCCTTTTTGGAGTACCATTCCGCCGGGGGGCCTTTCAGGGACGAAACGATGGCGCTGGGGCGGAAAAAGTACGGCGGTGCGATGACGGACAAGGCGCTCGCCGAGTACCTGACTTCGATCGGTGCGGGCTCGTCGACGACGGCGAGCCCCTTCGCGAAGGCGGGCGAAGTGACCTACGTGACGCCGTCGCAGATGACGCTCATCGGCTACCGGGTCAAGGGTGGCAAAACGCAGCTGGATCTCATCTGCCAGTGCGGCTGATTTCGAGGAGAAGCCCATGTTCGAATCGAGCTACATCGCGGTGCTGAACGGGGTTCGTCTCGGGCAGGGTCGCGCACCTGCGCGCAGCGGCCCGATGGGCTGCGGTCCGTGCAGTTCGATCGGTCCGGACGGCGCGATGACGCGTGCCCCGGGCATGCGGGGAGCACGTCTCGGCACCGCGAGCGCAGCGCTGCGCAACGCCCGCCTCGGCGCCGGCGAGATTTCAGTGCAGGCGACGGTGTACAACCCCGGGCCGAGCATCGCGCAGCAGGTGGCCTTCCAGTCGCTGATCGCGCCGCAGTCGGTCAACACGCCGATCGCGCTCCCTGAGGCGGAGATCTCGACGGGGGTGAAAATCGGGATCGGCGTGGCCATCGCTGCAGCGCTCCTCGTCATCCTCAGCAAGCGTCGCTCGAGCTCGATGGCCGGCGCCCGCGTTCGCCACTTCTAGGAACGGCCACGAGGCCTCACGTTGCGGACGATCCTGTATTTCCTGACGATCCCCGGCTGCGGCGCCTGCAAGCAGGCGAAGCCCGCCGTGGCGGCCGTGCAGAAGGCGATGCCCCACATCGAGTACGTCGAGGGGAACATCGTCGAGATGCAGTTCCCGAAGCACTCGCGGTGGGTGCCCCAGGGGTCGCCGGCGTACGCGGTCGTGCGTGAGGGGCGGAACGTCGAAGTGGTCGAAGGCCTGCTCACCGAAGCGGAGCTCCGAAACTGGCTGCTCGGCGCACCGCCGTCTGGCGCGCAAATCGTCTGAGGTCGCTCACGATGCTCGTCACGATCCTGATCGTCGCCGTGCTCTCCCCGATCGCAGCTGCGCTCTTCGCGGCCTCGAGCACCCTCACCGTGCGCGCGGTGATCGGCGAGATCCTCGGCCTGCCCCGGCTCGTCATCGAGACGCGGCCGCTGAACTGCAACCTCTGCATGTGCTTCTGGAGCTGCTTCACCTTCGCGCTCGGCCTCACGGTGGCGGCGCTCGCGCTGCACGAACCGTGGCTCGCGGTCGCCGCGTTCCTGGGCGCGCTGTCGGGCCTCGCACCGGCGATGCTCCTCCTCAAGCTGTTCGGCCCTGCGCCTGTTGCGATCGGCGCCGCGCTCGAGCTCCCCGCGCCGCTCTCCGCGGAGGAGTGATGTCGGCCCTCCTGCCGCTCTACGAATCCGGTGCGCGTGGATCGCCCGAGTACGACGTGCACCACGGCGGGATCGCGAACACGTTCTGGGCGCTCCACCTCATCACCAACGCGGTGACGCGCGCGCAATGGCGCATCGACGTCGACGAGCTCGGCCGCCCGGCGTTCATCTTCACGCAGCCGATCCCACGCACCGTCGTCCCGTGGATGCCGCTGCCCAACGACATCGCGAGCGTCCCCTTCTTCGAGGCGCACGTGAAGCTCGCAGCGATGGCGTGGAACCTGCCCTCGGGCGCCCCGTCGAACGGCGGCTCCTGCCCGGCGGCGCAGACGGTTCAGTCGACGGTCGACCCTGCGGCGCACATCAACATCGGTGCCGATCCGAAGCGGTCGATCTGCCAGCGCTGCTACGCGCCGTCGATGGACGCCTCGGTGACGGCCGTCTTCCACGTTGCGAGCGTCATGCGCCAGCGCTGGGTGAGCGATTCGATGCGCGGGGGCAAGAGCGGCGAAGCCTTCGTGAAGACGATGGTGTGGGCCATCCGCGAGGCCCGGATCCACCTCACGCAGACTTCGCCCGCCTTCCGACCTTTCCGCGTGCACGGCACCGGCGACTTCTTCACGCCGCCCTACGCCTACGCGTGGGCGCGGATCGCGAACGGCCTGCCCGAGCACGTCTTCTTCGCGCCGACACGCACCTGGCTGTTGCCGGCGTGGGAGCGCATCTGGCCGGACGTTCTCGCGCGGGTGACGAACCGCAACCTCGTCGTGCGGCCCGCGGCGATGCACCAGGGCGACGTTCCGCCCCGGGTCTACCCGCTCGCCGCCGGCGCCGCCTTCGAGGGCTCGGGGGACTGGACGTGCCCCGCCTACGGGACGGCGCAGACCTGCCAGACCGCCAGCTGCCGCGTGTGCTGGCTCGAGCCGGCGAAGTCGGTTGACTTTCGGACCGCCCGATGAAGCGCTACCCCGGCCACAAGCCCCGGTCCGACCGCAAGCCTCGCGGGCTCCACAAGCGCCCCGGGTCTGAGCCGGCCGCGGCGTGCGCGGTGAAGCTCGAGATGACGACGCGCGAGGCCTGCATCATCGGTCCCGGGGTGCGGGAGTGCTTCCCTATCGCTCCTGGAGGCCTGCACCGCAACGCGGCAATGGCGGCCCTTCGCAAGGCGCAGGCGGCCTGCCCGTCGTCCTTGCATTCCGCGGCGGAACCCCCCCACAATGTCAAGGGCGACGGTGCTGTTCACCGAAACCGGAGGTAGCAGTCGATGGCGATGTCTCTCGGAGCAGCGTTCGCGGGCATCGCGGCCCTTGCCGGTCCCCGTCGGCCTGCGTCGAAGCAGGCGCTCGCGACGGTCGACGCCTTCATTTCCGGCCTTCCGTCCCGGGGCGGGTGCTCGAACCGCACCATTTCCGGGAAGGTGCCCCGCAAGGGCGAGAAGGCCGCGGGCCGGCTGTGCGACTTCGTCTCGGATGGCGTGTCGCTGCGAGCTCGCGGCGCGACGCTCACCTTCGCCGAGAAGACGAACCCCGAGTCGCCCGTCTCGCGCACGATCAAGATCTGCGTCGGCCCCGAGAACCAGACGCCGAAGATGCGCGATCTCACCAACGCGATGCTCCGCCGGCTCCGCGCGGGCGTGAGCGTTTCGGAGATCACCGCGCGCGGCGAGAGCGAGTGGCGCCTTCGCGGGAACAAGGGCAAGACCCGCATGCAGGCCCCGGTCTGCTACATCATCGCGGTCCCCGAGGACGTGCGCCGCGCTTCCATGAAGGCCCTTTCGAAGCACCAGCGCGACTCGCAGCCCAAGGTTGCGCGCGCCCGCAAGGGCGGCGGTGGCGGTTCCCCGGGCGTCCCGGGCCTCCCCCTGCTCCCGCCTCCCGGTGGCGGCGGTGGCGGCGGGTCGATGACCGTCTCGCCCTCGCCCTTCGTGCCCGGGAAGCCGTTCAAGGCCTCGCCCAACATCTACCCGGCCCCGATGAAGCTCCTCACCGCCGGCAAGCGCGGCGGGCGCGACGGCAAGGGCCGCTTCCTCAAGCGCAGCTAGTTTCCCGCTCACCGCCGACGCGCGGCTCGAGCTCAGCACGTCCACCGCACGACCCGCGCCACCCGTCCAGGGGCGCATACCGCCCTCCCGACGGGAAGGGGCACAGGAGGCCACGATGGCCAAGGCGAAGAAGAACACGAAGGAAGCGGCCCGCAAGAAGGCCTGGCGCAACTGCGATGGCGTGAACTCGTCCACCGGCCGCATCAAGAAGGGCTTCAAGATGCGCCGCACCGGCCGCGCCGCGGCCCGCGTCGCCTGCCCGATCAAGGCCAAGGCCGCCTAGCCGCGGGCGCCCGCGTTGCACGTGAGCGGGGCGTTCCTCGGCAGGACATGACGAAGGCCCGGTACCCCATGTGCCGGGCCTTCGTCTTTTCTCCACCGGCGCTGCTACAATTCGAGCATGCGCGCGCCTCGATTCAACCTCGCCGGCGTCCTCCCAGCTGCGCGGCGCACGTCCCCGGTGAAGCTCGAGCAGCGCTGGTTGTGGGGCGGGTCGAAGCGCTATGACGAGGACGACACGCGGGTCTACCTCTGGACCTGCGTCCGTGATCCCCGGGCCGTCCGGCTCCGCACCCGCGACGGCCGCACCGACTTCATCGTGACGCGCAATATGGACGCCAACCGGGCGAAGTACGCCTGGCGCACGACGCGAGTCGACGTGTCGAAGAGCCCCGGAGAACCGATCGGGCACAGCTACGGATCGTCCTGCACCGCGGCTCTTCGCGCAGGGGTCGACAGCTGGGGCAAGGTGCGGCTCATCGACTGGATTGACGTCACCCCTTGACGTCCTGCGGCGGAAACGCTGCAATGAACGAAGCCTCGTGACACCGGCAGCATTTCCCGTCACGAAAGGAGGCTGCAGATGCGGATTCGGATCTTCGCTTTCCTCGCCCTCGTCATCGCGCTGAGCGCGGGACCGGTGTACGCCCTCTCGGAGGTGAGCGGCGACCAGCACAGCTGCCTCGTCGACAACGCCTGCGAGACGGTGCGCCCCGCGTTCGTGAACACCGTCCTCGGCCACGCCATCGACGCGGAGCTCCTCGCGGAGATCACCGGGATCGACAGCGCGCCCGACAGCGCCGCGATCGTCCCCTCCGCCGAGGTGCTCGAGCACACACGCGCCTCGAGTACCGCGAGACTTTTTGCCGAATTCAGGCGGGCCCGATCGAATCGCCCTCCGCGTGAGGTGACGAAACCGCCCTCGCGCATGTGGCGCCTTGCTTCGATCGGTCGTGCTCTCGAGAATGGCAGCCGCGGCGTCGCGCCGCGCGCGGTCTAGCGCCAAGGGCCTTCATCGGCTCCGAACGGCTCGCTCCCTCACCGGGGCGGGCCGTTTGCTTTTCAGCGCGGCAGCCGCACGTTGGGGCAGCGCTGCGTGAGGATCGCCCACTGGGCCTCGCTGCGCGCCTCGCCGAGGTAGTAGTGGCTGCCGCTGGCCGTCACCGCGAGCTTCCCGCGCACGCCGATGACGGGCGTCGTCGACCAGCGGGTGTTCACCGGGGCCTCGGGGTGGTCGTCGACGCGCCCCTCGAGGCCGCCGTCCGCGAGCACGGCCCAGCGACGGATCCGGACGATGTCGGGGAGCTCGGGGTAGCGGCCGCGGGTGCTCATTGGGCGAAGTAGTGCCAGCGCCCGACGGGCTGCACGACGCCGGCGCGCGTCAGCACGTCCTCGTACACGTAGTCGCGGCTGATCTTCCCGTCCTCGAACAGCTTGCGGGCCTGCTGTGAGACGGACCACGCGTTCACCGCGCCTGACGACGCGACGACGTGCGCGTGGAGCTCGGCGAGGGAGAATTTGCGCGAGGGCTCGGCTGCGAGGGTCGCGAGGATCGTGCCGGGGATTGGGGACTTGCGGGGCATTGCGGTCGCTCCGTTCAGACGCGGGGGGGCCACTTCCAGCACGCGATTTCGTTGCTGTCTTCGCTGCGATCGTCGACGTGTCGTACGTTCGCGCGGAAGACGGGCGCCAGGTTGTGCACGCGCTCCTCGATGTTGTGGGCGAGGTACGTCGGGCCGTCATCGGGCTCGAGGATCACACGCAGGTTCGGCGTGCCCTTCCGATCGGTGTTGACGCTCGTGACGGTCGCCGGGCGCCACACGATGTTGCCCGCACGGTCCTGCCCGATGGCGTAGAGGACGACGCGGCCGACTGACGGCTGAGGCACCTGCGTCGCTGGCACGGGCGCGCTCGTGCCTCGCAACACGACGGCCCAGTGCGCGTTCGCCGCCAGGTGGAGCGGGTCGGGATCGCAGCCAATGAACGCTGCGGCCTCTGCGGTTTCAACACGACCGAACGGGCCGCAGATGCCGAGCTCCACATCGGAGAGCTTCGAGACGGCCACGTTGAGGTGCTGCGCGAGCTCGCCCATCGTCTTGCCGCCAGCCTTGCGGGCTTCGCGCAGGAGCTCGCCGTACGTGACTGCCTTGCGTTCGTGCCGGTCGAGCGTGGTCATTCGTTTTCCTTCGCATCGTCGACGCCGTACACGGTGCCCGACGAGCCGTGGCTGAACGCGTCGGCCTCGCGGTAATACTCGGCGAGCGTCGTCGCATCGCGATGGCCGGTCGTCTCCATGATGACCGGGACCGGGACCTTGCGGCGCAGGGCCTCGGTGACGTGGCCGGCGCGCAGCGAGTGCGAGGTGAACTTCGTCGGGTCGAGCCCGATGCGCCTCGCGGCTTCCTTCACGATGAGGTCGACGGTCTGCGCGCTCATCGCCGTCGGTCGCAGCACGTTGCCCCGGTAGAAGCCACGGAAGATCGGCCCCTTGCGGATCTTGCTGGCCGTCAGCCACTCGCGCAGCGCGAGCACGGGGCAGAGATCGGGGCGGTGCGGGTTCGCGCGGATCGCGATCGTCCGGCCCGCCGCCACCTGGTCGGTCTTGTCCTTTCGCAGGAGCGCGGTGAAGCCCTTGCTCTCGGTGAACTTGAGATCCTCAGCGAAGAGGCTCACCAGCGCCGACTCGCGAAAGCCGCCGGCGAACCCGAGCGTCAGCACGGTGCGGTCGCGGATCTCGGCGAGCACCCCCGGCTTCAAGTCCACCAGCATCCGCTCGAGGAGATCGAGCGTGATGGCGTTGACCTGCCGCTGGCGCGTGCCCTTCTCGCGGCGGATCCCCTCGAGCACGAGGCGCACGACTTCGGAGCCCGTCGGCGAAGGCAGGCTCTTGAGCTTGTGGGCGACGGCGATCGCGGCCAGCCGGCGCTCGAGCGTGGCGGGCTTGAGGCCCTCGCCCGAGCGCGCCTCAAGGTAGTAGGCGACGGCCTCGGCGGAGGCGGGCAGCGACTGCGCCTTTGCCGTCGCGCACCACGCTTCGAAGTCGCGCCAGTCGCTCGCGTAGGCCCGGCGGGTGTTGTCGCTGCGGGCGTTGATGGCGTGCTCGTGCGCGCGCGCCTGCACCGCCTGGGGGACGGCCAGCGCGGTCTTCTGAGGAACAGGGGCTTTCGCGAGCTCGCGCGTCATGGGCGGGATGGTACGGGCGGAAGATGGATTCCACAACAGGGGGTCAGCCGCCCCTCCGCGATCGCAACATGCGCGTGAATCGGCCGTCGAAAAACTCATCCCGCGGGCGGATGAAGACGTCGCCGACTTCGATGGCCTTGTAGACGACGGCCGGCGTCATCGTCTTCTCGATGAAGCCCGTCGCGAGCACGATGTACGGGGCGTTCGGCGTCTTGTGGTGGACGTAGAGCTTCCCGGGCGGGGTGGCCGATTGTTCGCCGATCTTCTCGAGCAGCAGCAGCACGAGCCGCTCGAGGCCCGCAGTGCCCGCGTCGGTGAAGATCGTGGCCTCGATCTCGTCGGCTTTGCCGGGGCTCGCGCGGAGGTTGAATTCGAGGCGCATCAGGTGTCTCCGAAGAGGGTGTTGAGGTAGGCGGCGATCGGATCGGCGTGGCAGCGCCGCGGAGTGCAGAAGCACGCGAGCTTCTTCCCGCGGCACGCGTGCACGCGATCACGGTACTCGGCGTCCGCTGCGATTCGCCCTGGAAACTCGGCAGAAAACGCGTTGACGACGTCGTCGCGCGTGTCGTGGAATTCGCCGCACGCGCACGCGCCGAGGCGGTGGCGGTTGCCGAAGTACCCGTCGAGCCCCTTCCCCGCGCGCCCGACATAGACGGTGTCGCGGTCGAGGAGCGCGCCGGCGCGGAAGTTGACGACGGTCGTCTTCACGGCGGCACCGGTGCGTCGCAGGGCGGAGCAAACTGCTGGGAGAATCCGGCGGGGCGCCCAGGCGGGAACCAGCGCCCATCGACCAGCGCAGCCCCGCAGCGTTCGCAGATCGTGCTGTCGGGCGCCGCGGGGTTGGGCTTCATCAAGTGGCTGAAATGCTTTGCCCAGCGGGCTTCCGACTTCGCTGAGCCGTCCGACTTCGCAGCGCCCCGACGGTCCCGCTTCACGCCGAGCTTTCGGTGAACGTCGCGCAGGTGGCGGCTCACGGGAACCGATTTTCAGGAAGCGGTGGGAGCGTCTCGGTTCGCGTGTCGAAGATCCAGACCGCATCCCACGAGCCGCAGATGTAGTGGGCGTAGATCTTCGCCAGCCAAAACCAGCGGAAAGACGCGGGATCCGACCACATCGCGGTGCCGCCGTGGAGCTTCTGGTGCCGGACGACGTAGCGCTTCATTCGTCAGCCTCGTGGCAGAGCCAGCAGTTCCCGCAGTGCGGCTGCAGGATTCGGAACTTCGGGAGCTTGCGGAGGCCTTCGAGGATGACGCGCATCTCAACCGCCGGGACCGCGAACGTGTCGTCGGCGGTGATCACCTGCGGCACGAGAAACGGGCCGGCGCTGACCGACGGGAAGCCGTTGGTGAACGTCGGCCTGGCCACGGGCGCCGTGCGGTGCTCGCGCGTGATCCCGCGCTCCACCACCCACAACAGCGGCTTGCCGCTCACGACGCGGCCGCCGGCGGCGCGGCGTACGCGATGCCGAAATGATCCCAGGCCCGGCGCATCTCCGCCGCGGGCACGATGAGCGCGTCCCAGCGGCCCTCGGTGCCCCAGCACGCCGACCAGTCTTCGGCCGCGGTGCCGTTCACGAAGCGGTCGTCCATGTAGCAGGCCTCGAATCCCGTGACCCCGCCGTCGACGATCTTGAAGGTCGAGTTCGGCCGATCGCCCTTCGGGAAGATCGACACCGCGATCTCGACGTCGCGCCACACGCCCGCCTTGCGGTTGCTCGCCGCCGCGAGTGCCTGCCGCCGGGCCTTGATCTTGAACTTCTCGGGGTGCCAGTAGACGCACGGCTGGACGTGGTCGGGGCCGATTTCCTTGTCCGCGTTGCAGCAGATGCAGTGCGACTCACGCACCCGGCGCGCGAGCGCTTTGAAGTCGATCACCATCAGGGAACCTCTCGCCAGACCGTAGGGATTTCGAACAGGATCGCGCCCGTCGAGAGCCCGATGACGCGCAGCTTTTCCGTCTCGGGCGGGCGGCGCGTGAGCGCGGGATCGTTGACCCAGCTGCCCATGTGCCACTCGAGCGTGCACAGCGAACGCGCGGCGATCTCGTCGATGTCGACAGGCTGCGGCTCGCGGAGCATCGCGCCCGCCGTCAGGTAGTGCGATGGCGCCGAGATGATCTCGCGCCCGTCGGGAGCCCGCAGCGAGAAGTGAATCCGGCTCGTAAGCTCGTGCAGGCGCAGCGGCGTGATGCCCTGGGGCCGGGCGAATCCGATGCGCCTCAGCATGAACTTCGTGGCGAAGAAACTCGCGTGGGCGTTGATGGCGTCGATCGTCTCGGCGACGACGCTCACGGCCTTTTCGACGATGTCGCTCATTTTCCAACCTCACGCAGCTGCACGAATCGGGCGATGGATTCGCCGCATTTCGCGCCGGCGGCGGTCATGACGAGGAAGCACGCGAGCCCGAGGAAGGCCGCAACGGGATCGCGCTCGTCGCTGTGATCGAGCAGGTAGAGCGCGAGGCCGGTGATCAAACCGAAGAGGAGCGCGGCGTTGCGGTGCTGCGTCGAGGCCTTCACGACGGCTGTTCCGCGAAGAGCCGCTGACGCAGGAACGCTTCGATGCGCTCCGACGCATGCCCGTCGCCGTAGGGGCTTCCGCCGTGGGTCATGCGCTCGTAGAGCCCGGGGCTCGCGAGGACGCGCAGCACACCGCTCACGATCGACTCTTCCGTCGTGCCGACCAGCTGCGCGCAGCCGGCCTCGATGCCCTCGGGCCGCTCGGTGATGTCGCGCATCACGAGGACCGGCTTGAAGAGCGCCGGCGCTTCCTCCTGGACGCCGCCAGAGTCGGTGAGGATGAGGTAGCTGAGCTCCATCAGCGCGACGAATTGCGGGTAGTCCATCGGCTCGAGGAGCGCGATCTGCGGATGCCCGCCGAGCCGCGCGTGAACGACGTCGCGGACGTTCGGATTCGGGTGGACGGGCCAGACGAACGCCATGCCGGGGAAGATCCCCGCGAGGTGCCGCACCGCGTTGCAGATGCCCTCGAGCGGCGCCCCGAAGCTCTCGCGCCGATGGCAAGTGACGAGCACGATCTGCCTGAACTTGTCGTTGATTCGCTTGAGGATCCCCTGCGGGTAGTCCACCTTCCACGGCTGCAGCTGCGCGCGCTCGAGGTGGAGCGCGTCAATCGCGGTGTTGCCGGTGAGGGCGATGTTGCGGTGCCCGTCGGCGAGGAGCGCGCGCACCGCCGCGGGCGTCGGGGCGAAGTGGTAGGTGGCGATCTGGTCGATGCAGCGGCGGTGCATCTCCTCGGGGAACGGCATGCCGGGATCGTCGGTGCGCAGCCCCGCCTCGACGTGGCCGACAGGCGCCGTCGCGTAGAACGCGGCGAGCGCGGCCGCGAGTGCCGTCGTCGTGTCGCCGTGCACGAGCACCAGGTCCTCGCCGAGCAGGCGCGGCGCGATGCTCTTCATGAGATCGGCGGCCGTCTCGTGAAGGTGATGGTAGGGGGACGGGGTCACTTGCCGCAGGTGGACGTCCGGCTTGAGTCCGAAGCCCGCGAGCGCCGGCCACGTCATGTCGGCCGGCTGCTGGTCGGTGAGGACCAGCGTCACGGCGTAGCGCTTGGGGTGCTTGCGGAGCTCGAGCACGACGGGCGCCATCTTGATCGCTTCGGGCCGGGTGCCGACGACAACGGTGATCTTCTTTGGAGGGGTCATTGGGGGCTCAGAAAGACGGCGTGTTCGGGGGGAGCTTGCAGAAGTAATTGAAGTCGAATTCGCGGCTGTTGTAGCAAACGGGGCACGCGACGGTGGGGCTGTACGTGTGCCGCTTGGCGAGGCGCACCGCGGCCAATTCGAGCTCCACCTGGACGGCCGCGGTGTCGCGCACGAGGCACGAGGCGCACCGCGCGACGGGGAGACGCGGATTCGGGAAGAGCGTGAAGTTCCCGCCGCAGCCCCCGCAGAGGCCTTTGCCGAGGCGCTCCCCGTGGCAGCACACCGCCGCGAGGAGCCCGCCGCAATGGAGGCAGTCGAGGTGAGCAATCGCGAAGGGGATCGCGATCTCTTCGTTCAGGTGGAGCGCGCACGTCTTCATTGGAACCTCAGTCGAGCTCGATCAGGCTGACGCGGCCGAGCTCGGGGCGGCCGCAGGGGGCAGAGAGGGCGGCATCGACCCGCCGGCAGTCGAGGCACTGCAGCGTGTTCGGCGCCGGCGCCGACTCGGGCAGGCGGTGCGTCGCGTGTACGGTGCGCAGCACGCCGCGCGCGGGGGCTTTCGGCTTCGATGCCAGGGCGGTTGCGCCGGGGTGCGTGGTGCAGAAGGAGCGGTTCGGCTCACGCGTGAGATCGCAGCCGTGGCGGATGCAGCGTTCGGCGTCGGTGCGCGTCTCGCGGCGGATGACGAACGGGACGTGGAGGATGACGTTTCGGGCCTTCGGGTAGTCGGCGCCGAAGTTGAGCGCGTCCTTCGCCCCGCGGAGATCACCCGTCTGGACGAAGAGGCTCACCGCCGCGCGGCCGTCTTCGTAGCGCACGACGATGTGCACCTCGTCGCCGTGGCAGCCGTGGTTTCCTCCGCCGCCGGGAATGCACCGCGGCGCGGGTTCCAGCGTCGAGTCGTGCCCCGGGCGGCAGTCGTACCCGTCGACGATGCGGATCAGGCGCTCGAAGCCGTCGACGATGACGCCGTTGGCGATGGTGTGGATTCGGCTCATCTATCGAACCTCGAGCGTCATGTCGCAGACGCAGCGCTGGGTGGAAGGGCTGACCGGGTGCGGCGCGCACTTCTTCGCGCAGTCAGCGCGCGCGGTGATCTCCGCCTGCTCCCGCGGCATGAGCACAGCCCCGACGGCAAAAAGCGCTGTGCCGCCGATGAAGACGAGGAGGAAGAGCACGAGGCAGCCGTTGAATTCGTCGTTGCTGGCCATCAGGCTTCCTTGAAGAGACGGGCGCGGGAGGCGCGGAACTTCTTGCGGATGGCGTAGGCGCGCTTGAGCTTGGCGTTGGCGATCTCGTCGACCGGGACGTTCGCCTTCGAGGCCGCCGCCAGCCGCTCGACGTACGCGAGCGCCTCCGCGAGCACGGCCCTGTCGACGAAGTCGCCTTCGGTGCACCGGCTCAGCGCGCACGGCTTGCCGGGCGTGCGGCCGGGATGCGTCGCGTACCGCAGGCTGAGGCCGCGGCGGTGAGTGCCGCCTTGCAGTGGAACCTCCCGCTCGCAGGCGGGGCAGAACAGCTGGCGGCTCACGGCGCGCTCCCTGCCAGCGCGGCGAGCTCGTCGACGAGGTCGAGCGCTTGGCACCGGGAGCACTCGTCGCGCTTGGCGCAACGATCGGTGTCGGTGGTGACGGCCGGCAGGTGATCGGCGCACTCGAGCTCTTCCTGGGCGCACGTCCCGTCGCACGGCCACCGCATCGGGTCGGTGTCGCCGTAGTGCCCCTCGTAGGTGAAATCGCACAGGCCCTTCACCGCCCGCGCGAGCTTCTCTTCGGCCTTCTCGGCGCGCTCGCGCTGCAGGCGGATCGCGTTGAGGTTCACGGTGTTCGCGCCCTTGAAGACGGCCTCGATGTTCTCCGCGAGCGGGCGGGTGCCGAGGTCGCCGCCGTTGATCCGCGTGAGCGCCTCCCGGGCGGTGTGGAGCGCCTCACGCGCGTCACGGGCGCCGACGATGGCCCGCGTACGCTCGCCGTTGACGACGCTGGTGATCTGGTCGGGGAGCGGGCGCGGGCAGAGCGGGCCGCCGTTGAGCTCGATGAGCCGCGCCTGCGCTGCCGCGAGCTCCACCAGCGCGTCGAGGGGCGTGCCGGCGAGCAGGTACTTGAAGCTGTTCGCGGCGGCGTTCCCCGCGGTCACGGCGTCCGCGTCGTTGGCGAAGATCTGCGTGGGCTCGACCTGGATCGTGAAGCCGAACGTGCCATCGTCCCGCGGCTCCACCGAGAACGTCACCCGCGGCGGCAGCCTCGCCTCGGCGCGCTCCGCCGGCGTCTGGCGGGCGACGGCGTCGATGTCGTGCCAGCCCCGGGCATCGTGCACCGTGTCGGCGTCTTCCTCGGGCACGTCGGCGGGGGTGTAGCGCACGATGCGCCGCTCCCGGCGGCGCTCCGCAGGCCAACGGTTCAGCCAGTCGATCGTGGCCTGGGCGGCGGCCCGCGTGTCGTGGGTGACGTTGGTGGGGCGCCACGGCGCTTCGGGGATGCCCTCCTCGAGCAGGGAGGCCGGTTCGCCCTGAATCTCGCGGAACTCGACGGTGAACATCTCGCGGGCGGCGCCCTCCACCGGCACCTGCACCTGCTCGTAACGAACGATCCGCATCTCCCAGCCGTGGCCCGCGATGTTGGCCTTCACCCAGTCGATCTCCCGCTGGGCGCCGGCCTCGGTGTCACACATCGCGCCGGACCGCGCCCACGGCGCCTCCGGAACCGGAGCGCCACCGGAGGTGCTCGCCGGATCGGCTGGAACTGAGCGGTATTCGACGACGAACAGCACGCGTGCTTCGGCTGCGCTCGACATGGTCGGCGGCCCTCCTCGACCCCCATGGGGGGTGATAACTAACGATAACCCTGCTTATCACTACTCAACGAAGGTCGTCAAGCGACCGATCGCTGACGCTTCGCGTCACGCCCTCGAGCCCCGAGCCCGCGCCTCAGCTTGAGGAAGCAGGGCACGCAGAGGCCGACAGGGCGGTATCGGGCGGGGAGCTCCTCCCAGAGCACGTCGTGGGTCATCCAGAGGGTGTGCCGCTGGCGACACAGGTGGCATCGAGGGCGCCACCGCACCCGCTCAGTCGGTGTCCCCTCGGGGTAGGGCGGCGGGCCGTACTCGAAGACGCTGAACGTGCCAGGCAGCGTGCGTTCGAACGCGATCACGACAACCCGCGGCGGGAAGGTCGCCACGAACCGGTGCGTCTTGGGCCGGCCGCAGAAGAGTCGGCCGTCGATGATGACGCCGGCGGGCTTCACGGTGCGGCCTTCGCCCGCTCAGCGGCGGCAGCGCGCAGTTCCGGCGTGCACCACGACCGGTGCGTGCGGGGGCCGCGGATCGACGCGCCGCACGCCAGGCACTCGTCGCAGGTGCAGCCGCCGTTCGTCCCCTGCCCGCCCCGCTTGCGCTTGTAGAAGCAGGAATTGTCGCCGCAGCCACGTTCCTTGGGCTCGCGGTACTGCGCCGAGAACGTCTGCTGCTCGGCGGCGGTATTGCTCACGACGATCGTCTCGATCGGCTTCATGGAGGGGCTTTCGCGAGTGCGGCCCGGCGCTTCTGCTCAGCGACCCGCGCCTTGCGCGACAGCGCATCGACCCGGGCGTTGATGAAGGCGGGGCGGGTGTCGGTGGTCTGGTGCCCGCGGAGCCATGCCGGGATGATCTCGAGCGCGTGCTTCTCGATCAGGGCGTCGATCTTCCGTGCAAGACCCTCGGTTGCCGGCGACCGCGCGGGGCTCGGGCGCAGGCTCACCCGGCGCAGGGCGTCCTTCGAATCGGAGCGCACGAGCACCCGGCGCAGGCCGGGCCAGCGGGTGACGGTGAGGTGGAGCCCGGCGAAGATGGCCGCGAGCTCGGCGTCGTTGTGGTCGTTGACGTAGGCCGGGCAGGCGCCCCATTCGATGATTCGGCCCTGCGCCCCCTTGATCCACACGGCCCAGCCGCCCGCGCCCGACTTGTGGTGGAACGACGCGTCGGCGTGGAGGGTGACGTCGACCGGGAGCAGCTTTTCGGCGGACTTCATGACAGCCACCACCCGACGAGGTAACAGGCCAGAAAGAAGGCGAATCGCAGCGCCAAGCCGGCAATGCGCCTGCGCGAGTTTCGCAGCACCGGCTGGGTGCAGACGAGGCAGCCGTCCGCGTAGCCGTGGCCGTCGCAGAGCGGGCAGAAGCGCGCGGCGACCCACGCCGGCCAGGTCGGTACGACGCCGAACCCCGCCTCCCGCAGCTGGGCGGCCGTTCGAAGTTCAGGCTCCCACACGTAGGCGTCGCCGGTGGTGAGGCCGTTCGGAAGATCGCCCCGGTTGTAGGGGTCGCGGTTGTTGAGCACGGTGCCCGGCGGGCGGCTCATCGGGGCCACCACCACGGCCAGTCGCGCGTCGCGTAGACGAGCGCCACCCAGCCGATGAGGGTGAATGCCGTGAGGATGACGGCGGTGCGCGGCCTCATCGGGGCTTCATCGAAGGGAACCACGACTTCGTCTCGACGATCGCGGTGGGAAGGCCCGCGAGACGCAACCTGCGGATCATGTCACGGGTGCCGCTCGAGCGGTCGATGGGGAAGGCGAGCCCGGCCACCGGCAGACCGACGTCGAGCATCTCCTGATTGCGCGTATTGCCCGCGTTGTCAGGGCCTTTTCGACCGTAGCGCTCCCAGTCAGCGGGGAAGATCCGCAGCTGCAGGTTCAGTTCGATCGCGGCGCGGGTGAAGAGCGTGTCGGCCCCGCGGGCTCCGCCGTGGATGATGCGCGTGATCTTGTGCTCGACCACGAGCGCCCGCGTGTGCTCGAGGAGCAGGGTGTAGTCGGTGAATTCGCGCGAACCGCAGCCGAGGAGCGTGCTCATGCCCAGTCCTGAAACCAGTAGGCGGCGGTGACGCGGCCCTGGTCGTCGGCGTGACCGGACGCGCCCGAGCCGAACGCGTGGTGGACGCCCATGTGGTTGCGGCCCTTGCGGCAGCGCACCGGGCCGATGCTGATTGATGTGGGGACGCCGGTGGGGCGCACGGATTCGCAGCGGCCCGTCTCCTCGCGGAGGATGGCGACTTCCTCGAGAAGGATCTGAATCCGCAGGCGTTCCGGCGTCCACGGCAAGTCGTCGCGCATCATTCGATTGCAGCCTTACCGGTGGCGGTGAGGCTCCACCCGCTGAGGTTATCGGCAAACGTCGCCTCAATGAGGCCTGCGCGTTGAAGCGAAGCGCGAGTCGCCGATGCTCCGCCGCGTGAGGAGCGGCCGTGCAGGTGCGCGACGGTCGAGCCGTGGTCGCGGAGGCCCCGAAGCATCCGCAGCTGGGCGTCAGAGAGTTTCTTCACGCGCCGTCCTTTGAGCTCACGCACGCCTCGAGTCGATCGGCAAGTTCACGCAGGCGCACCACGGCACTCCTGACGACGTCATCGAGTGGTTCATCCAACCCGCCCTCGGCGATGGCGGCATCGTCGTAGTAGATCGACCAGCGGCCGTTGGGGGCTTCCTCAAATTCGTACCCGAGCGGGCCGCGCGGTGGGTTCCGGGCCTTCCACGCGATGCGCTCATTGCGGTTCCCTTTGCGGCTCATGCGTCACCCGGTTCCGGTCGGTGGAAGACGTGCGGCCCCGCCTCGCAGCCGACCGCGACAAGCCCGCCCGGTCCCGCAGCGGCCTCGGCGGCGTCCAGCTGCGCGAGGAAGCGTGCGTCTGTCTCGGCCTTGGATTCAGGCGTTTTCATCGCGCACTTGAAGCAGATTGGGGTGCCGTTCGGCCCGTAGGGGCGAAGGCCCGTCGTCTTCCCACACGCGCACTGTTGAGCGGCCATCGATCGAACCTCCTACGAATCTGTCGGGCGCTTCCCGAGCTCACGAAAGAGCCCCGCGAGGCTGCTGTCGACCGGCTTCCACGCCTCGCACTTCGTGCAATGCAGCCGGCCGTCGCGCTGCACCCACTCGCCGTTGCACTGCGTCGTCTCACCAGCGAGGATCTGCAGCGTTGTCGGGCCGTGCGCCATCGAGAACCTCTATCGCATGAACATGACCGGGAACGCCGGCGTCACCTTCGCCCTCGCCCCAATGGTCGCCGAGATGCCCGACTTCGCGCTTGCACGGCGCGCCGAGCGTGCCGTCCGTCGAGCCGCAGAGGAACAGCGCTTCGACGCGTGCGCGCGCCACGAGCTCCTCAGTGGGGACCTTCGGCTCCGCCGGTCGACGCGGTCGACCCCGGCGCCCGTCCCACCGGCGCAGCTTGGCGTGGCGCATTTTCACGGCGGGCCTCCTAGCGTCAGGTGGCCGACCGGCGGCAGGAGATCAAAGCGGCAGCCCGGGGTGTGCTTCTCGGGCAGGGCGCACTCCCAATCGCCGGACGCCGTGTTTCGCCGCTCGCCGCACTTCTTCGCGGCGGTGTCCCGGAAGCCCGGCAGGAACTGGACGCCGACGGTTTCCACGATCGCAGGCCGCCAGACCATCCCGCACGTCTGGCACGCGTGCGTGTGGTGCGGCCGCGTCGCGAACTCGCCCTCGTCGATGTGCCGCGCGTTGCAGCTGGGGCAGGTGAGGAGCATCGGGATCGGTTCGCTCACGGGCGCCTCGCATGCTGCGCCTGGGCGGCCAGCTGGATCACCGTGTCCGCGCCGCGGTTCTCGGCAATCGTGCCCCACCAGACGAGCGCCCAGAGGCACTCGGGGAGGGAGATCGGAACGTCGGTGTTCTCGACGACGTGGAACGATTTCGGCTCGCCGCCGGCGCCGAGGACCGCCACCGACCAGAGCCAGCCGAAGCCCGTGTTGTCGCCATCATCGGCGTCGCCGTCGTACCAGCGCGCCGAGAGCATGACGGTCTTCGCGCCGATGAGGCAGACCCACGCGGGCGCATCGTCCTCGACGCCCGGCCAGAAATTGAAGCCGTGCGCGACCTTCGGCTTGACCACGTAGCGCGCAGGAAAAGGGCTCACTTTCCGCCTCCAAGGTCGTCCCAGCCGTTGCGCGAAGGGCGCGCATTGTGCTCGATCGGCGGGTCGAAACCGCGGGCCTCGACGCAGAGATCATGGCCGGCTTTCGTAAACTTCGCGATGTCCTCCGCCCGGTTCGGGTTGCGGTCGCTCGCCGCCCCGGCCGCCCGTCCGAAGAGGTTCTGGAGCTCCCCGATGACGAGGAGCAAGTCACGCCGAGTCGGCCGCGTCCGCTTCGTCACAAGTCGTCTCCGTCGCGGTAGTTCGAATGGCTGAGGACGAACGGCGCCGACTCTTCGCGCGCCCCGCCCACGGCCTCCCAGAGCGCGCGGTAGGACTTCGCGATCCCGATGGTGAGGCCGGGCACCGCGCTCGATGCGCCGCCGCTCGTGCAGAGGCGCACGCAGGCCTCGGTGAACCGGTCCCCCTGCGGCATCACGCTAACGTACCAGTCCTGATTGCCGCCCTGGGCGATGACGATCTCGTGCGGCGCCTCGCCGCGGTCGTCGCAGAGGTACGCGAGCGGCTCGCCCCAGACGAGCTCGCCGGTGTCGGTGACGCGGCGAACAGGGTTCACGCTCATTCGGACCACACGACGGCGCCGGTGTGGTCGGCGATCTCGGCGCCGATGGGCTTCTGGGCGCCGTCGTGAATGAAGAGCGTCTCCGCGTGCACCGCGAGCTTCCCCTTCAACGCCTCGAAGGTGCCACTGAGCTCGGCGCTCTTGCCGGCAGCCGCGAACGCCCACGCCTTCGTTTCGCTCTCGGAGAGCGTGAGTCGGACAACGATCTTCATCGCGAACCTCCATCGGCGGCCCAGTCGCACGAGACGGACCGCACCGTCGGGCCGAACACGGTGACAGCGCTGCCCGACGAGGAGACGCCGGTTGACGTGGTCTGCGTCTCGCACACGATGCAGCGCACGCCGTCGATGACGGTGAGGCCGCACGGCGGCTCGCTCTCAATGAGGAAAGCTGCAGCGCCGATTATGCCGGCGATTGCGGCGATGATTACGACTCCCGCGACATCAACGCTGTCGAGCGCCATCAGAGCATCCCCGGCACGTCGCAGACCGGGCAGACTTCGTACTCGCCGTGGCGGCCGCCGGTCGGGCACCGCGGGCGCTCCGCCGGCGCCTCTTTGAGCTCGTGCGCGAAGAAGTGCGCCTTGCCGCTGACGTTGAGGGTGTACCTGACGCCGTAGGTGAACTTCTGGCCGTTGGACGTCACCTCGATGCTCTCGACGGTGCCGATGGCCCCCGAGGCGACACCATCGTCAGGAGTGACAATCACCCGCTGACCCTCGGTGAAGAGCGGCTTCGGGTTCGGGGGCATCCGCGCGAGGTCGAGGAAGCCGAACCACGCGATTGCGCCGCCGTCGAGGTTGACGCGTGCGCGCAGGCGGTCAAAGGCCGCGATGGTGCCGAATCGGCTTTTCGAAGGCCCGTCGTTGACGACGACCACCCGGTCGCCTTCCTTGAACGGTTGCGTCTCAGCCGGCGGTGCGGCCGGCGGCACCTCGGCGGGCAGGATCTCGAGGTCGTCGCGCGGAACCCACCCGACACCGCCGCTGTCGAACGTGACCTGGAGTGCGCCGTAGCCGGGCTCGATTGCGGACACCTTGCCGGTGCGGCCCTTCGAGATGACGTCTGCGGTGCAGCGCACGCGATCACCGAGGCCGGGGGCGTCCGCGGCCGGGCGGGGCCGCGGCTTCACCGTTTCGGGCAGGCCCGAGGCGAACGTGGAGGGCGGTGCGGGCTCGACGGGGCCGTCCTCCACCGGCGGCGTGTGCCGGGCGAACTCGAGCTCGTCGGGGGCGAACGAACCGTAGCCCGACGGGTTCGCAAATCGGAGCCGGATCACCTTCTGTTCGAAGGGCGCCCCGTTGTTGGACGTAGGCGGGTCGAAGCCGATGATCTCGCCGACGCGGCCGCTGTGATCGTCGCCCCGCGTGACGCGATACCACTCACCGGTCGTGAAAACACGCTTTGGCCGGTTGACCTTGTGGACTTCAATGAACGTCGGGCTCCGCCCTTCTTCGGCGACGATCGCGGCCTCAGTCCGCCGGCACCAGCCGCACTTGCCCTCGCCCCCGCAGCCGCAGCGGCCGTTCGGGTGAAGGGCGGCGTCTGTCTCACGCCGCACGCGCTCGCGCTCGCGGACGGTGCCAGCGTGCGCGTTGAGCTTCATCACCACGTCGTGCGTCTCGGGTGTGTTCCACCCAGCGCGCGTCGCTGACGCGATCAGAAGTGCTTCTGAGCACATCACGAGGTCGGCCGAGGACAGCTGCAGCCGCGGGCCGTTGTCGTCGATCGAGAAGCGCACCGGCTTCGCCGCGCGTCGCCCCTCGAGCTTCTCGATCGCCGCCAACCACGAGTCACCCGTGGTGCGCTGGTTGAGCGTGCCATCGCCCCGCGCGTCTCCGACCACGAACGCGGGCTTCCCCACGCCGCTGTCGACGAACCACACCGCCGGCTCGCGATCGGGTGCCTGCACCAGCGGCCTGAGCCGCTCGAGGGCGGCCGCGTACGGGAGGCCGTTCACCCGCCGCGTGACGTGGGCGAGGAGCTCTTCGCGGTTCACGCCCGACGTGTCGATCACGAGCGGCCGCCCCCCAACCGTGACCACCGTCGCGAGGACAGCCCCCGCCGCTGTCTCGAGGATCTCCCCGGTCGGACCGACCATCTTCCGCAGCTTCTCGAGCGCCTCATCGTGGGTCATTGCGCGTCCCCCTTCGGGCCGTGCGTTGCCGTGGTCCAGGTGCGGCCCTCGCCGTCGTCGTGTTCGTCGGCGTGGTCGGGGGCCTTCGCGCAGGCGTGGAAGAGGTTCGCGTCGTCGTGATGCACCTGCGTTGCCGAACAGAACCAGCCGATCTTGTAGAGGTGGAAACCGCTCTTCATCGAGAGCTCGACGACGCGGCCGCGCCAGAAGGCCTCGCGCTTCTCGGCGGCTCGGCGGAGGCGCTCTTCGCTCCCCGCGCGCTCGAGGCTGCCGACGACAACGCGCCGATCGGGAGCCTCGCCGAGGGCCGCGAGCTTCTCTTCGAGCTTGACCCCGTAGTCGACCATCTCCGCCAGCTGCTTCTCGAGCTCAGAGACACGGGCCTCGGCGGCGGCGCGGGCCTTCACGACGGCCGCGACGTCGTCGGCGATGACGAGCGGGAAGGCGCAGAGTGCCGCCGTCACAGCCACGTCGAGCGTCTTTCGCGCGTCCGCCTGCAGGTGCGCGCGCTGCACCTTGGGTGCCCTCGGCGAGGGCTGTTTGCCAGTCGACGACATCTGCGACTCCCTGAACTGCGGGTTACTTGGCCTTTTGAGGGTCGTCCGACTACGGGTCAGCAGGCCCGGCCTCGGCCCGCGCTCGCGCTTCCGCCTCAGACTTCGCCGGCTTGCCGCCGCCGGGACAGAAGCGCCCGGCACGCGCGCGCCCCGTCCTCGACAGAAGCTCCGTGATGAGCGTGACGTGCCGTCGCGCCTTGCCGTCCGGCGTGAGGCGCACGCCCACCCAGCACGTCGCGCAGTAGCCCCGCGCCGTCGTCACGAGCCGGCGCCCGACGACGGGTCAGCAGGTGGGCACCGATCGGCTGGCGTGCACCCGTAGTGGCCGCACGGCGGCGGCGCGGGGGCCGTGCCCCGGTAGTCTGGCAGGTGGAGCCCGCCGTGCGCGTGTGAGGGCTCACGTTCGAAGTGAAGGGCCGCCGCCATCAACGCAGCGTGCACCGTGCCCCCGTGCCACGCAGGGCACACGGGGCAGCCCCACCGCCACTCCGCCGAATCGACGGGCGGCATGTAGCCGGCCACGAACGGGTTGCGCGGCTGGGGGACGTTCGACGCCGCAGGCGTTGGCAGCGGAACGCTGCGCGCACGGTCGATCCCCAGGGCGCCCCACGCGAGCAGGGCCATCTCCGCCGCGCTGAGGCCGCCGTGGCGCCCCTCGTTGATGCGGCGAAGCGCGCGCTCGAGCTCAAGGACACGGGCCGCGCTCACGACGTGGCTCCCGCCTGGGGGGCATCGTCCGACTGCGGCGTGAGCTCGTACACGCGCGAGAGCGGCTGCGTCCCGACGGTGATCGCGACGTGGGCCGTGGCGAGCTTGATCGACTCGCGGCACTTCGAGCAGCTGGCAATCAGCACCTTCGGCGTCACGACGGCGCCGGCCGGCACGAGCTTGCGCAGGCGCGTGAGCGTCGCGCTCTCGACGTTGGTGAGGGTGATCCCGGTGTCGTGCGTCTTCACGAACAGGTAGCGCTTCCCGCAGCCGCAGACGTCGCTCGAGCGGACGGTGCGCGACTTCACGAACCCGGCGAGGGGCCGAAAGACGGCGTCGTGCAGTTCAACGGTCTTCATCACTTCGCTCCTTTCGGCGCACGGGGCTTGCGGGGTTTCTTCTCGGCGGGGGGATTGGCGGCCTTGGCGGCCTTGGCGGCCTCTTTGGCAGCGACCTTGGCGGTGTTCGCATCGAGCTCGAGCTTCTCGCGCACGCGCTCGGCGGCTTCCTCCGGAGTCTTCGGCCCACGAAAGACTTTCGGCACCCAGTCGTTGATGAGTTTCAGCGCGGCGACGCCGTCGGAGACGTTGTTCCGGATAGCGTTGACGAGGAGCCGCTGCCCCTCGACCTTCGCCTTCTCCGCGATCTCGTCATCGGGATCCTTGCCGTCCTCGACGTAGCCGATCCGCTCCTGCCACTGTGACGGGAGCGTGTACAGCTGCTCGAGGAGCAAGTCGTAGCCGGCCGTCACCGCTGCGAGCTTTTCGCCGTCGGTGATCTCGTCGGCGCCAGTCGCGGCCTCGATGAGATCCTCAGTCGTCGCGGCGTCTTCCCCGAAGGTAAAGATCGCGTCGAGCAGGGCTTCCGTTTCCTTCGAATAGAGGTCGACTTTCTTCTCGATCGCGACGATCTCGGAAATGAGCTCCGCGCCGTCTTCGGGCGTCTCCGCGCGGCTGTCGAGGGCCGCGTTCCACTCGTCATCACGCGCGATGATGATCCCGTCTTCGTTGCCGTAGAGGCCGAGCACGACCTGCTCGAGCGACTTCCCGAACGGCGCGAACGCGTTGCCGGTGTGGCGCAGACCCGCGGCGAACTCGAGGAGACTCCCCCTGGAATCCTGCACCAGCGCGCGCAGGCGGCGCTCGTCAATGAACAGCGGCGCCGCGGGGGCGGGCGGCGGGACGACAACGCGAATGGGCGCGGCCACGGGCGCCTGCGCCGCGGGCTCGCGCCCGGGGCAGTCGGCGCCGCATTTCGGCCCGCACGGAACCGAGATGTCGACGGGCGCGGGCGCCGGGCGGAGGGGCACGACGTTCGTCGGCTTCGCCTCGACGGTCTTCACCGGCGGCGGAGGCGCGACCACGGGCGGCTTCACCGCGGCGACCGCCGGCTTCGGCTTCACTTCCTCGAGCGGCTGCGGGACCAGCGCGCGGAAATACGCCTCCACCTGGGCGCGCACGGCCGGCTGGTCGTACGTGTCGCCGGGAGACTCCGCGGTGAAGACCGCGCGCCCCTGACTCGTCGCGATCACAGCGCCCTGCGCCTCGCGCGAGAAGAGGACGCTGAGCTCGGCGCCTTGCGGCGTCGTGCGGATCTCGTGGTAGTGGTGGGTTCGGCGCACGAAACTCTGGTAGCTCTCGGGCATTGGTTCGGCGGCGCTCAAGGCGTCTCCCCTGCCTGCTCGAGCGCAGCGTTGACTTGCCGACGCGTCTCACAGCCGGCGCAGGCGCACATAGGGCGGTTGGCCGCCTTGCCCGTGACCTGACACAGCACGTGCTTGCGCGCCGCCCGCACAGCGGCAACGAGACTCGCAATCGTTTCGATCGGCCGCCAAGGCGGACGGCCTTTGGGCGGCGCCTCGTCGCGGGGAGCATTTTCAACAGGCACTTCGGCGGCGCTCATCGGCCCCCTCGATTCATTCGGTGGGGCGGACCCTTCGTGCCGCACCATGCGGCGTACCGGATCCGCTCCCGCTCACTTCCCGTTCGGCGTGCCCCGCATCTTACGCACTTTCGGGGGACTGTCAAGCATTGGCATCTGTCAAAATTGTGTTCGGCATCTGTCACCGCGCGTGCTACGCGGCGTGGCGAACAGCGTGCGCGTCGAGGGGCTCGAGACGTTCGAGCTCGATCGACTCGCGGAGCTCGTCGAGCCACTCGCGCGCGAAGTGAAAGCAGTTGTTGCAGCTGTTTTTGTCGCAGCCCGTGTTCTCGGCGCGGTTGCGGCGCGCGGCGTAGGACCACGCGAGGGAGTCGCTCGAGGCGAGGACGCCGGCGACGCTGCGCAGCCCGTCTTTCTTGAAGCCGAAACCGTGGAGCCGCAGCCCCTCGTCAGCGAGGTCGTCGATGATCTGCCCCGCGCGAAGCGGCGCCTCTCGACGACAGATCGAGCCGACGCCGACGATCGGCACCTTCGCCAGGTTGAAGCCCGCGGCCTCGTACATCTCAAGATGGCGAAGGTGATCGCCGTACGCCCAGCCTTGAAGCACAGGCGCCCACGGGAGCTCGGGTGCGAGATCAAGCAGGCGCTGGTAGCTCGCGATCGTGCGGCGCTGGTGCTCCTCGACGCTGAGGCGCGTTCCGGCGAACACGACGGGGCCGACCTTGCCCCCGCGGATCACGACGGGCTCGCACATCCAGTCCTGAATCGCGGCCCACTCGAGGTTCCCGATCTCGCCCGCGTAGCGCCGCACTTCCTCGACGTAGGCCTCGGGCGTGACGGTCCAGCGGCCGTGCTGCTGGAGCTCAGAGAAGCCGCCTGAGTCGAGCGCCCACGGTGCGCGCGCGACGGGTAGGGTCTTCCTGCCGGCGAGCGTGACGCGCGACACGAAGAGCGGGACGTCGGCGATGGCGAGCCACGCCGGCCGATGCGTGCCGAGGTAGATCCGGGTGGGGATCACGGCGTCTTCGCCTTCTCGGGCACGCTGAGGCCGATGGTGGCCGTTTCGAATTTCGTGCCGTCGTAGAGCTTCTCCTGCACGGGGTAGCTCAACGTCGCGACCGGGAAGATCTTCGACCGGCCCAGCCACTTGTAGCCGGCCACGAGGTAGCCCTTCACGGGCGGCAGCTTCGTTTCGCTGAACTCCTGCGCCTCCGACTTGGACGTAAAACGCTTGTCGCCCGCCCAGCCGCCAGCATCGAGCCACGCGTCGACGGCCGCCTTCAACCTGGCCGCCGCGTTCGTCTCGCGGACTTCTCGGCGCGTCACCGTCGCGGCAGCCGCCTCGAGCTTCCACGCGGCGTTCGCACGCTTCAACGCGGCCGCCATGTCGAGCGAGGCGAGGCGCGAGCGCTCACGAACGTCAGCACCCACTTCGCCTGCCGCGCGCGCCACAACGACATCGGCGCCGAGCTTGATGAGCGCCGGCCAGCCGAGCTTCGTGAGCTCGTCGCACGCGAGCTCAGCTTCACGCCGGCACATCGCGACCGGTTCGTGCGCGGAGTAGCCCGACGCAGCGTGCACCACGGTAAACTGCTTCGGGACGACGTCGAAAACAGTCGGGTTGCTGTCGGTGCGGACGCGGTAGCGCGGGACCACCGCGAGCGGCCCGTTCCGGTAGACCACGGGCGCGTCGACGAACAGTTCGTTGGTGCTGCGCGTGAAGAGAATGCGGACCGGCTCAGGGGGCTTCGCCTGCTTTTTCATGGGGGTTCTCTCAGAGGATCGTGCGGGGCGTCTCATCGAGGACGTCGATGATCTTCGGGTTCCAGACGACCAGGTGGCCGATGTCGGGGGCGAGGTAGCAGTCGAAGCCGATCTGCGGCATCGCCGCGAGGAACGGTTCGTGCTGCCAGCTGTAGACGTCGTGAAAGAGCCCGACGCACGCGTCGAGCGCGCTTTCTCGCGCGGCGACTTGCGTGTACGCGCTCACCGCCGCTGCGAGTGCGTACGCCGGGTGCTCTCCGAAATTCGTCAGCGCCTCGACGCGGATCTCCACGGGGCAGAGCTCAATGAGCCGCTTCACGACGCCCGGGCGCAGCCGCGTGTTCGGGAGCATGATTCGCTCGAGCGGCACCCGCATCATGGCGCGGTAGAGCCAGCCGTCAGGCCACGCGTAGCCGCGCGCCGTCTCCGGATTCACGGCCCAGTAGATCCCCGGGCCGAGGGCGTTCGGGTCGCTCTCCGTCCGGCGCCGGTCACGCTGGTCGGTGAACGCCTCGCGCCGCGAGCGGTCGCCGTGGAACCAAGGGGTCGTCTTCACGTCGGGGGCAAACATGGGCACCTCAGCGATCGTCAGCCGCGCGAAGGCGCCGCATGACGTTGATCGCCCAGAGAGCGTACGCGAGTTCATCCGCCGTGCCGTCGGCGACGGCGGCCGGGTGCGTGTAGCCTGCGAGCGTCGTCGTGTGCATCGCCCGGGGACCGCCGTGGTCTTCGTAGGTCCGACCCGTCTTCCCGATCCCGAAGCTGGCGGCCGAATCCGCGGCCTCCCGAAACTTGAGGACGTCGTCGTCGACCCCGTCGAATTCGATGGCCAGATCGAGGCCGATCCAATCCTCTTTGCTCCACGTCAGCAGCGTCGACGTGACGAAGGCCTCGACATCGTCCACGAGGATGATCCCCTCCTGCTTTGCGAGGAGCTCGTACGCGGCCGCGATCTCCGCGGCCGTCGCGCCGAGCTTCACCATGTCGTCGACAGTTTCATTGGGGAGCCAGTCGGCCACCTGCCAGATCTCCGCCGCGCCCTCGGCGAAGGCGCAGAGCTTCTCGATCTCGTCACTGGCAGCCTGCGCGTCCGCGTCGAGCGTGCCGACGTGGTTGTGGCCGTTCCAGTCGACCGTGAGGCCCGCCGTCACGCGCTTGGCGAGCGGCTCGAGCTCCGCGAGCAGCGCCGTCACCTGGTCCCCGGTCAGCGCGTTGTCGACGGACCAGCGCAGCGCGATCCCGTGGTGGACGTTCATCGGGACGGCATTGCCGATCTCGGGGCTCGCTTCGGCCGAGAGCTCGCCGTTGACGAGCGCGACGTAGGCCGGCTGCGCGGCCAGCTGGCCGGGGTACTTCTGGTATAGCGGGGCGGTCGCCATGTCGAACCTCACGCCGCGAGAGCGGCTTGAATCACCCGCTTGGCGGCGGGGGGGCACACGGCGTTGCCGATGCCCTTGATCGTGTCGACCCGGCTGATCGTGTCGGGCCAGTGGTAGGAGTCGTCAAAGCCCATGCCGCGGGCGTACTCGCGCAGGGTGAACGGCCGGTAGGTGTCGCCGTCGACGACGACCCACTGATCCTTCGTGGTGATCGTCCGCACCGGCTCGTGCAGCGGCACGCCCGGGTGCCCCGTGACGTGCTGCGAGAGGAAGCGGCGGCCGTGGGTGCGCTTCGCGGCGAGCATGCGCGCGCGGGCCATCGGCTGCGCGCCAGAGATGGGGCGGAACCGGCCGGCGTTCCACTCGACGCAGGGCGCGAACGCGGGCTCCACCGCATCGGTAGCGAGCTCGACCCGCCGGCGATGCAGCCGCGTGCCGACGATGAAGAGCCGATCGCGCCGCTGGGGCACGCCGTGCTGACTGGCGCGCACCTCGAGCTCGGTCAGGTTGTAGCCGAGGGCCTCGAGCGAAGAGCGCCACTGCGGGAACAGGCGCCAGCGCTTGAACTGGGGCACGTTCTCGACGATGAGCGTCTCGGGCTCGGTGACGTCGGCGCAGTCGACGACCGACCACGCCGTTGCGCGCAGCGCGTCGTGGTAGGCCCGCTGCCCAGGTTGCGCGGCCTGCGAGTGCCCTTGGCACGCGGGCGAGGCGAGCAGCAGCTGGTAGCGCGGGAGCTTCGACCAGTCAGCCTGGCGGAGGTCCTGACAGACGTGCACGACGTCGGGATGGTTCGCCCGGTGCGCGTCGACGGCCGTCTGCCAGTGGTTCCCCGCCCACGCGACGCGCACGTCGGCCTGCTCTGCGCCTTCGCTGAGGCCGCCGGCGCCGGCGAAGAGATCAACCGCGTCGATCGGCTTTTTGAGGCGTTTCCCGATGTCCATTTCAATCCTCCTGAGAGTCTTTCCAACGGTCAAAGCGGCTTCCAAAGTCGGCTGCAGTGTCAATGTCGATGACACCGGCCCGCACGAGCTCGTACAGAGAGATTGCCGTCAACGGCCGACGGCCGAGCATCGCGCGCAGGACGTTCTCGGCTGAGGGTGAATTCCCCTCCACCGGCTCGAATGCAGCGGCGAGCGCCGTCACCCGCTCGCGCACGCCTTCGTCGTTTGACGCGGGGCGCAGGGGGTACGGCGTGAAGCTGGCATCGAGCAAAACTGATCGGGGGTTCCGCGCGGGGCTGACGATCACCATCTCGAGATCGCCAGCCCCGGGGCCGGTGTAGTAGACGACCACCTCCATCGTCCGCGGCCACGTCCCCCAGCATCGCCAATCGGTGTAGAGGCGGAGGTCAGCGAACGGGTTGATGACGTCGGCGGTGAGCCGGTAGCGGCCCGGTTCAAGGTCGTCGGGGTGCATGGGGTGCCTCGTACCTGGGGGGTGCCCTGACTCTACGCCTTCGGCGCGTGGTGCCGGTACTGGACCGCTTCCGCAAGGTGCTCCGGACGGATCTCGGGCGACGTGGCGAGGTCGGCGATCGTGCGCGCGACTTTGAGGATCGCCGCGTGCGCGTGCTCGCTGATCCCGAGGCGCTCGACGACACCCGCGAGCAGCTGGCGGCCTTCGGTCGTGAGGGGGCACGCGCTCCGGATGAGGCGCGGACCCATCTGCGCGTTCGTGTGGATGCGCGGCGTCCGCGCGAACCGCTCGCGCTGGACCGCGCGGGCCGCCTCGACGCGCGCGCGAACCGCCGCCGAGCTTTCGGCGGGGTGTCCATTCCGCGAGGAGTCGGACCGCCGCGCGAGCTCGCGGTAGCTGATCGCGGGCATCTCGACGCGGATGTCCATGCGATCGGCGAGCGGCACGATGCGGCTGGCCCAGCGCGCAATCGCTTCCCGCGTGCAGGTGCACGCGCGTTCGGCGTGGCCTGCGTAGCCGCACGGGCAGGGATCCATCGCCCCGACGAGGATGAACGACGCCGGGTAGCGGAACGACGTCACCGCTCGCGTGATCGTGACGTGGCGATCCTCGAGCGGCTGGCGCAGCACCTCGAGAACGTGCCGCTTGAATTCGGGGAGCTCGTCGAGCATGAGCACGCCGTTGTGGGCCAGCGACGCCTCGCCGGGGCGCGGCACCGGCCCGCCACCGACGAGGCCGGCATCTGACACCGTGTGGTGCGGGCACCGGAACGGCCGCCGCGTGACGAGCGACGCGTATTCCGGCAACAGCCCCGCGACCGAGTAGATCTTCGTCGTTTCGATCGCCTCGTTGAACGTCATCCGCGGCAGGATCGTGCTGAGGCGCTTGGCGAGCATCGTCTTGCCCGCGCCGGGCGAGCCGACGAGCAGGACGTTGTGCCCCCCGGCGGCCGCGATCTCGAGCGCGCGCTTGGCCGGCTCTTGCGCCCGGACTTCCGAGAAGTCGCACGGGTCCACCAGGTTGTCGTCGAGCATCAACGTGGTGACGTCGACGGACGGCAGGATCGTCTCCCCCGGCTCACCGCGCGCCCACGCGAACACGTCGCCGATGTGGGCGAAGCCCTTCACTTCGATGCCGCCGATCACGGCCGCTTCGTTCCTGTTGCCGGCCGGGACGATGATCCCCTTCAACCCCTGTTCCTTCGCCGCGATGGCGAGCGGGAGCACGCCGCGGATGGGGCGCAGCGCGCCTTCCATCGAGAGCTCGCCGACGACCATGAAGCCGCGCAGCGCGCCTTCCATCGCCGGGTGCATCGTGGCGTACGCCGCGAGCGCCGCGGGGAGATCCATCGCCGTCCCCTCGAAACGCAGATCGGCGGGGGCGAACGTGACATCGGCGCGCACGTCGACGCCGTTGTTTTTGAGCGCCCAGCGCGAGCGGATCGACGACTCGCGCAGCGACTCGCTCCCGTGAAACGACGCGGGCGCGAGCGTCTTGCTCGGCCGCGCCTCGACTTCGATGACGACGCCGTGCGTTCCGATCACGGTGCCCGACAGAATGCGGACCATGCTGAACCTCCTGAGTGTGTAGGTCTTTCGGCTGAATCGGACGTCCGACACGAGGCCGGGCGTTCGATTCAGCCGACCCCTCGCTGGGGGTCGACCAAACCTTGCTGGACGGTGCGGCGAGACTTGGGTCGTTGCCCAGAAGTCCCGACGCTGTTGCGCCCGTCCGCACACCCGGCACGCACCGGGAGCGCCTTTAATTCGTGAGGATCGCGTCCAGTGCTTCCTTCGAAAGCGCTTCGGGCGCGGTCGTCTCGGTGCCGACGGCGATCTCGTGACGGCACTCCGCGCACGAGATCGCGGTGAAGCCGAAGCCGCCGGCATCGCAGCTGGACCCGCCGACGTCGCCATAGTCCCAGTCGCCGTCCGCGTCGAACTGGCCGGTGTAGGTCTGCGGCTCGAATTCGACGGTCTGGACCGCGTCCGTTTCCGTCAGATCCGCCCCGCACGCAGGGCATTCGATCGGGATCTCGACTTCGCGCGGCGTGATCACGATGTCGACGATCTTGACCTTGATTCGCGGCACGTCGAGCTTGCGGCACGCCTTGCAGGCGTCCTGCCCGCGTTCGTTCCGGAAGGCGCCGACGAGGGGATCGATCCAACCGAAGCAGTCACCGCACGCGAGGCACGCGCCGCACACGGCCGCGCCTGGGTCGCAGCTGTCGGGATGGGGGCAGGGCTGCGCTTCACGCGTCGCGGACATTCGAGCGCCCTTCGATCGTGGCGCGCGCAATCGAGCGTAGCGCGAAGAGCCCCCACGCGTCGTTCCAGAGGCCGACGTCGGCGCGGGCTTGCGGCTCGAGCGTGGGATCTTCCTCCGCTTCACCGGGCAGGGTGATCTCGCGCCCGACGACTTCCGCGAACGCGGGAGCCATCAGCATGTTCGCATCGCAGAAGTCATGCGACGCGCACACGCCGGAACCGTGCCGCACGTTGTACGCGACGTTGCGCTGGTCGACTTCACGCATCGTCGCGGGGCTGAGGTAGCCGCGCAGCTGGCGCTCGAAAGCCGTCGCGAGCGTCTCGGCACGCGCGTCAGTCTGCGCGAATTCGATCGCGCGCCGGCTGACGCTTTCCCATTGTCCGGAGAGGCGCCGAGTCGGACCGAAAGCGCCCGCCGTCACCAGCGCATCGAAGTGGCCGCACGCGAGGCACATCCGCGTGTTCGCGTCACCGACGATCGTGTGATCGGGCGCCGTCACGCGCCGGTCAGGATGACCCGGCGGCAGTTCAACGGTGCGGCGTTCGTGTTTGCAGAAGTCCATGACGCACCTCGTTTACGACTTGGGGATGAACACCTTGACGGTGATCCACGCGCCGTCTTCCTCGAGCTCGACACGCGCGTCCGATTCCATCTTGAAGTCGAGATCGTCGGCGATCTCACCCTCCGCGAAGTTCTGAATCTCCGCCATCGTGCGGCGGCGGTAGTCGCCTTCCGCCTCGAGCACCTTCGCGAGCGCCGGGCCTTCACTTTCAGCCGCCTCGCGCGCCGCCTGCTGTGCCCAGTCGAGGCCGATGAGGCCCCAACACGAGCCATCTTCGATCTTGCGGCCATCGAGGCCTTCGAGGACGTAGCCGTACACCTCGCCGTTGACGTAGCGGCCGTACTCCTCGACTTCGACCGTGAGGCACTTGATCCCGGCTGCCTCGATGTCGGCCTCGCTCGCGTTGGGATCCGCGAGGCACTTGTCCCGGGCCTCGCTGCGCAGGCAGTGAATCCAGCCGACCTGTCCGCGGCCTTCCCACTCCGCCGACTGCCCACCCACGCGCAGCGACACGTCGCCGTGCCCGCACATGTAGACCGGGAGAATCACGAGGTTCGCTTCGACAATCGTCTCCGCGCGCTCGTTGGAATCCTCATCCGCGTCGAACGTCGGATCGAAGTCGGCCGCGAGGCTCGCGATGAACGCGCGGGGGTCGTCCGTCGTCGTCTTGTGGTCGCTGAGGTTGTAGTCGCGCGACCACGCGGTGATCGTCCCCACGTTGTCGTTCTCGCGGGGGGAGGACGGGCTTTCGTCCTGAATGATCTTCACGCGGAGGCCCGCGCGTTCGAACGTTTCGACGATGTTCATGGGGGGATCTCCCGGGGCGCACCATGCGCCGGCTTGCTCGTGTTGCTCCCGTCACTGTAGTCACAACGGGGGGACTGTCAAGGGCCTGCCATCATCGGGGCGTGTAGGCCAGATCACGCCGACGTGCGCCTGGGGGCGCGCGTTTCGGCTCGTGCGTTGGGGGTGGACGTTCAGACCGCGGGTGGGGCGCCTCCTTCGCTCGCGCGGCACCGCGCGACGATCTCGGCGTGCTTCAACGTGCATTCGTCGGTGAGGTTGTAGAAGGCCTCGCCGATGCGACAGAAGATGCCCGTGAGGCTGCCCGCTTCGCGTTCGGACATCAGGAACGATTCCTCGTGTCCCGCGCGGACCCACCTCACGGGCGGGAGCACGTTGAGCACCTCTTCGAACCGCTCCGCCGTGATCCGCGTCGGCGGGCGCACGAACGCCGCGCGCTCCGCCGCGTCAAGCATCGGGCTCGCGACGGCGAAATCGAGCAGCTGCGCCCCGGGATCGGCCGCCTGAACCTCTTCGAGCGTGCGCCCGTAGCAGTACGAGCGCCAAACGCCGTCGACGTTTCGCGCGCAGTCGATCAAGTGGAGCGCGCCCGGGATGTAGAACACTTTTTCGGGGAGATTCACGGTGAGACTCCAAAGGGCACTGGCCTCGTCAGCGCCGGCGAAACCGGCGGACGCCCGTGCGGGCGTTTCGGCCTTTCAATCCACTGCGCAGTAGTGGTGGAGCTTGCATCCGGCGGCCGCGAGGATCTTCGCGGCCTCGCCGAACGTGGCGGCGGCTTGAACTTGCGGCCACACCTTCGCCGCGAGCACGTACGCGCGGCTCTTCACCTGCCCCGACGTGATCGCGCGCGGCTCGTTGTTGCGGTCGGTGAGATCGGAGAGGGTGACACCCCCCTCGTCAACCTCCCCCGACCACTTCCCCGCGTGTCCCGCCGTGAGGCGCTCGCGCGGCGCTTCGAGGCCGGCAATCTCCCGGTCCTCGGTCGATACCGCCGGGGGCGCGGCTTCGCGGATCTTGGCCGCGAGCACATCGAAGTCGAGCAGCGGGAGGAAGACCCCACCGTCGGCTTTCCCGCCCGCGGCAGCCGTGTCGACACCCGCGAGGCGCGGAAGCTCGAAACGGATGAAATGCGCCGCGTCACCGTCGAGGGAAGGGCTGTTGAGACTGAGCACGCGGCACGTCTTGCCGCGCTTCCCGGCGTTCGTCGTGTCGGTCAGGCGCGCGGACGGCCCGCCGATCCAGATCGTCAAGTGAATTCCCATGATCACTTCCCCTTGCGCGCGCGCCGGATGCTCGCGATTGAGACGTTTTTGTCGAGGATTCCGGGCAGGTTGACGCCAAAGAGCGCCAAAAGGCGCGCCTCGTCATCGGTGAGCAGCGGCACGAGGATGCGCGCACCTTCGTTGGTGAGCTTCCCCGACGTGTCGGTGATCGGGTACTCGCCCGTCGGATCCGCGAAGACGGCCGACGTCACGCCCTGCGCGAGGCCGACGAACGCCGCGACAGACGTCGGGCGTTGGAACGTCTTCACGAACGTCCCGACGCCGTCGGGACCGTGCTTGCGACTCACGGGATAGAGGTACGGCCCATCCCGAATTCCGCGAAATATCGCCATGTTGAGCCTCAATCGCAGCCGCCGCACGCGCAGTCGCGGGCGGGGTAGGTGTGGACGTCGCGGCCCTTCGCCGCGAGGCGCTTGCGCAGCGGACGCAGATCGCGCGTCCAGAGCGTCGGGTTTGACCGCTCGCGCAGGAAGATGCGCGCATTCACGTCGCGCGCGAGGCGCTGCACGTCGCTGCGCCAGTTGGGATCATCCTTTCGGCCGCGGGGCTTCTCGAGCCGGTTGATCTTCGCGTTCAAGCAGTCAATGAACCACTGCCGGAACGGGACCGCACCGAGTGCCGCAAAGCCCCACTGCAGCCGGACGGTGCCGCCGCGATGCGTGACGTCGAACGCCTTCACGAGATCGCGGGTGTTCACCGGAGCACCGGGAGCACCGGGAGGATCAGACAGCCCTCGCCAGCGTGGGACGTGCTCCAACGGTCAAGCGTCACGAGCGGAAAGCGGCGCATTAGACCTTCCG
>ERZ1292625.1124-Hain-H41-01um-R1-1124-length-34503-cov-8_pt1 | contig 34503 bp, 21 predicted proteins | sample MGYA00564400_ERZ1292625 | MGnify/ENA primary metagenome ERZ1292625 (study PRJEB36523, sample SAMEA6512639) | groundwater metagenome | collected 2019-01-08 | study: AquaDiva: Metagenomics assemblies of 32 groundwater samples
GTCATGGAGGTCGACGGCAGCGGGAACCTCACCATGAGCGACGTGCGGCTCACCGGCGGCTCGATCAACAACGACGGAGGAGCATTACTCATTGAACAGACCGGGGGTACTGCGACCTTGACGCGCGTGGATATCACCGGTAACGCGATCACCGGCGGCGATCGCTTTGGCGGCGGGATCCACAATGTCGGCACATTGATCATGGATTCCAGTCTTGTCCATGGCAACACCGCGACGGGATCGGATGGAGGCGGTATTTCGAACAGTGGTACGGCGACCATCACTCGGTCATCGATCTTCACTAACACGGGGAGATACGGCGGAGGTATTTCCCAAGATGCCGGCACGATGACAGTCGAGAACACGACGATCAGTGGCAATACAGCCAGTCTTGAAAGCGGCGGCGTAGACGTTGCTGGAGGAACAGCGACCCTCAGATATTCCACGATTGCCGGCAATACAGCGTCCAGTGGGCCTGCTGGCGGCGCCTACAACTTTAACGGGGCGTTGACGATCGTGTCGTCTATTTTTGCGGATAACAGTTCGACGACTGGAGGTCGTGATCTGCAAGGAGCCGTGACGAGTTCTGGTTTCAACATCATCGAACACAACACGGGGTTTTCGGGTACGGTGGGAACCGATCAGCTTGGCTCGGACCCGGCACTGGCTGCCCTCGCGGTGGATGCAAGTTCCGGTCAGTACGTCCATGCGCTTAATACAGGAAGCATTGCCATCAATACGGCGGGAGGTACCGTACCGTCGACGGACCAGCGTGGAGTCCTGCGCGGTGCAGCGGCTGACGTGGGGGCCTTTGAAGCCAATAACGCGCCCACCATCACCAATTTGAGCGGCGACAGTCTGGCCTATAACGAAGGCGACGGGGTCGTGGTAATCGAGCAGGGGAGCAACGCGCTCGTGGCCGATGCGGATAGCGTCGACTTCAGTACGGGCACGCTCACCGTGAGCTTCACCGCCGGCAGCGACAGCGCCGAGGACGTGCTGAGCATCCGCAACCAAGGCACCGGCGCGGGCCAGATCGGCGTGAGTGGCACCAACGTGACGTATCAGGGCGTGACCATCGGGACCTTTACCGGCGGCAGCAGCGGGAGCAATCTCGTCATCACATTCAACGCCAGCGCGACGCCGACGGCAGTCACGGCCCTCGTCAAGAACATCACCTATGAGAACACGGATGCGGCCGTACCCACGACCGGTGCCCGCACCGTGCGCTTTGTACTGACCGACGGCGACGGCGGCACCAGCGCCAACTACGACACCACGGTGACGGTCAGCGCCATCAACGATGCACCGATTGCTGCCGATGATCGACTGGCCCTCGATTTCGACGGCATTGATGATTTTGTTCAAATCAGTAGTAACCCGATCTTCGAAGTGACCAATCAAGTCACAATGGAAGCCTGGATCAACCCGGATGCTTCGACGAACTTTAGACAGATCATCATCAACAAAGAAGGCGAATACGAGATCGGTCTCGATGCGAATGCCCATCTCCAGTGGGCCTTCGCCAATGCCGACCCTGGGTGGAATTGGCACGATACGGGAATCGTGGTCCCGCTCCACACCTGGACCCATGTTGCGGTCAGCAATGATAACGGTGTCGTCACAACCTATGTGAACGGAGCCGCGGTCGAAACCTACAACGGGTCCGGTGTGATCGGGGATAACTATCCGCTTTTGAATGATCTGCGCATCGGTGGACGGTCCAACAATCCTGCAAATCAATACTTCGATGGTCGAATCAATGATGTACAGGTTTGGAACGTCGCTCGATCAGGCGGTGAGGTCCTTAGCGATATGGCCGGAAGTCTTACCGGTGGAGAAGCCGGTCTCCTTGGCTTCTGGCGTTTCAATGAAAATACGGGCGGCACCACCAATAACCTCGTGGCAGCCAACGACGATGGAACGCTGGGCGGGGGAGTCGCTGGGCAAACGCCTGGATGGATCGGGTACCGGATCAACGAAGACGGTTCAGTCAATGCCGCTGCTCCGGGCATCTTGTCGAACGACTTCGATGCGGAAAGCAACCCGTTGACTGTCATTCCAGTGACGGGTCCCTCCTATGCAGCCTCCTTCACGCTGAATCCGGACGGGTCCTTCACGTATGCTCCTATCGCTAACTTCTCGGGTACCGATTCGTTCACCTACCGGGTAAACGACGGTACCGTCAATTCCAACATCGCTACCGTGACCATCCAAGTCGATCCCGTGAACGATCCGCCTTCCCTCCTGGATACGACCGTGGCGCTGGACGAGAACAGCGCGAACGGCACGGCGGTGACCAACGTGAGCGACAGTTTCACCGGGACCGACCTGGACCGGGACGGCCAGGCCCTCACCTACAGCATCACGGCGGGCAATACGGGCGGGGCCTTCGCCATCGACAGCGCGACCGGGGCCCTCACCGTGGCCAACAGCGCCCTGTTGGACTACGAAACCACGCCGAGTTTTACCCTGACCGTACAAGCGAGCGACGGCACCCTCAGCGATACCGCGGCGCTCACGATCACCCTGAACAACCTGAACGACAACGCCCCCAACATTGTGGATACGACCGTGGCGCTGGACGAGAACAGCGCGAACGGCACGGCGGTGACCAACGTGAGCGACAGTTTCACCGGGACCGACCTGGACCGGGACGGCCAGGCCCTCACCTACAGCATCACGGCGGGCAATACGGGCGGGGCCTTCGCCATCGACAGCGCGACCGGGGCCCTCACCGTGGCCAACAGCGCCCTGTTGGACTACGAAACCACGCCGAGTTTTACCCTGACCGTACAAGCGAGCGACGGCACCCTCAGCGATACCGCGGCGCTCACGATCACCCTGAACAACCTGAACGAGCCGCCGATGATCACCTCTCCGAGCGGGTACAGCATCGTCGAGAATACGGCCGCTGTGGGCTCCGTCACCTCCTCCGATGTGGACGGTGGGCCGCCGACATACAGTATCGTGGGCGGGGCGGATGCGGCTCGCTTCACCATTAATGCGGGCAATGGCGACCTGGCGTTTGTCACTGCACCGGACTTTGAGGCGCCAACCGATGCCAATGGCGATAACGTCTATCTCGTCCAGGTTCAGGTGGCTGATGGGAATGGTGGTACGGCGGTTCAAACTGTGGCCGTGTCGGTTACGGATGTGCTGGAAGGGGCGATCACGCCGCCGGTCGGGCCTGTGCCCTCGGGTGGAACCCCGTCGGGTGGGAGTGGGCCGCCGGCCGGGTTTCCATCGCCCGCTCCTCCGAGTGCTCCACCGGCAGGGTCGAGTGTGCCAGCGGAGGTCGGTTCACCCATTTACCTGGACCAAGGATTAGGTCTGGTTCGGTCGGCCCTGCAGGTCGGCAAGACGGTCGATCGTGAGCCACCGTTGGTCGCCAAGCAGGAACTTCAGGTCCCGTTCTTCGACAAGCTTGGCCCTGAACTCCTTGCCCAAATCGGAGAGGAGGCGCACCGGGTGGTTGAAGCGATCAAGGACACCTACATCCCGGCCAAACTTGCCAAGGCCATCGTCCAGGAACTGAATACCATGACGGAGGCCTTGCAACGAGCGACGGACGAGCGAAAGGAGCAGGCGATCTTGACGGCCACGGCGGTGAGCGGAGTCAGTCTTGTGCTGTCGGCCGGCTATCTGGCGTGGATTCTTCGTGGGGGCTGGTTGCTCGCGAGCCTGTTGGCGACCATGCCGACGTGGCACCATTTCGACCCCTTGCCGGTGGTGCGTGCGGCCAGGCGTCGTGAGAAGCTTGATCGGGAGTCCAGCCAAGACGAGGGTTTCGAGGGGCGCCAGTCGAAGCATGTCGACGAGATGTTCGGTTCGGGCGGTGGGTAGCCCATGAGGAGCCTGGGGATTATGAAACGTCGCTCGCCGATCGTGTGGATTTCGTTCGGGCTGGTGTCCCTCACGCTCAGCCTGATGATGGTAGGCAACGTGTTGCTGAAGGTGGCGCCCGACCAGAACGAAGACGCGTTCTGGTATCGTCGATCCCTCGTCGAGGCTCTGGCTGTGCAGTACTCCAAACTCGCGGAACGGGCTGAGATAGAGACTATGCGGATCACCATGCAGGCATTGGTCGAGCGCAACGATCAAATCCGATCCATGGCGCTTCGACGTGCCGATGGGCAGGTGCTGTCTCAAGCAGGAGAACACCAGAAACAGTGGGTGAAGCGACCGGGAGACGAATCGACCTTTGACCAGGTGCAGGTGCCCATCATGAACGGGGAGTCCCGATGGGGTACGCTGGAGGTCGCGTTCCGCCCGCTCTCCGAGTCTGTCACCGGTGGCATGTTGCAGGACCCCTGGATGCAGTTTCTCGCGCTTATGGCTGTCTGCGGCTATCTGGGGTATCTGACGTTTATGAAACGGACGCTCAAGCAACTGGATCCTTCCTCTGTGGTGCCTGAGCGAGTGAGAAACGCACTCGACGTGCTCCCGGTAGGCGTGGTGCTGGTGGATCCGCAGGATCGGATCGTGTTGGCAAACAAGATGTTTGCCGACCGTGTCGGAGCAGAACCCGCTGCGTTGATGGGGCACGACCTCTGTGAGTTTTCGTGGGTGGCCGGCGGGCCGAACGTCGTCGAGCCAGAACTGCCCTGGATCATGGCCCGAAAGCACAAACGCGCCGCTCCGGCCCTGCCGCTGGAATTGCGTAAGGGGGATGGAGAGGTCAGACGATTTGTGGTGACGAGTTCGCCGATCCTGGATAATCGTGAGGCCTTGAGAGGAGTGATGGTATCCTTCCACGATGTCACCGATCTCGATCAAGCGAATTCCCAACTCCGGGACGCGAATACCGAATTGGAAGTATCCCGCGCCCAGATTCTGCAAAAGAACGAGGAACTCGAAACCACCAATGCGAACCTCCACATCGAGATCAACGAGCGGAAAAAAGCTCAGGCGGAGCGCGAAGAACTGCATCAGCAACTCATGCAAGCGTCACGCCGGGCCGGTATGGCGGATGTGGCATCGAGCGTGCTCCATAATGTCGGCAACGTCCTCAACAGCATCAATGTGTCGACGGATACGTTGCTGAAAACCCTCAAGAAGCCGATGGTGGGAGACGTGTGCCGAATAGCGTCGATGTTCCACGAACACCAGAACAATCTGCAGGCATTCCTGACGCAAGATCCTAAGGGGAAACAGATTCCCTCCTACCTGGGCCTGGTTGCCGAGTCTCTGAGCGGGAGTCACCAGACCATCCAAGCCGAACTCGACTCCCTCGTGAAGAAAGTCGACCATATCAAACAAGTGGTCATGTCGCAGCAGGATATCGCCCATTCGGGGGCAATCCGTGAGACAGCGGCGGTCGCGGACTTGATGGAGCAAGCCTTGATGATGGGGATGCCCGAGCCGGAAAAGTATGGGATCCGAGTCGCGCGGGAGTATGCCACGGTTCCAACAATTATGACGGATCGACATCAAGTTCTTCAGATCCTGGTGAATGTGATCACCAACGCCAAGAACGCCATGGTCGAATATCCGGCGATCTCGCATTGCCTCACGGTCAGAATCCAACTGCCTGCCGACCGCAGAGGAGTCGTGCGATTGGAGGTGTCCGATACCGGGGGCGGCATGAAGGCGGAGAACATCCCACGCTTGTTCGCTCAGGGTTTCACCACGAGAAAGGCCGGTCACGGTCTTGGTCTGCATAGTGCGGCCATCTCCGCCAAGAATCTTGGCGGAGCCCTACACGCCCAGAGTGCGGGAGAAGGGCGCGGCGCTACCTTCACCCTCGATCTTCCATTGACCGTGGCGGAGGCTGCCGCATGAAGCGCGACGAGACGACCGACAATCGGCGGATTCTGGTGATTGACGATAACCAGTCCATCCACGAGGACTTTCGTAAGATTTTGGCGCCGCCGAAAGATTCCGACTCGCTCGATCAGGCACGGGTGGCCTTGTTCGGAGAGCCGCCGAGTGTCCTGCCACAGAAGCACTATGAGCTCGACTTCACGGACCAAGGGCAAAAGGGGCTCGGTTTGCTTCAGAGCGCTCAGCAAGAGGGTGTCCCTTACGCGATGGCCTTCGTGGACATGCGTATGCCGCCGGGATGGGACGGCCTCGAAACGATCGAACATCTGTGGTACGTCGATCCTGACCTCGAAATCGTCATCTGCACAGCCTATTCCGACTATCCATGGGAAGACGTGAGCCGCCGAATCGGGAGCACCGATAAGCTGCTCATCCTGTTGAAACCCTTCAATAGCATCGAGGTCGTCCAGCTGGCACATTCGCTCACGAAGAAATGGAATCTGACGCGTTCGGTCAAGCGGCAGATTGAGAGCCTCGCGTTCGGCGTGAGCCAGCGAACGGCCGAATGGCATGACGCGAACGACCGCCTTCAAGAACACATCGCTCGGAGAATCGCGGAGACCATGAAGGATCAGCCTATGGACGCTGCCGCGGCCGCGTTCCGCGAGAAAGAAGAATTTTTGGCGATCATGAGCCATGAAATCCTCACGCCCATCAATGAATTGATCGGCAAGGCGAGTCTGTTGTTCGACAGTCCGCTCAATCCTGGGCAGCGAGAGCATGCGACGACCATACAGAGATGTGCGCAAGATCTCCTGGCCCTCCACAACGACATGTACGAGTTCATGGCTGGTCGAGCGCACGGCACTCGGGCAGGCGGACGTCCATGACGATGGGTATCCCATCCCCACGGGTAGAAAGAAAGGAGTGACCATGGATGCCCATGCCGAAAACCGTCGGATTTTCGTGATCGACGACAACCTGTCCATTCACGAGGATTTTCGCAGGATTCTTCAAGCACATACCGAGGAGGCGAATCTCGAGCAAGCCCGGGCGGCCTTGTTCGGTCAGCCGCCAGCGCGGGCGCTCGAACGGTTCGAGCTGGATTGCGCCGATCAGGGGCAAGTCGCTGTTGCCTTGGTGGAGTCGGCACGCCATGAAGGCCGGCCGTATGCGGTGGCCTTCGTCGATATGCGCATGCCCACCGGCTGGGACGGGTTGCAGACCATTGAGCGTCTCTGGTTGGTCGATCCCGACATTCAAACGGTCATCTGCACGGCCTATACGGACTACCCCTGGGAGGAGATCGTCCACCGACTGGGGAATGACGACCGTCTCTTGATTCTGCAAAAACCGTTTTCCAGCGTCGAGGTGTTGCAATTGGCGACCTCATTGACGAAAAAGTGGAATCTAGCGCAACAGGCGAAAGTGCGCTTGGAGGCTGCCGAGGCAGCCAGCCTGGCGAAATCGCAATTTCTCGCGAATATGAGTCATGAGATCAGGACGCCGATGAATGGCATCCTCGGCATGAACGAGCTGCTGTTGCAGACACCCCTGAACGACAAACAGCGCCGGTTTGCCGAAACCGTTCAGCGCTCAGGAATGGCGTTGCTGGGAATCATCAATGACATTCTTGATTTTTCGAAGATCGAAGCCGGCAAGTTGGCGATCGAGAGCATTCGCTTCGATCTTCGGCAGGTGGTGAAAGATTCGATGACTCTCTTTTCTCATCAGGTGGCGTCCAAAGGCGTAGAACTGACGTGTATCCTGCCGGATTCCCTCTCGGCATGCTACGAGGGAGATCCCGTCCGTGTGCAGCAGATCCTGGTGAACTACCTTGGAAATGCGCTGAAGTTCACGGAGTGTGGAGAGATAGTCCTGTGCGTGACCGTCGTGGAAGAGTTCGGCGGATACGCGACACTCGGTCTCGAAGTAAAGGATACGGGGATCGGCATGGAACCGGCTGCGCAGGACCGTCTGTTCAAGGCCTTTATGCAGGCTGATGGTTCGGTGACAAGAAGATATGGCGGCACCGGTTTAGGGTTGGCCATTGTCAAGCAATTGGCCGAGTTGATGGGCGGGACGGTGGGCGTCGAAAGTACCCTTGGGCAGGGGTCGAACTTTTGGTGTACGATTCGCCTCAAGACCTGCGTGGGTGGAACAACCGAATGACCGGCCTTGTCTCTTTCGGGGTGAGGAGATGCGGGTCCTCATGGGCTGAGATCGTCACGACTCGGAGCGTCCGTGACCATCTCGATCGCCGCCTCATCCAAAAACCCGTTGCTCACCGCGCCGATCCTGAGTCTGGGAGTCTCCTCGGTCGTGACGGGCGACGCGACACCGATCTAGCGAGAGTAGAGAGACCTCTCGCGTTGGACAGCTAGCCAGGATTATTCATGAATGCCGTCGCGAGGCGTTTGAGACCGAAGCCCGCCGGGGCTTCTCGCACGTGAGACTGACGCAGGCGTACTTGCAGTCCGTCGAGGAGGCCGAACGAGAACAGCCCCGCCGGGCGAGAGGATCGGACGACGGAGCAGGTATTCATGAATAGTCCGGGCTAGGCCCTCCCCGGAGTTGTATGGACAGATTGCGCCGTTCAATTGCCCGGTTCGTTCAGGCGGAGCCGCAGGAAATATGGCCGCTGGCCTGGTCGTTCGGGTATTTCTTCTGTCTCCTCTGCGGCTACTACATCCTTCGGCCCGTGCGCGATGAAATGGCCATTCAGGGCGGTGTGCACAATCTGCCCTGGATGATGACCGGGACCTTCCTGACGCTGTTGGCCGTCACGCCGCTGTTCGGCTGGTTGTCGGCCCGCTATTCCCGCTATCGATTGCTGCTCGCCGTCTATCTGTTCTTCATCGCCAATCTGGTCGGCCTGTATCTGCTGATGACCGGCCGGCAGTACATCGAGTGGGTGGCCCGCGGGTTTTTTGTGTGGCTCTCGGTCTTCAATCTGTTCGTGGTGTCGGTGTTCTGGAGTTTCATGGCCGATCTGTTTACCCCGGCTCAGGGCGCGCGCCTCTTCGGCATGATCGCTGCGGGGGGAAGCACCGGCGCTCTGTTTGGCCCCCTGTTCACGACGGGACTGACCTATCTCTTCCCGGTTCCGGTGCTGATGCTGGTGTCGGCGCTCTTCCTGTTCGCCTGCATCGGATGCATTTACAAGCTGGAGGCCTGGAGTCGTAGCCGGACTGTGTCTCACCGGGAGAACAGCGGAGAGCCCCTCGGCGGCGGCTTTCTGGCCGGTGTGCGACTGGTGTGGTCCTCGCCCTATCTGCTGGGGATCTGCGGCTATCTCACCTTCCTAACCATGACGGCGACGTTCCTGTACTTCGAACAGGTTCGCCTGGTCGCCGAGCACTTCGACACCCCGGAAGCCAGGACACGCCTGTTCTCGACGCTCGATTTTGCGACGAATGTGCTCACCTGGCTGACCCAACTGTTCATCACCAATCGTGTGGTGGCCCGGTTCGGCCTGGTGGCCTCGCTCCTGTTCCTGCCGGTCGTCAGTCTGGTCGGGTTTCTCGGCATCGCCCTCTGGCCCGGGCTCGTCGTGTATGTGAGTTTTTCTGTGTTGCGCCGGGTGGGGGAATATGCCCTTTCCAAACCAGCCCGCGAAGTCCTCTTCACGGTCGTGAGCCGCGAAGAGAAATACAAAGCGAAGAATTTCATCGACACGGCGATTTCGCGCGCGGGGGATGCGTCTACCGGTTGGCTGCTATCCGGCATCAAGGCTCTGGGCGTGACCACGGGGCAGATTTCTTGGGTATTGGTTCCGCTCATGCTCCTCTGGGCCTGGCTCGGCCGGTGGCTTGCCGGGCAGCAACGCACGCAGCTGCGAACCGGTCAGGTTCCTCCCGGCGCTTCCGTCGAGCGAGGCGGCGTCTGACGGCCGCTCCGGCTTTGACTCACAAAAAAATCGCATGGTATAGTCCGGCGCCAAGCATGCGTCACGTCGTGAGGCGATGACTTGGCGATTTCCAGACCTCAGAACATCGCCGGATCACCCAATCACCAGATCACCGAACAGGTACACCATGGTTGAAGTTCCCGTTAAGCTCTATCTCGACAAACTATTGAAATCAGCACGTGAAGCCGTGCGGCCATTTTCTCTGATGACGGGTCCGGACAGAGATAAGGCCTTGCGGGGGATGGCGACCTCGATTGCGGAGGCAGAAGAGGACATCCTGGCCGCCAATGAGAAGGATGTGGACGCGGTCGGGAAGTCCATGACGGGGTACGAGAACCGGGAGCGAGTACGAGACGCGGTGGCGCGGGTTCGTATGACGGCCGACGACGTGAAGGCGATGGTGGATCGACTGCACCGGATCGCCGACTTGCCGGATCCGCTCGGTGAGGTGTTGGGACGTCACGATGAACCCAACGGGCTCCAGGTCAGCCGCGTGCGTGTGCCGATCGGGGTGATCGGTATTGTGTCGGAACTGGCGCCGCTCGAAACGATCGACGCACTGGCGCTCTGCTTGAAGTCCGGTAACGTCTGTGTGTTCCGCGGTTCCCCGGATTGGACGCTGACGCAACAGACCATTGCCGCCTGTCTCTCGAAGGCCGCCGCAGATGCCGGAGTTCCTCTCGGCGCCTGTACGATTATCGAGCGCCCGGAGAAGGAGGCGGCGCTGGAACTGATCAAGTCCGGCAAGGCCTTGGACGCGATCATTCCGCGCGGCGGTGCGGGGCTGCGCAAAGTGGTGCAGGAGCAGGCCAAGATGCCGATCCTGTGTCACGACGGCGGCATCACCCATGTCTACATCGACGGTGATGTCGATATTCCGCTGGCCCAAAACATCGTGGTGAACTCCAAAGTGCAGCAGCCGTCGGCGGCCAATTCATTGGATACGTTGCTGGTCCATCAAGGCATCGCCAGGCCGCTCCTGTCGGCGCTGATTCTGCGGTTGCTCGACGAATTCAAGATCGACGTGCTGGGCTGTCCGAAGACCGTGGCGCTCATGGGCCAGATGCTCATGACCGGACACAAGGCCGTCAAGCCGGCGCAGGATGCAGATTGGAATCGGCAGTTTCAGGGGCCTACCATGGCGATCAAAATGGTGCCGAGTTTCGATGACGCGCTGGCTCATATTACGCAACACGGGCCGAGTCACACCTGCGTCATCGTGACGAAATCGTATGAGTCCGCCATGCGCTTCACCAAAGAGGTCGATGCCGGTTCGGTCCTGGTCAACGCCTCGTCGCGCCTGAATGCCGGCGACAGTTTGGGATTCGGCGCCGATGTCGGGTTGAGTTCCTCGCGCCATCATGCGCGAGGGCCGATCGGCCTGGCGCAGCTCACCTGCGAAAAGTATGTCGTCTTCGGCAGCGGTCAGCTCCGGCACCCCCATCCGGTGCCGCTGGCCTACGAGGACGCCATCATGCTCAAGAGGCCGTAACGCGAGTATCGTGAACGTCTCTCGTGAAAAGGACCCTGTGCCCGGCGACACGAACGACGAGATACGAGCGAGCCTGCGCGAGCACTTAGCCTGGTGGGGACTCCGGCACGTCGAAACCGATGCGGCCTACTTTGCCTGGCAGCGGGAAGTCTTCTCCCCGCAAGAGATCACGACACTTCATCGGCACATTGACGCCAAACGGCAGGCCACAGGCGGTCCTGCTGCTGAAATTGCGTTCTACGATCTGACCGCTCAGCCCCGCTCCGTTCCCGCGCTCTACAGCCAGCGATACGAATATTATCTGGAGGTCGGCGCACGCGTGGCCGGGCATCTCGACGATGCCTCGACGATGCTCGATGTCGGCTGCGGCATCGGCATTCTCACGACCTTCTATGCGAAACGGTGCCCGGGATCGACCATTGTCGGGATCGATCGATCGCCGGCCTCCATTGACCTTGCCCGGCAGCGGGCGCAGGAGCTGGGCCTGACCAATGTACGCTTTGAATGCCGTGATTTAGATCAACAGGATCTCGCCGGGTATGTTGACCTGATCATTGCCACCCACACATTGCTGCAGGCTGAGCAGGAGCCGGGCCTGCCCAGTTGCGGCTGGAGCACGTTCGCACGTTCAGCAGATGCGCAGGCGCAACGAGGATTCGAGCAGCGGACCGGCGTGGGTATTCTGCTTGACAGGCTCCGTGCCGGGTTGACTCCTGCCGGCCGCATGGTGCTGTTCGAAAAAACCAGACAACTGGCACGCCGCATTCCATTCCAGCGCGCGCTCGCTGCTCGCGGCCTCGTATTGCTCGCGCCGCCGGAGCCGGTCCGTTATCGATCGGTGGAGGAGGTCACGGACGACGGGCCGTTGTATGTGTTGGGACTGGTGTCCCCGGAGCAAGGATTACTTTGGGATGAATCGCCGGAAGCGGATGGAATCCCGCCGCTCGATCTGGACTCGCTCCGCTCGGCTCGGGCACAAGGCGACCAGCCGCTGTACGAAAATCATCAGCCTTCCGCGGAACAGGGATGGCGCTCGTTGCCGTCGAAACACGTGACCGCTCAGGTCACCAGCACAGAGCCGGATGGCCGACAGTTGCATGTCGAATGGGGGCGGGCAGGGGCATTCGTCTATCTGTATTGCGCCAACACCTTCGACCAGCGTCAATTGGTCCTGATTGAGCCGGCCCGCGCTGCTGTGCTGGAGACCTACTATCGGGAAATCACCAGGGAGCAGCCTGTCGGTGGGAAGGAGCCCGTGCGATGACGCCTGCGATCAATCGGCCTGAATCTTCTGCATCGGCCGTACAGGAAGTGGTTGGGCTGGTGCCCGCAGCCGGGCTGGCGAAACGCTTGCAACCCTTCCCCTGTAGTAAGGAGGTCTATCCGGTCGGCTTCGTGCCGGATCGGCAAACCGGGAAGCCTCGTCCGAAGGTCGCGGCGCATTATCTCCTGGAAAAATTCAGCGCTGCCGGGATTACAAAGGCCTATCTGGTGATTCGAGACGGCAAATGGGACATTCCGAACTATTTCCGCGAGGGCGGAGTGGTGGGGTTGTCGCTCGCCTACATCGTGATCGCCGGCTCGCTGGGACCGCCGGATACCATCGACCGCGCCTATCCCTTTCTGGAACGGAAGCGTGTGGCCTTCGGATTTCCCGATATTCTCTTCGGCCCGGACGATGCCTATCGGCAGCTGATCGCGGCGCAAGAGCGAACCGGAGCGGATGTGGTCCTGGGGCTGCATCGGGTGTATGACCATCGCGTCTGGGACATGGTGGAGTGCGATGCCGACGGCCTCGTGCGGAATATCGTGATGAAACCGGTGACGACGACGTTGACCTACGGCTGGTGTTGCGCGGTCTGGACACCGGCCTTCTCGGAGTTTCTCCACCGCTTTCTGCGCGCGGAGGAGACTCGCCGCAATTTGGCGCAATTGGCCAATACCGCCCATGATCTGGGCGGGGATTTAGCCGTGGGGGTGGTACTGCAGGCCGCGTTGAAAGCGGGGTTGTTGCTGCAGAGCGTGATCTTTCCCCACGATACCTACATCGATATCGGCACGCCGGAAGATCTTGCCAAAGCGGTGCGTCGGTTCAACCCGCCCGAACGATAACTCCGACACTTACGGATAGGCCGCCAGGAGCCGCTCGGCAATCCTGAGGCGATCCCGATCTTCTTGTTTCTTGCACTGTCTTCGACAAGCCGCGCAGAACCGCAGGCGACCGGCAATCGAGCTGATGCCGCGGTCCTTGTTGTAGAAAAACGGGCAATCGGCCGGTCCCACGCCGGGGAGATGGGGAATGAGGTTCGCGACCACGGCAGCCGCGAGGTGGGCCATCATCCGTTCGACCGTAAATTCCGGACCCGTCAGCTGGTCGAGCAGGTCGAACGTGGACACGATGGAGAGACGCTCGCCCTTTCCCGGTTCGATCGGCCAATAGTAGAGATTTTTCTTTTTTCCGCTCCTGAGCGGGAAGTTGATCATGCAGACCAGTCGATCCAGACCCAGTTCTCTTGGCTTGTTTTTCAGCCGCTCATAGAGGGTTTCGGCGACCACGTAGGCCTGATCTTCGTCTTGTTCCCGTCGCCAGGTGCCGATCGGCGCAGGGAACGAGACGGTTTCAAAGGAATAGACATCCTGCACCGTTGTCAGACGATCGCAAATCTCGGGGAGGTGGGGAATCATGCGATGCGCGTTCCACATGCCGATCTTGATCCGGTCCTGTATGGCGCGTCTGCGCTGTCGTTCCGAAATGGTCCTGGTGCGTTCATACTCGGCTGCCGGTCTCGGAACACAAATCCGCTGGGCCGGGTTGCGCGCAAACACGACCGGTACGGCCCAATCGATGGCTTCTCCCGAAATCGAATAATTGACGGCCACCCGCGCTTCACGCGCCGCATCGCCGATGGACTGGCCCATGGCCAGCGCCCAATAGAAGTGGCGGGCAAAGGATGTCGCCGACACGTCCAGCACAGGGTATTGGTTGGCAACGACGGCCGGGACGCCGCCGGCGATCAAGGCCTGCGCCACCCCTCGGCTGAAGTCTTCGCGTCCCCCCTGTCCGGTCTCGCAGGCGTTCAGACACACCAGACGAATGCCGCGCCGGCATACAATCTGCCGGAGCGTGGTTGAATCCAGTTCATGCACGCCGCCCTCAGCATTTTCGAAGAGGAGATAGCCGCAGTCGTCCTGCTCCCGATATTCGCCATGTCCGATGAAGTGCAGAATGTCGAACGGCGCGGCGGCGCCTTCGAGCGTTCGATGTAACAACTCAGGCGTGGCGTCGAGCAGGAGTTCCACGTCCGCCAGTTTCGCGTCGAGCAGTCGACGGAATCCGCTGCGAATGACGTCGGTTTCTTCCTCGACGGACAAGGCACCCAATCCCAACGGCTGTGCGACGACGACGAGAATGCGCATAGGGCCGGTTCGAGCCGGTATGCGTTCGGCGGGAATGGATGTGAGCACGTTGCGTGTGAAATTCACTTCCTCCAGCGCCAGGAAGGTCCTGCGATCGGGATCGTAGATGAATTCCCACGCCTGTCTGGCGAGCCAATGATTGTCCGAGGTAAAGATCAAGTTGAGCCGTTGCGTGACCTGTTCAGACCGGGCGGCATCGTAGAGACGGCGGACCTGGTCAGGAAAGAGCGCATTAAACAATGCGCCGCCGAATTCCTGGAGGTCTTTCTCGCCGGGTAGTTGAGGATAGCGGGGATCCCCGTCGATATAGCCGTGGAGGTGCTGTTGCATGGCATCGATGTCCTGCCACTGCGCGGCCGCCGGCTTCTGTTTGGCGCGGGCTCTGCCCGCAGTGCTGCCCGTCCCGATGTGCACCGTCTCCATCACCCGCGCATTACGGAAGGTGGCGATGAGCGTCGCGACCGCATCGCGCGGGTCGGGATCGATGAGGGCGAGTTGGAACACGTCGTCGGGTTCGGCGCTCTGGGTCAGGGCGACTAGAGGCGGGACTGTCGTTGAGGCATGAGTCGCAGTCACAGTGGGGGAGCTGATGGCCGGTTGCTCGCGTGCAGGACCGGCTGCGATGGTGGGCTGCGCTTCAGTGCGAACCGCGCCCCGCCGCTTGCCGGACGGCAGGTCGTGCTCGATGTCGATCGGTGCCGCGGGCTGGGCCTCCCCGCGTAGAGCGCGGACCAAGAAGTCGACCGTGCCCGGATCGTCGAAGAAGTTCACATGGTTCACCGCCTTCTGTTGCGCCAGGTTTCCACCTAATCCGAAGCAGCCGACGCGGGTGCCCGGGATCGTGATCGCCCCACCGCTTCCCGAATCCACTCGCCAACCGCCTTCGGTCGGAACGACCAGATCGTTGGCCGTGGGAAAGAACAAGTCGGCTCCCGCATCGATGATTCGTTGCAGCACCCCCGCGTCCGGTTCGTAATTGGCGACCAGGGCCGAGTAGGCCTCGTTGGGAGGGTTTGGGGTGGCCTGCAACGCCTGGATGATGTCACCCTTATTGTCCATCGAGGCCAGCCCCGGTAGCCCGCCCACCAGACGGCGAGCGATCCAGGAGAGGGCTTCGCTGACAAATTCGACGCCGGTGGTGAAAGGATTGTCGGGAAATAATTCCAGGACGTTGGAGAGCCAGCTGGTGTACTGGGTGACATGGTCGGGTGAAGCCAGGGGGGTGCCTTCATTCGGGCTGGCGACGAGCACGGCACGGCCCAGTACAAACCGGTCAGCCAGCGAGCCGAAGAGGTCGCGACGTTCCACCAGATGCCGCAGGACCAGGCCACCGCGCGAATGGGTGATCACGTCGAAGGTCGTCGGGCGAGCGGGGAGGGCTTCGAGCAGCATCTGCACGTTGTCTTGCGGCGTGCGACTCAGGGTGAAGTGATCGAATCCATAGATGCGATTGCCATACACCGCCTGCAGTTCTTCGAAGAATGTTCTGCCGTTGCTGCCGCGGGTCTGCGCCAGCGAGCGGAAGGCTGCTTTGGTGCTGGAAAAGGTCCCGTGGATGAACAGAAGATTCCGCTCCGATGCGCTCAACGTCTGTAAGTCTGCGGCAGGCAGGCCCGATTCTCCGCCGAGACTGTCGGCGGTTATGGACAGCCACCCTTCCCGTTGTTTTTTCAATTTCCACGTGGCGGTTTCCCACAGCAGCGCGAGTTTCGAGAGGGCAAAGTCGGCAATTTTCCCTGCCACTTTGAGCACCACGGCTTTGATCGCCGCGCTGATGAATCCGCGGCGGCCGCCTGCTTCAGCGATGGGCGCGGCCGGCACCGGGATCGAGAACCGATAGATTCTCTTCCCGCCGCGTCGAGTCCCGCGTCGGGCCGGTTCCGTCGGCATATGGAAGCGGATGGCTCCGGAGGCGTATCGCGTCATCACGATATACGCGTCGTCAGGAGCGCCTTCGACATCCAGGGTGAGGGGAGCCGGGGCCGCCTCGCCTCGTCTGGCCTTCGGCGTCGCGGTGAGGGTTTGCTCGACTTCCCAGCGCTTGGTGGCGGTGAGGTTGGCCACAAAGGGGTCAGGTACCTCTCCTGCTGCCCGTCGCCCTCCACGAGCCTGTTCCGCCGCACGAACGTCCCAGCCCTCTGTTGTCGACCAGCTTACCTTGCCGGATTTTTTGTGCGCCATGATGGGCCCCCACTTCGCTCGTCATACCGAGCGCAATCGATTCATGTGGTCTTGTAGCTCGTGTCGCGTGAAGCGTGAGGTGAGCGAAGTTGAAACGAGATACGCTTCACGAGTGACGAGCGACGGCGGTTCGACTCGTGACCGTCGTTTGAACTGCTTGCGCTTATCCCACAACCGGAACAATCAGGCAAGAGATTCGTTACGGGGTAGGAAGGAAATACAGGTATTACGCCGTCTGCGATCGTGCCGTCGGTATGCAGCCAGGGGAACCACAAGAATCCTCGCGCGTCCCTGTCGTAGACGGGTTATGGCTCGATTGTCTTACCCCAGTTTTTCAAGAACGGGGCGATCGTGTCGATAGGAATCGGGAAGATGGTGGTCGAGTTTTTCTCGGCGGCAATCTCCACCAGGGTCTGCAGGTAGCGGAGTTGCAGGGCCGCCGGGTTTCGGCTGATCACATCGGCGGCGTCGGCCAGGCGTCGCGAGGCTTCGAACTCACCTTCGGCATGGATGACCTTGGCGCGACGTTCGCGTTCCGCTTCCGCCTGACGCGCGATGGCCCGTTGCATTTCCTGCGGCAAGTCCACGTTTTTTACTTCCACCGCCGTCACCTTGACGCCCCAGGGCTCCGTCTGTTGATCGATGATCCGCTGGAGGTCGGCGTTGATCTGTTCCCGTTTCGACAGCAGGTCGTCGAGCTGACTCTGCCCCAGCACGCTGCGGAGTGTCGTCTGCGACATCATGGAGGTGGCGTAGAGGTAGTCTTCGACTTGGATGATGGCCCGCTCCTGGTCCACGACCCGGAAATAAATGACTGCGTTCACCTTGACGGTGACGTTGTCCTTGGTGATGACGTCCTGGGGCGGCACGTCCATCGTCACGGTCCGCAGGCTGACCCGCACCAGCTTGTCGATGAAGGGGATGATGACCACGACACCGGGACCATTGCCCCCGACGAGTCCCTTGGCAAGCCGGCCCCAACGAAAGATCACGCCTCGTTCGTATTCCCGGAGCACATTGAACCCCATCAAGATCAGCACCGCCACGAGAAACAGGAGTGCAAACGGACTCGCGAGCGGACCCATATCAGACCCCTTTCTTCGAGACCGGTTTCACATACAAACGCAACCCATCCACACGGGTGACTTCAGCTTCGTCGCCGGGCTGGAGCGGCTGCTCGCTGACGGCCTGCCACAGTTCTCCATGCACCGCCAATTGCCCCTGCGGCGTAAGCGCCGTTTTGACCATCCCCACCAGGCCGACCATTTCCTCGCGGCCTGTCACCGGCCGCCGCCGCATCGCCTTCACCCCCATCCCGACCATAAAGAGAGAAAGACCGGCGACGAGTGCGACCACCGGCAGGATGAGCGACCAAGAAATCTGAAGGAACTCCGCATCGGTCTTGATCAGCATGACCGATCCGAGGAGCATCGAGATGATTCCGCCGATGGCCAGCAAGCCGAAACTCGTGACGGTGGCTTCCAGAATGATGAAGACAATCCCGAGGAGGAACAACAGCACGCCCGCGTAGTTCACCGGCAGCGACTGGAGGGAGTAACACGCCAGGATCAGGCTGATGGCGCCGACGATGCCGGGCAGAATGGCTCCGGGGTTATAGAGTTCGGCGATGAGCCCGATGGTGCCGATCGTCATGAGCAGGTAGGCGATGTTCGGATCGCTGAGGATTTTGAGAAACTCCAAGCGAAGCCCCATCGGGAATTCGCGCAGGGTCGCGCCTGTCGTGTGCAATATCGTCGGACCGGATTGAAGCGAGACCGTGCGGCCGTCCAGTTGCTTCAACAATGCCGGCAGGTCATCTGCCACCAGATCGATGATCTTCAGCTTCAGGGCTTCCCGTTCCGTCACGGAGACGCTTTTGCGAACGGCATCCTCTGCCCAGGCGGCGTTCCGACCCCGCTGCGAGGCGATCGATTTGAGGTAAGCCACGGAATCGTTCTCCACCTTTTCCTTCACCGTCTTGTCCATCTCGCCGCCGCCCATGGCGACCGGATGGGCCGCGCCGATATTCGTGCCGGGAGCCATGGCCGCCACATGCGCGGCCATGGTGATGAACACACCGGCAGAGGCGGCACGACTGCTCGAGGGCGACACGTAGACGACCACGGGAATGGCGGCGCCGGTGATGTCCTTGATGATGAGCCGCATCGAAGGATCGAGGCCGCCGGGCGTATTGAGGCGGATGATCAAGGCCTGAGCCCCGCTCTCTTGCGCTGATAGGAGCGCATCATGCAGGTATTCGGCGGAGACAGGGGTAATAACTCCGTCATAGGTGGCGAGCACCACGAACGATTCGGCTCGCACGGCGATTGGCTCTGCTAAGAGCGCGGTGAGCAGCGCAATCGCGGCGACCATCATTGGGGGAAGCGGCAGCCGGGGAAGAGGTCTTCGCACATCCATCCAGATGTCCCTCCTACGAAGTGGAGGCGCAGGGAGATGAACCGGATACTTAAAGCATACGAGCCGCTACGGAACCAGTCAAGGATGGGAGATGGGGGGGAGCTTATGGCCGATGCCCGGTAGCAGGAACAGAACCAGGAATCTCGTGAAGCGTCTTTTGTGGCTCGTGTTTAAAGAAGGACAGCAGGACAAACGAATGACGTTTCGCGTCTGACGATGCGGAGAGCAGTAGCGGACACATCAGCTAGGAGCCTGTCCGAGTAACGCCTAAAGGCAATGCGCGATGTGGTTTCTCTGCTGCATGGCTACAACAGTCACATCGTGGGACGTCGATCAGCTGGTGCTGCGGCCTCCCTCGATTCAGGAACTGGTGCCCACGGGACATCTGGCGCACTTCGTGCGGGACCTGGTCCGAGACTCGCTGGACCTGTCGGCCATCCTGAAGACCGACACGGAAGATCGCGGGTTTCCGCCGGACGACCCCGTCATGATGACCGCCCTGTTGCGGTCTGCCGACGGACAAGGACCCTCCGCCTCGCGGCGGATCGCGAAGGCGTGTGAGGAGCGGGTGGACGTCATGGCGGTGACCGCCCGACAGGCGCCCGACTTTCGCACGGTCAGCGATTTTCGGAAGCGCCATCTCACGGCGTTGGGCGAGCTGGTCACGCAAGTGCTCAAGTTCTGCCAGAAGGCGGGGTTGGTCACGTTGGGGCACGTGGCGCTTGAGGGCACGAAACTCAAGGCCAATGCCTCGAAGCACAAGGCGATGAGTTATGGCCGCATGCAACAGGCCGAAGCGGACCTGACGGCGACGGTGTAGGGGTGGCTGGAGAAGGCGGCGGCCCTCGACGCCCGAGAAGATGTGGAGTGGGGCCGAGACCGTCGTGGGGATGAGCTGCCGGCGTGGATCACGGATAAGCAGCACCGGCTGGAGAAGATTCGGCATGCGAAGGTCGCCTTGGAGGCGGAGGCTCGTGCGAACGCCCAGGCCGCGCACACGCGTCGTGCGGGCAATGCCGAGGCTCGGCCTCAGCGAGGCCGCCCGCCCATACACCCGCCAGGCGCCCCTCGGGACAGGGCCCAGCGCAATTTCACCGATCCCGATAGCCGAATCATGAAGACGACAGAGGGCTTCGTGCAAGGGTACAACGCGCAGGCGGCGGTGGATGCGGCCAGCCAGATCATCGTGGCGCACCGAGTAACGGCGGCGGCCACCGACCTGCAGCAACTCGCTCCGATGGTGGCCCAGATCAAGCAGCAGACCGGTCGGCAGGCGCGGGAGGTGTCGGCCGATGCCGGCTACAGTTCGGACGCCAACTTCCGAGAGCTGAATCGGCGTCATATCCGTGGCTACGTCGCGACGGGCCGGCAACAACACGGGCACGCCGCGGCCGACGGAAGCCGTCAGGCGAAGGCTGGGACTCGCACACGAGCCATGCAGGTGACGCTGAGACGGGGTGGTCATCGCAGTCGATATCGGCTGCGCAAGCAGACCGTGGAGCCCGTCTTCGGCCAGATCAAACAGGCGCGCGGGTTTCGGCAGGTGCGGCTGCGCGGGATCGAGAAGGTAACCCAGGAGTGGAGTCTGGTGTGCAGCGCCCATAACCTCTTGAAGCTGGCGAAGGCCCTCACCAGGTAAGGGTGTAAGCCCGGCACGATTCCGCCGTGAGGTTTCAACGTGGTCGAGTTCCTCGGGGGATGTCATCCCGCCCCCCCCGATGAGAACATCGGAGCAGCTTCTAAGAAAGCCGGCTTTAATTGCTCGTCGGACCATTACTCGGACAGGCTCCTAGGCCTCTCCAAGGAGTCAGTCTCATGGCTGGGTTGCTCTCATGTACCTGTGCCGGCATCCTTGCCAAGCCGCTTACGAGACTGCCCGGAGTGTCCTTCGGCCGTTGGTGCGGGGAAATCTTTTATGTGTATAGGCAAGGGGTGTTGAAATTGGTCCGGTATTCCGGGACTTGTATCGTCGATGGATGTGGTGGAAGCCTGTCTCTTACAGGCGAAAGAGAAGCAATGGCAAATTTAGTGGGTGTGTCAGGGCAGCGGTGGGTATTGGCCTGCAAGAACGTTCCGACGGAGCATCCTCGTACGCCATTTGACTTCACGGCCCCCGATCGAGCTCAGGTTCCGAACGGTTCGTCCGAACGCGAATTAGCCCGTACGGCGTGACTCTTCCCTGGTTTCTTCTTGCATCTCTCCTGAACAAACGATTCGAGCTCACGATGTCCCAGTAGGGAAGGGCCTTATTGGGAGGATACTTCCTCCTGACTGAAGATGATTTTCCAGCGGGAAACGGGTATTCTTCCGTCAACTAATAGCCTTCCCTATAGGTCATCTTTCTCATGTCAAAGTCATAAATGAGTACGGACTTTTTCTCGAAACCGATTCTGAATACTCCGTATGCATGCCCCGCCCGGCATTGGGAACTCGATGAGCAAGGCCAGCCGACGCATCAAATCATAGAGAGCCGCCGTCCTGCCGAATTCATCACGCCGATTCCCAAGCCCAAGAAACGAAAATCCTCAGAAAAGCAGTCTTCGATGGTTTTCGACGAGGGAAAGGGGCTCTCAACACAGGAACAGCAGTATGACATCACGGCCATCATCAACGGGGTGCGTACCCAAGTTGAGGCATGGCGAAATTTGCAGAGCTCGAATGATTGGCAGGTCACTCCCGAAACTGCTCGCTTACTGCAACACTGGCGGCATCACAAGTTCAGTAACACTCGACCATTCTTTTGCCAAGTTGAGGCGGCTGAAACGGCCATCTGGCTGACAGAAGTTGCCCCCAATACCAAGGCAGGCAAAGGTTTTCTTGAGCACCTCGCGAACGCCAACAACGACGCGAATCCAGGCTTAACGCGACTGGCGTTGAAACTGGCCACAGGAGCCGGCAAGACCACGGTCATGGCCATGCTGATCGCGTGGCAGACGATCAACGCCGTACGGCGCCCCAACAGTAAGAAATTCACCCGTGGTTTTCTCGTCGTGACGCCTGGCCTCACGATCAAAGACCGCCTGCGCGTTCTTCAGCCGAATGATCCGGACAGTTACTACGCGAGCCGTGAATTGGTGCCCAATGATCTGCTCGGCGATGTGAGTCACGCGAAGATCGTCATCACCAATTTTCACTCGTTCAAACTTCGAGAACGAATCGAGTTGTCAAAGGGTGGCCGGTCGCTGCTTCAAGGACGAGGCGAAGAGCTGCAGACTCTCGAAACCGACGGCCAAATGCTCCAGAGAGTGATGCCCGATTTGATGGGCATGAAGAATATTCTCGTCCTCAACGACGAGGCGCACCATTGCTACCGAGAGAAGCCAGGTGCAAAGGCCGAGGAAGAAGACCTCAAAGGGGATGATAGGAAAGAGGCCGAGAAGAACAGCGAAGCGGCTCGCCTCTGGATTTCCGGCCTAGAGATAGTCACACGAAAACTCGGTGTCACGCAGATCGTCGATCTATCGGCCACCCCATTCTTTCTGAGTGGCTCAGGTTACGCGGAGGGCACCCTCTTCCCCTGGACCATGAGCGACTTCTCGCTCATGGACGCCATTGAGTGCGGCATCGTCAAACTCCCGCGTGTGCCCGTCGCCGACAACATTCCTGGTGAAGAGATGCCCATGTTCCGCAATCTGTGGGAACATATCCGGGCGAAAATGCCCAAGAAAGGGCGAGGCAAGTCCGACAAACTCGATCCACTCAGCCTACCGCCGCAACTCCAAACCGCGCTCGAAGCCCTCTATGGTCACTACGAGAAGACCTACGAGCTTTGGGACAAAGCCGGTATCCGAGTGCCGCCCTGCTTCATTGTCGTCTGCAACAACACCTCCACCTCCAAGTTGGTCTACGACTATATCTCCGGCTTTCTCCGCGAGAACGATGATGGGTCAGAGACTCCTATAGCCGGACGCCTCGCGCTGTTTCGCAACTTCGATGAACACGGTAACCCGTTCGCCCGGCCGAACACTTTACTGATTGACAGCGAGCAACTCGAATCCGGCGAAGCCCTGGACGACAAATTTCGCAGTATGGCCGCCGATGAAATCGCCCGCTTCCGAAACGAGGTCATGCAGCGCGGTGGCAAGCTGGCTGATGAACTCCGAACAGGGAAAGAACTCGATGACGTGACACTGCTCCGAGAAGTCATGAACACCGTGGGCAAATACGGCCAGTTGGGCGGGTCAATCCGCTGCGTCGTCTCCGTCTCCATGCTCACCGAGGGCTGGGATGCAAATACCGTGACGCATGTGTTGGGCGTTCGAGCCTTCGGCACGCAGCTCCTTTGCGAACAGGTCATTGGCCGCGCCCTCCGCCGCCAGTCCTACGATCTGAATGAAGATGGGCTATTCAATGTGGAATACGCCGATGTCTTGGGCATTCCCTTCGACTTTACTGCCAAGCCGGTGGTCGCGCCTCCTCAGCCGCCTCGCGAAACTATCCACGTCAAGGCCATGCGTCCCGAACGCGATCTCCTCGAAATCCGTTTCCCGCGTGTGGTGGGCTACCGCGTCGAATTGCCCGAGGAACGTCTATCTGCCGAGTTCAACCAGGACTCCATGCTGGAGCTGACCCCGGACCTGGTCGGGGCGACAGAGACAAGAAACTCAGGAATCATTGGCGCACCGGCGGACCTCACGCTGGTTCATACCGGGGATGTTCGGCCCTCGCAGGTTCTCTATGAGCTGGTGTCTCATCTTGTGCTGACCAAGTGGCGCGATCCGGGTGAAGATCCCAAGCTCCACCTCTTTGGGCAGCTGAAGCGCATCGCCCGACAATGGCTTGATGGGTACCTCGTCTGCAAGGGCGGCACCTATCCAGCGCAGTTAAAATACAAGATGCTGGCTGACATGGCTTGCGAACGCATCACCGCCGGGATCATACGAAAGTTCGTCGGCCAGCGGCCAATCATGGTGCTGCTCGATCCCTATAACGCCACTGGTTCCACCGCTCACGTTAACTTCAACACCTCAAAAACCGATCGCTGGGAGACGGATGCCCGCCGTTGTCACCTCAACTGGGTCATCCTCGATAGCGATTGGGAAGGGGAATTCTGCCGCGTGGTCGAGTCCCATCCACGCGTTCGGGCCTACGTTAAGAACCACAACCTCGGTTTCGAAGTGCCGTACCGCTATGGCTCAGAATCGCGGAAGTATCTGCCCGACTTCATCGTGCTGGTGGACGACGGACACGGCGAGGAAGATCTCTTGCACCTCATCGTCGAGATCAAAGGATACCGGCGCGAAGACGCGAAGGAGAAGAAATCGACCATGGAGACCTACTGGGTGCCTGGTGTGAATCATCTGGGCACCTATGGGCGCTGGGCCTTTGCCGAGTTCACTGAGGTCTATCAGATCGAGGCCGACTTCAAGGCCAAGGTCGAAAGCGAATTCAACAAGATGATCGACAAGGTCACAGGCGCGAAGGATTGATTGACGACGATGCCGACGAAACGACTCAGAATCTTTATCAGCAGCGTGCAGAAAGAGTTCGCGCAACTTCGCCGGGACCTGAAAGCCTTCTTGCTCGGTGATGCCGTGCTGCGCCGTTTTGTGACTGAGGTGTTTCTGTTCGAGGAGATGCCGGCCAAGGACCGCCGCGCCGATCAAGTCTATCTCGAAGAAGTCGAACGCTGCGACATCTACCTGGGCCTCTTCGGTTATGAATACGGCAACGAAGACCGGCAAGGCGTGTCCGCGACGGAGCGCGAATATAATCACGCCACCCAACTGGGCAAACCCCGGCTGATCTATGTCTGGGGCGCCGACGACAGCAAGCGCGCCGTCAAGATGAAGTCGTTGGTTCGGAAAGTCGGCAGCGAACTGATCCGTCGCCGTGTCGAAGATGTGAGCGCGCTGACGACCGAGGTCTATGCCAGCCTTGTGGACTATCTGGACGACATGGGCGCGCTGCGTGTCCCGCCGTTCGATACCTCCGCATGCGACGGCGCCGGCCTGAAAGACCTCTCGCGCAAACGTATCGGCTGGTTCCTGGAAACCGCTGGCCGCGAGCGCGGTTTTCCACTCAAGCCTAACACCACGACCCAGGCCCTGCTCACCCACCTCAATCTGCTCGACCATGGCAAGCCCACCAATGCCGCCATGCTCCTGTTTGGCGCGAATCCTCAGCGCTTTCATCGCACCGCCGAGACCAAATGCGTGCATTGCCACGGCACTGAGTATCGCCGCCCCTTCGCCTCCCAACAGATTTATTCCGGCGACCTGTTCGACCAGGCGAATCAGGCGCACGATTTCGTGCTGGCAAAAATCAACCGTGCCATCGGTACCCGCGCCGTCAGCATCACCGCACCGGCCACCTACGAACTGCCGCCCGATGCCGTGGGTGAGGCGATCGTCAACGCCATCGCCCACCGCGATTATCACAGTAACGCTTCAGTCGAGGTCCGCCTGTTTGCCGACCGGCTTGAAGTCTGGAACCCCGGTTCGCTCCCTGGAACGCTCACGCTCGACGACTTGCGCAATGATCATCCTTCCGTGCCCCGCAACCCGCTGATTGCCGAGTCGCTCTATCTCACCCGCTACATTGAGAAAGTAGGGTCGGGTACCCAGCGCATGATCGAGCTCTGCCGGCAAGCTGGACTGCCCGAACCGGATTACGAACTGCGCGCCGGATCGTTCGTCCTCACCCTGTGGCGCAACTGGCTGACCGATGAGGTGTTGGCCCGACTCGATCTCAGCGGGAGGCAGCGGCAAGCTATTGCCGTTGTCAAAGCCCAAGGTCACATCACGAATCGGAATCTCCGCGAGCAGAGTGGTGTAACCATTCGGACAGCTTCCCGCGACCTGGAAGATCTCGTCCGAAAAGGAGTACTGACGAAAGTCGGGGACACGGGCCGGAGCACCTTCTATGTGATATCCCGTAAACTGGACACAAACAGGACAAACAGGACATGAATGAGACAGGCCCACAAACTGGCCATAAACCGGACAAACAGGACAGGAAAGGGCTCACAAAGGGCTCAAACGACTCATTCCGACCCCGGCAACCGTTATGAACTGGTCAGCCCGGCGGGAAAGGGGTCACAAAGGGGCCACATGGGACATGTATGGGACATGGCGAGCGCAATGACAAATAGAAACAAACAGGTATAACCATGGCCAAGACACCCAAGAACACCACCGGTTCGAAGAAGAGCGTCGAAGCGCTGAAGCACGACGAAGCCAAGCGCAAGAACATCCCCACGGCTGAATACCAGTCCGTCTTACAAAAGACAGAGCAAGACCCGGTTCGTGTTGCCTATAAACGCGAGGCAGCCAGACTCGAAGAGGAAAAGACAGGACGCAACCGCGATCTCGACCCGCAGCTCATCTGGCGTGGCAAGGATGAGCAAGATTGGTCCGACCTCGTCGTCCAGGCCCCGCCGCTCTACATTCAGGAGAAAGTCCACCCCAAGGCACTCATCGACGACCTGCTGCGTGAGTCGCGTGAGCGTGAATACGAAACCGGGCAACTCACGCCCGACCTGTTCGCGGACTTTAACGGCATCCCCAAGGGCGTGGACAAGACCGAGTTCTATCAGCACGACCAGAACTGGTCGAATCGCATGATTCTCGGCGACTCGTTACAAGTGATGGCGAGCCTCGCCGAGCGTGAAGGATTGCGCGGCAAGGTGCAGTGCATTTATCTCGACCCTCCCTACGGCATCAAATTCAACAGCAACTTCCAGTGGTCTACCACCAGCCGCGACGTGAAGGACGGTAACGCCAGCCATATCACTCGCGAGCCCGAGCAGGTCAAAGCCTTCCGCGATACCTGGCGCGATGGCATCCATAGCTACCTCACCTACTTGCGGGATCGGCTCACAGTCGCCCGCGATCTCCTCACCGATTCCGGCTCCATCTTCGTGCAGATCGGCGATGAAAATGTCCATCGCATACGGGCGGTGATGGATGAAGTTTTCGGTGAGGATAATTTCTGTTCAACAATTCAAGTCACTAAAACGGGAAGCCAATCCGGCGCTCTTCTGTCAAATGTTGCGGATTCCATTGTTTGGTATTCGAAATCAAAACCGAATATCAAATTCCGGAAATTCTTTCTGGAACGCCCCGAAAGAGAATCCCGTGAGGCGTCGCCCGATCCTGTTCTGTCTTCGGGCTTCAGAACGAACACTTCTGTTCCATTCACATTTAGAGAGAAAGTCTATGATCCGGGCACCAGCTACAACTGGAAAACCCACCTTGTAGGAATGGAGCGATTAGCAAAGGCGGATCGCCTGATTCCGCAAAAGACAGCACTCCGATACGCACGGTATTTCGAAGACTACCCTGTAAAGGAAGCCAGTAACATCTGGGCAGACTTAGGCGGGGCATCCGATCTGATTTATGTAGTCCAGACAGCCACCAAGGTTATTCAGCGTTGTATCCTTATGGTCACTGACCCCGGTGACCTTGTGCTCGATCCGACGTGCGGTTCCGGCACTGCCGCCACCGTCGCCGAGCAATGGGGCCGGCGGTGGATCACGATTGATACGTCGCGTGTGGCGCTGGCGCTGGCCCGTGCGCGCATCATGGGCGCGCGCTATCCGTTTTACCTATTGGCTGATTCCCTAGAAGGCCAGATCAAAGAAGCTGAAGTATCCCATACCGCGCCGTCGTCGCAGCCAGTGCACGGAAACATTCGCCATGGCTTCGTCTATGAACGCGTGCCGCACATTCAATTAAGTGACATCGCCAACAACGTGGAGATCGATGTCATCTGGGACAAGTGGCAGACAACGCTAGAGCCGTTGCGCGAGTTGTTGAACACCGCACTCAAGAAGACGCCTGCCGTCCGAAGCCTTGGCGAAGGAGGGTGGCAGGAGTGGGAGATTCCCCGTGAAGCCGATGCCAAGTGGCCGGACGCGGCGAAGAAGCTGCACGCCGATTGGTGGCAAGCCCGCATCGCCAGGCAGCAGGAAATTGATAAGTCCATTGCCGCCAAGGCTGAGGTCGAATACCTCTACGATAAGCCCTATCCCGATAACAAGAAGGCCCGCGTGGCCGGGCCATTCACGGTCGAAAGCCTCTCGCCACACCGTGTGCTTGGGGTGGATGAAAACGACAAATTGATCGACCAGCTGAAGGAACGCAGCCCGGAGTACGGTGCGAAGCAAAGCTTTGCCCAAATGATTTTGGATAATTTGAAGACTGCCGGCGTTCAGCAGGCTCACAAGGAAGGTCGCATCACCTTTACCACTCTCACGCCATGGCCTGGCGATCTCGTCTGTGCCGAAGGCCGGTATATCGAAGGCAACGCCACAACGGGCGTTGAAAAGCGCGCTGCCATCTTCATCGGCCCGGAGTTTGGGACTGTCACCCGCCCCGACCTGGTCGCTGCCGCCCGCGAGGCGGGCGATGCCGGCTTCGATGTGTTGATCGCCTGCGCCTTCAACTACGACGCCCACTCTACGGAGTTCAGCAAGCTGGGCCGCATTCCGGTGCTCAAAGCCAGGATGAACGCTGATCTGCACATGGCCGACGATCTCAAGAATACCGGCAAGGGAAACCTCTTTGTCATTTTCGGTGAGCCTGATATTACGGTGGTCAGTGGCCAGTGGTTGGTGGCCAGAAATGGGAGGATGATCGCCAATTATGAGCACGTTAAAGAGTTATCAGGACTTGGAAGTCTGGAGGAAATCAATCGAGCTGGCCGAGCAGGTCTATCGGATATCGGGAAGGTTTCCGGTGGAGGAACGGTTCGGACTAACGTCCCAAGTTCGGCGGGCCGTGGCGTCAGTGGCGGCGAATATCGCGGAGGGAGCGGAACGGGAAGGGACGCGGGAGTTCCTCCAGTTCCTGGGGATCGCGAGCGGGTCACTGGCGGAGACGGAAACATTTCTGCATTTGGCTGCAAGGCTTGGGCTGGTGTCCCAGCCCGATATCAATCCGATTCTAGAACAGGCGGCCACCGTTGGTCGAATGCTCAACGGACTCAAGCACTCTCTGCGCTCGAAAACCTGAGGGAATCGGATTTCCCTCTTTCACTGACCACCGACCACAGGGCACAGGTCACCGTCCACGGCGTGGACGTATTCAAGCCTCAGACCGGCGAAGTCATCAGCGACGGCGCCGACGGCATCGCCTGCTGGTTCATCGATACCGACTATAACGAAGAGAGCTTCTTCGTCCGCCACGCCTATTTCCTAGGCGCGAACGATCCCTATAGCGCGCTCAAGACCACACTCAAAGCGGAGATTGATCCAGAAGCCTGGGCCACCCTCAATAGTGACACCTCACGCGCCTTCCCCAAACCGAAGTCCGGACGCATCGCCGTGAAAGTCATCAACCATCTCGGCGATGAGGTGATGAAGGTGTTTAAGGCATGATCAGGCATTTATATCAACTTATTCGAGAATTCATGTATAAAAGAGTGTAAATCAAAGCATGGAACCCTCTAGAACATCCACAACTGTCCCCGAGCTCAAGCTATCGCATGCACCGATTGTGGAAGCGGTGCTTGATATTGACTGTGACATGCCGCCCGCGTTCGACCTCGCCGCGGTGGAAGGAAAATTACAAGACGCCTTCCGCGATGAATATCCTAAGTTTCGAACGCAATATCTTGAGGAGTTTCGCATTGAGCGGGAAGGGGATCAGCCGTCGAGGCATTCAGCGAAGCGCGCGATTCAATCGTTGCAATTTCTGCAGAACGAGGGGAAACAGCTGGTGCAAGTTCGGACGCAGGGTTTCTCCTTTAATCGATTAGCTCCGTATGGCACACTGGATGAGTATTTGCCTGAGATTGAAAGGGTTTGGGGTCTTTTTACTAGCATTGCCTCGCCCGTTCAAATTCGAATTGTGCGTCTTCGTTACATTAATCGTATTTTGCTTCCGTTTGCCAACGAGCATGTGGAGTTGGAGCATTACCTGAAAGTGAGTCCGAGGCGCCCTGAGGAGGAGCAACTGCAATTTGCTGGTTTCCTGAACCAGTACGCCGCAGTGGAGGTGGGTACGGGGCATCAGGTTAATATCGTCTTGACCTCCCAGCCACGTGAGAACGACATGCTTCCTATTATTCTCGACATTTGCGTGGCCAGCACGGAAACGGCCCCACCCGAAAACTGGACTTGGATTTTAGCGAAGGTCCAGTCATTAAGAGTCTTGAAGAACCGTATTTTCAGAAACACGTTGACCGACAAATGCCTGACCCTCTTTCAGCAACACTAGGTATCTGGCTAGGATATGCAACCGTGCAAGGGTATGCGCGCGAAAGTAGCGCCGTTTCCTCCGAAGCCCGGGTGCTGCGCAATGCTGTCAACGGTGTGCTGAAATTGGCTGAGCGATCGCAGGTCCTTTTTGGTGATAAAGCCGCTGCCATTTCGCAGCTAAGAACCATTGCGAATGAGTGCGCTGAGGTTGGCTGGGATGGTTATAATGCCTCTCCCATTGAATGGACATCCGTTCGATTGGCCGAGGAATTTATTCGTGCAATGCCTGACGATTTGCCATTGCCAGAATTCGCTCCGGAGCCTGATGGCTCTGTTTCTCTGGATTGGATTCAGTCCCGGAATCGCCTGTTCTCACTAAGCATGGGCATGACCAACCGGCTGGCCTATGCTTGGCTAGATGGTTCGGACAAGGGGCATGGCGTAGCCCGATTCGACGGGGAGAGAATTCCGACAAGAGTCATCGAAGGTATCACCGGGATCATGAATCATGGGAGTGCTCCCATCGGGGCTCGCTGAGGTAATTAGTGATGACGAAGATCTCGCGAGGTTTCTGACATCTTCGAGCCAGTTTAACGCCCACATGGCGAAACCAGCCTCTTTTCTGCCAAATCCTCAAGATCGCGAAACCTCTATTTTCCGCCACGGGAACAACCCCCTAGATAGGTTAAGGGCAATTGGCGTCGAACATGTCGCCGGCCAACGCAATCTTCATGGAGCTGCCATTTTCAAAGCCCGCCACGTCAGAGCTGCACAACTCGATGTAACCGCAGCGGAGCCCCCTCCGCGGCACGCTGCGATTCGGAATTGGCCTTGGCTTGAGAACGACCCTGAGTTGCAGAGGGCAAAGCAGAAGGAAATGGCGGCTGTCATTTCTAGCAAAGCAGAGTTGGTGCGTCTTTGAGAAAACCACGAAATTGAACGAATGGAATTTCGTATTGCTGATACCTTCACTGACAGCCTCTCACGCCTGACCGGCGAGAAGCAGAAGGCCGTCAAGACGACTGCCTTCGACTTGCAGCTCAACCCGGCCAACCCGGGAATGAGCTTTCACAAGCTCGACAAGGCCAAGGATAAAAACTTCTGGTCGGTTCGCGTCAGCGGCGACATTCGACTGATTGTCCACAAGACTCAAGGCAGCCTTCTGCTCTGCTATGTCGATCACCACGACAAGGCGTACGACTGGGCCGAGCGCCGTAAACTGGAAACCCATCCCAAAACAGGTGCGGCTCAGTTAGTGGAGATTCGCGAGAAGGTTCAGGAGATTGTCGTTCCGAAATACGTCGAAGCCCCGAAGGCAGAGCCCACCCAAAAGACGCTGTTCTCTAAGATGCCTGATGCGGAGTTGCTGAGTTACGGCGTGCCTGCAGAATGGCTGCAGGACGTGCGCCAGTCTACAGAAGACACACTTTTAACGTTGGTCGATCATCTGCCCGGCGAGGCTGCAGAGGCACTTCTTGAACTGGCGACTGGCGGGAAGCCCCGCCCGCCTCAGGCAGTGGTTGCGATGGCAAACCCCTTCGATCACCCTGACGCACAACGCCGGTTCCGCGTGATGACCAACGTCGAGGAGCTGCAGCGCGCACTTGAGTTCCCCTGGGAGAAGTGGACGGTTTTTCTCCACCCGGAGCAACGGCAATGGGTGGAACGGGACTACAGCGGTCCTGCGCGAGTGTCGGGCTCGGCAGGGACGGGGAAAACGATCGTGGCGTTGCATCGGGCCACATTTCTGGCTCGTGCCCATCCCGATGCCCGAGTATTACTCGCCACATTTTCTGACACACTGGCGCATGCGCTCCATACGAAGCTGAGGCGACTGGTCGGCAATGAACCACGCCTTGGAGAACGCATTGACGTACATTCGTTGAATGCGCTTGGCTTACGGCTCTACAAATCGCTCTTGGGGCCGGTCAAGCTGGCAAGTCGTGGTGATGTGCGGGAACTCCTTCGCGAGGCATCAAAAGCAGTATCCGGCCACAAGTTCAGCCTCCATTTCCTTCTTACCGAATGGGAACAGGTTGTAGATGCCTGGCAGTTGGCAAGCTGGGAGGCCTACCGCGATGTGGCTCGGTTGGGACGCAAGACTCGGCTTCCCGAAGCGCAACGGGCGGTCTTGTGGTCGATTTTCGAGAAGGTCCGCAGTGGTTTGAAGGAGCGTGGGGTCATGACTCAGGCGGCTGTGTTCACAGCGGTAGCGGCTGCAATGACAAAGAGCAAGAACCCACCGTTCGAATTTGTAGTCGTGGACGAAGCACAGGACCTCAGCATTTCACACTTGCGGTTCTTTGCAGCACTTGGAGCAGGGCGTCCCAATGCCCTCTTCTTTGCCGGCGACCTCGGCCAACGGATTTTCCAGCAGCCGTTCTCTTGGAAAGCCCTGGGTGTCGATATTCGCGGACGGTCTCGCACACTTCGGGTCAATTACCGAACGTCACATCAAATCCGCAAGCAAGCTGATCGTCTCTTAGGACCAGAGGTGTCCGATGCCGATGGTAACGTCGATGATCGGAGAGATACCGTCTCTGTATTCAACGGCCCACCGCCTTTGATCCAAGTCCTGAAGAATGAGAAAGAAGAGATCAAGACGGTCAGTGCCTGGCTATCAGAGCATCTGAAGATGGGAGTAGCACCTCATGAGTTTGGGGTGTTTGTCCGGTCTGAGGCCGAGCTGTCACGCGCCCGTGCTGCCGTTGAGGACGCTGGAATCCCATTCAAGGTTCTTGATGAGCACGTCGAAACAACGAGCGGCTACGCTTCAATCAGCACCATGCACTTGGCCAAAGGCTTGGAATTTCGCGCGGTAGCCGTGATGGCCTGCGACGATGAAATTATCCCTCTGCAGGAACGAATTGAAACAGTGGGTGACGATGCAGACTTACAGGAAGTTTATGACACCGAGCGGCATCTACTTTACGTAGCCTGCACCCGTGCCCGAGACTATTTACTGATGACCAGCGTTGCTCCGGCATCGGAGTTTCTGGATGATCTAAGGCTTACTCGGCAGCAATAGGCTAGTGTAGTGCGTCCAACGCTTCTTGACATTTGGCGACGTTGGCCAAAATGTGTTCCGCGGACGCTGTCCAGGTGAAGACCCGGGGCTTCAGGTTGTGATGATGGACGTAGGCGTCGATGGCGGCCATGAGTTCACGGACGTTGCGGAAACTGCCTCGGCGAATGCGCTTGTCCGTGAGGTCTCGAAACCACCGTTCCACCATATTGAGCCACGAACTTGATGTGGGGATGACGTGTAGATGGAAGCGCGGATGCCGGCGCACCCAGCTCTTCACCCGAGGATGTTTATGGGTCCCATAGTTGTCCACAATGAGATGCAGATCGAGAGGGGAGAGGGTCTCGGCGTCGATCTTCTTGAGGAACCGGATGAACTCCTGATGCCGATGCCGCGGCAGGCAATCGCCGATCACGTTCCCATCGAGCCGGTTCAGCGCCGCAACAAGGTCGTCGTGCCATGGCGTGTATAGCAGGCTGCGGAAAAACTCGATTGTTGCGTAATACGTGACGATCAACTCAGACGTCGTGTCGGTATCAGCATCACCCGCAGGCTGCGCAACAAGGCCGTCCAGCAGGCCGCAGCACGCGAAGAGGCGAATCGTACTCGCGCCGTACGGTGAGCTTCTGAGCGCCGCGAGAACGCCGCTGGCGGACTTTTTCCGCAGCCTGCTAGGCATGCGTCCGGGTCCCACTGCGGCCCTTCTTCATCGGCAGGCCTGGCTGGGTGCGGTCGAGGGCTTGGATCTGGCTGTTCTCGTCCACGGAGAGCACCACGGACTTGTCCGGAGGATTCAGATACAGCCCCACCACGTCGTAGAGCGTCTCAACAAACTGGGTGTCACGGCTGCGCTTGACGGGCTTGCTCAGAGGAGGCTTGAGCCCCTGCTGCTTCCAGATGCGGCGCACCGTGGCTTCGCTGACCCCTTGCGCGTCCGCCAGGGTCCGGGTACTCCAGTGCGTCGTAGCGGGTGGCGTGTTGTGCAGGGTTGCCTCAACGATCGTGCGGCCCTGCATTCTACGCGTGGAGAATCGAGCGGTCTATCCCGCGGGTGCATAGAAGTGGCCCCATTCGTTTGAACAGCAGCCCGAGGGTTTTCAGTGGACTCTCTGCTCATTCTCACGCTGCCAGTTTACCCGTCGGCAGCATCA
>ERZ1292625.1125-Hain-H41-01um-R1-1125-length-34502-cov-14_pt1 | contig 34502 bp, 31 predicted proteins | sample MGYA00564400_ERZ1292625 | MGnify/ENA primary metagenome ERZ1292625 (study PRJEB36523, sample SAMEA6512639) | groundwater metagenome | collected 2019-01-08 | study: AquaDiva: Metagenomics assemblies of 32 groundwater samples
TATTTGATAAAGAATGTCTACAATGTTCATGGCACACAAAGAATAAACCAATTGTTTTTGCAAATTTAAAAAATTATGTCAAAAAATATTCTGGACATCCAATTGTATACAACTCATCAGTTTTTGAAACAAAGACAATCAAAGAAGCTCAAAAGGAATTTAAAAAAGTAAACGCAAAATATTTTTATCTGGTAAAATTTGAGGAGTATAAAGAAAAACTTCCATTTTCACCAGGAGACTTGGGAATTAAAAAGGTATATTCCAATGCTAATGCAGAGATTTGGGAGGTAGAATAAGCAAAACTTGCCACTTTGTGGTAAAAAAAATATGAACATACTAGTATTTTCATGGAGAGATCCTAAACATCCACTTGCTGGTGGAGCTGAGCAATCGATGCATGAACACATGAAGGGGTGGGTCAAGGCAGGACATAACGTTACATTTTTTTCTTCGAAGATAAATGGACTTTCTCAAACAGAAAATATTGATGGCATTAAAATAATTAGACAGGGTTATCAATATTTAGGAGTTCAAATAAGTGCATTTTTTTTCTACTTTCGACATCGAAAGGAGTTTAATTTTGTTGTTGATCAATTCCATGGAATTCCTTTTTTTACACCATTATATGTGTTTAAGCCAAAACTTGCTGTACTACAAGAAGTTACAAAAGAAGTCTGGTTCAAAAATCCATTAACTTTTCCAATCAATTTAATTGTTGGATTAATAGGTTATATTTTTGAACCATTTATTTTTTTGTTTTACAGAAATTGTAAATTTATGGTTGGGTCAAATTCTGCAAAAGAAGACTTGATTAAATTTGGTATACCAAGTATTAATATTACTATTGTTCCACATGGTGTAATGCTTCCTAAATTAATTCCAAAACATCAAATTACAAATCCTAAAATGATTACCTATTTTGGCCCTTTAACACCAGATAAAGGAATAATGAATGCAATTAGTGTTTTTAATATATTAAATAAAAAAGGAAATTATAAGTTTTGTATAATAGGTAGACCAGAAACAGATGAATATTACAAAAAAGTAATGGATTCCATAGAACGGTTTGGACTTTTAGATAAGATTGAGTTTTGGAAGCGGCCGAGTGACGAAGAAAAATTTGAAATTTTATCAAAATCATATGTATTAATTAATCCTTCAATAAGAGAGGGGTGGGGTTTGGTGAATATTGAAGCTAATCTCGTTGGAACTCCCGTAATTGCGTATCCATCACAAGGATTAGTTGACTCTGTAAAGCACGGAGTAAGTGGAATATTAACAAAAAGTAGTACACCTGAGAATTTGGCTAGTGAAATAGAGAGATTAACAAGCAATAGGGACGAATATGCTAAATTAGTAGAAGGATCTAAAAAATGGGCCAGCAATTTTAATTGGGAAAAATCAAGAAAAGTGAGTTTGGATTTGATTCATGTTTAATATTTTTAATTCTCCTTGCCCTCTTTTTTTAGTGGCATACTTTAATACTCTTTCAAAATCACTAAATAATTTTCTACTATCATCCACAAAGTCCATTGGGTGAAACCAAACATGAAATACTTTACATTGTTTTATGGCATTATTTATTCCCATTTTTGATTTTAGATATCTTACACCAAGTGGAATATATTTTTTTAAACCTCTTCCTGAGACGAAATACATAGACCCATTTATATTTAAAATTCCACTTTTCATTACTGGTTTGTATACAGGTGGAAATCTAGGGATTAGTAGTTCATACTCATTTTTATCAGCTCCTCTGTAGGATTTAAAACCTGCATCCTTAAGTTCTTGTAAGTATTTAACTTTGTTTCGAGGAAATACAAATGAACTTTTTTTAAAACTATTAAATTCAGATTGTGCTTCTTGTTTTGTAATTTCTGTAAAAACAGGATGAGTATAAGAATGACTACCAATTTCTTGATTTTTAATCATCATAATTTTATTAATTACATCTGATCCGCAATAGTTTGAATCATTTTTTTCATTTAATTTACCGACTGTTGCCCAAGTAGTTGGAATGTTATATTTCTTGAATAGATTTAACAAATTGTCAATCACTTTTCTTTCTTGAGATATTCTTTTTTCAAAGTATTCTAAATTTGGCATGTCACGTCTACCCCACAAAAGTTCAAAATCAATTGATATGCAAAATATTCCTGAGCTCATTTTTTTAATATCCAGAAAAAGGTTGGTGTAAAATATTTAAGTAAATTTGCAATATATGGATTTATCTTTTTATGACTGAACTCAAATTTTTTAGGATTTGACAATATCTTTGGAGTGTAGTCGTTAATTTTGAAATTAAGTTTAGTGACCATAGACATTAACCCCCAATACGTAAATAGTGTTTCGTAATAATATTTTTTATTTGTGAATAGCCCTATATAAATATTTGCAATTGGTTTTGGTAAATATGATAAAAAAGGTAAATAATAATGTGGTTCAATTGGCCAAAGTGCATTTACAGCTGCCAAATAACAAATTCCATCTGGCTTTAATACCCTATATATTTCTTTAAATAATCTGTCAGGATCTTCTACATGTTCATATACATGAGTGCATATAATGATATCAAATGAGTTACTCTTAAATTTTAAGTTTAATGCATCACCTTTTCGAAATATTAAATTTTTGGCATTAAAGTTTTTGTTGGCGTGTTTAATAGCTAATATATCGATATCAATACCTACTAATTCTTTTACAAAAGGTGCTATATTTGAATCAATAATTCCACTTGATGCACCAACGTCAAGAACATTTAAAGATTTTAATTTCTTTAAGCCAACAAAGTCAGTTAATATCTTAACAATATTTAAAGCCTTCAGTTTTCTAGACGTTTCATCATACATTTGTGGTCTGCCCGTAGCGTAATCAAGCTGATAATTCTTCATTTTTACTAGTATAATACAAAATAGTTGATATGAATATATTAGTAACAGGCTCGTCTGGGTTTTTGGGATCTAGTTTGATTAAAAAGCTAAAAGATAATGTTGTTCAGTATGATCAAAATCATAACTCACTAGAAACGCTAGACAATATTGAGTTACTTAAATTAAAACTTAGAGACATAGATGTCGTATATCACTTAGCCGGTATAAGTAATCCAAATTCTCCTGATTTGTACAATGTTAATGTCACGGGAACAAAAAATTTAACCGAGGTAATAAAAGATTTAAAACAAAATACTAGAATCATCTTTTCTTCAACGTTTGGAGTTTATAAAACACCTGAAAAAGGAGATATGATTAATGAGGATTTTCCCATTAATCCAAGAAATGAATATGGAAGATCAAAATTAGAAGCTGAAAAATTACTTCTTAAAAATGACAAGAATATAATAATTAGGCTCTCAAATATTTATGGCACGAATATGTTACATGGCAAACATTCAGTCGTTGCAAATTTTATTGATTCGATTTTAAATAAGAAACCAGTGAAAGTTTTTGAGAAAGATGCAACTCGAGATTTTATATATATAGATGATGTTGTTGATTCACTGTATTTAGCCTTGAAGTGCCAAGACCCTGGTATATACAACATATGTACAGGTGAAGAAACTTCAATAATCAAATTAATAGAAATGATCGAAGATAAAATGAACAAAAAAGCAATTTTAGATTTTTCAGTAAGTTCAAGTGGTAGTGGGTACTGGAAAGGTGATTTTACTAAAGCAAGAAAAAGACTTGGATGGAAACCAAAATTTAGTTTAGATAAGGGATTAGATAAAGTAATTCTTAACAAAACAATATGAATATTGCAATATTTACCCATAATTATCCAAAAAATAAGAACGACAGAAAAGATGCTGGGATTTTCGTTTATGATTTTGTTAATGAGTTAAAGAAGTATCATGGAGCGAAAAAACATAACGTATATATATTTTGTCCAGATTATGGAAATAATCAGAAATTTGGCAATTGGTCTATTTATAACCCATTGAACATAATTAATTTTTTTAAAAATATATCTTTTGGAATTAGAGAATCGTTAAAATTTGTAAAAGAAAATAAAATCGATTATATTTTAAGCGCTTGGGCAATACCCTCTGGAATATATGCATTTGCTTCAAAACTTAAATACGGGACTAAATATGGAATATGGTACCTTGGTTCGGATTTAAATATATATTCTAAAGTTCCTGTGCTTAGTAACATAATGTGTCTTGTTTCAAAAAAGGCAAATAATTTATTTGCTAATAGTTACGCTTTAGTTAAAATTGCTAAGTCAAAATATGGAAAGTGTGAGATGATTCCAGCATCAACAAAGATTAGTGGTATAAAGTCTAAAATAATTAAGCTAGATAAAGACAAAGTTAATTTGTTATATGTTGGTAGGTTAGAAAAAGTTAAAGGCCCTGATTTATTAGTTGAAGTAGCAAAGAAACTTGATAAAAAATTTATGTTGAGGATAATCGGAGATGGAACAATGAAAAGACAATTAGATATGTCTCAGAATAATATCCAGTTTTTAGGACAAAGAGATATGATTGATATATCAGGTTATATGCGATCTTCAGACTTTCTAATAATTCCATCAAGAAATGAAAGCTTGCCTTTAGTTATTCTGGAAGGTGCTAACTATAGACTTCCAATATTAGCTAGTAACGTTGGAGATTGCAAATATATTATAGATAAATACCAAATTGGTGAAGTGTTTACAGCTGGAAATATGACCCAATTAACCCGTAAAATTTCAAAATTTGACTTTAAAACTTTTAGGAAGAATGGTAGATTTAATGATCTTGTTGTAGACTATAGTCTTGAAGTTTCTATCAAAAGATTTTTAGAAAATATATAACCAACTAATGAAAAACATTTTAATAATAGGAGCAGGTGTGGCCGGTACTGATGTTGCTAGGGAGATAAAATTATTTTCCAAATTAAATATGAAAGTCGTCGGATATATAGACGATGATAAAAGTAAATTAAATAAATTATTTGAAGGTTCAAAAGTATTAGGTAATTCAAACGATATACAGTCAATTGCTAAGAAATTAGCTGTAGATGAAATAATTATTGCGATCCCTTCAGCTCAAGGAGATTACATAAACAAGTTCGTAAATATAGCAATTGATCTAGGGGTTTCATATAAAATTGTCCCAAGAGTTAGGGAGATTATTGAAGGTAGAGCAACGTTATCTTCGATTCGAAAAGTTGATGTAACTGATTTAGTTGGTAGACCAGTAGTAAAAAGTGATGTTGATGATCTTAAAAAATTTTTTAAGGGTAAATCAGTTTTGGTAACTGGTGCTGCAGGGTCGATCGGGTTCGAGCTCAGTTCACAGATCGCTGCGTATAAACCAAAAAAATTAATACTTTTTGACATCTGGGAAAACGGAATATTCGAACTTAAACAAAAATTTAATGAGATGGGTTTTCTAAGAAACATATTTTATGTTGTTGGAAACATACAAGATTTAAATAGATTAGAAGAAACGTTTAAATTATATAAACCTAATTATGTTTTTCATGCGGCGGCATATAAACATGTTCCTTTAATGGAAGAAAATCCAATTGAGGCACTTAAGAATAATATTATTGGAACATACAATGTCGCTACTCTTTCAGATAAATATAAAGCAGAAAGATTTGTAATGGTTTCAACTGATAAAGCAGCATACCCGAAAAATATAATGGGAATGACAAAATTATTTGCAGAAAAGATTGTTAGATCAATTAATAACCAAACAAAGTTTACGCCTAACGGCGGAACTAAGTTCATGACTGTTCGTTTTGGTAATGTACTGGATAGTAATGGAAGTGTGGTTCCGCTTTTTAGAAAGCAAATTGCAAATGGTGGACCTGTGACAGTTACTGATAAAAAGATGACAAGATATTTTATGACAATACCTGAGGCTTCAGGTTTAATACTAAAATCTGCATTATTGGGTAATGGGGGCGAACTTTTTGTTCTTGATATGGGTAAACCAATGCTGATATTAGATTTAGCAAAAAAAATGATTCGTTTATCGGGTTTAATTCCTGATCGTGATATAAAAATTATTTATACTGGCGTGCGAAAGGGTGAAAAGTTATCAGAAAAACTATTTACAACAACTGAGAAATTGGATGTTACTAAAGATAGTAAGATATTTATGTCTACAAAAGGTAGTTCTTTTGAAAACCTAGATGATATTTTATCTAAAGTTAATATGTTAATCGACAAAATATTAGATAAGGATGTTAAGATTAAATTGAAAAAGTTACTCTATGAAAAATAATAATAATTTAATATTATCAATATTTGTTGGGATTATTTTTTTTATCGCATCACTTTTAACTTTAACTGGATATGGAATTAATTGGGACACAATAAATCATTTGCCTCGCGGACAAGCATATTTACATTACTTTTTAACTGGTAACAGAAATTATTCTGACATACCATTACATTTCAACGGGTGGCAAAAGCCTGGTCAGTGGTATTTTCAAGACCCTGATTTTTTAGGAATTAAAACTGACTTGCCAGGCAATAAAGCACTTCCTAGAAGTATGTACCAAGTTGAAGATATGAATTATGATTATTTTCTAAAAACAGACGGTGACGGTCATCCTCCATTAAGCGATATAATGTCTGCGTTATTTAACGAAGTGCTGTTTCGAAGGCTTGGAATTATTAATGATGTTGATTCTTATAGAGTTTATGGAATTTTATTAGCTTCAATAACAGTTGGATTGGTTTTTTACTGGGCTAGTGTTTTATATGGTAAGACTTCAGGAATAGTGGCAGCTCTTGCCATTTCACTTTATCCACTTTATTGGGCAGAAAGTCATTTTAATACTGAAAAAGATGTCCCCCAAACCGCTTTTTGGACAATGTTTATGTTTTCATTTTGGAAGGGAATTACTACCAAAAGTTGGAAATGGATAATTGCAACGGGTGTCTTTTTTGGATTTGCACTTGGGACGAAATTTAATATTATATTTGCAAGCTTGGTAATTATTCCCTGGTTTTTATTTTATTTATCTGGTGGTAAAGGATTTGTTATGAACTTCTTATCATTTTTAAAAGGAAAGAGGTTAATTATTAGTTTAATGTTAATTCCAATAATCGGACTAGCTATAATATTTGCATTTTGGCCATATCTCTGGCAAGATCCAATAAGAGGATTTTTTAAGATGATAGGGTTTTATCAAACAATTGGAACAACAACTGTAGTTAGTCAATCAATTCTTGGTTTAAATATGTTTCCTGTAAAGTGGATTTTATTTACAACTCCAATAATTACATTAGTGCTAACACTCATAGGTTGTGTCATGTATCTATTTAACTTTAGGAAAGATAAAGATTGGACCACGGCCCTATTTATGTTATGGCTTGCTGTTCCTGTATTAAGAGTTGTAATGCCAGGGGCTAGTATTTATGGTGGAGTTAGACAAATCATGGAGTTTATTCCTGCTATGGCTTTAGTCAGTGGATATGGATTTTATAGTTTAACTAAAAAAATAAATAGGAAACTGGCATTTGTGTTTGCTGTAGCTATCTTCATTCCAATTTCATTAAAGTTAATTTCAATTCATCCAAATGAGAATGTGTATTTTAATCAATTAGCAGGAGGACTGAAGGGTGCTAAAGAAATGGACGTCAAATATTGGGGATTTAGTTTTGGTTCGCCTTATAGACAAGCTGCCTCTTGGCTTAATAAAAATGCTCCAGCAAATTCTACGCTTGTTTATACCTACGATTTGATTCCAAACTTACCTCGTATATGGCTGCGTCAAGATATAAATTTGTATAATGCACTTCGTAGCGGATATCTAAGAGAAGGTGAATACGCAATGGGGTTAATATATGATGGTACTGAGAAAAGGTCTTATTATGATATGTATCTTGAAAAATTTATTGAACCTGTTTTTGAAGCAAGAGTAGACGACACGGCCATACTTAAAGTTTGGAAAAATGACGACAAACATTTAATATCAAGTGTTGATGAAGAATTGCTTTCAGGAATTACTTTTAAAAGAGATAAAACCAATTTAATTTTTGATTTGAAGACTATAAATAAATTATCCCGATTAGAGTTAAATTATTATGATAATAAATGTAAAAAATTATCAAGTGGACTAGTTTACATATCTAGGGATTTTAAGGATTGGGAACTGGTTGGTGGATATTTACCAGATGATTGGAGAATTGGGTCGGCTGGGGAACAACCTAAAAATGGAAGTTTTATTGAACCATTTGTAGGTCAAGAAGCAAGATATATCAAATTAATATTGGAACCACTGGACACCTGTTTGTTTAATATCAAAGGCTATAAAATGTTTGTTTTCAAATAACTAATACTTCTTCAATTTTGTCATCGTTACTTTCTTTTGGAGACATATAATATACAAATAATTCAGCTAAAAGCCCCGTAGTGATAAGTTGAATGCCAACAATCATGGCTAAAACTCCCAAGAAAAGTAAAGGAAGGTGAAAATTAATACCCCCAGTTGTAATTCTAAGATATGTTATGTAAATGCCGATTAATAAACCAGAGAAAAATGAGATTAAGCCAAGTGTGCCGAAAAAATGGCCAGGTTTTTTAATATATCCAGTTATAAAAAATATAGTCATTAAATCTAAAAGTCCTTTCGAATTTCTTTCCCATCCAAATTTACTTTTTCCAAATTCTCTTTCTTTATGTTTAATTATAATTTCTGTAATTTTATAATTCTTTTTGCCAGCGATTATTGGAATAAATTTATAAAGTTCACCATATAGGTTTAAGTTCTTAATAACATTTGATCTATATGCTTTAAATCCACAGTTAAAATCGTGTAATTTAACTCCTGTCAAAAATGATGCTAGCCTGTTTCCAAATTTTGAAGGAAGAGTTTTAGAAAGAGGATCATGCCTTATTTTTTTCCAACCAGAAACCAAATCGTACCCTTCCTCAATCTTTCTAATAAAATTTGGTATTTCCTCCGGTATATCTTGGAGATCAGCATCCATTGTTATAATTATTTCTCCTCTAGCAATTCTAAATCCTGATTGAAGAGCAATTGATTTACCCCAATTTCCCCTATGTTTTATAACAGACACAATGGTTGGATGTTTTTCATGAAGCTCTTCCATTTTAATAAAAGTTTCATCTGTTGATCCATCGTCTATGAATACAATCTCATAACGCGTTTTGATTTTCAGCATAGTAACATTAATTCTTTTGAAAAGTGTTCCAATGGTGTCAACCTCATTTCTTGCTGGAATTACGAATGATACTCGAGGGTGTTTATTGGATTTGCTTCTTATCATTTCATTTTGTCAAAAAGAATATTTAATGTATCAATGTTTTGTTGAATAAGAAGCCAATAGGCGCTGTTTGCTGGATAATTATCTCGAAGTTCTGAAAGTACTTTTTTATAATCATCAAATATTATTTTAATGTTATTCTTCTCGCTAGACTTTAGCTTTTCATTTAAATCAGCAAGTATTCCGGCTTGATATGAGAAACGTTGAGAAGCTCCAGTTATAAGGCTTGGCTCTTTTATTTCTACAAGAGAAACTAATTCTGACAATCTTTTTTCAAGTAATAACTTTGAGTATTCAAATTTAGATTTAGATCTGATTTTAATGATCATCAGCCCTTTTTCTTTTACTCGTTTAAACGAGTATGAAGGTGTACTAGGAAGTGTTTTTTGGCCAGTTAAATTATATTCTTCTGGACTCTTTGCAAATATCTGAATTGTACTATAAAACAAAATAATAAAACTCAAAAATAGAGATTTGATAAACATAATTTTCATAATCTAGAGTATACGCTTTTGTGATATCATTTACCATGTAATGACAAAAATATCTATAATTATAACTACTAAAAATGAGGCTCAAGTTATAGAAAACCTGCTAAATAGCATATCTGGCCAGACTTATAAAAATTATGAAGTAATACTGGTTGATAATAATTCTTCTGATGAAACAGTAAATATTGCAAAAAAACATGGATATAAAGTTTATATAAAAGGTCCAGAACGATCTGCACAACGCAATTTCGGTGTTTTAAAAGCAACAGGTGATTATGTATTAATCTTGGACGCAGACATGGTTTTGGCAAAAGATGTACTACTGGAACTTTCCAAGGTCAAAATGCCTATGGCTGTGGTTCCAGAAAAGTCATTTGGAGTTGGAATTTTTGTAAAGTTTAAGATTTTTGAAAGAGAATTTTATGAAGGTGAATCTACTATAGAAGCTGCAAGATATTTTTCAAGAGAAATATTTCTAAAATACAAAGGCTACGATGTGAATATTACCGGCCCGGAGGATTATGATTTACCATTTAGATTAAAAAAAGATGGAGTGAAACTCACAAGAATAAAATCATATATTTTACATAATGAGAAAAAATTTAATCCGTTTGCCTCTGCCAAGAAAAAGTTTTATTACGCATCAAAAGCAGGTGTATATGCTAACAGACATAGAGAACTACTTTTAACCCAAGGCAATTTATTTTTTAGAAGTTCTTATTTCAAAAAATGGAGAAAAATTGTTAAAAATCCATTTTTATCGCTAGGAATGTTTTTAATTAGAATAATTGAAGGTATCGGTGCAATATCAGGATTTATATATGGTAAGTTTAAAAAATAAAATAATATTAGTTACAGGCGGCAACGGCTTTTTGGGTAGTTATGTTGTCTCACTTCTTAAAAAAGAGAAACCTAATAAAATAATAATTCCAGACTTTGAAACATATGACTTGAGGTTGATGAAAAATTGTTTAAGAGTTACAAAAAATGTTGATTATGTAATTCATTTAGCAGCTAAACTTGGAGGAATTGGTTATAATATGAATAATCCTGCTACATTATATTACGATAATATTATAATGAATACCTATATAATGGAGGCTTCAAGATTAAATGGGGTCAAAAAGTTTTTGGGATTAGGTACAGTTTGTGCTTACCCAAAAAACACAAGTGTTCCTTTTAAAGAAATAGATCTGTGGAATGGCTATCCTGAGGAAACAAACGCACCATATGGCTTGGCTAAAAAGATGTTGTTGGTTCAATCACAGTCTTATAGAAAACAATATGATTTTAATTCAATATATTTGTTACTGGTTAATTTGTATGGGCCAAAAGATAATTTTAGAACTGAAAGCTCGCATGTTATACCCTCACTTATCAAGAAGTTTTCAGATGCGATAGCTAATAATGATGAAAGCGTTACAACCTGGGGAACTGGGAAAGCAACACGTGAGTTTTTGTATGTTGAAGATGCTGCTAGAGGAATAATTTTGGCCTTAAAAAAATATGAAAAGTTGGAACCTGTAAATTTAGGATCAAGCTTTGAAATATCCATATCAGATCTAGCTATTAAAATTTCTAAAATTATGAAATATAATGGTAAAATTGAGTTCGATAAAAGTAAACCTGATGGACAGCCACGTAGAAAACTTGACACGTCGTTAGCATTTAAAGAGTTCGGCTTTAAATCTAAAGTAACTTTTTCTGAAGGTCTTAAAAATACAATTGAATGGTACGAAGAAAATAATGCAAAAATATCCTAAAGTTTCAATAATAATTACTAATTACAATGGGGGGCAAATTCTTCTTGATTGTATTGAATCTGTTAAAAAAATTGACTATCCAAATTTTGAGCTTGTTTTAATAGACGATAATTCAACTGATGGTAGTTATGAAAAAGTACTTAAGAATAAGGAAAGCTTACAGCTAGTATATTTTAAAAATAATGTAAATCTAGGCTTTGTAAGGTCGAATAACAAAGGCTTTGAACTTTCAAGTGGGAAATATGTTTTACTTCTAAATAATGACACCACAGTTAACAAGGACCTTCTAACAAAATTGATTTCCAGAATGGAAACAGATCCAAAAATTGGTGCAGCGCAAGCAAAAATAAAAATGATGGACAATCCTAAATATTTGGATAATTCAGGATCCTATCTGACAAAAACTGGCTTTCTAATTCACTGGGGTTTTGGTAAAAAAAATACCGAAGAATTTAGTAGTGAGAAAATAATTTTTTCAGCAAAGGGTGCGTGTTTAATGACAAAAAAAGAAATTATTGAAAAAGTAGGTCTATTTGATAAAGATTTTGTCAGTTATTTTGAGGAATCAGATTTTTGTTGGAGAGTATGGCTTGCTGGATATACTGTATATTTTTTACCTCAAACATATATAAATCATAAACTTGGGTTTAGTTACAGTAAAATAAATCAAGAATTAGTAAATTATAATTCATTTAAAAATAGAATTTTAAGTTTGTATAAAAATCTTGAAACTAAAAATTTATTTCTAATTTTTATACCTCATATACTAATAATATTAGGTTTGTCTTTATATTATTTATTGAAGTTGCAGTTTTCTAAGTCTTCGATGATAATTGGGGCAATTTGGTGGAATATTAAGAATTTTAAAAATTCATATAAAAAAAGAAATCTAATTCAAAAAATGAGAGTAATAAGTGATGATAATCTATTTAAATTTATAATGAAGGAGATTAATCTTAAGGAGATGTTTGATCATTTTGCAAAAGTAGAAGCAAACTTTAGGAAATAAAAACATATGGTCAAAAAATTCACATTAGATATGGCAGTTTCAGGAAGGGTTTTAGCCTGTCTTAATCAAATAAAAAAGCTTAAATTAGAAGGTAAAACAATTGTTGACATAGGTTCATCTTTTGGGTGGTTAGAGAAAGAATTACTTACAATTGAAAAAAGCATAAAAATAATTGGGGTTGAGCCAGATCCAACAGCTGTTGATTTTTCAAACAAAAATATTAAGGATGCTAAATTTTTAGTTGGAGATGCCTTAAATTTACCTGTTAAAGATAAATATGCAGATATAGCCACATTCTTTGATGTAATAGAACACGTTCCAAAAAATACTGAAAGCCGAGCTCTTATGGAAGTTAATAGAATTTTAAAACCAAAAGGTTTACTTTTTCTATCAACTCCAAATTCAAATTTCTTTATGAATTTACTAGATCCAGCATATTATTTTGGTCATAGGCATTATAAATTAGAAAAATTAAAAAGATTTTTAAAAGACAATGGGTTTAAAATTATTAAATCAACAATCAAAGGTGGATTCTGGTTTAGTTTTTATCTAATTTGGCTATATATAACCAAAAGAATTACAGGGAATTTTTTACCAAGAAACCTGTTTTTGGAAAAAAAAGAAGCTGCAGAGTTTACAAACAATGAAATTGGTTTACATACACATTTTATTGTGGCTCAGAAAATTTAATTATTTTTAGAAATTTATTTTCTCTCCGACTATATATTCTGGTCTGTGCTTTACTTCGTCATAGATTCTTGCAAGATATTCACCAATTATACCAAGTGTTATTAACTGTACACCACCAATTAGTAATATTGTCGTTATGGTTGAAGTCCAGCCTACAATTCCTAAATTCACGAAAAACTTAAGTACAAAAAGAACAATAATCATTAAAAAAGCAACTGCTGAAAATATAAAACCTAAAATACTTGCCAGCTTAAGTGGAACAAAAGAAAATGAAACAATTTGATCCATAGCTAGTTTAAATAACCTTGCATAACTTGCTTCTTTACCTTTATATCTTTTTGCTCTTTCGTAGGTAACTCCAGTTTGATTGTATCCTGCCCATGCACGTAAGCCACTAAAATACTTATTTCTCTCAGGAAGTTTGTTTATATGGTCTACAACCTTTCTACTAATGAGGGAAAATGTTCCTGCATCAAGTGGTATTTTTACGTTTGAAATTTTACCAAGAAGTCTATAGAAAACTTTCATCATGTATACTCTAATGAAACTTTCTTTTCTTTTCTTTTTAATTCCATATACAACATCAAAACCTTCTAACGATTTCTTGTACATTTTTTCAATAACAAATGGGGGATCTTGCATGTCTGCATCCATAACAACAACTCTTTCCCCAGTGCTATTCTCCAAGCCTGCATTTATTGCAGACATATGGCCAAAATTTCTTGAAAATGAGATTAACTTTACTTTTTTGTCACCTCTTGCGATTTTTTTAAGTAATACATAGGAATTATCAATACTCCCATCATTAATAAAAATAATTTCAAAATTATTGTCTATTTTTTGGAGAGTTTGTTTGAGTTTGGAATAAAGAATTTCGATATTTCCCTCTTCATTATAAATTGGAACTACAACTGATATTTTTACTTTCATGATTTTAAATCGGTTCCCATGGCAGTATAATACTAGAATGAAAATCATTAAGCAATTTCTTGTTATCTTAATTGAAATTTTCTTTCGAGTCTACTTCCACATTTTTGGTAAACCTAAGATTTCAAAAAATCTACAAAAAGCTGTTGATCTATATGACGGAGGGGGTTTTTCGTCCCTGTTCAAACTTATACGAGTTTGGGATGCTCCATACCAAGAAATCGAAAAAATGGTTCCAGAGAGCGGGGGAATAATTGACTTAGGAAGTGGTGATGGTTTAATGGCCAACTATTTGGGAATTTCATCTAAAAGAAGAAAAGTTTTTGGTATTGAACTAAATAAATCAAGACTTATTGAAAGTGATAAAGGTGTCAAAAATGTAAAGTTTAAAGTTGGAGATATATTAAAATCTAAAATATACAAAGTTGATGTAATTTTATTAATTCACGTTTTTCATCATCTATCCAGCTTAGATGACCAAGCAAAAATACTTGAAGCTTGCAAGAAAAATTTAAACGAAAATGGAAAATTAATAGTTGCTGAGATTATTCAAAAGCCATTTTTAAAATACATTTTTACTTACGTCGTAGACACGCTTATTTTACCAATAGTATTTAATAACAAATTATTTGATAAAAATATTTATTACAGAAATGACACTGAATGGAAAAAATTATTTAAAAATTATGGTTTTAAAGTAAAGACTACCTATCCCCACAAAGGTCGACCGTTTAGTCATGTGTTGTACGAATGTCAACTTTCTTAATAATTATTGTCGCAAACATGGCGAGATAATTGTTAAGAGGAGATAGCAATTTTTCAACAAAATTTACTACTGGATAACAAAAAAGAGGAAGAAGCTGAGGTTTAGATAAGTTTCCTGACACAAGGTATTTAAATGGTGTGTGTAATTCTATCTCTTCAATTTTAAAATTTGGGAATAGTTTTTTGAACTTTTTATAATCGCGCTTAAATATAATCCAAGGTATTGCACCATTTGCATCGGACATCCTGCCTTTTCCATGAATTTTCCAATTTCCATTAATGTTAAAATCTTCATGATGAAAATTTTGATATATAAATTTTGACCATAATGTCGGCCAAGGTTCGACCATTACAATTTTACCGTTTGGTTTTAGACATCTTTCAAATTCCTTAAATGCCTTAGTAGGATTTTTGATATGGTGTAATACATTAAGCATGACAATAGAGCCAACTGATTTGTCTTTAAAGGGTAATTTTTCAGCAAAAGCTATTTTATCAATCCCTGGACCTTCAATTACATCTGTTGTTATAGCACTTGGTATAATTTTTTTAATAAATCCAGGACCAGAGCCAATTTCTATTACAGGTTTTTGTGTAATATTTGAGGCTATCTTTTCATAAAAGCTTTTGTGTATTAAGTTTAAAAACTTATTATTTTCAATAATTTTTTTGTGCTCCAGAAGTGATTCTTTCGTGTCTAACTCATTCATTTTATTTTGTTTTCAATTATCATACCATTCTTATAATCAAGAACCACTACCTGATTGAAATTGTTTTTATCTAACTCTATTTTCCAATCAGATGAGTCTAGACTAAATGTTAAATTATTGTTTGTGTTATAGAAGTGGTCAACAAAGTAAGTTGGCCAAAGCAGATGGGATGGGCCAATAATTGCAATTTTACTGTTTTTATCGACAGTCTTTGTTTTGATATATTTAATAAAGCTTTCCATTTTTTGTGATGTATAGTTAAGTTTCTGTGAATCTCTTTTAATTAAATAACCATTATAGATTACTGAAGAAATGAGAATTAGAATCGTAATAAACTTAAATATCTTGTTTTTGCTATTCCAAACAAGATATAAAAAGTAAGCTAATATGATTGATGAAAAGATTGAAGAAATAAAATAAATTCTGTCCTCGCCAAAATCACGAAGCGGGTGTGGAGTGCCCTCTCCGTAAGCATATAGATTTAAAAAGGAAACAATTGGTAATGCAAGGATTGCAGTTTTAAATAATAGATCAAGATTGTTTTTTTTGGTCTTAATAAAAAGAGAAAGTATCAATATTATAAAAATAGGAATTGAAAACACTTGTAATATAAATGTAAATGGATATGGAACAGGAGCGATTGGCCAATTCTTGGCAGTATATCTAACTAATTCTGTAGGTATTAAAAGATTAGGAATTTGTAGTAGAGTTTTGCTTGTCAAATCTTGAGTTTCAGTTACAAAGGTTAGTATCCCCATCTTTGGTGCAAGGTGGTCAGGTTTTGTAAGTAGTGAAGCGATAATCACTATAGATAATACAATTACAAAATTTTTGACAACTGATTTAAGGCTGATCTTTTCTGTCAGAGTTTTTAATAAAATGTAGATAATGAAAATAGGCAGCATAAATATGCTGTGATGGGCTAAATAAACACCCGCAGTGAACAATAGTATAGATATAACCAGGTTTTTAATTTTATCGCCTTTAAAATATTTATATAGAAAATAAAAAGATATTAATATTAGAATTAGATTCGGCACTCTTTGCACAAATCTCTGATAATTTCCAATAGCCATCATTGAAAATGATCCTGTGTGATTAGTTAGAAATAGAAGCGTCGCTGAAAAAGCAAAGAAACTATTTTTACTAATTCTCAGTAAAACTAAAAACAAAACAATGTAAAAAACAATCATCACCCCAACTTGATTAAACATGTAAAGATGAATGTTATCTTTTAAAACAGGAATCATTAATTGAAATGACATTCTTGCTAAATTGTCATATTGCCAGATCGTCGTTGAACAATCTTTTGGAGCTATAAATTTATTTTGACATCTATCAAAATAATAATAACCTTCTCCCATTGGAACTTGACCAAGAACTGGCTTCCAAATTAAAAGCGACGCGATTATAACTAATAATATATATATTTTTTGGCTTTGACCATTCTTTTTCATCTAAATTTAAGTTTTTGTAATCCTATAAGTGACATCTTAATTAAAAGTAAACCATGCCTAAATCTATCAATGTTTGTACTTCCATATCTTCTTTCTTTGTATCTAACTGGAATTTCTACTATCTTAAAATTTTGTTTAGCGGCACCAAAAATTAAATCAAAGTCGCCAAATGGGTCGAAATTACCAAAATAGCGCTGATTTCTCTTAATAATTTCATAATTCTTTCTAAGCAGAGACTTTGTTCCGCAGAGAGTGTCTTTAACTCTCTGCTCGATTATGAAACTAAAAATAATACTAAATATTTTATTACCAAAGTAATTTAATAGTCTCATCGCCTGTTTTTCCATCGGATAAATAAGTCTTGATCCTATTACCAACTCTGCTTTATTTTTGGCAATTACTTCGTAAAATTTAAGTAGTTCAGAAGGTTTAACAGTTAAATCTGCATCTAAAATCATAAGTAACTCATTTCTGGCTTTCGAAAAACCAAGTTTAACGGCATCATTTTTACCAACTCCTTTCTGTTTGTAAACAAATGTTTGCGTATCCCTTCTTTTATTGTTTTTAATCTCGTCTAATATTGTTTGGTATGTATTATCTTTCGAGTGGCCTTCAACAAAAATTACTTCCAGCCCCTTTTTAAATTTTGGTAGTTTTGATAAGACACCTTTGATATTTCCTGACTCATTTCTTGCGGGTATAATTACACTAACACTATAGTCATCACCAATTATAATTGGTCGATATATTTGATAGGTAATCAATCCTAATTCCTTAATAATTGGAATTAGTGATAAGAATTTATTAAGTACCCCAAAAAATTTTCCTGGAAATGGGAAGATTAACATCTTTCCAGATTTAATTTTTTCAAAACTTTCTAATTCAAAAATGTTATTTATGTCATCAGGTGATAGCCAATTAGGCTCTTTATTTGTATTTTTTTTCTTTAGGCTTAGTTTTTCGGCCAAATCAAGTATTGGTTTCCAGAAGAAATTAAAATAAATGACTAAAACTCTAGTTTCTGGTTTACATTTATTGTAAGTTTTAGTTATTTCCTTTTGTATGTCCTGTGAATATGCCAGAGAATTTTTAAAAACTATATAGTTTTTAATTTGATCTCTTGGTATTATATTTTTAATTAATGTATTTAAGTATTTATGATATGTTTTGGAAAATAAATTCATGATATGATTAGCCTATTCTACCACCATGAAGATTAATTCGATAATATTTGTAATTATTTTGATAATTGCAGTATTGCTCCGTTTCATTGGAATAAATCCTGGATATCCTCCTTATCATTCGGATGACGGTATTACATATTCGTCTGCAACTTCGATGATCGTAAACGGTAATTTGGATCCGCTTCGATACGATTATCCAATTATGACGCCTTTAACAAACTATATAGTTTACCAGGGATTTTTTATCCCAATTGAGTGGTCAAAATTTTTAATTAGAAATTACTTAAATTATCCAACTGGATATTTAGAAATTCCTAAAGATAATACTAAGTTTCACGACTTTTTTTATAGAGTGGTGTTGGGTGATAGATGGATAAATGCATTATTTTGGGGTAGATATGTGACAGCGTTAGTTGGTGTACTCGTCGTATTAATAACATTTCTGATTACTCGTCGCCTCTACAGTACAAAAGCAGGGCTTCTAAGTGCCTTTTTTGTGGCAATTAATTACAGACATGTTTTAAATAGCCACTTAGGCTTACCTGATATTTATAATTCATTTTTTTTACTCTTATCTTTTTGGTTCACAATAAACGTATTTGAAAAGCCAACAAATAAAAATTATTTTTGGTCTGCAATTTTTGCAGGTATTTCTTTCTCTACTAAATATCAATTTTTTGCGTTTACACCGCTTCTTATAGTTCATTTAATTAATTCTTTCAAAGAAAAAAACTTTAAAAATAAAATCAGATTTCTATTTAAACCAATGGCAATTATGATACCTGTAATAATTGCTGTTTTGTTTGTTATTTTGAATCCATATCATTTAATTAAATTAGACGAAACAAGAACTTGGCTGTCATCTGTTTCTGGAAAGTATAGAACAGGAAGAATGATTTTTGATTTTTATCCATATTCATACCTTTATCACATTGGTATAGGAAAACTTGTTTCGATTTTATCTTTATTGGGTGTTTTTGTTGCGTTTCATTATAAGAAATTAAACACAGCTTTATTGTTGTCAGTTATTCTCCCGTTTCTTTTTATTACAACTTATTACACTGGCGGAGGTTTTTATACTAGAAATTTTGTAACAATTATTCCATTTTTGTTAATCTTTGCTGGAGTGTTGTTATCAAAACTTTCAAAATATAAAGGTTTATTATTTGTTTTATTAATTATTGTTTCAAGAGAATCATTATCAAATTCTTTGATTATTTTAAAAGAGTATATAAGACCTTGGAATTATAAGGTTATGCAGACTTGGACAAATAAAAACGTTAATGATGACATGGTTGTGGCTGCCCACGCATCTGTTCCTCTTCCAGATACAATTAAAAAAGTTATTCCTTATAACTTTGTTACTGAAGATTTCAGTATGAGAGAGTTTGGGGAGAAAGGTGCGGATTTGGTGATATCAAATCTTGATTGGTCAACTACAGATTTTTATGGTTGGATGACACAAGACACTAAGAATTCATTTAAATATTGGAATAAACCATTAAATTTGCTTGAAAGTAGTTATGCGGGGATGTCGCTTCGAGAATTTTCTGATTATTCAACTTTTTCAGTTGTTAAGTTCTGGCAAGCTCCAGAAACTAATTATATAGTCGCCAAGGTTCCAAAATACATTATTTCAAATAAAAAATTGTTTAATAAGATTGTGTTAAAAGATAAACCAAATGTTTGGAAATCTGAAATAATAGATGTGTCAAATTGGAGTGGATTTTACATTAGTCCAAAAACAAGTGGTAAGGGGAGAGGGTACATCTATGCAAATTTCTTTAAAGACATAAATGATGTAAATGATATAACTAAAAGAATATCTGTTAGATTATCGTCAAGAAACAAGAATAAAGATATCTTAGGTGTGATACCTAAAGATACAAAATATATGGTTATTGGTTTTGATACTTTTGAGTCATATAAATTGACCGATGAACTTTTAGAAATTAGTATCTATAATGCAGAAGTTAAAGAAGATTTGTCAGGATTTACTTTAGACCCTGTAAAATTGGAAGATGGTGTGATTTTTCCAAACAGCCATGGTAATATGTAAAAATCATGAATATTATAAAAAACATCAAAAAAACATTCCCGAATTTAGCACTATTTACACTTTCCCTTGAACTTGAAAACTTACTTTCGGATTGTGATTCAGTACTTGATTTAGGGTGTGGTGATAATTCTCCAATCGGTTTCATAAAAAGAAAAGGATATTTGGTTGGAGTTGATGGGTTTAAAAAATCAATTTTAAAGAGTAAAAAATTGAATATCCATGATAAATACTTGCACAAAAATATTTTAGATGTCAAAAAAGATTTTAAGAAAAATAGTTTTGATGCAGTTGTTGCTTTGGATGTTATAGAACATCTTCCTAAAAAAGATGGGTATAAATTAATAAAGATCATGGAACACTTAGCAATAAAAAAAGTAATTTTACTAACCCCAAATGGTTTTGTTAATCAAACGGGTGAGGGTAATGGCCTTCAAGAACATTTATCTGGATGGAGTGTCGCTGACTTTAAAAAATCAGGTTACAATGTTTTTGGTAGATATGGAATAAAAAGTTTAAGAGGTGAAAAAGCGGAATTAAAATATAGACCCAAAATATTTTGGGGATTAATATCTGAAATTTCAAATTTGTTTTACGCAAGGCGAAATCCCAAGAAAGCTTATTCACTTCTTGCTATTAAGCCACTATGAAAAAAAATCCTAAGGTTTCAATAATAATACCTTTTTATGTCGAAACAACTCGTTTTTATAGAGATCTAAAGAAGTTTTTAAATTTAGATTATCCAAATTATGAAATACTAGTAGTTTCTGACAAAAAAATAGAAGTTGATATTCCAAAAATAAAAATTATTTTAACAGGGAAAGGACATACAGGACCTGCCGAAAAAAGAGATATTGCAATTAAGTTAGCAAAAGGTGAAATATGTGCATTTATCGATGATGATGCCTATCCCGACCAAAATTGGCTTAAAAATGCAGTCGTGCATTTTCAACATCCTCAGATCGTTGCTGTTGGGGGTCCTGGAATAACCCCTAAAGAGGATAAATATTGGGAACAGTTAACAGGACTTGTTTATGGTTCATTTTTCTGTGGTGGACATGCACAACATCGTTTTGTTAAAAAAAGTGCTATGTTTGTTGTTGATTATCCTGCCTATAATTTAATAGTTAGAAAAGATGTATTAGAAAAAGTTGGCGGTTATAGTACTCACTTTTACGGTGGTGAGGATACCTTTTTATGTCTCAAACTAATAAGAGGTGGACATAGAATACTTTATGATCCAGAAGTGGTTGTTTATCATCATAGGAGGGCATTATTTATCCCATATTTAAAACAAATTGCAAATATTGGTACACATAGAGGTTATTTTGCAAAGAAATTTCCTGAGACATCTTTTCAAATTAATTATTTTATTCCATCATTTTTGACAATTGGTTTTTTTTGTGGAGCTGTTGCTTCGTTATTTAACTCAACTATTGCTTACTTGTATTTTACATCATTATTATTTTTTATATTTATATCAATTGTATCTGTTATTAAAAAGACAAGTTTTAAAAATGCATTTATCATATCAGTCGGAATAATTATGACACACCTCACATATGGGACATTTTTCATTAAGGGTTTACTGATGAATGAGTTGTTAAGATAACAACTGGCTTATATATGAATTTATTTTCGAAATACATTGAGTTTTTAGGTAAACGAACAGAAAAAGAAATAGAAATCGCTGTGGCTAACTTCTTGCCTAAAAATTCAAAGACTAAATTTTTAGATTGCGGTTGTGATAATGGGACTAAAACAACGAATAGAGCTAAGGTTATAGGTACATCATTGGTTTGGGGAATTGAAAGCATAAAAGAAAGGGTCAAGCAGGCTAAAGCAAATAAATTAAAAGTTTATACAGCTAACCTGAATAAAACATTTCCACTTAAAAATGATTCAATTAACTGTATTACTGCAACAGAGGTTATAGAGCATTTAAGTGATGTGGATAATTTTCTGTCTGAATGTAAAAGAGTACTAAAAAAAGGTGGCAGCATAATAATTTCAACAGAAAATTTAGCTGGATGGCAGAATATTTTCTCGTTGATTTTGGGAAATCAGCCGTATACTGGTCCATATCTTTCAAAATTTTTTTCGGCTGTAGCACGACCTTCTGGGAAGTTTTATAAGCATCTACTACCAATGGATCCTCATTTAAATGTGATGACGCTTAAAGCCCTTGTCAGGTTGCTTAAAATGTATGGTTTTAACAAGATTCAAAGTGTTGGTATCGGTTTTTTGCCAATTCCTCATCCTTTGTCTTGGTTTATGGCTCATCTTGACAGAAATCACGCATCATATATTGTAGTAAAGGCTATAAAATAAATATTTATTATGAATCGACAATTACCTAAAATTTCAATAGTAATACCCACCTTAAATGAAGGAAAGGATATTGAAGAATGTTTAAAATCAGTTTTTAGACAAAATTACCCATCAAATAAATTGGAAGTTTTTGTTGTAGATGCTGGTTCGACCGATAATACTCTAGATATTGCTAGAAAATATCCTGTAAAAATTATTTTTAACGAAATGAAAGATGCCCAAATTGGAAAAATGTTGGGATTAAGAAAGTCAACAGGTGAACTATTTACATATTTTGACGCAGATATTAGATTAAGAGGTAATAATTGGTTTAATAAAATGATTAAGCCTCTTTTAGAGGATGAAAAAATAGTTGCTTCAGTGTCGTGTTATTATTCTAAAAAAGATGATTCATGGCTCACACGTTTTATAACTTATGACATAAAACAAAGAGACCCAATTTATGAGTTTTTTTCGCCAAATATAACAAGCACTATTCAAGAAAAAAGAAATGGCTATTTCTTATGTAATTATACTAAAAATAAAATTCCACCCTCTGGTCGTTGTTTGTTTCGTACTAAAGTTTTGAAAAATTCATTTATATATAAGCGAAAAAAGTTTATGGAACTTGATAATTTGGCAATTTTGGTTTCAGAAGGATACACTTTTTTTGGATTTGTTCCCGAAGCAGGTTTTTATCACAATTTTGTTTTGGGATTAGGTGAATTACTGCGTAAAAGATATAGAAATATAAAACAAAACTTTCTTTTTCAAGAGGAAGGAAGATATTACAAATGGTTTGACTTACATAAGATAAGTGATGTTTTAAAGATACTATTATGGTTATTTTATGTCCATTTATTTTTCCCATCACTAATTAGGGGGATATATAAAACCTTAAAACATCGTGATGCTATTTGTTTAGTTGAGCCATTTTTAAATATTCTTGAAACTTATATTATTCTCTATGGATTTGCATATGTATATGCTTCAACATATTTTAATAAATTTAAAATGTATATATTAAAAAGTGAATAAAAAATTGCCAACAATATCTATAATTATTCCAGCCTTTAATGAGGAGAAGAATATAAGCGTGCTATTTAAATCGCTTAAGAATCAGAAATATCCGCGAAGTAAAATCGAATATATTGTTATTGATGATAGTTCCACAGACAATACTGCTTTAGTTTCTAAAGCATTTGGTGCAAAAGTATATAAAGTCACTACACACGATATTGAACTCAATAAGGGAATAGGTTTAGCTAAATCAAAAAATAGTTATGTTTATTTTTTGGATGCAGATATGGAAGTATTTGACAACTACTTTTTTAGGAAGTTGATAAATCCATTTTTAGAAAATAAAAATATTATTGGGTCGTTTACAAGAGAATTTTCACTGGAAGTAAAAAGTAAAAAAGTAATAAATTCTCTTCTTAGATTTATATCATATGATCCGCTTCAGCGCGATCCCCTGTATGAATTTATTTCAACCTCGCTTGAAAAAACGTTTGTAAAAAAGAAAAGCAACTATTTTCTTTGTAAATTCATTCCAACTCAAATTCCACCAGTTGGTAGAATTTTATATAAAAAATCCAATTTATTATCTACTGAAGTTAAAAATAATAAACAATTTATAGACATGGAAAGTGTTGAAATTATGACCAGAAAATATAGTGGATATTTTGCATATGTTCCAGAAGCAAAAATTAGACACTATCACACAGATACTTTAGCTAAAATGATAAAAAAAAGACTTCGCAACCTTGAGAAGGACTATTTACCTAATTTAGAACATAAATATTTTTTATGGTTTAACCCTAAAAGTAAAAAAGATGTTTACAAAATATTTTTTTGGATTATATATGCTAATTTGTTTGTACCTGAATTAATAAGGGGCATATTTAAGTCAATTTATTATAAAGATCTGGCGTTTATGTGGCACCCAATCGTTTCAATAGCAACAACAGATGCTATAATTTATGGGTTTTTAAAAACACCAAAAGGTCGTAAACTAGCAATAGAATTAGTTCGAAGGTTAATTTTCAAACAATAATTGTATAAATGCAAAATCCATTTAAATATAACAAGTTTTATCATTATTATCTTGCTTGGGACAACCTTGTAAGTGTTACTAATAAATTTCTAGATTATGGATGCGGTAAAGGCGAATTTATCTCAAAATTGAAAAATAAGGTAAAATATATATATGGTTTTGATGTAGATCCTGAAAAAATAAAGATAGTTAAGACAAAATATCCGTTCGTAAAGTTAAGAATAATAAAAGTAAAGGACAAATTGCCATATAGTGACAACTTTTTTAATTCAGTATCAATGTTCCACGTTCTCGAGCATGTAGATTCGGAAAAACAGGCGATTAATGAAATTTACAGGGTCTTAAAACCAAATGGTGTATTGTATCTTGCATCTCCATATAAGGGTATGTTTGCTTGGGCTGACACTGCAAATTTAAGATATCGTTTTCCCAAGATTCATAAATGGTTTTTAGAGCTTATACATAGTAAAGAGGAGTATGAAAGAAGGTTTGTAAATAAAGATGGAATAGGATTATATGGAGATTGTACAGCTAGTAGAACTTGGCATCATCACTATACAGAAAAAGAAGTAAATAAACTTTTAGCAAAAAAATTTAAAATTGAAAACTTTTATAAATTTTCTTTATTTCACCCATTTTTGCTAGTATTGTTTAATGTTTGTGATTATATATTTGGTAAGAAAAGCAAATTGATTGAAAAAATTATATGGTACGACAATATGATAAAAGCAAATGATAATTCATACAATATGTTAGTGGTTGCAAAGAAAATATGACTAAAGTAAAACCCTCCAAGGAATTAGATAGTTATATCTTATCGATATTTAAAAACAAAAATTTTATGCTAAATAGTTTAGAAGAAGAAACCAATTATATTAAACATAATAAAGATAGGTTTTTAGAAGTAATAAGGTTGGTAGATTCTATTGTATCTAATGTATCTAATATAAATGGAAAATTCAGACTTTTAGATATTGGTACTTCGCCTCTGACATTTATATTAAAAAATAGATATGGAAAAAAGATTGACATCTATACAATTGATTACTCTGATAAGTTTGAAAGACTTTGTGTTTCAAAAGGTGTACTTTTTAAAAAAGTAAATTTAGAAACTGAAGATCTTGGTTACAAAAATAGTTTTTTTGATATTATTACATTTTGTGAAGTGATTGAACATATACATGGCAAATATCATAAACGAATATTATTAAAAATTGGCAATAAACTTAAGAATGGTGGATATTGCTTGTTGCAAACACCTAACAAATATTCTCCGAAAGCTATTCTAAGTAAATTTATTGGTATTGATAAATGGGTAAAGATGTCAAATGCTCCGAGAGTTGGCAAAGAATTCGTTCATAAAAAAGAATATGGTTTTAATGAGCTTTCAAGCTTGATAAAAAATACGAATTTATTATCAATTGTTACTTCTGGTCAGCCTATGTACTACGATACATATATGTCTGCGATGGTTTATCGTAAATTCAAAGAAATATTTAGTATTTTGGTATCAATAAATTATTATCTTGTTTTGTTAATACCTAGACTGAGAAGGGGAATGCAATTTTTGATTCAAAAAATATAAATAACAATTTGTCACCCAATTTTTTGACAGATTAGGCTTATTGATGCAAATGTGTTTGGACTTTCGTATTCTTTTTTAATTATATTTTCAATATTCTTAGAAATCTTATATTTTATTTTTAAAATATGCTTGAAAAAATATTCAAGCAATGTTGTTGTAATTCTAGTTATTCCTCCTGCCTTCTTAACCCTTAATACTTTAAAGCCAGTCATGCTTAATAATTTTCTTAATTTATTTTCAGAATAATGTCTGTGACCTAAAAGAAAAAAAGCTGGATCTAAGAGTATAGACAATAGATGTGTGTTTGGAGTCGAGATAATTAAATAACCATTTGGCTTTAAAACCCTTTTAATTTCTTTTAAACATAATCCCTCAGTATTTTTAGGTATATGCTCTATAACGTCCATAATTGTTACAGTATCAAACGAGTTATCTTTAAATTTTAGATTTAATGCATCTCCAACAAAAAATTTAGCTTTTGGAACTAGCCTTTTTGCTGTTTTTATTGCTTCTATCCCAGGGTCGATTCCAGTAATACTCTTGGTATATTTGGATGCAAGTTGTTCATATTGTCCTGTCCAACAACCTATATCTAAAACCTTTTTATTTTTTATATAAGGCAACGAGAATTTAAGATTGAATTCATGGTGAAATGATGGTTTTTGGTCAAAATCTAAATTTACCTTACGTCTGGTGGATTCATTCATAAATTATATATATAATGCAATTGATTATAGCGTAATTAATTAAAAGTAAATGATTAAAAAGATTTTACCATTTTTATTCTTAGCCATTTTGGTTGTTTGGCTTTATTTTCCAATTTTTAATAATTTTTTCCAACAGGATGAGTGGGCAGGCTTTGCAAATTATTATCTAGTTGGTGGAAAGCAGTATATTATTAATTCACTTGTACCTGATCCTGGTCATTATGTTCCACTATTTAAAATATTGTTTGCAACCTTGTTTAAATTGTTTGGCTTTGATTATTGGAAATGGTCAGCGGTTAGTATTTTGTGGCATATTATAAATTCTTTTTTAGTTTACTTATTGGCTAAAAAACTGTTTAAAAAAAGTTGGCAAGCAATTTTTTGTGGAATACTTTTTGCAGTGTTTGCTGCAGGACAACAGGCTACTTCATGGGTTGTTGCTGATAGTGCGACACATGTAGCAACTTTTTTTGTTCTTTTATCGTTAGTTTATTTCTTTGAGGGTAAGATTCTAAAGTCAATTATCATGATTGTTGTGTCGCTATTATTTAAGGAAATATCAATTGGAATGTTTGCCTTTTTTTTGATTGTACTGGCGTATCAAAATTACATAGATAAGAAGAAAATTTTTGACAAAAGAATATTATATTTTGTTGCGATTGGAGTTTTATATATCATTTTTAGATACCTCACATTTTTAGGTATTTTTTCAAATGTTTCAGCACCTATTATTACGGAATCACAAGGTTTTCGAGAAATACTTACAAATATGGCAACATTTCCTGTAAAAACAATATCACAAACTATTATTCCACAATATGCGCTTTTAGAAATATCTAAATATATTGCAGAAAAATTACCAGATGGGATAGCTGGTTTGCCAGCTACAACTTTTTTCGACAATTTTTATTTAAGATATGTTTTAGGAGTTTTAGTTACTGGAATATTTGCAATCGTATTGTTAGTTTTAACTCTTGCGACAAAATTTAAGAAAAACAAATACACTGCCATTGCATTTTTCAGTCTTTTATTTGTTATTATAAATAGTGCAATTTATGCTTTATCTCCAGGTAGATCTAGTTTTATTCCAATAATTGACTCACGTAATTTATACTTACCTTCCGTAGGAATTGTCTTTTTTATAATTTCAATAGTATCAATTTTAAAAGACTGGAAAATGATTACCTTGATTTTAGGGCTTTTTATTGGGTCTAATATTATGGCTACAAAAATAGAATTAGGAAAAATATCAGAGATTGGGAAATATCGGCATAATATTCTAAATCAAATAAGTGAAGATAATTTAAAGTTAACTGATAAACAGGTCTTTTATACAGAAAGTGATACGAGTTATTATGGATTACCAGACGAAACTAAAATATTACCATTTCAATCAGGATTTGGACAAACACTTTTGGTTTGGTTTGAAAAGTCTGAAAGATTTCCAAATGATTTTTTTCGTGATCACTATTTATGGCCAATTGATAGTCAAGGTTATAAAGAAGTTGATAATAGAGGATTTGGATATTTTAGAGACTTTAATTTGCTTAAATCAAAAATAACAGAATATAATTTGTCAGAAAGTTCAGTAATTGCTTATTCTTGGGATAGCAAAACAAATAAGCTTACAAATATTTCTGATATAATTAGATTGAAACTCAAAAATGATTAATTTTTTGAAAAAACATTGGACCACTATTTTTTTAGTTTTATTTTCTTTACTTCCATTGGTTTGGTTTGTGGGTAAAGGTAACGCTATAATAAATGGAGTTGATACGAACTTCCCTCTTGATCCAGCACTTTGGTTATATAGGAGATTTTATATGTGGAACAATCTCGGGAACGGTGGATCAGATTTTTCTTTTGCACCCGCCGGTATATTTTTCCATATTGTTCAATATATACCATACATAATTGGTTTCCCTCTTCAAGTCACTCAAAAAATTAGTCTAGTTTTTTGGTTTGGATTAATAGCATTTTCAGCATATATATATTCTGACAACTTAGTTAAAAATAATAGGCTCTTAAAAATTCTTTTTGTTTGTTTATATAGTCTAAACATCTATATGTTTAATTCTTGGGAGAATGTAAAAGTTTCAAATTTATCTTTAGTTGCTGCAATCCCGCTACTTTTGCATATTTTTATAAAATTAAAAGATGGATTATTAAGTTATACGAAAGCAGGACTATATTTAGTATTTGTAAGTTTGGTTTTGTCAGGTGCAGGAATTAATCCAGCCTATTTTATAACTGCAATTTCAGTGCTAGTTATATTTGCGTTAGCATCCATAATTTCTGGTGAAAGTTTTAAAAAAGTAAGCAAGCCCTTAGTCTTTATTGTAAGTATAATTTTTGTAATTAGTTCGTATTGGATAATACCTACGATAAGTTTTGTCTTTAGGAGTATTTCACAAAATTCAAGTATTGGCTCAATCGGTTTTAATAATTGGGTTGATTCTCTTTCTGTAAATACAAATATATTAAATATTATTAGACTTCAAGGAGCTTGGGATTGGTACATTTTTGATGGTATATCAAAATTACCAATATATTTACCTTATGTTGTTAATTATTTTTATAAATTCCCCTTTATAATATTCAGTTTTGTTATACCTTCAATAGTCTTAATCTCTCTGATATATATCAATAAAACTAAAATAAGTTTTTATATCTCGTTTGCAATCATGCTTGCACTGGGGATATTTTTAGGTTCGGGAACGCATGAACCTACAGGTGTATTTTTTAAATGGTTGATAGAGAACTTGCCATATTTCTCCTTATTTAGAAGTCCTTGGTATATATTTGCACCATTTTTGACATTATCATTGGCAGGACTTACCGTTTTATTTTTCGACAGATTTAATGGTTTAAAAATTAAAATTGTTGTAACTATTTTAATTTTGGGTAATTTATTATATACATATCCAATTTTGACAGGAAAAATATTTAGACCAAACAAGTCTGATGGCTTTTTTGTTAATTTCCCCAATTATTTATTTGAAGCAACAAAATATTTGTCCAATTCAACTTCTGGGAGGGTAATTACTTACCCTGACGATCAACTAGAGAAATTTAAGTGGGGTTATGTCGGAGTCGAACCAGTTATTGGCCTATTAATTGACAAAGAAACTTTGTTTTCAGGAATAAACAATACAGGGACTGAAATTAATAAAATTATTCAATTGTTATATGAAAATATCAGACGAGGCAGTTTTGATTCTGTTTTAAATCTTGCCGATAAACTAAATGCAACTTCTATACTTGAGAAAAAGGATCAGTATACATTGTCTCCTGATTTTATTTATCTTTTAAACCAGTTTAAACAAAAGTCTTTTGGTGATTGGAAAATACATACATTACGGGAAAATAACGATGATTTCCAAAAGATATTTATCGGAAATAATTTTTACTATCAAAATATAGGTTCAAACGACTATTCAACTAAATCACTTACAATTTTAACTAAAGATAAACATTTGTTAAATGAAAAAGATGATGTAATTAATAAAATATTTCCAAGTAAAATTCCGGTAGGTAAAATAATTGTGGCAAATAATTCTCAAAAAGATAGTTATCTTAAGTTACAAAAATTACCAAACATTACGCTTAATAAGCTGACCTCTCAAAATATAACAGAAGTAAAATATACCTTTAACGTAACTGAAAATGGATACTATTCACCTGTAATTGAAAGTTATAATATTCCGTCTTCGTTGATAGAACTAAATGTTACACACAATTCGATTAATGAAAAATGGAGTATCAAAAAGATAACAGATTCACATATTTATTTTAATAACATTTATCTTCCAGTCGGTAAGCACGAAATAATATATAAGACCAGTAATAATTTAGTTCTTTCTGAAGATTTTGAAAATAATATAAATTTTAAAGTAAAGACTCATCAAAATGATAAGGCTGAAATAGTAATAGTAGAGAGTGGGGATAATAAACAGTTAAGTTTGTTAAACCGTGGAAATGTAGACATCTCTGCTGATTTTCAAGTTACCGACTTTGATTATAATAGTCCATATTTTGTGCAGTTAGATTATGAATGGACACATGGGAATATGTCTACAGTATATGTAAATCAACATAGAGGAGATAATTTAATAAAAACACAAACTGAAAGCCTGCCTAGTTATTTAAATAGAACTAATTTTAATTTTTATTATGAACCAGTAAAAACAGATTCGACGATGTCAATTTCTCTTGCAGCTCCATATATAAATAATTCATTGGGAACCCAAGTTTCATACGATAATTTAAAAGTTTATAAATTATTTATGAATGATTTGTTTTTTGTGCAAGACCCAGATGTTTTGATAGCAAAACCTATCATAAAAACAAAAAAACTATCTCCTGTTGAGTATAATGGAGAAGTCCAGAATGTGTCATTGGCTCATGCCTTAATTTTTGCTGAAAATTATTCACCTGAATGGAAAATAAAAATAACAGGTCTAGATGGCAAAAAAATTCCATTTAGAATAGAGCATTTTACTGTTGATTCATATGCAAATGCTTGGTTTGTTAATACAAATAGTTTGGACTATAAATTTGAGATTTATTACCAGCCTCAAATATATTTTTACGTAGGTGTGATACTTTCTGGGTTGTCAGTTTTGTTAATCATATTCATATATGCTAAAAATAGTAAAAGAAATTGAAATCTGGGGAAAGGAAAATACATTTAAATTACTTATATTTAATACGGTATTAGCTTTTTTGATACTAATGCGTTCTGCGGGATATTTCCTTCCTTTTTTTGGAATATCAATTAATTTTATTGTTTTGTTTTTGTTGGTATTGTCGATTTTTTTACTAAAGGCAAGAAGCCAGTCGATGTTTGCGATATCCTTAGTTTTCTTCCTGTTTGCATTCATCCTAAAACTATCTAAAATTGATATTTGGGCAGAAAGAACCACAATTTATACATTTGAAGCTCTATTGATTGGTTTAATATTATTAATTATTGAGTCAATTAGAACTCATGCAAAGGATTAATTCATTTGTTTTAATAGCAGGATTGTTAGCAATTGGTATGGTGATTGCAACAAATCATTTTGGTGTAGCTATTCGACTATCAAACTATTACTTTGCACTTCTCTTTTTGGTATCGATCTATAATTTAATGACTAATGACTAAAAAAAATATTATATTAATTTTTCTGTTAATTTTCGTCTTTTCTGGTACTTTTTCACTTCGATATTTAACCAAATTGGATTCAGTATATTTTTATAAAGAAGCTTACGCTGATCTCTTGTCAACAATTAGTATTTGGGGTTCATACGATGCTCCTTTTGGAGGGTTGCATTTAATTCTTTGGCTTTACCCCATGACCTATTTAGCAGGGTTATTTGGAACTTTATTTAATTTGGATTGGAATATCGTAGTCAGAATATTCTTCTATTTACCAAGCATTTTTTTATCTATCTACTCAATTCAAAGATTAGCTAAAAGTTTTAATTTTGGTGATAAAGGCAAATTTTTAATGGGTTTAATTTATTTATTTAATACCTATTTTATTTTATTAATTGATGGAGGGCAGTTAGGAGTAATGCTTGCCTATGCTATGTTTCCACTGGCTATTGAATCAATAGTTAATTTAAGTTTTTTTAGGACTACGGTAACTCTTTCCATTTTGGCAATGTTTGACCCAAGGTTCTTTTTGATGGCAGTTTTTTGTGGGCTTTTACTTACGAGATTTAAACTATCAACAATTACCAAAATTACTCCAATTTTATTAGCAGTTCTTTTGATTAACTTCTATTGGCTTTATCCATTACTAAAGGTCGGTAGCAGTGGTATCACAACTTTCGTTTCTGAATTGAAATTAACATCACTTTTAAATTCTATATTTTTATATCAACCTCATTGGCCAAATAATGTTTTTGGAAAAATTACTTACCCAAGTTTTTTATTTTTAACAATACCCTTGCTTTTTGTTTTGGCAATATTTATTAAACCCACAAAAGAGAAATCATACTGGTCTCTTATTTTTTTAATTTTTGCATTTTTAGTTAAAGGAGAGACAGATCCATTTGGAAGTGTGTACATATATATCCTAAATAATTTTAGTTTTACGTCAGCATTTCGTGACTCTACCAAATTTTTTGCACCTCTGATAGTTGTGTATTCGTTTATTGTCTCTCGATTTTATGACGATATTAAAAATAAATATCTTATATGGATTATTCCAATCATGTTTCTAACACCCTTAATCCCTGGTTTAATATATGGAAATCATAATAACCTTACTGGGAGCTCTAATGTAAAAGATATGTTAGAACTAAAATCAAAATTAAAAGATGAAAGTAAATTTTTAAGAACTATTTACATACCAAGTAAGCCTCAGCTTGCTTATCAAACAGAAAATAATCAGGCAATTGATGGCAGGGTTCTAACTGATTACTTACCCTTTGCTGCAGATAACTATGGTTCAGAAGATAGATTTAATTTTATGTTACGTGATACGTATATTAATTATTTTAGAAGTTTAGGAATTAAAAATGTAGTTTATTTATCTGAAAATAAATCAGTTAAACCAATCGTAGCAAATATAGAAAATAGTATGCCAGAAAAATACTATATAGACAAGTTAGCAGTAGTTGTGGGGTCTCCAATTGGTGTAGAAAAATTAGTACCTGAATATGGGGTCTTATTCTTGGAAGATGGAAAGACAAATATTGAAAATTTATTTAGAATACCAAGTGATAATTTATTTTTCTATTTAAATAGAAAAAGTATTAATGATTTAGTAATTTCAGGGTTAAAAGATAATTTTATAGCCCCTTCATCATTTGAGAACAATAGTTGGGCAAGATATACAAGTGATGATTATTTAACGTGGAAGTATCAACTCTTAATAAGAGACATAGATACGAAAGATATTAATTATGACAGTGGAATAATAATGTCGACAGTTAAAGAAGAAACGACAACAGTCAAAATAAATCTTAATTCTGGTACTAATTACAAAATTTTTATTAGAGGTGTAGCAGGTAAAGATTCTCAAGGTGTTTATGTAAATGAGGTCTTATATAAAATTCCTAATAATAATATTTTTAGTTGGGTGGAACATGATTTTAAACCTGAAAAAGAGACAAACGAAATTATTATCGAAAATAATGGTGGATTTAATGTAATTGGACAAGTGTTGGTAATTGAGGATGAAAAGTATAAAGAATATTACAAAGAAACAAGCCAAAAATTAGAGAAATATAAAATTTATAATTTAGATTCAAAGTTGCCTGAGTCAAAAATAAGTTATGATTTCAAAAAAGGTTGGCTAATTTTAAACCAAAGCTATCATAATTTATGGAAATATGGAGAGAAATCACCACTTGCAATCAATTCTATTACTAATGGCTTTTTTGTAGAAGAAAACGATTTTAATAATGCTGTCTCATTCGAAGGACAAAAAGTTTTAGATTTGGGAGTTAAGATAACTTTGGCTTCAATTTTAGTTCTAATTGTGTCATACTTTGGCTATGCATTATATAAAAAACGTCATTAAGGCACTTTTTTCTGATACTTCCAGAGACACTTTAATACTTT
>ERZ1292625.1126-Hain-H41-01um-R1-1126-length-34468-cov-4_pt1 | contig 34468 bp, 36 predicted proteins | sample MGYA00564400_ERZ1292625 | MGnify/ENA primary metagenome ERZ1292625 (study PRJEB36523, sample SAMEA6512639) | groundwater metagenome | collected 2019-01-08 | study: AquaDiva: Metagenomics assemblies of 32 groundwater samples
GAAGTGGTCTTGAGGCTACAAACGACATTTATCTGAAATTACTAATCCTGAAAAAATTCAAGGTGACGTGATGTCGGCTGTGGCGGGAGCGGATGCAATAATCGGTGTGTCTGGTCCGGGGACAATTGCTCAGGCTCATATTTCAGCGATGGCAGAAAAGGCGATTGTGTTTGCGATGGCAAATCCAGTTCCTGAAATTATGCCCGAGGATGCTTTGCGGGCAGGTGCGATGGTGGTGGCGACTGGGCGTTCTGATTTTTCAAATCAAGTTAATAATGCTTTGGTTTTTCCTGGATTATTCCGCGGAGCATTGGATAGAGGAGTAAAAGAAATTACTGATGAAATGAAACTTTTGGCAGCAAAGAAAATTGCTAGTTTAGTAAAGAAACCAACGTCCGATATAATTATTCCCTCAGTTATGATGCCTGGTTTGGTAAAAGCCGTGGCAAGTGTGGTGAAGTAATTTTTACTTAGCTATATTATTGATTGTAAAAATTCGTAATTTTAAATCAAACTCTCTCATCATTATATTTTTTGTATAAATAAAATATCTCTAATTTCTTCAGCAGCAATAACTTTATCTTCTAGAGAAGTACTTTGATTGGAAAGTTTTATTATTAATTCGTAATATTCACTGTCTAGGTCTTTTATCTCTTCAATAGCAATGTATATTGGTTGCGATTAGGATTTGTGTAAAATTAGATACCAATAATCAAAAATTATTGGATAAAAATCAGAGAAGTACTTGTAAAATATTTCTTGTCTATTGATATGGTCTTGCATGCCATCAATACGGCCTTGCATCCAAAGTCTGTGATTCATAATCTTATCTTTAGAGATGCTCTATTTCAGGCTGTAAAACACCCCTATGCGAAAACCGAGCATGCACAGCATCAAGCACTTCAAGAAACTCCCTAACACGCAAAACGTAGCAAACACCGACCCCAACAGCAAGGGCAACAAAGAGCGCGAGTGCTCCCTGAATTAATATTCCTGACGCGGTTTCCAAAGAAACGAAGGTACCCGCGATAATAAGCGCCCCGTATGCCGCAAAACCCATAGCAACACTTACAATCATAACCATGCGCAACGTAACAGTCAGCGGTACCCATACATCTTTACCATTCATACGAAAAAGACCTGTACCCAACAATACCGCATTTACACACGAACCAAATACGTACGCGAATGGAATACTTAAAAATTCGATAACGGCGATCTTTTGACCGTGCCCGAGATTTTCAAGACGAAAAAGTGACTCAAGAAAAGTCTTAAACGCGCTGTCCGGACCCAACAACCAGATCGATGACCCAGCAACGGCAAGCGTAAGAAATGAGGCGACCATATTATATAGTATCGGCTCACGCGCTCGTCCAAGTGCATAATACGCACGAACAAATAATGTCACGAGACTCTGAAATACGAGTGCGATAGCAAAAAGAGCAAGACTTGCTGCAGTCAATCTCGTATCAAGCCACTCAAACGAACCGGACCCAAGAATGATACGGACGATCTGCGCCCGCATTACAATAAAGAGTGCGGCAACTGGCATGGTCCAAAATAAGATATGTCGCGCACCCGATACTACGTGCTCAAAAAAAACCTGCTTCTTATCTTTCAATGCGAGCTCGGCCATCGTAGGAAATGCGGCAACACTATATGAAAGCCCAATGACAACAAGTGGAAGCGAGTGCAAATTATATGAAAAATTAAAAACAGAAATTGCGCCCGCACCAAGCACTGAAGCAATCGATGTCAAGAAAAGCATCGTTATCTGATTCCACGAAAGAGCCAGCGCGCGAGGAAATGAATACATAATAATCTCAAACGACCGAGAAACTGACGCGAGTGAATATCGGGGGCGCACACCAATACGTAAAAGTGTTGGGAGCTGAACCGACATATGTAAAAAGGCGCCGAGTGCCACTCCCCACGCAAGCCCCGTAATCCCAAACCGCGGAGCGAACACGACAGCCCCAAAAATAATACCTATGTTGTACGCGATCGGAGACAACGCATACGCTAAGAATTTTTTTCGCGATTGCGATACTCCTGAGATAAGACTCGAAAATCCAAGAAAGATTGGGGAACACAACATAATGCGCGCGAGCATCATCGTAGCCATCTGATCTTCAGCACGAAACCCGGGTACCGCAAAACGTACAAAAAACGGCATGTATATAAAAGCAAAAATGCTCATGATGCTCATGACCGCAAAAAATATCAATATAATCGCCCCGAAAAACTCCTCTCCTCTACGTGCATCATGCTCACTTCGCTCCAGAAAAAGTGGGATAAAAGCAGTGGACGCAACAAAAAAAAGCGAGAGCGTAAAAATAATATCTGGCACTCGAAATGCCGCGTAATAAATATCGAGTTCGCGTGACGCGCCATATGAGCTTGCGAGCAACCGATCGCGCAGCAAGCCCAGCACTCCATTTGCTGCGCTCGAAAGCGCCAAAAGGAGTGCTGCTTGGTGCACTCCTTTTGGTTCAAAGCGAAAAAAACTTAGTATTGCCATCGCCTAACGCTCAGGCACGGGCTTCACACTTTCACTAACAGGAGGCGTTGCCCGATCTTCTGGAGGCGTCTCAACACTTTCAAGCGCAGGCTTCCCTGCTTCAAGATTTGTGATAATTGTCTGAATCTCTTTATTATTCGCATTCAGCGAAGCAACTTTTCGGAATGTTTCTAGCGCCTTTTCTTTCGCTCCTTCCTTGTCATAAATTAAGCCGAGGAAATAGAGCGCATTAGAGTAATCGGAGTTTTGCTCAACGGCGCGTTCAAAAGCAACTTTTGCTCGCGCAAAATCATTTTTCTGATAATAAAGAACGCCAAGCTGAAAGAGCACACCAATATCATTTGGACGAAGTTGAAAGGCGGATTCAGCTCGTGCAATCGCATCATTCGTCTTACCCTGCTGTTGATAAATTTGTGCAAGTAAGAAATGAGCCTCGGCAAAATCTGGTTTCAAACTTACCGCTTTCTCAAGAGCCTCTACTGCTTTATTCTGCGCAGTAACTGCGCGATTTTGATTTTCCTTTGAGTTATCCTGCAACAAAAGCGCATTTGCATACCCAATATGGGTACGAGCAATATTGAGAGGAATTTGCGGATTCGTTGGAGCAAGTTGTGCTGCTTTATCATAATATTCAAGCGCGAAATCGTACGATCCCGGCATAAAAATTACCGTCTCATATACCTGAGCGATCGCAGTCCAGTTTGCCGAGTCTTGTGGCCCCGCATCTGTTGCATGCTTTCCATAGTCAATCGCTGAAGAAAGCGCCAAACGAAAACGCTCCTGCAACTCATTTTGAGGTACATCACGAGTTGAGATAATCCGTTGTAAGTTAACAGTCTCAAGCTGAGTGAGCGCTCGCCAATATTGATCCTGTCGTGAGTCATACTGTGCCGCACGCGTCATCGAAATACGTGCAGTATTAATTCCCTCACCTGCGTTGTACGCATTAACTCCCTCGGCAAAGGCGACTTGTGATACATAGCGCATCGCCTCGTAATACACACCTGCAACGCTTCCTATAAGAAGAAGAATAATCGCAAGTGACGTAATAAACCCACGTTCGGTACTCGAAAAAAGATTAATTTCACTAACTCGAGCGAGTCCTGCAACATTCATCGCAGAGACAAAAAGTCCAAGTATAAATAGCGTCAGAATCACAAGCGTCCCGTTGAGCGGATGCATCCACCACAAAAAGAGCATTACAACGAGAGCCCCGGCGAGTGAGCGAAGAAGCATCGTATCACCTTCGTGATCAGTGAACGCCGCGAGTCCGCGGAACACAAACGCAAACACCGTAAAATAGAAAAACAATAACGTGATAGCAGCTAGGAGACCACCGCCAGCAATAATAGTTGGAGCAAGTGCTGACCCCGCTGTAAAGCGCACGGCCCAAAGCGGCGTCGAGTTTAATTCAACTGGCTTATATCGATCCCACAAAACGCCAAAGGTATTTGGACCATGACCAAATAAAAGCGACTCGCCAAATGCTTTCTCAATTAAACTTGTTGTTACGGTCCAGTTTGGACTTGCTTCTACTGGAGCCCCAAGACGTCCTGAAACTTCTCCGAGCGGACCTCTCATCAAAATAATAAGCGTGAGTACGATCAACATGATGAGTGACGCACCAAACATCACCGAACGCCCCATGCGTCGCGATAATAAAAGCGCGAGCATGAGAAGTAATACGAGACCCAACCCCATCGCACTATACGTAAAGTTTGTGAGCGCGATTCCAATCACGGCGCTTGCAAACAATATTCCTACAACAACACGTACTGACTTTTTTTCTATATTGAGAAATGGCAACAAGAGCGCAGCACTCATCGCAAAAAATGCTCCGACAATACTCCATCCTCCAATCAAATTTGCTGATCGCCCAGAAGACCATTCAAACGGATTGATATTAAAAATACTTCGCACGATAAAGAAACGCATAACGACTGCGAACGCTCCGACAAGTCCGAGGATGGCACGATATACCCACACGCGATCATTAATGAGCGCGGGGATAACAATAAGAAACAATCCTCCAATTAAAAATGTGAGAAACGTATCCGTCTCTCCCCCAACACCAACCAAAGAAGCAATTGGGTTTTGAGAAAAAAGCGATGCTAATAATATCGAACCTAAAAACAAAACGTACGTATAAATAATCCACGTACGTGGCAATCGAATAGACCCTTCTTGCAACGCTCCTCCAAACCAGAGCATCACCGCCAACGCCACCATGAATGCGGCGAAGTATCCTTTATTCAAATCTATCGGCGAGAGCGTCCATGGTAAAACAAACACCGGCATCAAAAACGCAAAGGCAACTAATGCCCAACGCCCGAGCACCGTTAATAATGTAGGTTGATCGGTAGACGTCGGCTCCTGATACTCCTCAACGACCATTTCCTCCTCAAAATAAGCTTCCTGCATATATATGAACTAGTGTGAAAATATCTAATGTAATAATGGAAGTACGTTATATATAGTATAGTCAGCTTGTTTTAACGTTCGCAATAGCACAACCCGATACGACATCGGATAACCATATTCTCGCAGGTTTTGACTAAAAACCCCCTCCGTGCTGAAAAAAGTAATAAACAGCTCCCGAGAAAAAAATTTACTCCTTAGGGTACCTATGCTACGATAAACATTACTAAAAATGGAAAAACAATACATCACTATTAAGGAGGCTTCTGAGATGCTTGGCGTAACCCCCCTTACACTTCGTAACTGGGACAAGAAAGGCAAGCTTGTCGCCTACCGACATCCTCTCAACAACTATCGAGTCTATAAACCCGAAGATATCCACGCGGTTCTCGACAGACTTGAAAAATCACTCAACGTACCAAAAAAACTCAACATCACAATGGTAGAAGAGTCATAACATAAAACCCCGCGTACGCGGGGTTTTATGTTTTTATAGGATACATCCGTAAGCCGGATTCTGTTTTATGCAATCATCTCTCTAGGCCAAGGATTACTCGCTTGGCTCAAGCCTGCGAATCTGCAGTTGCACCGGACAAGAGTTTTCCTCTGCGCGCGATTACTCACGCACACTGTGGTCTCTTACACCACTCTTTTCACCCTTACCTCCTTCAACCTCTCAAGTGTTTAGCTCAAGATGATGACGATCGGCGGTATGGTCTCTGTGGCACTATCTCGTATCTTAATCGTGTCTTGCGACACGACAGACTGGGTGGCCGTTAGCCATTGTCACTTTCTTTCATATACATATATGAAAGGGTGTCCGGACTTTCCTCTAAAGCGCATGTGCACTTCAGCGATTGCTCAATGTATCGTCTGTAAATTATAGCACAATCTCACAAAAAATCAAGAATTAAAAAAACTCCCACAAGGAAGTTTTTTATCGCACAAAACTATACTCTTACATCGATGCGCTCGTGTTGCACATTTTGCAATTACTCTTGTGTGTTGCAATCTCTACGATTGCTGACACCCCGACAAGAATATAAATAGTTCGAGCAAGCATGGAATCCATGCCACCAAGCCATCTACTAACATCCCACCCCACTACACCAACAAGAAGCCAATTCAAGCCTCCAATAACAAGTAAAGTAAACGTAACCATGTGTAATCCTTTCATATAAAAAATATTGATGGAAACAAAACGACCTTTTTCTTTTTCTATAATACCGTTGTCTCGAAGGTAAAACAAAAAGCCGCCAGCATGAAGCATGGCGGCACAATATAAGGAGAAAAGAACTGTATATAAGGGAAACATTGGCCCGAGAGGATTTGAACCTCTGACCTCTTGCCCTGAAGGCAAGCGCTCTCCCTGACTGAGCTACGGGCCTGCATGGTCCCGAGGGGACTCGAACCCCCGTTACGAGTATCGGAGGGGGGGTCTCCTAAACTCGCGTCCTAGCCACTAGACGACGGGACCAAGTCGCGGGGCGGAATCGAACCGCCGCTTGTCGGATCAGGAATCCGATGCCTTAGCCAACTTGGCTACCGCGACAAGACCTAGACGAGAAGTATCAAGTACCCGGGAGGATTCGAACCTCCGACCTCTTATGCCACACTCGGGTAGCACAAGCGCTCTCCCAACTGAGCTACGGGCACAAAGAAAGAACGACAAAATCGAGATTAGCAACAAATAAAAAACCGGTCAAGCGTCTAGCGCACTCGACCAGTTTTCTTATAGAGTCGCCAAATGGGAAGCCAATCATCTCTCTCCACCACGCAAGGTATTAAAAAATTCTTTAAAAGGCCGCAGGAAATGAAGATCAACTCACTAGTAAGGTTTTCGTCTTTTGAAAAAGAGTGGATAAGAAGGAGCTTGAAAAACAAAACCGCCCGAAGGCGGCCTTGGAGTTACCTTCTGATTTCTCGGATCAGGAGAATCAAAAGAATAAGAGTTAGACTTTCCATATTTTATGGAATTTCCTAGCACCTCTAACAATTTTTACGCTCTTAAATTATATCATTATTTCTCGCTCTTTCCCACTTAACGCAAAAGAGTAAAATAAGCGATATGTTAAGACAAAGACGCATACTTTTCTACCTCAGAGAAGCTCAAATTGTATATGATAAAAAATTAAACGAAGAGATGGACGCCCACATCATTCCTGATATATTTGTAGGCACTGGCGAGGGAGTTCCAATTTATCTCTTAGTGAACTTTATTCTTGAAAAAGAAAAGAAGGATAAGACATATAGAAAAGATCTAGAATTCCAAATAAAAGACTGCGTACCAAGTGGTCTTTTAGGACACCCATACTCTTATGACCCATTTAATGGCACCGCCAGAAGAATTGATTATTTTGTTTGTATGACGCCTAAAGGAAGGAAGTTGGTTACTGAAAATTTTATTTTTAGGTGGCTTTATTTTTTCGAATTTTTTCTAAAAGAGTTTGATAGAACGAATGCTCTTATCGTTACACTGTTACTAAGTAGCGTTTTCTGGGGAGGTATTCTTCTTTTTAGTGAGCACCTTAAGAGTATATTCGGTATATCGTAGACTAATTTTTAGTATTTTTTATATTAAAACGTTATGGTAAAAAATAAAACAAGATGGCAACGGGCGACAAACTAACAAAAAATGTTTTTCTCTTCCCTCAAGATAATATCTCTCCGAGAAGCCCCCAAAACTGTGGCCAGCTTTTAGTAACTGCTTCGGGATGTTCAAACTGCACTTCTTTTTTCTCCACCTTCCCTTTCATCGCAAGCGCCTGTACCACGCGATGATCCCACGACGTAATTGGCTTCCCTGCTTCAAAATTTTCTAACTCCACCTCCATCACTTCTATCCTATTGCTCTCATGGCCCTCTAGATTGGGCCAACGCTCTTTTCCCTCCTTCTGAGTAATATATCCAAAGGCTCGGGCAAAACAATAATCCTCAGCTTGGTGTGGTACAAACTCTGGCTGCTCACCTCGCATAAGCGCTATAAACGTCTCTGCTTGGCGCAATATCGTCTCATCATATCGTAGCTCCCACGTCATCCCTTTGGCACGTCTTTCGCGCCAGTGACTTACCGCTTCATATGTAAGCTTCAACTTAAATGACGAATTTTTTATTACTTCATCTCTACCACACAACAGTGCAGCACTCGCCCATTGTGACGTACCATGATCAAGTTCAAGAAGCTTTGAGAGTGAATATGAAATAATGCCCGCATCGTTTGTGATGGGACGATCTTTGAGAGTTCCTTGTTTGATAAAAACTTTATTGAAACCAAAATGCCAAGAAGCAAATTGCAAAAATCGATAGAGCGTTCCCGACTCCCCTACATCGATCGCTTCATCTGTATGCCACGCGCGAGCTGCACGTAACAACGCCTCCAAATCATCGGAAAGATTATTCTGCACCTCAAGAAATATCTCGATATCAGAGTATCCGTTGACGATATCGAGCACGCCAACTCGCATCATCCACGACTTATCGAGCGGAATATATTCTTTAATATTCAATTCCTCTCCTCGCTTTTTTGCCTTCATAAAATGGATGCTTAACATCTTTGATCTCACTGACAAGATCGGCCTCATCAATCAAGGATTGTTTAGCTCCCCTACCCGTCAAAATCAAATCTACTTTTTTCTCTCGACTTGTACGAATTAACCGGAGCGCATCTTCTTCGGCAATCAAACCTAGATCAATCGCATTGTGTATCTCATCGGCAATAATAATATTCCATTGTTCACCTTCCACTTCACGAATCAATTCTGCGAGCGCATCTTTCGCCGCCCCCTCATGTTCCTCACGCGGAAGCGTATCATTTAAAATTCCGACGAATCCTTTGCCGCGCTTTCGTAATTCAAAATCCGGAAGCAGACGCTTGTGCGATTCGTCTTCGCCCGACGGCCACGGCCCTTTGATAAACTGAATCATCAATACTTTTTTACCATCTCCGACCGAACGAAGTGCTTGCCCCAACGCCGCAGTCGTCTTCCCCTTTCCATCGCCAGTAAAGATATAAATCACACTCGGTCTTTATTCTCCGAACGAATGTGCCCGAAAAAAACCAAAAGAACAGACACGCTTACAACAAACAAAAGAATCAAATCGTACCCACTCAAATGCACTCCGTATGCTTCATTACCTATGAGCTCCGGTTCAAGCCAGCGTTCATTGAATACATTACCATCTAAAACAAGTGTTGCGACGCCCAAAATAAGCGTCATAAAAAATGCTACGGGAATCGCCGCCACAACTGCGAAAAGCAATGCGCGAAAAAATCTTCTCATATATTCATAGTACCAACTCATCGAACTAGAAGAAATACAAAACCCCTCGGTTGCCCTTGGGGTTTTGTATCCTTATCTACTTACTCTAGTCTGGCACGCGAAGTGTGTGTCGCCTAGAGCTCTATCCACAGGAACCGAGATTTTCTCCGCAGCTCGCACATGTGTAACACGATCCTGTACGGACCATGATCGCTCCACATCGACATGCCGGCGCATCTTGGTACGCAGAGACAGTTAATTTTTCTGTCGTCTGTAATTCAATTGTTGTTCGCGCTACTGGAGTCTCTGCTTTTACTACGGTATTCGCGTTTTCGGCAGCTGCCTCTTGCGCTTCTACATAGATACCGAACGTGCGCTGTTCATCGGGCGTCAAAAATTTAATCGCGAGGAATTTACCAAGATAATCAAGAATTGATTTTGCAACTGGCACATCTGAATTCTCAGTAAAACCTGCCGGCTCAAAGCGCGTGTGAACAAACTTACGTACAATAGTCTGAACGGGCACACCATATTGAAGTGCAACGGACATCAGCACACCAATTGAATCAAGAAGTCCTGAAATCGTACTACCTTCTTTTGCCATTCGAATAAATACTTCGGCGAGTTTACCATCCGGATAAATACCGTAGTGCAAATATCCTTCATGACCCATGACTGTAAACTTGTGACGGAACGATACGACATCTGCAGGAAGCTGTTTGCGCTCAAGTCGCATTGGTTCATCTTTTTCATCTTGCCCTGACCCTTTTGTGCGCCCTGTATTTAGTGGCTGAGCACCCTTTGATCCATCACGGTATACCGCAACGGCCTTGAGTCCGAGCTTCCATGAATCCGTATAGACATTCATGATATCTTCGATTGTTACTTCGGCAGGAAGATTTACTGTTTTAGAGATCGCACCAGAAATAAATGGTTGCGCGGCAGCCATCATACGGATGTGACCCATATAATGAATAGAACGCGCGCCACCAGGAGCATTCACCGCGCAGTCGAACACCGCGAGATCTTTTTCTTTTATGTGTGGCGCTCCCTCAATACGATCGTTATCTGCAATATATTGCACAATTGCATCGATCTCATCTTGCGCGTACCCAAGATTTTTAAGTGCTGCGGGAACGGTCTTGTTTACGATTTTGAGAAATCCGCCGCCAACCATCTTTTTATATGCAACGAGTGAAAACCCTGGCTCAACGCCAGTCGTATCACAATCCATCATAAATGCGATTGTACCGGTTGGCGCTAACACGGAAGCCTGCGAATTACGGACGCCGTGCTTTTCAGCGTTCGCGACAGTTTTATCCCATACATCATGCGCGGCATCCATCATATCTTTGGGTACATAGCGTGACTCTATGTCTTCTACAGCGTCACGATGCATGCGCAATACCTTCTGCATTGGACGCTTGTTTACCTCGTAGCCAGCAAAGGTACCTACACGCTCTACAAGCCTCGTAGACGTTAGATACGCCTGTCCCGTCAGAATAGCGGTGATCGCCCCCGTCAGAGCTCTCCCCTCATGTGAGTCGTACGGAAGACCCTTATACATAAGAAGTGCCCCAATATTGGCATACCCGATTCCAAGCTCACGAAACGCCTTTGCATTCTCTGTAATACGCTCTGTTGGATAGTGTGACCCTGCAACGATAATATCCATTGCAGTCGTCATAATCTCTACTGTGTGCCGAAATGCCTGCACATCGAATGAATCATCCTCGCGCAAATACTTCATGAGGTTGAGTGAGGCGAGATTACATGCAGAGTTATCGAGATGCATGTATTCAGAGCACGGGTTTGATGCATTAATACGACCCGTTACTGATGCAGTGTGCCAGCGATTGATCGTCGTATCATATTGCATTCCTGGATCTGCACAGTGCCATGAAGCCTCCGCGATTAAATATAGTAAATCTCGTGCTGGCGTTTTCTCAACTGTCTCTCCATTCATAACTGCTTTCAATTCCCACTCTCCCCCTTCAATTGCGCGCTGCATAAAATCATCCGTTACGCGCACTGAATTGTTCGCATTCTGAAAAAATATATTATTGTATACGTTACCATCGATCGCATCATCATATCCCATCGCGATGAGTGCTTTTGCTTTTTCTTCTTCCTTCCATTTGCACGTAATGAACTCTCGAATATCTGGATGATCGATATTCATTACAACCATCTTTGCTGCGCGTCGCGTCTTACCTCCTGACTTGATCGTACCTGCGATTGCATCCGCTCCTTTCATAAATGAAACAGGACCGCTTGAGCGTCCACGTCCACGAATTTTTTCTTTTGATGATCGAAGATTGGAAACATTAATACCCGCACCAGAACCTCCCGCAAAAATAAACATTTCATCGTGATACCATCGCATGATTGATTCTTTGTTGTCTTCGACGGAAAGAATAAAACATGCCGAGCACTGCGGCTTCTCTTCAACGCCAACATTAAACCAAATCGGTGAGTTAAATGCCGCATTCTGATTTACTAGGATCCACTTCAGTTCTTCGTTAAAAATTTTCTCTTCCGATTCGTCAGCAAAATATTTATATCCACGCCCCCATCCCGTGATTGTGTCTGCAACACGATCTACGAGCTGTCGTACACTCGACTCGCGTCCCTCTTTACCCACATGTCCGTAAAAATATTTCTCTGCAACAATATCAGTCGCTGTTTGCGACCAAAACATTGGCACCTCTACATTGTCTTGTTCAAAAACCACATTACCCTTTGAGCCAGAGATTACTGCACGACGTTTTTCCCATGTAATTTCATCGTATGGATGAATATTTTCGTGCGTAAAAAATCGCGCTAGACGAAATGCGCGCTTTGAATCCTGTGCTCGGCCTTTCTTTGCTACTGCTTTTACCGCGGGCGTTGTAGTCGACATATATGTGCCAAAATTTGCTCTAATAATTTTTAACGTACAGCTAGTGTACCCCCCACCCAAAGTAGGCGGAAGTGTGGATAAGTGAAAAAAAATATAAAAAATTACTCAATCAGTCGCACAACGTAAAAAGTGAAAAATGCCTTGCTCAGTCAAAACTATTAGAAACTGAAAGTTATCATGACGCAAGGGCTTCGCGAAAAACACTCCTTGCGAGGAGTGTTTTTCTGTGTCCTTTTATAAATTTTGCCGCTACTCGGGTAAAAATTATTTTTTCGCTCGTCGTAGAAACGCCGGAATAGCATCCCACTCTTCTGTAGACTCGGGTGATGGTTCTTGCACGATCTTTGGACGAGCAACCGGAGCAAATTCTTCTTTCTTTTGGACTGGAGCACTAAATAAACTTACTGGTTTTACTGAAGGCTCGCCAAAACCAGAAGCAACAACTGTAATTTTTATTTCTCCTTTCTTAAGACGCTCATCTTTTACTGCTCCAAAAATTACACGAGCATCTTTTGCGATTGGCTCAGTGATTACACGAGCCGCTTCATTTACCTCCCACATCGTTAGATCATCACCCCCGGCGATTGAGAAGAGTACTCCGCGTGCGCCGTCAATTGAAACGTCGAGAAGTGGTGAAGAGATGGCAAGCTTGGCAGCCTCTGCTGCACGATCTTCACCTGACGATGTTCCGATACCCATCAATGCTGAACCTGCATTCTGAAGCACTGAACGAATGTCAGCAAAGTCAACGTTGATAATACCAGGGAGCGTAATGAGATCTGAAATACCCTGCACTGCTTGGCGCAAAATTTCATCACACATTGAAAATGCATTCGTGAATGTTGTCTTGCGATCAATAATATTTAGCAAGCGATCATTTGGAATAACGATCATCGCATCAACTGCCTCCTTGAGTCGCTGTAAACCTTCTTCCGCGATTCGCGCGCGCTCAGAACCTTCAAACGTAAATGGCTTTGTCACGACACCAACTGCGAGCGCTCCTTCTGATTTCGCAATGTTCGCAATCACCGGTGCTGCGCCCGTGCCCGTACCGCCACCAAATCCGCACGCGATAAAAACCATATCCGTTCCGCGCATAACTTCCGTAAGCTCTTCACGAGACTCCTCTGCTGCTTGCCTGCCAACTGATGGCTCCATGCCAGCACCGAGTCCGCGTGTTGTATTTTTTCCAATATGTATTTTACGAGGCGCAAGAGAATGATGAAGGTCTTGGGCGTCAGTATTTACGCCGACAAAATCCACACCGTGAATTTTTGACTTAATCATGTGATCCAGCGCGTTAAGTCCAGAACCTCCGCAGCCTATTACTTTGATTCGGGCAAATGTTTCGACATCGGGATTAATCCGTGGCATGGCACTACTCTAGCGTCATCGTGCCGTGAGGGTCAAGAGAAAAAAAGAATCCATCTAAAGCAAACCAAAGAAATCTATATGTCAAGATTTTTCTGCGAGCTTAGTCGCAATATTTATACCGAACGCCAACGGAACACCCGACAATAGAGCAGATCGGCGCTGTCTTTGCTTTTTTATCTTCTGCTCTGATCTTTTCGATATCATCTCCCCTTGCATGATATAGACATCGCTCTTCAACCTTCTCTACTCCTCCTCCACAACATCCGCATCCGCAAGCCATATAAGGCTCGCTTACTTCTTCAATCTCACGAACCTCTTCCTTCGTCGCTCGCTTATGAGCACTTGCGATCGACGAGGCATATGACGCCTGCGCTTCTATATATTCGATTTCTTGTTCGATTGAATACACTTCAATCTGCCCCCATAAAAAAAGAGTGGCTGCGCACGCAAGACCAATCGTCCATGGCAACCAGCGATCATGATAAAGTTCTTTAGTAAAAAAATTCCACATAACTCTTTTTATTATATAAGGAAGTGCGCCAAATCTAAAACAAAACTCGCATCATGCGAGTTTTATTATGGGATAAGAGAGCGTAAAAATTTTGATATACGTTTTGAAATCGGAAGGGAGAACATACTATTTGATCTTCCCGAAGAGACATATTCGCTTGCGGCATACTTCACAAGCCCCACTGCAGTTGCCCACTCAGGGCCAACAACCAATTCTTTATGATCGCTAATGCCTGATGGCGAACCACCAATCTCAACTGGTAAATGGAGTTCTTCACGCGCCATGCGTTGAATATCAAAAAGGCGTGCCCCACCACCAACAAGCACTACTCCTCCCGGCAACAACTCTGAACGGCCAATGCGTTTCAAATGTTTTTCTACAAGCTCAAAGACATCGCCCAACCGTGCTGATACAATTTCTCGAAGTTTTTTTGGAGAAAAAGTTTCTTCAAAGTTTTTTGGAAAATCTGCGAGACGAATTTCTTTTTTTCCTTGTTCTAAAAATACACCGAGATTTCGCTTCACGCGCTCAGCTGAAGCAAGATCAATCTCAAATCCAAGACCGATATCATACGTAATATGTCCGGAACCAACAGGTAAAACGTCCAATGACACGAGCGTCCCTTCTTCAAATACTGCGAGATTGGTTGTCTGTGCTCCAATATCAAGTAGCATCGAACCAACTTCTTTTTGTTTTTTTGAGAGCGTATGAAAAGATGCTGCGTATGGAGAAACGAGTACATCGTCGACCGAAAGACCTGCGATCTCCATCGCCTTAAAAATATTCTTAATATGCGTCGTAAAGCCAGCGATAAAAAGCGTTTCCGCTTCAAGCTTCATACCATTGAGGCCTACTGGCTCACGAATCCCTGAATCACGATCAATACTATAAAAGAGTGGGAACGTATGGATAACCTCGCGATTCCCAAGTCGCGGGAGCGCAGCCTCACTCGCCTCAATAACACGAGCAACATCTTCTTTGGTTACCTCTCCGTCTGCACGCGATACGGATACCGCACCCTTGCCAATATGCGTCTGTACACGGGGCTCACCAAGCGATACATATGCATGGTCTACATCTATAGAGGTCTGTTTTTTCAGATCTGCGAGTGCACGCTGAATGCTGCGGGCGACAATGTCCGGATCTGCAACAGCGCCTTTTCGTACACCGTCCGCAGGGGCTTCACCAACACCAAGAACCGAAAGGGCATATTCCCCCTTCTTCTCGGCAACAACAAGCCGAATCGTACTCGATCCGATATCAAGACAGACAAGATAGTCTTGGTGCGCCATTCCTACTATATTATGAAAGTTTAACGAGTGCTTCGCGCGCGAGACGAGAGATGCGCTCTCCAGACGCACGGCCTTTGAGTGTCGGGGTAATTGTCTTCATCAGAACGCCAAATGATTCAACTCCCGTTGCCCCAGACTCGCGAATACCATCCTGAACTATTCGCATAATTTCTTCATCTGGAAGTTCAGCAGGTAAGTAGACTCCAAGTATCGCAGCCTCTCTCGCTTCCTGCGCTGCAAGCTCTGGACGTCCCCCCTTCTCAAATTCCGTAACCGCATCCTTGCGCTTCTTTACTTCGCGCTGAATAACTTGCAAAACTTCATCATCACCAAGTCCAACATCTTTTTTGCGCTCTTCGATTTCTTTATTTTGGATTGCCGCAAACAAAAGGCGGAGTGTACTAAGACGCTCCTTGTCGCCGCCATGAATCGCCTCTTTCAAATCATCGCGAAGCTTCTGGGCAAGGGACATGTATTAGGCTTCCTTACCTAACTTGCGCAAGCGGTCGTAATGCTTTCGTTTTTCAAGACGCTTAAGCGCGTCCTTTTTCTTTTTTGTCTTTGATTTCGGGCGCGTGCGATATGCCGAACCTCGAACATCGAGCAAAATGCGACTCTGCTGTACCTTGCGTGTAAATCGACGCAAGAGAGATCCGGTTGTTTCTTTTTCTCGTTTTCGTACTTCTACCATATATATTTCTCCGAGTATTGATCTTAGGAAAATTCCTTCAATCGTGACTTTATTGTACCAATAAATTTATCCATTGGAAGGGTTTCTTGAATTCCCGTTTCCATACTCCGAACTCCGACCGTTCCATCAAGTGCCTCTTTCTGCCCAAGAATCACTGCGAGTGGAATTTCAAGTTTAGAAACAATGTTGAGTTGTGCGCGAAGCGAATCTTTCGAGAGTGAGTGAGCGATTGGTACGCCAATCTTGCGGAGCTCTTCCATGAGCACAAGACTTTTCTTCTTCGCCGCAGGACCGAGCTGGATGAGAAAAAGTTTCGGATGCGTCTCGGGTCGTGACTTGATCGATTTCTTTTTCATGAGTTCGGCAACGCGATCAACACCGAGCGCCCATCCGACAGCCGGAATTTTTCGATTACCGATCAATTCACCTAAATCATCGTACCGACCTCCTCCTCCAAGTGCGATCTTCGTAAACGTCGCCACCTCTGGCTTTACCCCCTGCTCATCTCCCTCCTCCACAACTTGCGGAGGAGACATAATTTCAAAAACCTCGAATACAGTCTTTGAATAATAATCAAAGCCTCTTACAAGGTGTACGTCAAGAAAATATGGAATACCCATCTCATCAAGATATTCGAGCACTTCGGAAAAATGCTTCTTACAAACCTCACACAAGTGATCCATCATTTGAGGAGCGTCCTTACGAAGCGCAACACACGTCTCTTCTTTACAGTCGAGCAAACGCAACGGATTGTCCTTAAACCGTTGTTTGCAATCCTTACATAGTTGATTGAAATGGCGCTTATAGTACGCGAGCAATTCTTTACGAAATGCCGGACGACACACCCGGTCTCCAAGGCTATTTACATTAATAACAATATCTTTTAAACCAAGTCCCTGTAGTGCTGAAAAAAGCACTCTAATAGAAATAGCATCGTTAATCGCGTCATCATCACCAATGATCTCAACGCCGACTTGGCGAAATTCTCGAAATCTCCCTTGCTGAGGAGTTTCATGTCTAAAAAATGAACCCCCGTAAACTAACTTCACTGGCTGTGGGAGGGATTGCATGCCATGTTCAAAATATGCGCGCATAACAGACGCCGTTCCCTCAGGACGAAGCGACAACTTATCACCTCCTCGCGTACGAAGGTTGTACATCTGCTTTTCTACAACGTCCGACTCCTCACCAAGAGGGCGCTCAAATAACTCTGTTTTTTCAAGATGTGGGGTCGTAATCGGTTGAAATCCGTAAAATTCAGCAACACGCCGTACCTCTTTCATCACACGCTCAACATAATGCACATCATCAAACATGATATCGTGCATTCCTTTTACACTCATGACTGGTTCTTTTTTAATTGGCTTTGCCATATGAAAAATTAATTACCTAGAAGCACTGAAATCTTTGAAATTGGCCACATGCGAATAAATGCGCGTCCGACAATATCTACCTTTGGCAATGGCCCCCATGAGCGTGAATCTAAACTATTTGATCTATTGTCTCCCATCATGAAATATTCTCCACTCCCTAATGTTCTTTCCATATCTGGAGTAGTCAGCTCTTGATTATCCACGTATGTTTCATTGAGAGATTCAAGAGCTCCTGAAGCGGTACGAATCGCAACACGTCCTCCACTAATGACAACGGTCTCACCGGGAAGACCAATAACTCGCTTAATGAAGAACTCTCTGGGATTATTTGGATACCGCATAATAATCACCTCGCCGCGCTTTGGATCAGTAAACTGATAAGATAACTCGTCAACAACCAAATATTCACCATCATGATATGTCTGCTCCATCGACTCCCCTCTGACAATAAATGGCTGTGCTACAAAAAAACGAATCGGGATTACGATTGCGAGTGAGATGACAACAATTCGCAACGTCTCAAAGATTTCGGAGCGAATCGTTTTTGACTTTTCGTCCGCAACTCCTTGATTTTCAACGATTTCTTCGTTTTCTGGGAGCATAACGTAACCAAATTATATACGAAAAATACCTCCCTCGCAAGCCCCGTGCGCGTGATATAGCAATGAAAAACCGCTACACTACAAATGCATGAAAACCATCATAGGTCTTGGGAATCCAGGCAAAGAATATACGGGAACGCGCCATAATGTAGGACGCGACCTTGCGCTACGTATCGGCACATATTTTGAACTGAGCGATTTTGAAGAAAATAAAAAATACCTCGGACTACTCGCTAAAGGCGAGATTGAAAAAGAAAAGGTAACGATACTCCTTCCGGATACATTTATGAATAAGTCAGGCAAAGCAATCGCAGCGCTCGCTCCGAAAGCAAAGGGACTGATTGTCCTTCAAGATGACACGGACATCCCGCTTGGGTCAGTAAAAATTGCCTTTGGAAGAAACTCTGGAGGACACAAAGGAATCGAATCAATCATGCGAACTCTAAAAACAAAAGATTTTTGGCGTATTCGTATCGGCGTTCAAAAGAAAAAACGAATAGACGCGATGGACCTTGTACTCAAAAAATTCTCACCTGAAGAACAAAAAATCATTAAAAAAATCGAAAAACGCATCCTCGCCATGTTTGAGGCGAGCTTGGACTTGCAGGTAACCACATTCAACGTACTGTAAGAGGCGTGGACGAACTCTTAATCGCCGCTCGTATACCCGAATTTGAGAATAAACCTTCTTCGTGGTTCCGTGCGAACACTCACAATATCGATAAAGGAAGAGTACAACACGACTTCTGGGCTCGAAACACGCTCCGACTCTCAAAACGCTGGCCTCACGGGCTCTCAACACTCGCCGAAAAACTAATCGACCTCGGGTATGAAGCGGTCTCGTGGCCCAATAACAAAGGTGAATTCTCAATTCGAGGTGGAGCAATTATCATTTCTCCGATTAACGACCATACGCTCTGGCATGTTGAATTTTTTGGTCAATTAATTGATAGAATCGCAAAACTCTCTGAGGCAACTCCATCAAATCGCGAACGAAAGCGCTCTTTACACGAATATTTACGAGACGGAGATTATATCGTACATGAAGACCACGGCGTGGGTATCTGGAGAGGCATCACCGAAGAGCGAGGAACTAAGTATTTTTTAATTGAATATCGTGGGCCAAAACATGGATCCCCCGACACACTCATGGTTCCTCTCACCGAAGAAAAACGAGTAACACCCTATATCGGATTTCGCGTTCCTCCTGTTACCCGCCTCGGCACGCCACTATGGGGTAGAACGGTCAAACAAACAAAAGAAGAGACTATCGTATTTGCTCGCAAACTCCTCGAGCTTTATGCATCGCGCGAAACTATAAAACGGCCTCCTCTCAAACCGGTACCCGAGCTAGAAGAAAGTGTCCAAACAGGGTTTCCATTTGAAGAAACTCCTTCCCAACGCACAGCGCTTCGTGATATTTGGCATGATTTTTCATCAGATATCCCGATGGATCGAGTTTTAATGGGCGACGTTGGATTTGGAAAAACCGAAATCGCTCTTCGCGCCGCAGTACGCGCCGCGGGCAATGGCTTACAGGTAGCAGTCCTTGCTCCGACAACACTTCTTTGTGACCAACACTATCAAGTCTGGTCACAAAGACTTGCCGCGCTACCTCTCTCAGTAGCGCGCCTCTCTCGACTTGAAAGTGGCATGGAAGAAAAAAAGATTCTCAAAGACATAAAAGAAGGCCGCGCAGATATCGTCATTGGCACTCATCGAATCCTTTCAAAGGATGTCTCATGGAAACGCCTTGGATTTCTTATTATCGATGAGGAACAACGCTTTGGAGTACGTGCCAAAGAATATCTAAAGGAATTGAAAAAAGACGTCGATATCCTCACATTGTCAGCGACACCACTCCCACGCACTTTCTCGCTCTCCGTCTCGGGGGTAAAGCATATGAGCACCCTCGAGGAACCTCCTGATGGACGTCGTGCAACGCAAACAATCGTCCTACCATTTCAGAAAAAAATCGTAGAGAGCGCGCTCAACCAAGAGCTATCGCGCAAAGGACAAATCTATGTCCTTGAAAGTCGCATTCGCGCTATCCCGAAAACTATGGAACTACTTAGTTCCATGATATCCCCCTCCCGCATCGGGTATATCCACGGGCAAATGTCCGAAAAACAACTCGTGGAAACAATGGAAAAATTCCGTGAGAAAAAAATAGAAATTCTCATCTCTACCACTATTATCGAAAACGGTATCGATCTTGCAGACGTCAACACGCTGGTTGTCATGGACTCGACGCTTTTTGGACTTTCCGAAATGCATCAACTTCGTGGCAGAGTTGGACGTGGATCCGCTGAAGCATTTGCGTATTTTCTATACAATCCAAAAAAACTAAAAGATAAAGCTCGCGAACGTCTCGACATACTCGCCAGTATGCAGTTTCTCGGCTCCGGAAGATTTATCGCGGAAAAAGATATGGAAATGCGTGGCGCAGGAAATATCCTAGGCAAAGAGCAATCAGGCGTTGCCCGCGCCGTTGGACTTAACTTATATTCGCAATTTTTAGCGGAAGCGGTAGAGAAATTACGCCGTACGATATAAAATCCTCTGGATACAAAAAACTAAGAAATACCCTACTAAGAAATACAACAAAACCCCCACGAATAAAGGACCAAGACTATAACTAAAAAAATCTAATCTTTCTAAGGGGTTGAGTAAGAAATCGCGAGTAGGGCACCCCGTTGAATGTGAGGCACAATTTTGAGTTGCTTCATAGAAAAATTCTATGGCAAATGATAGTCCTAAAAAAATTCTTATTAGAGTCTGTTTATTCATGACAAATTATATTAAAGGAGAAAGCTCAGATGTGAGAAATGCTACGTGAAAAAATACTTAAAAATTTATGAAGAATAGCTATAAAGATAATAAGTACTACCGGCCAAATGATATAAAATATCATAAAATTACCACCTAATCTGAGAATTTCCTCGATACCTTGATAAAAATACTGAGGAAATAATTTTATAGAACATTCTTTCAGAATGAGACAATCATCTATAATACCTTTAATGGGACTTAAAATAAAACGAAAAAAGAAAGTTGTTAAAAAAATAGTTGTAATAAAACGTAGGAACGATTTTTGAGCATGAATAAAAAAATCTAATAGCCACCACGTTATAATAATTAGCGCCGGACCAATGATTAGGCCCCCAATAATATGCGCTGGTGTAGAAAAAACACTCCAAAACCCCAGTCTGAACGCATAAAAATTATAGTTTTGTATACAGAAAAGAATAGTCTTGTTACAAGCAGCCAACGTAATAGCTGCTGGAAAAAATAAAAATATACTAAAAAGATAGGCACAATAGCCAAGAAAAATCTTATAGATCAAATTCATGATTTTTATTCTACACTCAACCAACAAAAACATAAAACCCCGCTTTCGCGGGGTTTTATGGCAATGAATGTTCTTGTGGACCGTTCTACATCTCTATAGCGCGGCGGCTCGTGTATATTGGAGCCATTCATCAGTACGCTATCCATTATATCATAGGCGATTCATGAGTCAAGGGGCTAGGTCGCGATAACCCACTAAAAAACAAAAACTCGTTGCTAGGCAACGAGTTTTTGTTTTTTAGACTATATATATTACTCTTCTTTTTTATCTTCTACTGCGTCTGTTTTTTTCACTTCTTCCTGTTTTGCCTTTTCTTCATTACCCAAGAAAGATAGGGAAAGCTTATGTGTCTCTGGTTGAAATACAACGATCTGGAATGGATATGTCTTACCAATATCGATCGTTTCGCGCATCTTCTGCGCCGTACCGAATTCGGAGATATGAGAAAGGCCGGAAATTCCCTCGTGATCAACAAGTCTTACAAATGCGCCGTAGCGATTGAATTTCATGACGATGCCCTTGGTAATATCGCCCTTCTCAATCTTTGCGATCTTCCATGGGTCAGGCTTAAGTGCCTTCACTGAAAGGGAAATCTTATCACCCTCGATTTCGATAATCTTAACGCGTACGGTATCACCAACCTTGTACAAATCTCCGGGATTTTCAACGAGTGTCCAGTCAATTTCAGAGATATGAACGAGACCTTCAAGACCATCTTCCAATTTTACGAAAATACCGAACTCAACCACGCCTGAAACCTCTCCTTCGTACTCTGTGCCGATCGCGTATTTTGCTAATCGTTCTTTCATTTCATCTGGCTCTGAACCACGTTCAGTGAAAATAATCTTATCTTCTTTTGGATCAATATTCATGATCTGCAAGGAAAAATCCTGACCGACAAATTTTTGAAGCTCGTCCAAAATACGAGCCTTGTCTCCCCCTTCTACGCGAGGATAATGTTTCTGCGCTAACTGAGAAACTGGCAAAAAACCTTTGGTTGTCTTCCATTCAAACACAAGACCCCCCCGATTTGCCTCGAGCGCACGCAATACGAGCGCTGATTTTTCAGCCATAACCTGTGAAGCTTCTTTCCAAAACTTCTCCCGGCCTGCTTCACGAACTGAAAGCTCCACATACCACTGTTCATTTTCTAATTCAATGATTTTGGAAACCAATTGATCCCCAGAATCCTTTTGCTTTAAAATATCCCTGCCATCCTGAAACTCCTTTCCATAAATGATACCTGTACCAAAACCAAGGTTTACGAATACTGCCGAACCTTCTTTTGAAATAATGGTTCCTTCGACGATATCGCCAACACGTGGAAGCTTCCACTGTGGAATCGCACGAAAAAGAACGTCCATAAGACGCTCCTTGCGGGCATTTTGGTTTAGCTCTTGCTCAGAAGTCATGACGCCGAGTATAGGCGACTTTTCTGAGGTTGGCAAGGGGTCTCAAGCGTTGCCGAGGGCCAAAAGAAAGGCTATACTAAATCCACTTTCATATGGTTATCTCATATTACGGTATTACCTGTTTTAAGCTCCAGGCAGGAGAAACGGTTCTTGCGATTGATCCGTACGGCAAAAATTCAGGTCTCACACCCCCGCGCTTTGAAGCGCACGCCGTCCTCCTGTCAGGCAAAAAAAGCTCTCAGGATTTTTCGATAACCGGTGACCCCTTGGTCTGCGCCTCTCCCGGAGAGTTTGAAACAAAAGACATCGTCATCACAGGGCTTGATACTCCCGAAGGCACTGCATTCTATATTGAATGGGAAGGTTTGCGCATGCTTCATCTTGGAACAATTAAAAACGTATCCTCAGTAGAATCAATCCTCGAACACATTGACACGATCGATATTCTCTTTGCTCCAGCGGACGGATCATCGAGTGATATGCAAAAAATCATTTCATCGATTGACCCTCGCATCATTATTCCTATGCAAGGAGAAGGAAAGAAAGGAGCAATTGATACTCTTGTAAAAGAAATTGGCGAAAAACCAGAAAAACTCGATAAGCTTACGATTAAGAAAAAAGGACTCCCGGCCGAAGGACAACGACTTATCGTTTTAGATTCACCGCAATAATCATCATGTCTATCTTGGGTCGCATCGAAAACCTTCAGCAAGCACCTCCCAGAAAAAAAATGATTGTGCTAACCCTCTCTGTACTTATCATTATGAGTGCTATCATCGGTCTTTGGGTTATGCAGCTCGACTACCAATATAAGCGTACGGCCCCAACACAGACACACGAAGCATCCATTACTGAACCGTTCCTCATTATCATGCGATCAACGAGCGAAACGGTACAAAAAGGATTTTCTGATGGACTACACAGCATTTTTCGATAATATTTAAGAATTCATGAAATCAAAGGAACCGAAACCAGAGCAAGAAGTAGCACACGTTCAGCTGCGTGATATCGCGCGCGAAATGCGCGAATCATATCTCGACTATGCAATGTCGGTTATTGTTACGCGCGCGCTACCTGATGTACGTGATGGACTCAAACCAGTACATCGTCGCATCCTCTATACAATGCGTGGGATGGGGCTCCGTCATACTACAAAACATCGCAAATCTGCCGCAGTCGTTGGTGACGTACTTGGTAAATATCACCCGCACGGTGACGCTCCAGTGTACGATGCGCTCGCGCGCATGGCTCAAGATTTTTCTATGCGCTACCCGCTTATTGATGGACAGGGAAACTTTGGATCGATCGATGGCGACTCTCCTGCTGCGATGCGTTATACCGAAGCTCGCATGGCCGCGCTCTCTGACGAGCTTCTTCTTGATATCGACAAAGAAACAGTTGATTTTATGCCGAACTATGATGGCACCCGAGAAGAGCCAACGGTATTCCCCGCTCGCATCCCCTATCTTCTTCTCAATGGCTCCTTAGGAATTGCAGTTGGTATGGCGACCAATATTCCTCCCCATAACCTTACAGAACTCATCAATGCGGCTCTTACGCTTATCGAAAATCCAAAAGCAACGACTGAAGATTTACTTGAACACATCAAGGGTCCTGACTTTCCTATGGGAGGGATTATTTTCAATAAACAAGATATTCACCAAGCATATTCAACTGGCAAGGGTAGTATTGTAGCCCGCGGAGAAGCAGAGATCATCGAAAAAGAAACGGGACGCGGACACGCAATTATCATCACCTCCATTCCATATCAGGTAAACAAGGCGGAGATGATTGAAAAAATGGCTGATTTGGTACGAGAGAAAAAAATCGATGGCATCAAAGATATTCGCGACGAATCGGATAAAGATGGGCTTCGCGTTGCTATTGAGTTGAAAAATGACGCGTACCCTCAAAAGGTACTCAATAATCTCTACAAACATACTGATCTCGAAAAAGTATTCCATTTAAATATGCTCGCCCTTGTAGGCGGTATTCAACCTCAAACACTCTCTCTCAAACACTATTTTGAGGAATTTGTCGCCACTCGCCGAATCATGGTTGATCGACGAACCCGTCACGACCTACGAATCGCCGAGGAACGCGCTCATATTCTTGAAGGACTCAAAAAAGCTCTCGACCACATCGATGAGATCATCAGTACAATCAAAAAATCTAAAGACCGAGAGAGCGCGCACACAAACCTCATGCAAAAGTTTAAGCTCTCAGAAAGACAATCGACCGCAATTCTTGAAATGCGCCTCCAAACACTCGCTGGGCTTGAACGTAAAAAGATTGAGGATGAACTCGCAGAAAAACGCGCGATTATTAAAGATTTGAAAGCGATTCTCGCCGACCCTAAGAAACTCTTGGCGGTGATAACAAAAGAACTTATCGAAATTCGTGATAAATACGGGGACGAACGACGTACAAAAGTTGTCGCTACAGGCGTGAGCGCAATGGCGACAGAAGATCTTATACCCGAGGAAGAGCAGGTTGTACTAATGACGCAGGGCGGGTATTTGAAACGTGTACGACCTCAAGAATTTCGTGCTCAACGAAGAGGCGGCAAAGGTACTATTGGTGGTGAATGGAAAGAAGAAGATGTAGTTTCTCAATTCGCTACCGCAAATACCCACGACTCCCTTTTGTTCTTCTCAAGTCTTGGAAAAGTATACGAGTTACGAGTCTTCGAGATCCCCGAGAGCTCGCGCACGGCAAAAGGACGCCCCGTCGTCAACTTCCTTCCCCTTGCAGCCGGTGAAGAGATCACTTCTTTCCTTTCAGTACCAAAGAAAACAAAAGGAGAGAAAGACCAAGCGCTCATCATGACAACCCGCAAAGGAATCGTTAAAAAAACAACATTTAGCTCGTTTGCTGGAGTCCGTAAATCGGGCATCATCGCCATGAAACTACAGAAAGGAGATGTACTGGGCTGGGTACGAATTCTAGATCTTGGAGCCGATATCATGCTGTTCTCAAAGAAAGGACAAGCTATCCGTTTTAAAGAGAAGCAACTGCGCGACATGGGACGTCAGGCTCAGGGTGTACGTGGTATGAGGCTTAAATCGGGCGATGAAATCATCGGCTGCGAAGTAATTGGCAAAGAAAGAAAAGACGCCGAAGTCTTTGTTGCAAGTACGCTTGGATTTGGTAAACGCAGTAAAGCAAGTGAATTTAAAGCACAATCTCGCGGAGGCTCTGGCGTAAAGACAATGAACGTCGGAGAAAGCACAGGACCTCTTGTTGCGGCATGCGTACCCGATCCTGCCGCCGAAGAATTTATCGCAATCTCAGCAAAAGGAAAAACACTCCGTAGTCATATAAAAGAAATCCCAACACTCAAGCGCGCAACTCGCGGCGTCCGCATTATGCGCTTTGAATCAGGTGACCGCCTCACGAATATCGCACTTTTGTAGTACAATGGAAGCCATGAAAGGCTTCTCGAATCCGGAAGAAGTAGTTGAACATCTTAATTTATATGGGGCAATGAAAATTGCTGACTTTGGTGCACATGCGGGATTTTGGGCACTTCCACTCGCTCGACATATTACATCAGAGGGAGTTGTCTACGCGCTCGATGTTCAACGAGAACCCCTCCGGCTCCTCGCTAAACGTGCGGGTGAAGCAAATCTCCACAACATTCGAGTTATGCACGCTGATCTTGAGCGGTCTGAGGGTAGTAAACTCAAAACAGATTCTATAGATCTCGTACTCGTGGCTCATATTCTTTTTCAAGTCAGTGAAAAAATGCATATACTAAAGGAAGCGCATCGGATTCTAAAAAAAGGTGCTCGCATTGTACTTGTGGAATGGGATACTGTTGAACCGCGCCCAATTGGGCCCGCACGTGAACATCGAATTGATAAAAAAGAGTTGGAACGTTTGCTTATCGAGGCTCAATTCGAGAATATTTCCCACTTCAATCTTAGCAATCATCATTACGGTATTATCGCTCACAAAAAATGAACATCGTTCAAGTTATCGTTATCGGGCTTTGCATCATCGCAGTTATTCTCGCAATACTTTTTTGGTCCGGAATTATTGGACCTCAAAGAGGTACTGTTGACCCAGGTGGAGGCCAAGCATTTTCAGGAGAAGTACGTGTCTGGGGCACATTACCCTCTGATAGCTACATAGACTTTTTTACTGAATATGAAGCTTCAAAAAATATTCGAGTGAGCTATTCCCAGCACGCACCAGAAAAATTTACCGAAGAAATCGTTCGCGCGATTGCTCGTCGCGAAGGACCTGATGTGGTACTTATCGACATTGACTGGATTACTTCAAATTATGACATCTTGACCCCTACTCCGCCCGAAGTCATGCAACCCCAAGAATTTCGTAACACGTTTATCGATGCCTCCGAAGTAGATCTCGTACGAGAAGATAAAATTTGGGGATTCCCGATTGGTATCGATCCGCTGGTACTGTACTGGAACAAAGATATCTTTAATGCAAACTCTATCCCCCTCCCACCAAAAAATTGGAATGAAGTACTCACACAGTCAAACACTATTAAACGGATTAAAGATGGTGGCGTAGTAGGACAGGCTGGTATCGCGCTCGGACGATCGCGCAACATACCGCTCTACAAAGAAATCGTATCGCTCCTTTTACTCCAACTTGGGGGCTCAATTGAGAATCAAGCAGGAGAACTCATACTCAACTCGCCCTCAAACCAAGATGTTGGTGGACGTGTATTTAGATTTTTTACAGATTTTGGAAAATCTGGAACAGAGGCATACTCATGGACAACCGCTCTCCCACCACCGCGCGTTCTTTTTAGCCAAGGAAAACTTGGCATGATGCTCGACTATCTATCTTATGAATCACAACTTCGAGAACAAAATCCTCATATTTCTTTTGACATCGCTCCTCTACCCCAACCTCAAGGCAACGAAGTGCCAATTTATTACGCAACGACAAATGCCGTAGCTGTACTTGTTGGATCGCCGAACATCGCACCTGCCTGGCAATTTGCAAAATCTATATCAGGAGCAGGAGGAGTACAGCGCCTTCTTGTACAGCACGTGATTAATGTACCTGCGCGACGAGACCAGCTTAATACGCTCGCGTTTACCGAAAATCCTCGACACGAGCTCCTACGTACGATCGCACTCAACACGCGCCGCCCTATTAATACCCACACTCAAAGAAACTCAAACCTCATCGCTGATATCATAGAAGCTATCGCGAATGGACAACTATCTTCAGAAATTGCCATATCTCAGGCACTTGAAAAAACAAAATAACACCACATGACCCGCCTTCTCTCACTTACTCTCCTTCTCTTCCTCATCCCTCTCACATCATTTGGCGCAACAACACTCGTACCAACAGGATGTCAGGCAGGATGTCCGTGTACACTCTGTGACTTCTATCTTCTCGCGCACAATATCATCACCATACTCTTTGAGTTGATGGCGATCATCGCCGTTCTTTCATTTTTGTATGGTGGTATTTTGATCATGACATCTGGAGGGAGTGAAGGAAAAGTAAAACAAGGGAAAGATGCGATCACAAGTGCTGTCATTGGCGCACTCATCGCGGGGCTTGCATGGCTCTTTTTTAGTGCCGCGCTAAACTCACTAACATTTGGAATTAAAACCGTTACGCTCGACGGGTTCTTTAAACCGCTTGCGTGCAATACGGGAGGAGGAGAATCATGTAACACGACATTTAAACCGAAGCCGCCTCCGGACCCCGCGATCGCACGCCTCATGCAAGAAATGGACCAAGGAACGTTTCGAAATGGTTTTGATACAAGCGACCCTGCATTTGCACGCTGCCAAGGAACTGAAGCTGCATCCTGCTCATGGAAAGGTGCGGGGGTTCCACCAGACCCCAATGCAGTAAATAACGTCATTAATAACTATAAAGACGAAATTATTGCAGCTCTTGGAGCAAACGCTACTCCAGAAAACATCGCGGCTGTAGCAGCAATTATGGCAACGGAATCTGGAGGAAGACCAAATGTTTCAAGCCCAGCAAATGCGCATGGTCTCATGCAAATGATTCCGAGTACTGCGCGCCTTGTTGACCCATCGCTACGAGGAATGTCGGACGCACAAATTGCAGCAAAACTAAAATCAGACCCTGCGTATGCCGTAACTCTTGGTACTCAACACTACATGGCACTTCAGAATAAATATGGCCCTGACCTTGCTGCTGCCGCGTACAATGGTGGAGAAGGAGCACTCCGTAAAAGTAAAACGTGCCCCGGACAAATGTACTGGGAATGTGAAGCAAACGCTGGTTATAGAGAAACGCGCAACTATGTTGCAAAGGTAAAGGGAGCTCGCGACGAGGTACGAAGACGACTTGGAACCACATGACCCGCCTTCTCTCACTTACTCTCCTTCTCTTCCTCATCCCTCTCACATCATTTGGCGCAACAACACTCGTACCAACAGGATGTCAGGCAGGATGTCCGTGTACACTCTGTGACTTCTATCTTCTCGCGCACAATATCATCACCATACTCTTTGAGTTGATGGCGATCATCGCCGTTCTTTCATTTTTGTATGGTGGTATTTTGATCATGACATCTGGAGGGAGTGAAGGAAAAGTAAAACAAGGGAAAGATGCGATCACAAGTGCTGTCATTGGCGCACTCATCGCGGGGCTTGCATGGCTCTTTTTTAGTGCCGCGCTAAACTCACTAACATTTGGAATTAAAACCGTTACGCTCGACGGGTTCTTTAAACCGCTTGCGTGCAATACGGGAGGAGGAGAATCATGTAACACGACATTTAAACCGAAGCCGCCTCCGGCAGCCCTCCCCTCAAGTAATCCTGGCGAACCTTCAGCCGACGCAATTCAAAATGAAAACGCCGCGCGAGCAGCATTGGGAGGCATACCAGTTAACAACCCGCCGTGCCCTGCAGGCGTGAGCTTCCAGCAATATCGCTCAACTCATGGTGGGCAAGGATGCACCACGGTCGCGGGACTCTCAGCTCAAACGCTCGCAACCCTTAAAGACATCCACTCCCGCACTGCATTTACCATCTCTGGCGGCACAGAGGCCGGACACGCATCCCATGGCACCGACCATCCCAGCACTATAGACGTTACTTCTGGCAATTATGCTGGCCTTTTTAGAGAGCTTCGAGCAAAGGGCTATAACGAAAGTAATTTTGGACGTGGCTATACATGTGAAGACTCAGCGGGGCACCGTATTGCATGCTCAAGCGGATCAATCCACCACGCTCACCTCGAACTCTAATAAAACTCCGTGATATAATAAAAACCATGAAACGCGCCCGCCTATTTACACTATTTCTCTTAATCGGGGTCTCTGTCCCTCTCCTATCTCTCGCGGCTGGAGATTATGGAGACCTACTAAAGCTTGGCTGCAACTCTATCCCCGCCTGTCTTCGACAATTTGCAAATTTCATACTAGCAAAAGTCCTCGTACCGTTGAGTGTCGTAACTATATTTTATGCGGGTTTTTTGTTCGCGACAGCAGGCGGATCTGATGCAAAGATCACGAGTGCAAAAAAAACCCTCACGTACGGGGTTATCGGCATTGCTGTAGCGTTTGGAGCGATCGCTCTCGGTGAAGCACTAAAGGACTTTATCGACCATCTATAAAATCATGTATATCCACAAGAACTTTACCCGAAACATCATTTTTACTATACTAGTATCAGCGCTCGTTTTATGCGCAGACGCTGCGTTTGCCGCTACTCCCCCAAACTTCACCAACCCAGTCGCCTCAAACGACTTTGGAACGGCCCTCAAAAAGATCGCGAATGCGGTCATGAAAATAGGAATCCCCGTTCTCACTGTCGCCATCGTCTATACCGGCTTCCGGTTTGTCATGGCGCAAGGGAACGAAAAGGAACTAGAGGACGCAAAGAAGATGTTGTTTTGGGTTGTCATTGCAACCGCGGTCATTATGACGGCGCCAGTCATCGCCAATATTGCATGTAATTTCTCGAAGGCTCTTGACCCGAGCGCGACGTTCACCTGTCCGTAATGCGCGTATACATCTAAAAAAGGTCGGTTTCACTCAACATATAACTAGTCGTTATTAGTAAACATATAAATACCATGAACAAAGCATTAAAATATTCACTGCGAGCACTCTTACTTGCATCTCCGACACTCGCATATGCAGCAACATTGAACACGTACTTTACAAATACAATTAAGCCATTCTTAAGCTTACTTGTTAACATTCTTATCGCAGTTGCAGTATTCGTTCTTATCCTCGGTATCTTTAGCTACATTACTGCAGCTGGAGACGAAGAAAAGATGAAATCTGCACGCAGCTACATTCTCTACGGAGTTATTGGTGTTGCGCTTATGATCCTTATCCGTGGGTTCATCGATATCGCAGTCAATACGATCTCCCCTGGTCTTGTCACAACAACGCCAACAGCAGCTGGACTCTAGATCTTAATGGCGGCGACATTCAATGGTATTCTAAATACCATCAACAAGGAACTGATCAATCCTTCCCTTCGGTTTCTTCTCTGGCTTGCAATTGCGGTATTCGTGTATGGCGTGCTTAAAATCATCATGAATCCGGACAATCCAGACATACTCTCGGAAGGTCGTCGTCACGTATTATGGAGTCTCGCAGGCTTTGTGATTATGCTTCTCGTTTTTGGGATCATCAATCTCATCAAAGCAACGCTTACTCCGTAGTATTAGAATAGAAATCAAAAAACCACCTACGACGGTGGTTTTTTGATTTTTCATTACTATACAAATAAATACGATGATTGAAGAAAAAACGTCGTGCTCATCACCATGATCAAAAGCACGGTGACTCGATTAAATAATCGTTCAGACATCACCTTAGTTCCCAACGAAATAAGCACGAGATACCCAAACAAAACCGATGGAAAATAATGATAAATAAATAAACTCCGAGGTAGAAAAAATAACGGAGCGAGAGAAACCACGTAGCAAACAAAAAATAACTGCTCAGACAAAGAAAACTTTTTTACTGAATACCCAAGCAAACCAAAAAGAAAAAGAGCCGCTGCTCCAATAACTGCAACGAGAATCAATCCCCACCCAAACCCACTCATCACCGCTAGACAATGATCTGGACACACGCCCCATACATTCATTTCACCTCCCCCCGCTATCCACGTAAGAGGAGTACTCCGTGCAGGATGATAAAAAAGATCACTGCCAATCGAGTACGTGACTTTTGTATATGCTGGCAAAAAATTTATAATCGCAGCGAGCGATTCACCTCCCGGGTACTCAACCCCCATAAGCTTATCTGTGTATTCAGCCGCACTAATTGGACCTGGAGGAAATTGCACTAAAAACGCAACCCACAAAAATATATATATGCTGGCAACCCCGCTCAAAAAATATAATGCGCTTTTCATGGTACGCGTAGAAATTATATATACCAGAATACCCCCCACAAGTGCGAGCGCGGTCCACTTAATAGACAACGCGAGCCCCGCCATTAGAGCGGCCGCCATGAAAAATGAATCCCGTCGCGTTCTATCCGCGTACACAATAAAAAATATCGAGAAAGCAGAGAAAAAAAGCAAAAGCGTTTCCGGTAACATAAGACGCGAGTAAAGCGTAAGCGCGGGGTCAAGTGCGATGAAAATTCCGCCGAGAGCTGCGGGCAACGTCTTTTGCCCCGCTCCCCGCAAAATACCCATTACTAACACGGCAAGACCCGATCCGATAAAGGCATTAAAAAAACGAATGCGCCAATATGGGAAATCACCGAACGGCATTCGTATCACATTAAGATTTCTATAAGGCTGATATATCGGATGCGCGCCCGCAACGATCGAAGCAAATGTAAGTTTTACGAGAGGAGGATGGATATCAAATACAGGTCTTGCGTAGATTGTATTGAGCGTTGTCGCCGCATAAAGACCTTCATCAAAAACTATCGAGGGTGGATTAAAAATAAATGGCAATCGTACTCCAAGAGCCAGCGTAAAAACCGCTAGTAAAGCGATCGTGTCTCGTGCATACCAAGAGTTACTCATAATAAGTGCCGCGGGTGGGATTCGAACCCACAAGCCCTTTCGAGCCAAGGATTTTAAGTCCTCTGCGTAAACCGTTCCGCCACCGCGGCAAGTAAACCTAGCGACATCATACTCTAAAAATACTGGAATGAAAATGGGGGGTGCGCCCAAATACATACAAAATAAAAGCGCCTCAACTATTATGATATTTTTATGCGTAGATGTATCAAAGCCTTTTTGATGATGTCAGCAACAGTTTTTCGATTTATGTTTTTCTTTTTACAATAACTAGACTCTAACCAATAAGATAATTCTTTCGACCCCTTACTCGCATTACATGACCAACAACAAAGCGCGATATTATTATTAGTAATAATCTTCGCATTATTAATTATATGCTCCCACGTTGGTTTAGATGTATAATCGATACCAAATGGAGTACCACAATATACACAACGCTTATCTCTTGCGCGAACTTCATCTTCAAGCCAGCGCGGAATATTCCATCTATTCATGAGAAATATGTACTATCAAGTTTTCTATCAAAAAAAAATTTGTGCGGTCGGCGGGAGTCGAACCCGCGTCTCGTCCTTGGCAAGGACGCATAATAGCCGTTATACGACGACCGCATAGTATCTCAATGCTGGGGGGGAGACTTGAACTCCCACGGGATTTCTCCCACTAGCTCCTAAGGCTAGAGCGTCTGCCATTCCGCCACCCCAGCATGACGCTCACTACTGAAACTGACCTGAGGCCTGAGCGGGAATCGAACCCGCGTGTAAGAGTTTTGCAGACTCTTGCCTTACCACTTGGCTATCAGGCCAAGCCTTCTTCAGATACTACAAAATGAATACTGGGCGAATATTTCGTTCGCAGACGAGCACGCAAAAAGTGTGCTGCCCTATTTTCGCTCATCTCTAGAATTTTTGCAATATCAGCACGTAAGTTATCAGGAAAAATGCTCACGTATACAGTTACACGCGTACCGCTTGTCATAGACTCTGCATACAATACTGATATTAAAACGCCATTTGGCAAAATAAGCTCCTGACGGAAAAAAGCCGGGAGAATTTCTTTTATAACCGCCGACAAACGCTCTCTACGCCTCTCGTTCATAAAAGAACTGTAAGACGTCCCGCTCTTCGATCGCCCGTGATACCTCTACAAGAAGTCCTCCTTCATTCCCCTCTACTAATTCTTCCGCCTCTGCTTTATTTTTCTGCAATCCCTTTATATGTCCGCGCGCTACTACTTCATCTCCGCGCAAAACTTCAAACTGCGCGTCCTTGGGCACCCTACCTTCACGCACACGCCCTCCGACCACGCGCCCGTGCGAATTTGATTTAAATACTTTCAATACAATCATTTTGCCAGTTGGTACGCGCATAATTTTTCGTGGGCGTAACTCATCAAAACGCTCCTTCGTCCAATCAATGGCCTCATAGATAATATTGAACAACTTAACTTCTACTTTCAATCGCTCGGCAAGCTCTAAAATATTTGATTTTACCTTTGTGTGAAATCCTATGATAATTGCGCGCTTTGCCGCTGAAATTAACTTTACATCAGCTTCACCAATCTCTCCCACACCCCCATCAAATATCGTAACTTCGAGCCCCTCAGGTATAATTTTCTTAAATTCTGCCTCAAGAGCCTCGAGTGAACCAATTACATCGGCTTTTACAAGAATACCTACCTCCCCTGCTTTTGCGACTTCTTTTTTACGCTTGAGCGCTTCTACTACTTTAAAATCTTTTTCGAGTTCCGCCTTTGATTCAAAGGTCTTCATCAAAGTCCCT
>ERZ1292625.1128-Hain-H41-01um-R1-1128-length-34427-cov-92_pt1 | contig 34427 bp, 46 predicted proteins | sample MGYA00564400_ERZ1292625 | MGnify/ENA primary metagenome ERZ1292625 (study PRJEB36523, sample SAMEA6512639) | groundwater metagenome | collected 2019-01-08 | study: AquaDiva: Metagenomics assemblies of 32 groundwater samples
TGGCGCACGTTGAATTACGCAGAAATGCAGAATATTTTTTTTCAGGAGCGAAATGAGCATGGCTGACGCGGAACCAGAAATCAAGCCGCAGATGAACTCGGCCTGGCCCGCCTATACGGTTGAGCGGCGTCCGATCGAATGGCTCAAGCCTTCGCCGAAGAACACCCGCACCCACGGCAAGCAGCAAATCGAGCAGATCAGGGGATCGCTACGGCAATTCGGATGGACCGTCGCGGTGCTGGCGCGCGAGGACGGTATGATCATCGCTGGCCATGGCCGCGTGGAGGCCGCTAAGCTTGAGAATTTCACCGAGGTGCCGGTTATCGTGGCAACCGGTTGGACCGAGGAACAATGCCGGGCCTACGCACTCGCCGACAATCAGATCGCCCTCAACAGCGGTTGGGACTTGGATCTGCTCGGGCCGGAACTTGCCGATCTGTCGAGCCTCGGCGTCGATCTTGGTGGGCTGGGATTCTCACCGCAGGAATTGAACGAATACATCAACCCGAATGGGGGGGGGGCTTACCGATCCAGACGATGTGCCGGAAGAACCGGCGCAGCCCGTCTCGTGCCTGGGTGATCTGTGGCTGCTCGGGCGGCATCGTTTACTGTGCGGCGACTCGACGGAAGCGGAGGACGTGGCGCGGGTGCTCGGGGAAGTGCGGCCACACCTGATGGTGACCGATCCGCCCTACGGTGTCGACTACGATCCGAACTGGCGGAACGAGCGCGCGCGGAAAAGTGAAGGCATGGGTAACCGTGCGATAGGTGCCGGCGCCGTGGGAGTTGTTAAGAATGATGACCGTGCCGACTGGCGCGAGGCATGGGCGTTATTCCCAGGCGATGTTGCTTATGTTTGGTTCGCGTCACTGTTTGCACCGGTCGCGGCGAATAGTCTCATCGCGGCAAATTTTGATCTTCGCTCGCTGATTATTTGGGACAAGACGCGCCTCATCATCGGCCGGAGCGATTATCATTGGCAGCATGAGCCATGCTGGTATGCCGTTCAAAAAACGAAAACCGGTCATTGGTCAGGCGACCGCAAGCAAACAACGGTGTGGGCAATTCCTCACCAAAAATCCGAAACCGGCCACGGCACCCAAAAGCCCGTCGAGTGCATGAAGCGTCCGATCGAGAATAATTCATCGCCAGGCCAAGCGGTCTATGAGCCGTTTTCAGGCTCGGGGACGACCATCATTGCCGGCGAAATGATGGGCCGTTCCGTTCACGCGATCGAGATTGATCCGGTCTATATCGACGTCGCAGTGCTGCGCTGGGAAAAGTTTACCGGATTGCAGGCCACTCTCGACGGAGACGGCCGCACCTTCGCCGAAGTCGCGGCCGAGCGGATTCCGAAAGCCGGTTAGGCACCGCGATAGCGCGTGACCTTGCCGTCCTTTTCCTTCTTGAGAGCGAGACCGGCGGCTTTTGCCATCGCCGGCACAGACACCGACGGCCAACTTGTCGCCGAAAGAATATCCGCCGTCGTGCAACCTTCCGGGCGCCTGAGTAGACTCGCAACAATTTCGACTTTGCTGCCTGGGCGGATGGTGCTGTTGCCAGAGCCGTTCGTGTAGACGGATGATTTTAACTTCGCCGGTTTTTTGCTCGGTGTTTTCGTTTTGGATTTTGTGGCCACTGGTTCACTCTCCTGTTGGGGTGGAATTTCTGGTACCGGATCGGCAAATTCAGCGGCAAGGGCTTTCTGCACCGCGAGCGGCGGTGCCAGCGTCACGCCGCTGTCAGCTCGGCGCGTCGGTTGGATTTTCGGACTGCCGCCTTCGCGCAGCAATTTCGGCGGGCAACCGTCCTCCATCATGATCTGATGATGCTTGGCGATCGGTCGCGTGGCGCGCAGTTCGCGCAAGGCCGCTTCCTTCGGTCCTACTTGCATCGGTCGACTCCTTTACTGAGTTGGTCTGCGATTTTCGAAAGTTGTTCGGCTCTGTCGCGGCAGAGTGTGGCGAGAACGATGGGGATGCCATCCGGAATCGGATTGTTACCGTCTGCCCATCGCCGCACGGTGCGCTCGGCGATGTTGAGAGAAATCGCAAGTGCTGTGCGCCATTGTGGACCGTATAGTAGTTCACCGATTTGAGAGAAGCGTGCAGGGGTCATGAAGTTTGTTCCGCGATTTTACGGCGCAGGCTGGCCACGGGTACACCACCTTCACGCGCGACCAGTCGAATGTTGTCATTATCGATGAGTTGTTTGATCCAATCGGCGACGGCCTTGCAATCGCCGGCTTCCTCGCCTTCGTTGTTTTCGAGCCAAAGTGCCGCAACCTCGAATTGCGCTTGCGTGGGTTTCTTCGGCATCACGCATTCTCCAATTTCCAATAGCCGTAAACGCAGCGGCCACCTGATGTAGTGACGCGCTCTGTCTTTCCATCCTTGCCATACCAATGAAAGGTCTCAGGCTCGCGTTGCGGATCGAATGTGTCGTGGATCACGCCATCGATGACGGCGGTATAATGCTTGCTCACGCTGACAACGAGTCGCCCGGCCGGCAACTCGCCGTCAGTCAAATGCACCTTGCAACCCGATCCGATTTGCATGGTAGGCACCCACGTAAATCCGAGCTGGCTCATATAGTTTTTGGACCACTTTCGACGCACGGCAATGCCGTTGCGCGCTGACGTGGTTCGCTTGCCGCGCTTCCCGGCGCGCTGTATGCCAGTGCCGGCGGCGAGAATTTTATAAAGTTCGGTGTATGGTCGCCCGGTTACAATGGCGATCGCGCGGCATACACAGTCTCCGGCTTTGCCTTTGAAGCCTGCTGCCGCCCGGCCGCCGTCGTCGATTATCACGCGCATCTGATAATCCCCTCAGTTCGACTTGGCGGTAAGGACCGGCGACATGGAATAACGGCCGTGCGGGTCGATCTGTTCGCAGCCGTCGTAGACGCGGACGGTGCGGCGGACTTCGCGGTCGTGGTATTTGATGGTGATGGTCTTTTCGCTGCGCTTGATGATCTCGAACGAGAAGATGCAGTCGTAATCGCAGACCGAGCGGCATGTGTAGGTTTTGCCGATTTGAAATTGGGTAATCGGGGTGGTGTTCGTCATTATGGCCTCCTTGCCATCTTCGCTCGGCCCAAATCGCCAAGCGGTGACCGCATTAACGGACATTCCGGCGGGGAAGTCAAGTCGTCATTTGTGGCCGGTTTATAAGGGGTTTGCGGCGTTCGGCTGGGTTTTTACGCACAAGCCCTAGTATGTGCTTGACCGATCGGTCCGAATCGACTCTAGCTTAACCGTCCAGAATCCCATTCTGAGGCTGAAGCGCGTTAAGGTGGCAATGGTCATCGGAGACGTTTCGGCGGCGGGGAGAGTAGAGAGTTAAATCCCGCTACATGGGCAAAATCTCTCGCAGAGAGATTTGCTCGATTTTTGCACGGAATTTTTGAACGAGCCGGGCGCACCAAGCGTTCGGCTTTTTGCGTCTATAAGTAGGGCGCATGGATTTTTCGCCATCTTCATTCGCCCCGATTCCTCCCTGTTGAAACTTGGGCCACTTGCTGTCGGTTGCTGCCTTCCGTAAGCGGCCCGTTTTTCAGAAATTGGATTTGAGTTATGTCGCGCGGCCGTCGCGCCCAACCGGATGCGGTGAAGGCGCTCAAAGGGAATCCAGGTAAGCGCAAACTCTCGCTGGAGGGCGGGAAGCAAGAAGGAGTCGTAGGAGCTGAACGACAAAAAGCCGTCGTCTCGATCCCGGAATTCCTCACGCACGATCGCGAGAAGGTGATCTTCACGCGCATCATCGAAGATTACCTGCAGCGCCGCATCGCACGCCCGGTCGACATCACCGCTTACGGTCGCTGGGCCTCCTACGTGCATCGCTGGGTAAGTTGCAAGGAACAGCTCGACGGCAAGGCGACCTGGTACAAGATCGCCTCGAATCATGGCGAGCGCCTGGCGCGTCATCCGATGTTTAAGGACATGCTCGATATCGAGCGCGTCCTGCAGTCGCTCGAAGACCGGCTCGGGCTCAATCCGGTCGCGCGGCAGAACATCATCCGCGGCCTGTCGGCAATGCCGGCGGCGCTGGGTGGTTTGTTCGGCGATGAGCCTCATCCGGACGACAAGCCCGCTTCCGAAATGCCGGAAGGCGATGCGCCGGAGGCGCCGCCGCCCACGCCGCTCAATTACTTGGGTTCGGCCGGCAAGCCGCACTGATCGAAGCGGATGGCACAGCAAGAGTCAGTCAAAAAACCGGAGAAAATCAGAGCACCGCGCAGCCCCTACTACTTCGACAAAGCCAAGGCGGATGCAGCGGTCGGTTTCTTTCCAAGGTTTTTGTCGTTTGTCGACGCCGAATGGGCCGGCAAGACCTTCCACTTGAGTCCATGGGAGGCGTTTCACACCCGGCAGATTTTCGGCTGGCGTCGGCGCAAGGATGGCTCGCGACGTTATCGCTTTGTGCGCGGTTGGATGCCGCGCAAGAATTCAAAATCGACGTGGGCGGCCGGCGTCGGTCACTTGCTAACGGTCGCCGATGGCGAAGCTGGCGCACAGGTTTACTCGCACGCGCTCGACAAGGCGCAAGCCTCCGTGGTGTTCGATATCGCGGCGCGCATGGTGGCGTTGTCGCAGCCGTTGTCGAATCTCTATGAGGTGACGAAAACCGGTCTGTTCTGTCCCGCCTTGATGGCGGGCTTTCGTCCACTCTCTGGCGAAGCCTACGGCAAGCACGGCCTCTCACCTCATGCCAACATCGGCGACGAAGCCCATGCTTGGAAGGACGGCAAGCTTCATACGTTTCTGATCCAAGGCATGGGCGCGCGGCGCCAGCCGCTCGATCTGACAATCTCGACGGCAGGTGAGATCAAGACCTACGGGCACGATCTTTACGAAACGTCGAAAAAGATTCTGGAAGACCCGTCGCTCGATCCGGAAACCTACGTTTTTATCTACGAGGCCGACAAGGATTGCGACTGGACCTCGCCCGATGTGTGGGCCAAGGCTAATCCGAATCTCGGCATCTCGCTGAAACGGGAATTCTTGGAATCGGAATGCCGGCGGGCGATCCAAAGCCCGCGCATGGAAAACGACTTCAAGCGCTATCACCTCAATATCTGGGTGGAGCAATCGAAGCGCTGGTTTCCCATGCATCGCTGGGGCGACAATACGGCAGCCCTTTCGGACAAGAATTACTGGAAACTATTGCCGCAGCGTTTCATGGGCGGCGGGCGCAAAGCCTATCTCGGGCTCGATCTCGGTTCGACTTCGGATATCACTGCGGCGGTGTGGGTATTCCCGCCGGAAGACGCAAGCGGACGGGTCACACTGATCCCGCGTTTTTGGGTGCCGGCCGATACGATTGCCGATCGCGATTCACCGCGCACGCCATACAAGAAATGGGTGGCGGAAGGCGCATTGAAGACGACGCCCGGCAACGTCACCGATTACGATTTCATCGAACATCAAATCTGCGAGGACGCGACCGCCTTCGGCTGCACGATGCTCGGTTACGATCCGTGGAATGCCACGCAGGTTGCAATCCATCTACAGGATGAAGGTCTGCCCTGTCAGGAATTCCGCCAAGGCTATGCGTCCATGGCGGCGCCGTCGAAAGAACTGGAACGCCTCTTTATCTCCGGACAATTGGAGCACGGCAATCATCCGGTGCTCGAATGGATGTTCGGTAACGCGACGTATCGCAAAGATCCTGCCGGCAATATCAAGCCGGATAAGGAACGGGCTGCGGAAAAAATCGACGGGGTAGTCGCAATCTGTATCAGTCTTGGGCTGATGAATGCCAAACAAGAAGAAGTTGTCGGCTCCTATCTCGACCGTGAATCCATTTTAGTTCTCTGAGGTTTTCATGTTAAAAAAAATCGGGACCAACCTTGCCACCATTTTGTCAAAGGCGGGCGGGATGTTTCTCGATCTGTTGCGTGAATTGGCCGGGGTCGCCGCGGTCGGTCTGATCGCATATGGGACATGGCTGATTTACGAGCCGGCCGGCTTCATCGTCGGCGGTGTTCTGTTGCTGATCGGAGCGATTCTGCTCGGCATGAAACGCTAACGCGATCGGAACGAACATCAATGCGCGGCTTGTTCGGCTCAATCGCGGACGCTATCGAGACGAAGGCCGATGTGCGGTACGGCACGCTCGATCTATGGCGTGATCTGTTCGGTGGTGCTGCCGGTAAGGCTGGTGTTACCGTCAATGTGCAGACGGCGTTGCAGACAACGACGGTGCAGGCTTGCGTGCGGCGCATTACCGAGGCGCTGACGGTCCCCTGCAAACTTTATCAAAAGGACAAAGTCACTAAGAGCCGCGAGGAAGCGTCGGATCATAATCTGTTCGACATTCTATCGGATGAGCCGAACAGTTTGCAGGACGGCTACGGTTATCGCGAAACGCTCGCGATGCATCTTGCGCTCTGCTTCAATCACTATTCCTTCATCAGCCGCGTCAACGGGAAAATCGACGAGCTGATACCGATCGAGCCACATCGCGTCACGCCGAAACTCGGCACCGATTATCGGATGACGTACCGGGTGCAATTGCTCGATGACACCTATCTGACTTTGCCGCAGGAGGAAATCTGGCACATTCGCGGCCCGTCATGGGACGGCGCCGTGGGCATGGACGCCATCAAATTGCTGCGCGAGGCCATCGGGCTTGCCATCGCGACGGAAGAAACACACGCACGGCTGCACAGCAATGGTGCTCAACCTGGTGGCTTTCTCACGACAGAGAAAGAGGCATCCGAACCGGCGCTGAAACGTCTCAAGGAGATGTGGGCGCAAAACGCCGTCGGTGTTGCCAACAAATTCAAGACGCTGGTGCTCGATAACGGCTTCGAATGGAAGCCAATGACGATGACGGGGGTGGATTCGCAGCACCTTCAACTTCGTCAATTTCAAGTCGAGGAAATCTGCCGCGGCTTCTGCGTCATGCCAATTATGGTCGGCTATTCCGGCGATAAGGCGCCAACCTTCGCATCCGCCGAGCAAATGTTTCTGCAGCATCTCGTGCATACCGTTCGGCCGTGGCAAAGCCGGGTGGCGAGTTCGGCGCGGCGCTGGCTGTTGAGCAAAGATGAACGCAAACAGGGCTATTACGTCGGCTTTGTCGATGCCGATTTCATGGCACCGGATATGAAATCAAAAGCCGAATACTACAAGATCGCCTTGGGTGGCGCCGGCAATCCGGGCTGGATGAAATTGAACGAAGTGCGCGGCTTCGACGAAATGTCGACGGTGCTGGGTGGCGAGCGAACCTGGGCGCCGGTCAACGCCACCATGATAGGCGATGATGGATTGCCGATGCCGATCAGGCGCGATCAGACGCAAAATTCGAATTCAGGAACGCCTTGATGCAGATCGGTCACATCGCTGGCGCTACGCGCGTCCTCGGAAAATCGCAAGGTTATCTTGGGTTGCCGCTGCGCGACGTGACGATCAATTGCAGCGTCGGCGGCGAAAACACACCCGCGATGGAAACGGCATGGATTCCGCTGCCGCATGAAATCGCGGCCATCGCTGCCGGGGCGCCGATCATTCTGCGCATCATCGGCAGTGAACATCCTCCGGTCATGCTCGAAGTCGGAACGCCTCCGACGGGAGACGAATGATGGACAGGTTCAAGCTCGATTTCGAATTTAAGTTTGCCGGCGACAAGACCGGCACGTTCTCCGGCTATGGCGCCGTGTTCGGCAACAAAGACGCCTATGGCGATGTGATCGAGCGCGGCGCCTTCAAGGACACGCTGCGCACCTGGGAAGACAAGGGCAAATATCCGCCGATGCTGCTGCAGCATGGTGGCGGGTTTCTCGGCGGCGCCGACGACATGCTACCGGTCGGTAAATGGACCTCGATGGAAGAAAATTCCAAGGGGCTCAAGGCTGCCGGCGAACTCTTCGCCATGGGCACCGAGCGCGGCCAGTACATTTACGAAGGGCTGAAGGCCGGCGTTTTGGATGGATTGTCCATCGGCTACAACGTCAAGGAATTTGTGCTCGGCACCAAGCCGGGCGAGCCGCGCCGCACGCTCAAGGCCATCGATCTGATGGAATTGAGCATCGTCACGTTCCCCGCCAACGACAAGGCGCGGGTCGGCAATGTCAAGTCCGTCGATATCGACGGCATCAATTCACTTTCCGACGCTGAAAACTTCCTGCGCGAGGTAGGCGGTTCTTCATGGTCGAAAAAGACGGCGACCGATTTTGTCGGCCGCCTGGTAAAGATCGCACGGCGTGAGGCTGGCGACGATCAAAGCGTAGCAAGCGGCCTACTGGAGAATCTTCGTTCTCTTCGCAGGCAGATCGTTTCCTCCTCATAAGGATCAACCCCAATGCCCGAACTGAAAGACGTTCTGGACGATGTCCAGAAGGAAGTGAAAGCCGTTGGCGAAGGCTTCGCGGCGGTCAAGAAACTCAGCGACTCCATGCAGACCGATCTCAAATCGGTGCGCGAACTCGCCGAGAAAGCCGGTAAGGACGCCGCCGAAGGCACGCAGATCAAGGCCGATCTTAAGGCGTTGTCGGAAGGCGTCGTCGCCAAGCACGAGGCGATCGAGAAGAAGGTCAAGGAGATCGAGACCAAGGCGCTGGCCGCGGCCGACAAGCGGCTCGACGAGATCGAGAAGAAGGTCAACAAAGCCCGTCTGCTCGGCGGTACGGTGCTTGGCGGCGATCCTGACGCCGAGATCAAGGCGGCGCGCAACTTCCATCGCACGGCGCTGGCCGCGCGCGGCGAGTTGAAGGTCAACACCGACATCTCGGACGACAAGATCGATTTCGACGGCATCAAATCCTACGGCTCGCAATACGGCCTCTATCTGCGCCGTGACGTTGGCCCGCAGGGTGCCGAAGCAAAAGCCATGAGCGTCGGCAGCGACCCGGATGGCGGTTATTTCGTCACGCCGTTCATGTCGCCGAAGATTCTCTCGATCATCTACGAGTCCTCGCCGATCCGGCAACTCGCGACGGTCGAGACCATCAGCACCGATGCGATCGAATATCCGATCGACGACGGTGAAGTCGGCTATGGATGGGTCGGCGAACAGGAAACCCGTTCGGAAACCACTACATCGCAGACCGGCGTGCAGCGCATTCCGGTGCATGAGATGTACGCGGCTCCGCGGGCGACACAGAAGCTGCTCGAAGATGCTTCGATCAATATCGAAGCGTGGCTGGCCGGCAAGATCGGCGAGCGCTTCGGTCGGATTGAGGCGACGGCCTTCGTGACCGGCGACGGCATCAAGAAGCCGCGTGGTTTTATGACCTACGCCAATGGCACCACGCGCGGCACGATCGAACAGGTCGCGAGCGGTGCCGCCACGGTGCTCACCTTCGACGGGCTGATCAATCTGATGACGGCATTGAAGGAACCATATGCGGCCGGTGCGGCGTTCTGCATGCGGCGCGCGACAGTCGGCGCCGTGCTGTTGCTCAAGGATGGCAACGGTCAGTACATCTGGCGCACTGATAATCAGAGCGGAAAGCCGAGCATCCTGCTCGGTAGCCCGGTCTACATGGCAGCGGACATGGCCGCAGTCGGTGCCGGCAATCTCGCCGTCGCTTACGGAAACTTCTCGCAGGGCTATACCATCGTCGACCGCCTCGGCATCTCGACGCTGCGCGATCCGTTCACGGCTAAGCCGTTCGTCATCTTCTACACGCGCAAGCGTGTCGGCGGCGATGTGACCAACTTCGAAGCCATCAAGATTCAGGTCGTCAGCGCGTAAGCCTGATCTCCGTCACATCCGCGCCCGGCAAAGTGTCGGGCGCGGTATCCCTCACAATCATCGAATAGGAGACCACGCAGATGCGTGACCTGATGAACAATATCGACCTTAAGCGGGGGCTTTCGCCTGCCGTGGCGGTCACCAACAATACCGCGTTCGTGTCGCAGATTCTCGACACGCGCGGACTGAAATCGGCGACCTTCGCTCTGCTCACGGGATCGCTGGCCGACACCGATGCGACCTTCACTGTGTTGGCGGAAGAAGGCGATGCCTCCAATCTGTCGGACAATACCGCGATTGCCGATGGCAATCTGCTCGGCACGGAAGTTCTTGCGACGCCGTTGTTCTCCAGTGACAACAAGGTGTTCAAGCTCGGCTTCATCGACACCAAGCGTTACATCCGGGTGACGATCACGCCGGCCGATAATACTGGCGATGTGTATCTCGCCGGCGTGTGGATCACCGAACCCGAGACCGTGCCATCGGCGAATCCGCCGGCGTGATCTGATCGGCTTATGACAACGATGATGGGCGGGTAACACCGCCCATCATTATCCCAGCGAAGGAAATATCGAGATGCGCGTTTCAATCCTGAAATCATTTCTGTTCTCGCGCGATGGCATCACGTCGTTGCAGGCGGTTGCCGGCAGCGCCGATGATATCCCGGACAGATTGATTTCAGGACTGCGCCGCGAAGGGTTTGTCGGCGAAACACCGACTGTGACCGCGCCCGAAAACACGATGCTATTCCCAGGCGAAGCCGCGCAGGAACAGCCGGCCGCGCCGCTTGATCTGTCTCCCGTCACGGAAGTTCGTGACGATGTTCCGCAGCGTGATCGCCGCCGTCGCGGCAAGTAGCCTTTCACCCTCAATCTTCACTCCGAGCGCATAGCGCTAGACGGCGGCGGGGACACCATGCCCCGCCGATCCGTCGCAGCAAAGGAGAACGATCATGGTCGACACTACTTATGCCCCAAAAACATACCGCAAAGATGGTGGTGATGCTCAGATCATCGCCAGTGGCGGATACCTCGATGTCGAAACCGGTGGAGAACTTCGCATCGGTGGAACAGCAATCACCGCGACTGCGGCCGAGATCAACGCCGCGGCTGGCACCGGCGTCAGCTCAACGGAACTCGATCTGCTCGATGGTGCCTTGGCTGGAACGGTCGTCGCAAGCAAGGCTGCCGTTTATAGCGCGGCCAGTGGTTTGGCGCGGTCCAGCGCCAGCGTTACGGCGCTCTCAAGCGACCAGGCTGGTGCCGCTGTGCTTGCGTCGGAAATCAATTCGGTCACTGCCGCAGACGATACCAAGGGAGTCAAGTTACCGACCGCTGTCGCCGACAAGGTGATGGAAATCATCAACACCGTCCGCACGGCGAGCCTGAAGGTCTATCCGGCGACTGGTGCGCAAATCAATGCGCTCGGTTCCAACAATGCCTACACACTCAAGCCCGGCCAGCGCGCCACGTTTATCGGCAAATCTGCTACGTTGTGGCATGCTGGCATCAATCCGCTGGGTGAAGCCGCAACCGACAAGGTTGGGCTCTACGGCGTAACGCCGGTCGTGCAGCCGGCCAGCGCATCACAGGCGGCGTTTACCGCGCAGACCTATACGGCGGTTGGAACTACGACGTTCTCTGCTGCCGGCGCGGGTGCGTATGCCGGTGTGTGGGGGTTTGCGTCATCGACCGTAGCGCTGACGCTGCGCACCCAACTCAACAAGGTCATCACCGATATGGCCAAGCAGAATACGCTACTGCTTCAACTGCGGGCCGAACTTGTTGAACTTGGCGCGATCAAGGGTGCCGCTTGAGCAAGTTTTGCCATATCGTCAGCCCTTGGGCTGGCGATCCTCATATCTTCCTGGCGACGCCGACCTATACCGGGTCGGTGTCGGCAGGCGGTTATCTACCGGCACTCGCGTACAGCCTGCCGCTGTTGCGCGAGGCCGGCATCGCCGTCGATCTTCACACATTGAGTTACGACTGCCACGTCGACGACGCGCGCAACGCGATCGTCCGCGATTTTCTGCAAACCAAATGTACCGATCTGGTCTTCATTGATGCCGACGTAGGCTGGGTGCCGCAAGATTTACTGCGCTTGGTTCAGGCGAATGCCGATATAGTCGGCGGCGTCTACCCGAAGAAGGGCAACTCCGACTTCCCGATCTTCATGGAGCCCGGCAAGCAGATCAAGGCGCGGCCTGACGGGTTGGTCGAGGATGGCGTTCTCGGGTTGCCGACCGGCTTCATGCGGATCAGGCGGCACGTCCTAGAAAAACTGTGGGACGCAAACGCGCATCGGGAATGGACCGGGCAAAACAAAGACGACAAGAGACCGTACCGCATCATCTTCGAGCGCACGTTCGAGGATGGCCGGCGCTGGTCAGGCGATTATGCATTCTGCCGATCTTGGATGAAACTTGGCGGTACGCTCTGTGTCGATCCTGAAATGAAATTGGCGCACGAGGGCCAGCAGGAATGGGCCGGAACGCTGGGCGACTATTGGCGCCACATCGCCGACATCGATCATCCAGAATTTGTTCTCGGCATCGAAGCGCTGCGCTGCGGCGATGCCCGCGCCGAGGTGCTTGAATCCTTGTATCGCGGCTGGGGCAATATCTACGCCGCGACAATCCCACTATTGGCGGCGTGTCACGCTATGGCCAGCGAAGCCGATGGCCCTATCCTTGAAACAGGATCAGGTCTTTCAACGATCGTTATGGCGCTGGCCAATCCGAATGTCGAGGTTCACTCGCTCGAACACGACCGGGACTATTACCAGCGCACCAAGTCGGCCATCGACCGTTACAGCATCACTAATGTACGACTGCACGCGGCAACACTCCGCGACTATGATGGCTTCGTCTGGTACGAAATACCAAGCGATCTTCCAAAGGAATTCGCGGTTGTGCTTTGCGACGGGCCGCAACAGCGGTTCGGCCGGGCCGGTCTGTTCAAGCTGCTAGGAGATCGCATCCGGCGCGCGCAATTCCTGATGGACGACGCCTATCCGGCGCAAACGGTTCACGCCGACGAATGGGCGCGGGAAGAACACCGGACCATCAAGATATTCGAGGGCGACCACAGATCGTTTGCCGTGTCGCCGGCACCTAAAGGCAACGGTTCAATGGAGCTGCAATTATGAGTTATGCCCGTCGTTTGACTGTTGCCGTTACGACTATCGCCGATGGTTCGGCGATGGTATATTCCGATCCGATCGATTACGGTCTGCTGTCGCAAATCCGATACGTCAAGCCCGGCAGCGGTGGCTTTGACGACGGCTCGACCATCACAATCACTGCGGAAGCAACCGGCGAGACGCTATGGGCCGAAGCTGCCGTGAACGCCAGCACCACACGGGCACCGCGGGCGCCGTTGCATTCAACGGTTGGCGTGGCTCTTGGGGCCACTCTGGTCGACAAAATTGCCATCGTGAATGATCGGATCAAGATCGTCATCGCGTCGGGCGGAAACGTCAAAGCTGCGTCGTTTATTTTCGTCTTGGGGTGATCGGTATCCATGCTCACCGTCACCACGGCCGCTGCGACGACCGCGCTCACGACGTTGGAGACCGTCAAGAGCGATCTGGCGATCACCACGACGGATGAAGATTCCTATATCGAGCGCGCGATCCTCCGCGTCACGGAACTGATCTGCAATCATTTGGGTGTTGCTGCCGCCGACAACGGGACAAGCACCATCGGCCGCGAGACGTTGAGCGAGCGTTTTGATCTCGTCAATTCGCGCGATAATCTGATTCTGTCACGCTATCTGCCGCGCAATTGGGTTATCACCATCGGGTCGGTGACCGAAAACGACGATGCTGCGCTCGCAACGACCGAATATCGTTTGTCCAGTGGTGGTTTGTTGCAGCGCATGTCAGACGATGTGCAGACATCGTGGCCAACCGGCAAGATCGTTATTGCATATACCGCCGGGTGGCTGCTGCCCAACGACAGTGGTCGGGACATGCCGCAGATTATCGAGGATGCCACCATTGCGATGGTAAAAATGGCACGGCTCGACAAGACCCGCGATCCAACGTTGCGCGGCGAGAATATCCTGGAAGGGCTTTACGCCTATACGCGGTTCAATCCATCCGACATTCCGGGCGGAATGCCGCCGGATGTCGCCGCGATGCTTGAGCCTTACGTCAATCATTATTTTGCCTGAGAGGCGAATGTCATGGCGCTCGGCTATTCCAGTCTGACCACGAACGGCAGCGCGTCGGACTTGACGATCACAGCGCCGGGTACGTTCACCTGTACGCCGATCACCGGTCTTACCGGAATGCAGTCTCTTGGGCTGTGGTACAAGTTTGTTTATGGCTCTGGTGGAACATCGGTGCGCGCGTATAAGCAAACGTGTCTCGACGGCGGAAACACCTGGATCGACATCGCATGCCGGCTGTTTACGACCTCCAACGCTGTTGGTCTTCTCAACTTTTCCGCGCTGACGCCGAAGCTTACTGAGGTTGTCCCGACCGATGGGGCACTCGCCGACAATACGGCGGTTGACGGAATTCTCGGTGATCGGTGTCGCTATAAGGTGGTTGTGGTCGGGACATATGGAGGTAACACGTTGTTCGCGGCGCGGATGGTGGCGCGGTGAGTGTTGCTGGCTCGATCTCCAATGCACTGAGGAACTTCGGCCGACCGATGGTGTTGCGCCGAAATAAGATCGGTGGTGTGTCGCCAAATCAAGTGACGGTTCCTCTCGATGTCACGGTGTATGGCAGAACCAAAAACTTCACGGCAAACGAGCTTGGCAACGGTCTCATCCAGGGTGACACTGAGATTACCATCACAAATACCGAAATTGCCGCTGCGCAATGGCCGGGCCCGCCGATGACAAACGATAAATTCATTGTCGACGGCCGGGAAAGGACGGTGAAATCGGTCGAACCAAAATATCTTGGGCCCGACGTTCTGGTCTATGTTTGTCAGGTCACCGGCGGTTGAGACGATGACACCATGGCCATCCGCACCCGCGTCGAACCGATTGATCGGGATGTAAAACTGATCATCGATGAGTTGCTTGGGCCGCGCGGCCAAGCCGAACAATTTGCCGAGGGTGCCAAACAATTTCTCGATGAAACGGATGAAACCAACCGTCGCGTGCTCGGTCGGGTGCCGGCACATAAGACATTCGTCGACGGTCGCGAAGGTGCGGCAATTGAATCGGTTCGTCCCGGCGGGGTTATTGTTCGCGAATACGATCTGATCGCCGATGCATTGATCTGGATCGATGCTGAATTAGCGCGGATTTCACCGCGGCTGACCGGACGCTACGCACGCAGTCATGTGTTGTTTGCGGATGGTGTGGTGGTGGATGTGGGAAGTGTAATTCCGCCCGCTGAAAAATATCTATTCCTGAATACGGAACCTTACGCCAGAAAGATCGAAGGCGATCTGTCTCGCCCGCCACAGTCCAAACGAGCGCCGGATGGCGTCTATCGGGTGACGGCGCTGGCTGCGAATGGAAATTTTGGCAATAGCGCCAAGATTACCTTCACTTATGACTCACCGTTGTTTGGCGGTGTATTTGATTGGTCTCAATCGCGCAGTGCAAGGCGGTTGGCCGCCAGAAAACGTCGAGGCAATCAAGCCCTGCATACCGCATGGTTGACGCGCGTACCGGCGATCTTGGTCAGGCCGGGACGATAGAGGTAGCCTTATATGTCACGCCGATATTCGGCTAGCGCCTTTCGCAGTGCCTCGGGTGCGGAATGGCCGTATCCGCGCCCGGTCCTATAGCGGTGAAATAGTTCCTCTGGCGGCAGTGCGATGCGGCCGCTCTCAAGTGCTATCGCTGGGGTGTCCGTCACGATTGCCAGAAATGGTCCGTCATCCTCGCACGAAGGAAATGAGCGGAATGTCTGCCCTGGCGGCAGCTTCTCGACATGATGCCGAGCATAGCTTGGGATTTTTTCAATCAACGCCAGATATTCGTCTGCTAGGTCGGTCATATTTGGCCTCTTTGCCGCTTGCCCTTCATGCGCTGAACGCGCAGGTACTGCAATAGTCTGGTTTTTTTGGAGCGATACGCCATCCAGCGGATAAACATAATTTTACAAACTCACTCGCCGTCTCGAATTTAAAAGTTTCTGTTTTTGAACATTGAGAGCAAGATATAGTTAGTCTCTTGACGCGGTGCGATGCAGGAATCATTTCGTCGATGGTAATCATGATAATCTCCGAAGTTGATTTGCAATTAATGTTTGGCGCTCAACGAGAAGCTTCCTTAAGCGCGCTGAGAAGTCCGATGGGACCACCCGCTCGCCGGTAAGATAGAATCTGATCATCCGATCCGATAAATTGAGATCGCGCGCCAACTGACTTTGCCACATCGGACCGTATAGGGCTTGGCCGCATTCTCTCAAAGTGTGGATCGATGGGGCGGCTGATTTCGATTTTTGCGACATTATGAATCCCTAAGAGAATGTTGCTGCGGATTGGAATCGGGTCGGCCATGCCGACGAAGAGTGGCCTAGCGGTGAAGTGAGGCTGAACTGTATTGAATAGAGCGGCATCGACTGGAAGTCTGGCGTCATAGACCCATTGGCGAAGTTCATCATCGTTGATGCTGCGGTCGATGATAAACCAAAGATGGGCGCGAAGGTTAGCCCAACCGTCAAAGCCAGCACCATTCGACCATTGGTACGAGCAGGTGACGTTGTGGAATGTTGGTGGCAACAGTCGGCGAAGATAAGAAATTGCCGCGTCTGGATTTGACATCGGATCGATATTTGCCGGGCACGCGATACCATCGAAGTCGAAACAGACCCATTGTTCATCGGCGTCTTGAAAGAACGGGCCCTCGTCTCCATCGCGATATTTCAGCCGCCGCACCGGTTGAGAAAGATCGCAACCCGGAACCGGTTCTCCACGAATGACAAAGCGGCTTGGGTCATTTTCAAGTTCGCCGAGAATGTCATGCAGTTCGAAAATCGAGTCGAATGAGCGACGTTGAACATAAAACCTCTTGCTCATCCTCGCATTGAACTTTTGAGGACCGTCCGGACCGGCGACAATCATCTTGGCCATAGGCTGGCGATTGGTTGCCCGTAGGACGGTGAGGAAGTTCATCGGGATATCCTATGTTCCTATGTACCTCATTATAGGAACACACCAAGCTCCCGTCAATAGGGCAAAAAGCCCTTATATTCTTGGGGTTTTTGATGGCATCCGGCGCAGTCTCAGCAGCAATCGAGGATCATCTGACCGCGAATTGGTCGACGACGCCGATGCTGTTCGAAAACAAGGATACCGACGAGTCCGGCAATGCTCTGCCGCCGGCAACGCCTGGCTATTTCGTCGAAGTAAGTTTCACCGGCAAGACTTACGGCCAACAATCGATTGGGGCCGCGCTGCAGGCCGACAATCGGTGGGATGAAGAGGGTTTTCTTTTTTTCAACGTGATGATCCCGCGTGGGGATGGTTCACGCACCGGTCGCACCTATGCCAAATCGCTGTGCGATCTGTTCCGCGGTGTGACGTTGTTGAGCGGCGATCTGGAATTTCTCGATGCCTCGATCGGTGAGGGCGAGAAGGGAAAATATGACGGGAATTATTTCATGATTCCGGTCGATATCGAGTGGCGCCGGGTTGAGGCGTAACAGGAGCAAAAACAAATGTCTCACGTCATCGCAAAATTATTCAATACGGCCAGCCGTAGATTCAAAATTGATGATCCGATTTCGGAGAATGAAAATCTCTCGCCGCACACATTTGCCGATCTCAAGGCGCGTGGGTTTATCGTCGCAAAGCCCGATGAACAGCCAACAACCCAGCCAAAGTTTTTAAGCAAGCGCGCACCGACACCGACGCCGCCAGCACGACTCGCGGACGAATAGCCAAAACGCCATCAATCCCGTCCTGAAGGAGAGACACGATGTCCTCATCGAATCGCGTTCAAGTTGCGTCCGTTGTCGAGGTTACGCTTGGCACGACGCCAGGCACACCGCGGATGCGCGCGCGGCGGACCTCCGGTGAAGGATTGAAATGGGTTCCCACCTTCGTTGATTCCGAGGAAATCCGCTCAGATCGGATGAACGCGCCGCCGATCAAGACCGGTGAAGATTCCGGCGGCGATATCAAGTTTGAATTGAGCTATCCGTTTCCGGATTCGCCCGCCGATGTCGACATTCGGTCGGCGATGTACAATGCGTGGATCAACACAAATTCGCGCGACAACGATGGCGTGGCGGATGCGGTCATCACCGATATTGCTACGACCGGCGAGATTGCAACGGTGGTTACCGGCACGGCGTTCGTCGCCAAGGAGTTGGTGAGGTTCACTGGTTTTGGCGTTGCCGGCAACAACGGCATATTCAAATGCACGACCGGATCGGCAACCGTGCCGGCCTTCGTCGGCTCCGGCATCACTAACGAAGCCACGGTGCCGGCTGCGGCACGCATGAAGACCGTTGGCTTCATCGGAGATTCCGGCGACATCAACGCCACGGCGACGGGCCTGTCGTCGACCACAACCAATTTCACGACTATTCCAGGTATCGCAGTCGGCAAATGGTTGAAGATCGGCGGCACGGCAGTCGGCACCAAGTTTGTCACTGCAGCGCTCAACGATTGGGTCCGCATTATTGCAGTGACGGCAACCGCACTGACGTTTGACAACCGGCCATCCGGTTGGACCACGGAAACCGGTACGGGGCTCACCATCAAGTTCTGGTTCGGCGACCAGATCAAGAATGGCACGACGCAGATCGGGCAAACGATCGAGAAGGGTTTTCTCGATCAAACAACTCCGACCTACATCGTCCAACCCGGCATGGTCGTGAATCAATATTCGATGGATTGGACGGCGAAACAGAAAATCACCGGCAACGTCGTCTATATGGGGATGACCGGTGCGAGTCAGGGTACTTCGGCGCTGGACGCCAGCCCGGACGCAACCACATCGCTTACATCGTTCCCGGTTATGGCGTGCAGTGCCAATATCGGGCGCATCGGCGAGGCCGGTGCCTCCTTGGCATCGCCGAATTTTGTGCGTGCACTGACATTCACCATCGACAATCACATCACGCCGATTGAGACAATTGGAACTGTCGGCGCGTCGGGATTGACCGGTCATGCCAACACGGTGTCCGGCACGCTCAATACCTATTTCGGCGACAACACGCTGCTGACGAAATTCTTCGCTGGCACGCTCACCTCGATCAACGTGCGTGCGATCAAAAACAATCGTGCGTTTATCGTCACGATCCCGGAGGTGACATATAACGCGGACGGTTCGCCGAACGCATCGGTGCAGAATCAGGATGTGATGTTGCCATTGGGGTGGAAAGCTTCGAAAGAAGAGACCTACACCAACGCCCACATTCTGTTTGACCGTCTGGAATACTACGAATAGCCTGAAACTTTCTCCGAAAAAAAGGTGGTTCATGTCGCTCAAGTTGTCGTCGATCAAACGAAACCGCGCGCAGGAAGATGAAGGCCAGTGGGAAAATGTTGTTGGCTGGCCCGGAGTGCGGGTTAAGGTGAGAGGGATCAATTACAAACCGTACCAAATCGCACGAGAAATGATGATCCAAAAATTGACGCGAACTATGGGGCGTCAACCAACGTCGACTGAGATGGAGCCGATGCTTGGAAAGCTGGTGGCCACACATCTTTTGCTCGGCTGGGATGGGATTGTCGATGGTCCGGAAGATGATGAATCCAAACAGACTCCGGTAGAATGGACCATGGATGTTGGTGTCCGCTACCTGACCGACCGTGATTATTTGGAGTTGGAACAACGCGTGATCATAGCCTCCGTTTTGGTCGGCGAGCGCGACGCGGAATTCACGGCGGACGCAACAAAAAACTCCGCAGCGCCCTCCGCTACGAATTAGAGCGCAAGGGCACGGACGATTATCTAGCCGAATTGATTGCCGAAGAACCGGACGCAGCGGCTCTTTTTGCCGGCAAGGAAGAAGAAATCGAACGGCCGGACGATGCACGGTGGCCACGCTGGGCTAATCATATTCATGTGGCGTGGGTTGATCTACGCGATGATCGTCATTACGGCGCCATGGGCGGGCTAGGCGGGATTTATTTTACGGCAATCGATCGATATGCGCGGCGTTTTAATATCTCGGGTTCGGCATTCGATAATTTTCTGATGTTTCTTCGCGTGCTCGATGAAGAATACATTCGATACGTGAACGAAAAACAAAAAGCCGAGCAAAACAAAAACAAGAGTTGAAATGGCAATTTCGACCGAAACAATCCGACGAATCACGATCACGGCCGATGGCTCTCCGAGCGTCGATGCCATGTCTGCGTCGTTGGATAAGCTTGCAAAATCGCAAGATAAGGTTGCACAAGCCGGTAAGCCGCTGGCGGAAGTTACCGATAAATCGGCAAAGAAACAAATCGACGCGACGAAAGCCTACGAGGCGCAATCGCGTGGTCTCTATGCAAACGAGGCTGCACAATACCGCGTTGCCAAAGCAGTGGCGGTGGCAACTGATTATTTCAATCAAGGAAAAATGGGGGATATCCATAGTGCCGAAGCCAAGGCGGCATTGGCGACACGTATCGCGGATATCAACAATAAATATGGTCAGGCCAGTATCTCAGCTAAAGCCTATGCTGCTGCCACCTCCGGTGTTTCCGGCCAATTGATTGCTCTCTCTGCCGGTGCTGGGCCAGTTGGAACATTCCTTGCGGCATTGGGTCCATGGGGGTTGGCGGGGGCGGCGGGTCTTGGACTCATCGAAAAAGCCATTAGCGGAATGCTTAATGAGGCAAATCGCATGGCGCGTTTTGCAAGCGATTTACACAATGTTTCTCAATCGGCAGGTCTCGGAACTGCGGCATTACAATCTCTACAAACCGCCAGCGCGAGTGCTGGCGTCGATGTTGAAAAGCTGACGGCTGCTCTTGGCCGATTTGGTCCGGCAATTGAAGAATTGCGACGTGGCGCAGGCTCGCTCTACAGCGAATTACTAAGGATTGATCCGGCGCTAGTAAGGCAGATTCAAACAACGCGTGATGTTGAAGAGGCGTGGAATCTTGTTTCAGAGGCTTACGCGCGCGCCGATCAGGCACAACAAAAGTTAATAGAGAAAGCAATTGCAGGCCGCAACGCTTTTGGAATCGGGCGGGTTTTTGGGGCGACGGCAGATGCTGGCGGAATATCAGGTTTGCAATCCGGTATTGCGCAGATTGATCAACTCACACGGAAGCAGATTGAAAACTGGGAGCAGATAAACAACAAGATTGAATATGCATCCAAAACCGCGCGCAACAACTTTTCATCTATTTTTACGCCCAGGATGCTTGAGGCCGAGGAAAAGTTTGCAACTACATTATTGGAAATATCCCGTGCGGCAAAAGAACTGAACGAAACCTCTATAGGAAATAACTTCTTCTCCAATATCGGAGATTCTATAGTCGCGGCGATGCCGGGACTTCAATTGATGCTCAAGATATATGAGATCGCCGGAAAGTACGCTCCACAACCGACCCAAAAGTTACCGGAACTAGACCCATTTGGTGCATTTTCGGTTGGTGGTGCCTACACTGGAGCCAAACGAAGTTCGGAAGCCATCTCCGCAGAATCGCAAGCACGTATTGCCTTTCTTGGTTCTGCCTCATCGTTGGAAGAGAGGCGCCGCGCGAATATTGACGCGCTTAACGCGGCTGTGGCGAAGAATGCCGATCTTGAACAATACCGTGGCCGGGCTATTGCCGGGATTAATCTTGATGCAGACAATCAGCGCATCAACGCGCGCGTCAGTATATTGGGACTAATGGCAAGCCAGATCGATATTGCCACGCAGGCGCAGAATCGAATCAATCGGGCCAATCTCGACGGTGCCAATATCAGCCGCGAACAAGCCGCACTGATCAGAGATGCGGCGGTTCTGCAAGCCGAAGGTGCCAAGCAAAACGCCGCCGCGCAATTCGGTTTAGTGTCTGAAATGGAGATACTGAATCAGAAAAACCGCGAATATATAAACATCACGAAACAATTGGGGCTGGAACAGACTGCGGCCGGCTATGCCTTGGTTGCCCGTAATGCACGCGCTGCATGGGAAGCTGGTGTAGTCGCCGCATCAATCCATCCGCAGTTGACGCGGCTCAGTCTCGATACTCTCGATCTCAACAAACAATTCGATACGTTTGCGGTCGGCGGGGTCAACAATCTCACCACGGCGCTTGCCGATATTTCCATGGGGACCAAGCAGACGGGGGATGCGTTCCGTAGTCTTGGTCTTACGGTTGTGCGGGCGTTACAGGAAATGATCATCAAGATGATGATCTTCCGCGCGCTCTCGCCGTTTATGGGCGGCGGTGGCGGGTTTAATATCTTCAGTTTGTTCGGTGGCGGCGGTGGTGGCGGATTTTTCGGCCCGGAAGGCATTGCCAAGGGCGCTGCCTTTGATCGAGGTCAAAAGATTCACCCCTTCGCCTTTGGCGGCATCGCCAGCGACATCCTGGTCAAGCCGACACTATTCCCCATGGCCAATGGCATGGGATTGGCGGGAGAGGCGGGACCGGAAGCCATCATGCCATTGCGGCGGGGGGCGGACGGTCGGCTTGGGGTGGCGAGTCAGGGTGGTGGTGGAAGTTTTACCTTTGCTCCAGTCTATCAGATCGACGCGCGCGGCTCCAACATGAGCGAGGAACAGTTCATGGCTATCCTCGCCAAAAACAATAAGCAACTCGCCAAGGATATCGATCGGTCGCTACCCGATCGCTTTGCCGCGATCAATCGCGATCCACGAAGGCGCGGCTGATGGCGACAACCGATCTGATGACGGCGCTGCCGGTTAGTGAGGTTACCTTCATGCCGCAGTGGCGGCAGGAATTCTCACGTCAGGCCGGCGGCACGCCAAGAGTATCCGATATCGGTCCTGAAGTCTGGATGGCCAAGATCGCTGCCGGCATCATGGGCAACGACGACGCGGAGTCTACTGCCGCGCTGATCAATCAGATGCGCGGGTCGCTCGGCACCTTCTATGTATGGAATCCGCGCCGGCAATATCCCCGCATGGACGCAGATGGATCGATTATAGGTTCCAGTGTTGTGACAATCTATGCGCTGGATGCCGACACCCGATACTTACGGCTGGAAGGTTTGCCGGTCGGGTACGTCATCAAGCGCGGCGATTTTTTGAGTTGGGATCAGGGTAGTTCGCCGGTTCATCGCCGGCTGCATCAGTTCATGGCGGATGCCACAGCGGACGGTGCCGGCCGGATTGCCTTGACCGAAGTTGCCCCCCACATCGCTGCCGGTGCCAGCGCAACGGTGGCTTCGGTGATAACAATTACGATTGCCTCTCCGGCTGTTGTTTCGTGGACTGCGCACGGATTGGTGGCTGGTCGTGAGGTCAAGTTCAGTACGACGGGCGCATTGCCGACAGGCATCGTGGCCGGAACGACCTATTATGTGATCGCGGCGGGCCTCGCAACCGATAATTTCCGCATTGCCGCGACAGTCGATGGCGCGGCTATCAACACCAGCGGAACGCAATCCGGTACGCACACCGGAACCGCACCAGGCTTGACCATCTCTCTTAAGCGTCCGGCGGCCGAGATGATGATCCTGCCGGGGAGTTATGATTTTCCATCGGCCGGCTCGACCGTCAGTTCCATCTCCTTCACAGCAATTCAAATCCCATAAATCATGCGCGATCTCGATTCTGCAGAACTTGCCGTCATTGCGGCGCGCACCGTTGTGGCGCGCGATCTGCTATGGGTGACGGCGAAAAATCGTTCGACCGGCGCCGATCAATCGCTCGGCTTCTGGAACGACGTGATGACGATCACGGCGTCGATCAAGGACGGCCGCACCGGGTCGATGGTCAATCGCGATTTTACCGGCGTTGGCGACGCGCTGCAGGTCGGCAAGATTCCACTCACCTCCGACATCACCATCCGCAGCGTCGATATCGATCTGCCTCACCTCGATTCGATCGTCGAGCAATTGGTGCGTACTTATGACGTGCGCGGCGCGCCGATGCAGCTCTATCGCGGCTATTTCGATTCGGCGACGCGCGTCATGGCGGCGGCTGCCAAGCCGCGCTTTGTCGGCTACGTCGACGGCGCGCCGATCGTCACGCCGAAGGAAGGCGAAGAAGGCTCGATCACACTGCATTGCGTGTCGACCACGCGCGAGCTGACACGAACGAATGCCGAAGTGCGGTCGCACGAGAGTCAATTGGCGCGCGCTGCGGGTGACGCCTTCTATAAGGACGTGGGTGTTGTCGGCGATTGGGATATTGCCTGGGGCGTGGCGCGCGGCAAGGTTAGCGGCGGTGATCCCAACAAGCGCGACGGGTTTGGTTCTGGGGGCTTGGCATGACGCTAGCGCGGGTCCGCGATTGGCGCGCGCGGCTGTCTGACACGATCGAGGCACGGCGCCGCATTCCATTCAGCGAGGAAAACAACTGCGGTTTGTTCCTGGCCGATTGTGTCGCGGCCATGACCGGCGTCGATCTGGCTGCCGACTACCGCGGCAAATTCAAATCGCTGGCTGAGGGAATCATCCTGCTGCGCAAGGCAGGATATCCCGATTTGTGCAGTTTTCTCACACATCACCTTGAGGAAATTCCGCCAGCGTTGGCGCGGGCCGGCGACGTGATGGCGTTCCCGACCGAACAAACCGGATGGGCTGGCGGCATCGTTAACGGCGAACGCGTGACGGTTATGAATGAGGCTGGCCTTGGCACGGTATCGCGCGAGATGGCAACACGCGCCTTTCGGGTTCCTTGATGACTAGAATAATTTCGCGCCTCATCGTAGCGGCTGGATTATTGCTCGCCGCGACGACGGCGGCGCATGCCGACCCTGTGTCGATTTTAATTTTGAGTTTTATCGGTATTGCTGCGCCGTCTGCGGCGTTGGTTTCTATAACAACCTTTGCGCTTAGCATTGCGGCGTCGATCGGTCTTTCCTATCTCGCCAAGGCATTGGCTCCGAAGCCATCGATGCCGGATATCTCGTCGCTGCCTGGCGGCACGACGGGGAAGTTGCAGTCGGGCGGCGCCATACCCCGTGCCTTTATTGTCGGCAACCCGGCAATGACGGCTGGATCGCTGGCTTATGCCAATACGTATAGTCCATCCGCCGCGCAAGCAGCGGCGACGGCACTAAGTCAAACAACGGCGGCAGCCGGCAATACGCCAAACGCCTATCTGGTGTATGTCGTCCCGCTTTCCGATCTGCCCATAACCGGCATGGTTGGACTGTTCGTCAATGGTGCGGCAGCGACCTATAACCCAGCTACGCCCGCCGTTTTCGAAGGCATCCCGATCCCGGAATACAACAAGTCCGGCAAGGATCATCTTTGGGTCAGGTTCTATAGCGGCGCGCAAGTCGCGGCTGATCCGGCACTGGTCCAGTTGTTCGGCACCGATCCGGACCGCCCTTACACAGGCACCCGCATCGGGACTGGCGTCGCCTATGCTGTGGTCACTGCGCTGGTCAATCAAGACCTATTCCCTGGCTTTCCGCAATTCAAGTTCGTGCTCGACGGCATCAAACTTTATGACCGTCGCTATGACTCAACGGCCGGCGGTTCCGGTTCGCAGCGCTGGGCCACACCATCGACATGGGCGCTGACATCGAACAATGTCGTCATTGCCGAGAATATTCTACGCGGCATTTCCTATGGCGGGAAATGGGTCTATGGTGCGCAGACCGTAGCTGCGGCGCAGTTGCCGTATGCATCATGGTCTGCGGCGGCGAGCGAATGCGATACTGCAATCAATCTGCTGGCGGGCGGCACCGAGCCGCAATTTAGAGCGGGCGGTGAAATCCGCTTCGATGTTGAGCCGGCCAACACGCTTGAGGAACTGCTCAAGGCGTGTAACGGCCGCTTGGCTGAAGTCGGTGGCACCTACAAGGTTCGCGCTGGTGCGGCGGGCTCTGCCGTGTTCTCCTTCACCGACGGCGATATTCTATCGACCGAGCAACAAACCTTCGAGCCGTTCCCGAGTCTCGGGCAGACCATCAACGCCGTTACGGCAAAATACATCAGCCCGGCCGAGGGCTGGGTGCCGAAGGATGCACCGCCACTTTATGATGCAACATTAGAAACAGCCGACGGCGGACGCCGTCAGCCGGTCGATATCAACTACAGCTTCGTTACGTCTGGCACGCAAGTCCAGCGCCTGATGAAGGCCGAGCGCGACAATCAACGCGCCATGCGGCAGCACGCGCTGCCGATGCCGCCGGAAGCCTTCGTGCTGGAGCCGCTGGACGTTATCTCGTGGACCAGCACGCGCAACGGCTACAGCGCAAAACTATTCGAGATCGTTTCCGCCGAAGATCTGCCCAATCTCAATATGGGGTTGGCGATCAAGGAACTCGATCCGAACGCCTATGATTGGACGCCGGCCACCGACGAGCAGCCGATCGTCGATGGCACGATTGTTATCGTTACCCCACCCGCGCAGCCCATCGTCAGTTGGAATGCGATACCGTGGGTCATCGTTTCCGATGGGGTGCAAAGCCGTGCCGGCATCAAGCTAAGTTGGGATGCCACATCCGACGATGTGGACGGCGTATTGTTCGAGGTGCGACGTACCTCAAGCGGCGAGGTTGTCAATCGCGGCGCGACCGATGGCTATTCGGCCGGCTCGATCATCATCAGCCAAAACTTGCTGTTCAATACGGCCTATCAGGCGCGCGGACAATATCGGCCGATTGGGACACGAGAGGTAAGTTGGTCCGCTTGGCTCGATGTCACTACGCCGGATGTGAGAATTACCGAAGCGGCGCTCGACGATCAGATCAACAATGCCATCGACGATGCTCTGCATGCGCTGAACGATACCACAAATAATCTGTTGCACGGTATCGTCGGACGTACCGTCAACGAACGGCTGCATGAACTGGCGGAATCCACCCTTGCCAATATCCTGCGCACGGCGCAGATCGAAAACACGCTACGTTCGGCCGGCATCGATATCGATCCGGATCGCGGTACGGTCAAGCTGTGGGCGCTGGATCGGTTTCAGGATGGCTATGCGGTTGCGTCCGCTTCGCTGTCGGCGTCGATTTCGGCCGAAGGCGAGGTGCGCGCCGCCGCCGATCTCTTGCTGGGTGCTATTGTAAGCGGGAAGTCCGCGACCGTCACCATCACGATTGCATCGCCTGGCGTTGTGACTTGGACGGCACATGGATTTTCCGCCGGTCAGAGAATCAAGTTCACCACGACCGGCGCGTTGCCGACCGGGATTACGGCGGGAACTTATTATTACGTTCCTGCCTCGGGATTGACGGCCGACACGTTCAAAATCTCGGCGACGGCCGAGGGCACCGCGATCAATACCAGTGGGTCGCAGTCGGGGACGCACACCGGAACGACGCAGGCCACCAACGCATTTGTCTCCGATGAAGCGGTGGCGCGAGCCACGCAAGACAGCGCGCTGAGCGGCAGTATTTCCACGGTGAGCGCGGCCGTATCCGATGTCTCCGCCAACGCGCAGTTCCGCGCGGTGGCGAGCGCCGGAGCGGGCGGCGCGACGGCCCTGGTCGACCTGCAGGTGCGGGCCGACTCTGGCGGCACTTGGGCTGCGGCCGGGATTCAGTTAGCCGTCTTCGGCAGCGGCGGTAGCGTCTACTCGCGGGCGCGGCTGTACGGCGAGCGCGTCGAGCTGGGAAGTGATGTCGATGGACTGTTTCAGTCGGTGTTCGCCATCCAGAGCGTCAACGGTCAGTCGCGGATGGCATTCGTACAGAGCGTCATGCCTGACGATGTCGTTGCCGACCGCTCGATCGTGGCCGGTGCCGGCGGCGAGGATTATATCTACGTCACCGGAGCGGACGTTACAAAGACGTGCACCCAATGGCACAATTCTGGCAATGGGGATGTAGCTCTTGGCGTCACTGTGCCGGTGGCGCTGACTGGCACGGCGCTTCTGATATCTTATTCATTCAGCTACAAGTCGAATGGCGTATCGTCGGCGCAGGATTATGGATGGGTTAAATGCGTTGTGAATGGTACAACGATCTCTCAATTTCCATTTCCCGCCAACTACTTCCGCAACACAGACGACAAGTACGGCATGCAGTTCACGTGGCTCGCTTCCGGCGTCGCGGCCGGCGACGCATCTGTTCAATTCTATTTTGAGCGCGATGTCGATGAAAGCGGTTTAGATATAACGCTTAAACGTCAATACGCCATTGTTAAGCGTGTCGCCAAGCCTCTGGTGCTGGCAACGACCGGCGGGGTCAGCGCGGCGAGCGTGTCATATCGGACATCGGTCGTTAGCGGGACATCGGGAAGTTTCTCCGGTGTGGACATCGGCACTGCAGACGCAAACCGCGTCGTGGCGGTCGCGGTCGGCTGGTTCGCCGAGACAAACCCGAACACCCCGAGCTTGACGATCGGCGGGACTGCGGCGCAGCTCATCTGGTCGGGTGGGCAGAGCGGATATCGACTGGCGCTGTTCGCACTGCGCGTCACCTCGGGGACGACGGCCGACATCGTCGCATCGAATCTGGGCGACAGCCCAAGCGACATCACAATCATGGTATGGCGCCTGGTGGCGGCAGGCGTGACGCCGACCTCGTACTACACCGACAACACTACCGCCGGCAATCTGATCCCGCGCGTAGACCCGCGCGTCAACAGCGTACTGATCGCGGCATCGTTCGGCTCGGTCGGCAGCTCTGGCCTGTCGGCATCATACAGCGGCACCGACACGGTGACCGAGCGCGCGGACGCGGCGACCGGCGGGACTAAGAACGCCCGCTACGGAGCCTACGACTCCACGCTCGCGGAGACTGACGACAACGAGCATCTCACGATCACGACCAGCTCCACCAACCCGTCGACGATGATCGCGGCGGTCTGGCGCTAAGGCAGACGATTAATCTTTCGTCGCGCGAAAGATAGTCGTTGTTGTCGCGTTGCTTACGTAGGTGCCGATTTCGGTGCCGAGCGCGGACATGAAGCAGCTATATTCGGGTCGATTGGAGTTATCGACGACGATAATGCCGCCCGGCTTGATGGTCTTGACGGCGATGGCCGCACATTCCGCGCGGCGGATGCCATCGATGAGGATGAGATCGTAGGGAGCACCCGGCAAGATTGAATTAGGGTACTCAGGCCCATTCTCTCGCGCCAGCGTAAGTGTGACGTGATGAGAGTTACGTCGTTTCAGTTTGTCCTTGATCAAATTGTGCCAGGCGGCGTTGTGTTCGACGGATACCAAGCGGGCGGCGCGCGTCGAAAACCAGAGTGTGCTGCGCCCCGATCCCCATTCCGCGATGGCAGGGGCGGTTATCTTTTTTAATTCGGAGTTCATGAAGCGAACCGCGCCATCGGCGAGCTGCGGATAATCGCCGTTGATGATCTGCCGCAGTTTCAATTGCAGACGCGGCATGAATTTTAGTGGATGCCGAAAGAGATAGCCGACGCCAAAACGTATGGCTCGCAACGAGAGTGGATTAAGCGACGCGGTAGTTTCGGTTCTGGCCATCGATACCCTCCCACGGGCCGTCATTTGTGGGCCATTGTAGCTTTTGCCACGAGTTCTGTCACGCGCCCAAGCATCTGCGTCGTCATTTCCGCTTGAAATAGTGCACAGGAAAACACGTCATCATGAGCTTCTACGGCTATAAAGTCGGCACCATCCAGGTCACCAACGGCTCGACCGCCGTGGTCGGCACCTCGACGCTGTGGGGTTCCGGGGCGGTCGTCGACGGCGATCTGCTGCTGGTGCTCGGTGCCGGCACAGACGGTCGCTTATACGAAATTCAGGTCAATAGCGATACTTCTATCACGCTCGACCGCAACTATGGCGGATCGAACGGGTCCGGCCTGACCTACGTCATCTATCGCCAGTCGGTGACGCGCGATTCCACTTCGGCGGTGTCGCAACAGGTTTCAGATTTTGTCGCGACCTATCGCGCACTGATTACTGTCACTGGAGCCAACCGATATTTCACGCTCGACAAGACCGCGTCGACCGACGATGCCGGATTGTGGTTCAAGGCGGGTGGCGTGAGTAAATTCCGTTCCGGTCTATTTGGCGATAACAATTACCACCTGCAATGGCTCAATTCGTCGACGTGGACCGACTCGCTGCTTGTCAATGCGGCGACGGGGGCACTCTCGACTCCTGCGGTAAGTACATTCAGCAATACAACTGATGCCAGCGCCATCGGCACCGCCTCGGTCGTGATGGTCGGTGGGTTGAGTGTTGCGAAGAAATTATGGCTGGGCAGTCAGCTATCGCTGTCATTGCCAATTAACGCTACTGACGGCATTGTGATTACGTCGTCCGGTACAGGTGGTGTGTACAATGAATTTGGCCCGGCCGGTGCCTACCTTGAGCAGTCAGTAAATTCGAGTGGTGATTACTATCTCACAACAAACGGCATTGCCGCTGGAGTGTTCAAGTTAATCCGCGCAAGTTCCGTAGCGAATACACTTGTTTTAAATGCAGGTAACGTCGGCATCGGGACGGCGAGTCCTGGGACCAAGTTAGAAGTTGCTGGCGTTATCAAAACGACAGATGCCACCGCCTCCACCTCCACCACGACCGGTGCGATGGTGGTTGCTGGTGGGGTGGGGATTGGTGGGGCGTTGAATGTTGGGGGAGGCATAGTAGTTACCGGCGGCGCGTCGGGAAATAATAAACTATGGTCATCGGCGGATTGGGGTGTGGGAATACAAGGTCCAGCGGGGACCTATGGTGATGTGGGTATATTCGATCACTTAGGCAATGCAATTATTCTATTAAAAAATAACAACGCTTGTATTGGTTTCTCTACTTCTCCTTGGGGAACCTCCGCCAATAACGTTTTGTCGTTTGCCAACGGCACGGCACCGTCAACGTCCCCTGCGGGTGTTGGGCAACTTTATGTTGAGAGCGGCGCTCTTAAATATCGCGGTTCGTCCGGCACCGTCACGACCATAGCAAACGCCTAAAGGAACCCACAATGTCCACCATCATCGAACAAGCAACGCCCGTCACCGTCACCAAGACCGAGCGCACATGGCGCGCCACCATCGAAACTCCGAGAGGGCAACCTTATTCGCTGCGTGTCCATCGCGAGGTGGCGGTTACAGACGCAAACGATGCGCCGGTCGCGCCGATGGTCAAGGATCGCGATTATTCCTGGACCTTCGACGAGATCGCTGCCAGGGAAATCACCGTCTCCGGCGTCACCATGACCGTGGCGCAGATCGCCGGATTTTGTCAGGCGGCGTTCGACCAGTTGGTGGCCGAGAAAAAAGCGGCCGAGGCCGCGTAAACCGACAGAGAGGAACAACGAATGAAAACGACACTGACGACAGGCAAAGCCCTCGAAATATTCGACGGCATCGCCACCATCATCAAGGGCTATGAGGCGATCGTCCCCGGCCCGGACGGCAAGGATCGCGCGGTGCCGGTCGCCTACAAGATCGACGGCCAGACGACGATGCGGTTGCGCATGAACTTCAAGAACTTGGAAACGTTTGCTAAGAGCTTTGAGGAAACGCGGGGCGATCTGATCAAGCGGCTGGCTAATGGCGGCACCGAATTGAACGCCAAGGCCAATCCGAACGAATTCACCGAGTATCTTGGCGAACTCAACAAGATGATGGCGGACAGCCACGAGGTCGATATCTACAGGGTCGACGCTGACAAATTGACCGCCAAAAACGACAATATGCTGCCGATCCTCATGAAGCTCGGCCCCATTCTCAATGAGTCGGCGTTGAACGACTGACATGAGCGCGTTCACCGGCGCGCTGACCGTCACCGAACTCGATGTGGATTGGCGGCAATGGCGGCTTGAGCAAGTCCTGATCTATGAGGTCGGGGCACTCGGCTCCGGCCGCACAATCGTGGTGCCGACCGGCTTTGTCACCGACGGCGCCAGTGTGCCGAGAGTTCTGTGGGCTTTGCTGCCGTCGTGGGGCACTTATTCGCGGGCGGCCGTGGTGCACGATCTGCTGTGCCGGTTGCTCTCCGAGGACCGGCCGCACGCACAAGCCCGGGACCGCAAGACGGCCGACGCCATCTTCTATGAGGCGATGGTGGTCTGCGGCACCGGCATGACCATGCGCTGGATCATGTGGGGTGCGGTGCGGGCGTACGGGATGTTGGCGCGGAAATAATGCCTTCCAATCAAATCGGAGTTGCCCATGATCGAACTCAACGCTCCGGCGTTGCGGCAGATATGGCTGCGCGCGCCGCAAGGGGTGATCGATGCGCGGCTGAAAAATAACACAAAGGAGTAGGACATGACGACGTTCACAATCATCGGATGGCTTCTTGCCGCCGGCCTCGGCATCGGCTGGTGGATCGATCACCGCGGCATTGCCGGGATCAAGTCCGATCTGGCAGACGCCAAGCGCGAAGCGCAGCAGATCAGAGATCGGGTGCAGTGATGCCTATCAACTCCGCAATGCTCAAGACATTGTGGCCTCGCGCGCCACAGGCGACCCGCGATGCCATCATCCGCGCCATATCCGAGACGTTCCGAAAGTTCAACCTGACGACCGATCTGCGTGTCGCACATTTTATGGCCCAGATCAGCCACGAATGCGGCGGTGGCACTATCGTTCGTGAAAATATGAACTATTCGGCCGAGCGGCTGATGCAGATATTCGGCGTCGGTAGACATTCAGCCAAGGTGACGGAGATCGAAGCGCGAAGGCTGGCAAAACAACCGAAGGAAATCGCCGAGCGCGTCTATGGTCTTGGCAATTCCAAGAAGGCCCGTGAGCTTGGCAATACGCGGCCGGGTGACGGTTGGCGATTCCGCGGCAATGGCATGTTGCAGTTGACTGGCGGCGGCAATCACAAGCGCATCGGCGATTTGATCGGTGTCAATCTATATGACAATCCCGAACAGCTTGAAAATCCGATCATATCGTTCCAGGTCGCGGCGGCGGAATTCAAGGCGTTGAACTGCATCTCGGCGGCAGATTCCGATAACGTCGGGTTGGTTACGCGCCGTGTCAACGGCGGGAGCAATGGGCTTGGCGATCGACAAGTGTGGCTGCGTAAATGGAAATCGGCGTTGGCGGCGAACGTGCCGGCTACCGCGCAACCCGAAATCGCGGAAGCAAAGATCGAGGAACAGATCGAGGCTGATGCGCTGCCGCGCGCGGCCGAGAAGCCCAGTATCATAGAGACAATCAAAGACAGCAAGATTGCCAAGGGGGCGGTCATCGCGGAAACCGGATTGGCCGGCGATGTTCTGACGCAGGTTAGTGACGCAGCGACAAAGGCCAAAGATATCAAGGGCGCGGCGCAAGAAACAGGCGTGCTCGATGTGGCGACACATCTGCTGTCGTCACCTCGCTTCTGGATAGCGGTCGTCGTTATCGTTGTTGTCGCCGGCATGCTGTACTGGCGATGGCGCGACCATGCGAGGGTCGCCTGATGTTCGGCATCGGCGTCCTCGGCGTCCTTAAGGGAGCGCTCGACTTCGGCAAGTCGTTCATCGGCTACCAGGAAAAGAAACTCGACACCAACCTCGAAGGATTCAAGACGGCGGCGGGGATCGACAGCGCGGCCTACAGCGCCTACTTGCAGGCGCAAGTCGTGACCAACGGCCAGAAGCTGGCGGCCAATGCCTGGTGGGGCGCGAAGTTGATCATATTCACGGCCGGGTGGGCTTCGGCGTTGCAGTTTGCGGCCGTCATGCTCGACAGCATGCCGTTTTGGATTCCGTTATTCATGGCCGAGTCCCATGCCGTCGGATCGTGGGGCGTTCCGAAACCTCCGGCGCCTTACGATCAATATCAGCGCGACATTCTATTGAGTTTTTTCATCGTCATGCCAGCGATGCCGATTGTGAGTGCGGTCGCACAATGGCTCGGTAGACGTTAGCCGCCGCGGCGGCGGCATGGTGGCGATCAAACGTCCGAAGCAGCCGGCACCGCCGAAGGAATGAAGCCGATGGCCAAGAAACCAAAACCTGAAAAGCCAACATTCGGTCAATTGATAGGCAGCTTGCATTGGTCTGTTCTTTACGTCACGCCGTTTCTGTTATTTTTCACAGCGACCGGGGCGGCCTATTCACAATGGGACAAGTTTGGTTGGTGGAAGCCGGCATCGGTCCGCTATGTCAACGACAAGGTGACGCCGATCGACCGCCGCACTCTCGATCTTCAAGTCGAGGTCGCGGAAGGCAAGCGCGATATGACGCGCGAGAATATCTTCAAGTGGACCGACAAGATGGAAGAAACCAACGATCCACAACGCAAATCAGACTATCGCAGCCGCGTGCGCGAACTTGAAATCATCGAACGGAAGCAGACCGATCAGATCAACACACTCAACCGAATTAGGGGTCGCGAGTGACTGGCGACGATTTACCCGACGATGTCGCGAAGTGGCTCAAGGGGCTGCGAAAGGACGACATCGAGGACATCAAGGGGGCAATCAAATTGAAACGCCGCCTGGAAGCGGGCGGATGGCTTTTCAAGTGGATTGCGATCACCGTCGTCAGTTTTTTCATCGGCGCGGCGGCTCTCGGCGATAGCATCGTGAAGATCGTTAAGTGGTTTGCGAGGATGTGATGGAAAGGATTCGCACCACGCGATGGCTGCTCCCTCTGCTGCTGTTACCGTTTGCGCTTGTCGCGTGGCAGATCGGATATTGGGCGGCGCAGCGGGAGCCGTGCTACACCATCGTTAATAGTGATCCAAAGCCAAACCCGGCGAAGGTTGGCGATGAGATTGATCTCAATTTGAGGGAATTATATACTTGACTCCATCGCCAAAAAGGACTATATAAGGGCCATGAAAT